>ENA-ORRN01002117-ORRN01002117.1-human-gut-metagenome-genome-assembly--contig:-NODE-2117-length-12987-cov-6.460486_pt1 | contig 12987 bp, 7 predicted proteins | sample MGYA00242174_ERZ509132 | MGnify/ENA primary metagenome ERZ509132 (study PRJEB26280, sample SAMEA2338671) | human gut metagenome | biome: human gut; feature: human-associated habitat; material: faeces...
TTTAATTCGCAATAGCTCGCTATTACTCATTAAAAGCCAAACAAAATCCACTCTTATAAAAACACAAAATCCAAGCAAGCCCTAATGACCGATTTGGGATTATGCGAGAAGACCGCAGAACTTGTCGAGCTTCCCCTTGAGATACCGTTTGAAACCCTCGTCGCCCAACACTTCGATGTCGTCGAACAGTCCGAGCACGAAGCGCCCGATGCCTATGTAGCTGCAGACGTCGAGCGAGAGCAGCCATGTTCCGTTTTCCTCTTGCGTCATGTTGTGTAGGGTGCGGGGAAATTCTTCAGCCATCAGGTCGTGAGACAGTTGTCCGAGACGCATCTCCACCCTTGTTGTCTCTTCAGAACTGAACATGAAGGCGTCGGTGAACATCTGCTTGTGTCTGTCTTTGAATGCCCAGTTGTCGGACAGTGCCTCCACATCGTCCATGCGCACTATCTTGAACGTCTTGTTCAGTCCGGAGTCCGGTTCGAAACATCTCACCTCCCTGTTGCTGTCCATGAGCATGAACGGCTCCACGAGTCTGTCCCTCCTCGTCTTGCTGTGAGGCGACGAATATCCGCGTATCACCACCTGGTTCTCGTGTTTTATCGCGTCGTGCAATACGCTGATGATATGGGAGTCCTTGTCGCTGAGAGAGTCCTTTGCCAGTATTCCGAGGTCATAAAACCGCTCCATCTTCTTTTTCAGCGTCTCCACGATGGCATTCTTCTTCTTCACCTTGTTGAGCAGGCGGCTGATGACGATAGCCTCCTCTTCGGTGAAGGAAATCTTTTCTATCAGTCTGCCGAAAAACGGCGACGACCTGTCGATGGAGTAGCAGTTGCCGTATTTCTCTACTTTGAATCCGGCATCGCGGAAGAATTCGATGTAATAATACAGGTTGCGTTTCGATGTCTCCATCTTCCGGCATAGCTGTTCTACGGAGTAGCTTCTGTTTTCAGAAAGCAGCAGAAGCAGTTGGAGTTCCTTTTCGAGTTTGTCGTGTCTCATGGGCAGATGGAGTTTGTGGGTGTTATGCTGATGATTTTATGAATGTTGTCAAACGACCTTGCGAAGTTACTAAGAATAATCGACATTCACGGTGTTTGAGGCAAAATAAAATCGGCACAACGTATCACACGTCATGCCGATTATGATGATGTTCTGACTATTTACTGTCGTCAGTTCAGCCTATGGCTTATTTCGTAGCCTTTACAGACTTGCCGTCCTGCTTGATTACGAATACCGACTTGTCGGCTGGCATTTTGTCAATCTGCTTGCCGTCGATAGTGAAGATAGCCTTGTTGCCATTCACCTCTATCATTGTAGCACCCTTGATGCCGTCGGTGCCTTTGAGAGTCTTCACCTGTACAGGATCAGACTTCAGACTCTCTACTCCGTTGCATATTCCGGAAACGGTCAGAGTGTAGTAAGCGTTGGAATCAAGCGCACCGAATGTCATGTCATTATATTCAGTCTCCTTGCCATTAACCCCAGGGAAGTCTCTCTGCTGCTTGCCGCTCACCTCTACGTCGTCGATGTAGAGAATACCAGATGAACGACGGTTGTACTGCAGTTTCACAGCCGTAGTAGGATCAACCTCGATGTTGTATACCTCGCCGTTGCCCGATGTCAGTGTTATCTCGTCAGCCAGTTTCCACTCTTCACCGTTCTCGATATATACCTCGAGTTTTGAGCCCTTGCCAGGCTGCTGTGCTCTCATCCAGAACTTCACGTTGGTGATGTTTGCACCGCTGTTTGTCATGACGAGATACTGGCTCTTCTGGGTGAATCGCAGTGACGGACTTGCCACACCGTAGAAACCATCATTTGTGCCGAGGAGGTTTGTAGATGAAAGCCATCCCTCCGGCATGCCGGAGATTTCATTGGTGAAGTCGTATGAGGTAGTGATGGTCTCACCGTCGTAGAAGTTTCTCATCAGGTAGAGCTTGTAGCCCTGAGCGTCGGCAAGAGCGTCCCATGAGGCAGTGAACGACACTGGTGACAGATCTCTTATCTTCACGTTTTTCACCTGAGTCTTATCGAATGGCAGTGAGTTCGTGGCAGTCTTCGTGATGGTAGGCTTCTTCTTGAAAGTGCCGATGCTGCTTGATACGCAGACTGCATACTCAGTGTCATAATCAAGGTTGTCGAACTCGAAGTTTGTTGCCGTGATCTTCAGGTTGTTGTATGCAGGTATGTCGATGAGTATCTCGTTGCCGTCGTTGTCTGTGCTCACCTTCTTGAGGCTTACCACGTATTCCGTAGCCTTGTCGGCAGCCTGCCAAGAACACTCGATGCTCTTGTATGTCACCCTGTCGATGTTCACTTCTGCCACGGCAGCAAGACCCTGGTCAGAACCCTTGATGATGAACTCCACGTTGTTGCCGTTTCTCTTTATCTTGTCGAGATAGATGGCAGAGGTGCCGCTCCAGTCCTTGAAGTCGTGCGAGCTGACGTTGCCCGAACCTGGGAATGGCACTGTCTCCTGCTCGTAGTAGTCGTTAGACTGCACGTTGCCAGCCTCCACGATGTCTATGCGCTGATGGTTAGGTAGGGAGTTCACCTTGTTGTTCACCCATGCTTCATAATTGTAGTCGATATGCCATACGAGCATTCCCTCGCCTTGCAGGAATCTGTCCCAGCTTGTTCTTCTTCTGTTCTCGAGGATGAAATACTCGTTTGGTTTGCCGTCCACGTTCACCTTGTATGCCATGTAGTCATCGGCGAGCGGTTTCAGCACGTTCACGCCCTCTGCCGTGTTGTCGAGCTCTGTCAGCTTCATCCATCCCAGCTCGGCGCATTCGAATGCCGAGTAGAGAGGAGGTGTGTGGCAGCTGTTGTTGTAAGAACCCGATGCCATGGTGTCCCAGTATCCCGGAGTGTATGTGGCGTAGGAGTTGGCGGTGTCGTAGTGGTCCATGAATCCGAGCACGTGTCCGAACTCATGCACGAACGTTCCGATTCCGGTAGGATATTTTCTGTTGCTGCCGTCTATTTCGTTACTGCAGGTGTAGCTTCCGATGCCGGTGCCGTCTTTTGTCTTCATGTATGTTCCCCACTGTCTCAGGTCGAAGGCGTGAGGCCATATCACGTTTGAATAGCCGGAGTCGTTGGAACCGAATCCGGCGTAGTAGAAGTAGATATTGTCTACATATCCGTCGCCGTCGTGGTCATACTGCGCGAAGTTCACTGCTCCCTCTTGGTCGAGCTTCTTCACTACAGTCTGCAGGATTGTTCCGGCATTATTCTGTCCTGACTGCATACCGTCGCCGAAGTCATACTGTGAGTAGTCTATCTTCACCGGTCCGTATACATCGAACGTAGGCTTGAACTGTCCCTGTGAACTTGCTATGAAAAAGTCTCTTGCACTTCCGCTGGCACCGTTTTCGTATGTGAAGCCCTCCTTGTTCAGCATGTCGGTGTAATACTGTTTCGGATCGGACACAGTAGAGAACGAACGGTCGTTGAACTCCACGAGGATAACGATGGAGTGCTGCTCGCCGAAGTGAGGGAAGTCGTTCATGAGCACTTTCTGCGGCTTGCCTCCCACCTTCTTGATGCCTTTGGCGATGGTGGCCGAGTTTTCGCTCAGTGCTATCTTTGCCACCTCAGTCTTGTCGATGGTGTTGAGCAGAGCCATTGCCTTGGGGTCGCGCATGCTTGCGTCGGTAGCTACGATATTGCTGCTCACCAGTTTCTGTCCGGAGATGATGGCATACTCGTAGTTGCTTGTCTGCTTGTTGAAGATCAGCGGGAATCCGTCTTCTGTCGTTGTGTAGTGTCCCCACTCGTCGCCTCTGAGTCTGATGCTTATCTCCGTGCCGTCGGCCTGTTTCACCTTTATCACGCCAGGATAAGCCGGTATTGCCGTAGCCGTCTGCGAGAGGCATGCTGACAGGAGCAGGACTGCAAATAGTTTTTTGAATTTCATTACTGTGAGTATTAAGTTGTTTTCGTTATTTTGTCGTCTTTACTGTCTTGCCGTTGCTTTTCTTAATCACGATGCCCTCGGCGTTGCGCTCGTTGTTGATGCGTCTGCCGCTGATGTCGAATATCAGTTCTGCGGCGTCGGCAGAAGCGTTTACGCTGTTGATGCCCGACACGTCGTCGGCTGTTGTCACGTAGTGCTTGTCGGAAGTGATTGTCTTCTCGCCGTTCTTCACTCCGTATACAGTGAGACAGTATGTTGTGGCCTTCTCCAGTCCGTCGAACGAGGCTTCAGCCTTTTCGCCAACGCTCTTCTCAGTGTATCTGTCCATCTTTGAACCGCTCTGCTTGTTGCCGCTGATGCTTACGTCGTCAATCACCACATAAGCAGTTCCTGTGCGGTTGAACAATAGTCTCACCTTATCGGCAGCATTGAAGTTGAGCGAGAGGTTCTCCTTAGTCTTCTCCGATGCGTCGATGGTCTTCTCTGTGATCCATTGTCCGTTGCGCAGCGCCTGCACCTCCACAGTAGAGCCCTCAGAAGCAGAGCTTACGTAATACCAGAAATTCAGGTTGTTCACCTTTACTCCTTCAAGAGACATCGTGAGATAGTTTCCGTTTGCCGTCATCTTAAGAGATGGAGCAGTCTCGCCGAATGTACCCTTGCTGCTGCTGAAGTTCTTGCAGTTTGTTTCCCATCCTGCCGGCATTCCGTCCATTCTGTCGGTGAAGTCGTAGGCAGAAGTCACCTTCTCTCCGTCGTAGGTAACCTTTTCGAGGTTCACCACATAGTCCTGGGCACCTTCGATGGCATCCCATGAGGCGCTGAACGAAGTCATCGTCACGTCCTTCTCCATGATGTTCTTCACCTTCTCGTCAGTGAAGAATTTTTCTGTTGTCTTCACCTCCTTGGTGTCAGCATCTGTGATGTAAGAACCGTTGCAGCTTGCCAGGCTCACCTGATATGTAGTCTCCTTCTCAAGACCCTCTACAGAGACATTCTCTCCGGTCACGGTCTTGTCGGTGTAGTCCTCCAGGTCGGTCAGCGAGTTGTCCTCGTTCACCTTCTTCACGTTGAGCAGATAGTTCTCGGCTTTCTCTACCTTGTTCCACGACAGGTCGAAGCCGTTGTATCTCTCGTTGCTTGCCGTGAGCTCCGGTTTTGTGATTCTCGAGTCAGCTCCTTTGACATAGAACGACACCAGTCCGTTGACATCGCTGATCTTGTCGATGTCGAGCAGATGCACGGCATCCCACGACTTGAACGAGTATTCCGTCACATTGTCAGAACCCGGGAAAGGCACGCCCGTCTGATAGTATCCGGTGCCGGAGTATCTGCCGTTTGCCTCCACGATGTCCACGCGCTGATGCCTGCCGACGGTGTTCACCTTGTTGTCTTTCCATAGATTCTCGTCGTAGTCGATGTGCCATACGAGCATTCCCGAACCGGGCAGGTATGCGTCCCATCCCTTTTTCTGTCTGTTCTCCAGCAGATAGTATTCGTTCTCGTTGCCAGGCACCTGTATCATGTATGCCTTGTTGGATTCTCCAAGATAAGGCAGTTCGTTCAGGTTGCCGTTTCTTCTTGTTATCACCTCAGGCTTCAGCCATCCCAACTCGTAGCATTCGTATGAAGAATAGAGTGGGGGAGTGTTGCTGTTGTTGTTGTAAGAGCCGGAGCACATGGTGTCCCAACTGCCGGGGGTGTAAGAAGAGTATACGCCGGTGGTGTCGTAGTGGTCCATGAATCCGAGGCAGTGTCCGAATTCATGCACGAAAGTTCCGATACCGGTGGTGAAGCCGTTGCTCAGTCCGTCTTCCTCGTTGCTGCAGGTGTAGCTGTTGATGTTCACTCCGTCTTTGGTCTTCACCTCCACTCCCCATTCATTCATGGTGAAGGCGTGGGGCCAGATGGTGTTGGCGTCGTTGGAGTCGGCAGAACCCTTTCCGGCGTAGTAGATATAGATGTTGTCGACGTTTCCGTCGCCATCGTGGTCATACTGCGAGAAGTCCACCTCGTCGTCGATAGCCTCCACTACAGCCTTCACGAATGTTCCCATGTTTATAGGAGTGTTGTATGTTCCGTCGCCGGCGTCATGCTGTCCGTAGTTTATCTTCACCGGACCGTATACATCGAATGTTGGCTTGAACTGTCCGTGAGAGCTTGCTATGAAGAAGTCTCTGGCACTGCCGGTAGCACCGTTGATGGCGGTGAATCCCTCTTTGTTCATCGCTCCGTCGTAGTATTCCTTTGGGCTTTTCATTGTGGAGAACGACTTGTCGTTGAACTCCATCAGGATGACTATAGAGTGCTGCTCTCCGAAATGGGGGAAGTTGTTCATGAGCGCCTTTTTTGGTCTCTGCACCACCTTCTTTACTGCAGTCTGCTGACCTACACGCTTCTGCAGGCTCATTTTCATTGCCAGCTGCTGCGCTGTCTCCTTGTTTATGGATTTGAGTAGTTCCGTGGCCTGTGGCGAACGTCGCTCAGAGTTCGTTGCCACGATGCCGCTGCTCTTCAGCTTTCCGCTGACGATGGTGGCATACTCATAGTTATTGGTTGCTTCATTGTAGATCAAGGGGTATCCGTCCACTGTCGTAGTGTAGTGTCCATGCTCGCTGCCGTGCAGACGGATAGAAATCTCCGTACCGTCGGCCTGCTTTGCCTTAATCACCCCAGGGTAAGCTTTCACGGCGAATCCGTTCTGCGCTGAGCAGAACAACAGTACCGCCAATGCAAGGGTATTGTGTAATTTCATTTTTCAGAAGTAATGATTTAAATAATTATTGCTACAAATAAAGGAACGATACCAGAGCCCGGCCTTCTGTGTCCTTCAAACAGGACATGAAAGACTGACGGAGACAAATGCTCCATGCTCTTTTGCATTGAGCAAAGATAGGTTAAATTCTTTGACTTGCAAAAAAATAAATACATATTTAAATTATTATTAACACAAAGCCTGTAAATGTAGTTAAAATCAGTGTGTTAGATTGTTAAGGCAGGTGTTGTCGGGGCGTTATCTTACAAGTTTTTTACATAAAATAAGCTTCGGCTAGGCAAAACATTCAAGCGAGCTTGATGATTTTGCACTCGCCTTGCATTATTTTTGCAGGATAGCGTAAAAGTGAATAACTTTGCAAGCCTATATGGTCAATTGAAAAAACAATGATAAAAAATATCCTTCTCGTGGCATTTGGCGGAGCCGTGGGTTCCGTGTTGCGCTATCTCGTTTCTAAATGGCTTCAAGAAGCATCGTCTGTGGCATTTCCCGTTGGCACGCTGGTCGTCAACGTGGTAGGCTGCCTCCTTATCGGACTCATCTATGGCGCATCTGACCGTTGGGGCATCAGCGGCGACATGCGGCTGCTGCTCACCGTAGGCTTCTGCGGCGGTTTCACCACCTTCAGCACATTCATGAACGAGAGCCTCTCGCTCATGCGTGCCGACAATCTGCTGTCCCTTGCTCTCTATGCCTCGCTCAGCGTAGGACTTGGATTGGTTGCCGTTTGGGCGGGCAGCAGGATATAACAGAACCCCCAAACGCCATGATTGACCTTTGGGGGTAAACTTACTGATGACTATTTGGAATTAAACTTACTGATGCTGATTTGTGGATAAACGTCCTAATAGCCGTTTGGGACTACTTTCTGATGACCGTTTGCTGTCCACTCGCTATGCAGCCAGAATCCCTTGTCCTCCATGCTCCAGCCGTGCCACCTGGCGCCGGAAGAAAATATAGTAGAGCACTCCAGCCACGGTGAGTCCCACGGGGAAGGCTCCCCATATTCCCATTATTCCGTATCCCATGTGTATGCCCAAGAGCCAGCTGCAAGGCAGCGACACTAACACGAAGGCAACGAAGGCGATGTAGACCATCGGCTGCACGTGGCCCGTGCCTCTCAGCGCATTGGCATAGCAGCATTGCATGCCGTCGCCAAACTGATACACTATCATTATCAGCGTGACATGGGCGCAGATTTCGGCTATCGTGGCGTCGTTGGCAAAGATGAATCCTGTTTCGTGGCGCAACAAGAACACCGGTATGCTCACCACGCATCCTATCATGCAGATGATGTGGAATCCGGCAGCCGTGACGCGTCGCAGTTCCGTGATGTCGTTCTGTCCCACGTAGAAGCTCACTCTCACCGACACCGCAGCGGCAATGCCGTAGTATATCATGAAGAACACCTGTGATACCGTGATCATCACCTGATGGGCAGCCAGTGCCGTTGTGCCGAGCCATCCCACCAACACTCCCGTCAGCGAGAACGCCGCCGACTCCATTCCCATTTGCAGCGACACGGGCCAGCTCTGCTTGCTCACCTGACGGAACGCTTCGCCGCTGAGACGCGCCTCTCTGAACGAACGGCTATATACCTTATATCTCTTTGAAATCATGAATATCGCGAATGCCACCACGAACATCATCACTCTGCTGAGCATAGTGCTGAGTCCGGCTCCGAGCAGTCCCAGTTCAGGCAGCGGACCGGGACCGTAGATGAGCAGGTAGTTGCCCACGATGTTGGCAACGTTGCCCGCCAGCAGGATATACATCGACATCTTGGTGTTGCCGATGGCGTCGTAGAACTGTTTGAACGAATTGAACCAGCAGACGAAAGGCACCGAAATCATGTTCACCATCAGATACGGTCTGACGAGCGGCAGCAGTTCCACAGGCTGCCCCAGCTTGTCAACGTTCAGATACACCGCCGTGAGCACACCGAGCAGAATGATGGAAGTGAGAGTGCCGGCAGCCAGTCCGTTTTTCATCACCGAACCAATCTTCTCCCTCTCGCCCCTTCCGAAGAGCTGACCCACCATTGGCGTCAGTCCGTAGCTGAATCCCAGTGCCAGCACGAGGATAATCGCCATTATCGTGTTTACGAAACTCGCAGCCGCCAGTTCCATCACACTATGGTGTCCCACCATCAGCGTGTCGGCAAATCCGAGGATTATGGTGCCCACCTGTCCCACGACGATAGGTATTCCGAGCGACAGCAACATACGGTAGTGGTAAGAATATTTGTTCTTCTGTTGAATGTTGATTTTTCTTTGTCCGGTTGTCATAAGTTTGGATTTAGGCTGCAAAGGTACTCTTTTTTCTCTGCATTCCAAAATTATTTGTGCAAATACTTGGTACGGCGTCCGGATTTCAACCCATATCGGGCATTAGAGCTTGCTCGGATTTCTGCTATGCCGTTTCCCCTGCCGGCGGCAGGCTGGGCTGATGCCGGCGGCAGCTGATGGGACGGCAGACAGGCCTTTAGTGCGAAAAGCAGGGCAAAATTTGTTACTTTCCACAAAAAACCGTAATTTTGCCTTCGTTTTAAAACAAGATTATATTATACACATGACAAGAAGGCTACCACATGGCACCACTCACTTGAGGGATGCCAACGATGTGGGTTTGTCTTCAGCGCAAACACATGTGGAGAGTTAACTTGAGTATTATTGAATATGTCATCAATAGAAATAAGAAAAGTCAGCACGAAAGCAGACCTGAAGGCGTTCATCGACTTCCATTACGACCTGTATGAGGGCAGTCCGTACGACGCCCCCAACCTGTTCAGCGACGATATGAACACGCTGAGCAAAGACAAGAATGCAGCCTTTGAGTTCTGCGAGGCAGAATATTATATGGCGTTCGACAAGGCGACGGGAAAGATGGTGGGCCGCGTGGCTGCCATCATAAACCACAAGGCAAACAAGAAGTGGGAAAGAAACGACGTGCGCTTCGGATGGATAGACTTCGTCGACGACATCAACGTGTCGGGGGCGCTCCTCTCTGCCGTGGAGCAATACGGCAGGGAGAAGGGTATGACACACGTGGTGGGACCGCTCGGATTCACCGATATGGACCCCGAGGGAATGCTCACCATGGGATTCGACCAGCTCGGCACCATGGCGACGATATACAACTACGACTATTACCCCAAACACATGGAGAGGCTCGGCGGATTCGAGAAAGACAACGACTACGTGGAGTTCAAGCTCTTCGTGCCTAAGACCGTGCCGGAGAAATACGCCAAGGTGGCTTCTCTCATAGAGAAACGCTATAACCTGCACGTGAAGAAACTCACCAAACGGGAAATCTTCGAAGAGGGCTACGGCAGACGAATCTTCGAGATCATAAACGAGACCTTCGCCGGACTATATGGGTATTCGGAACTGACCGACAAGCAGATAGAACAATACATAGGTATGTATTTCCCGATGGCAGACCTCGACCTCATCACGCTGATAGAGGACTGGAACGCCGACAAGAAAATCGTGGGAGTGGGCATCACGCTGCCGTCGCTTGCCAAGGCACTGCAGAAATGCCGCAGAGGCAGACTCACACCGTTCGGATGGTGGCACATCCTCAGAGCCCTCAAGTTCGGACACACCAAGATAGTGGACCTGCTGCTCGTGGGCATACTGCCCGAATACCGTGCCAAGGGAGCCAACTCGCTCCTCTTTGCCGATCTCATCCCGAGATACGTGGAGCGCGGATATGAATGGGGAGAGACACATGTGGAGATGGAGGCAAACGACAAAGTGCAGAGCCAGTGGCAGTATCTCGACTGTGAAAACCACAAGAGGCGCCGCTGCTATATCAAGGAGATAAAGTAATGCCTGTAGCCCTGTTCCTTCCTCCAGAGGTAAGGTCAGGGATTGGGAAACCAACCCGTCAACCCGTAAAACATCAACCATGAGCGAAATCAATATAGAAAACCAAGAACAACAAGAACCACAAGAACCACAGGTGCAATACACCGATGAAAGCATCCGACACCTTTCCGACATGGAGCACATACGCACACGTCCCGGAATGTATATCGGAAGACTCGGTGACGGTTCACTGCCAGAAGACGGCATCTACGTGCTGCTCAAAGAGGTGGTGGACAACTCCATCGACGAGTTCCGCATGAACCAAGGCAAACGCATAGAGGTGGACATCGACGAACACCTCCGCGTAAGCGTGCGCGACTACGGACGAGGCATTCCGCAGGGGAAACTCGTAGAGGCGGTGAGCATGCTAAACACGGGAGGAAAATACGACTCAAAGGCGTTCAAGAAAAGCGTGGGACTCAACGGAGTGGGTATAAAGGCTGTAAACGCCCTGAGCCTGAACTTCGAGGTGAAATCGTATCGCGACGGCAAGGTGAGAGCCCTGACATTCGAGAGGGGAGAGCTGAAGACCGACGTCGCAGAGGATACTACTGACGAGAACGGAACATACATCTACTTCGAGCCAGACGCCAAGCTCTTCAAGAACTACTCCTTCCACGACGACATCATAGAGACGATGCTCCGTAACTACACCTACCTGAACACGGGACTCGCCATAATGTATAACGGCAGACGGATACTGAGCCGCAACGGACTCAAAGACCTGCTCAACGACACGATGACCACAGACGGATTGTATCCCATCGTGCATCTCAAGGGCGAAGACATCGAAATCGCCTTCACACACACCGGACAGTATGGAGAGGAATACCACTCATTCGTAAACGGACAGCATACCACACAGGGCGGTACACACCAGAGCGCATTCAAGGAGCATCTGGCAAAGACGATAAAGGAGTTCTTCAACAAGAACTTTGAATATACCGACATCCGCAACGGACTCGTAGGAGCCATCGCCATCAATGTGGAGGAGCCGATGTTTGAGAGCCAGACCAAGATAAAGCTCGGTTCGCAGACCATGAGCCCCGACGGAGTGACCGTGAACAAATATGTGGGCGACTTCATAAAGACAGAAGTGGACAACTTCCTCCACCGCAATGCCGACGTGGCAGAGGTGATGCTCCAGAAGATACAGTCGAGCGAAAAGGAACGCAAGGCGATGGCCGGAGTGACAAAGCTGGCAAGGGAGAGGGCGAAGAAAGCCAACCTGCATAACAGGAAACTCCGCGACTGCCGCATACACTTCAGCGACGTGAAAGACGACCGCAAGGAGGAGAGCGCCATATTCATCACCGAGGGAGACTCGGCAAGCGGAAGCATCACGAAGAGCCGCGACGTCAACACACAGGCGGTGTTCTCGCTCGCCATGCTGGTCGTGCAGTCCCTTACAAACAGCTTCGGTACCACGATCATCGCGGTTTCCACCGTTGTTATGCGCGTGGACGGCTTTGCCATGATGCCGAACTTCACCTTCGGTACGGCAACGACGACCTTCACCGGCCAGAACATCGGCGCAGGTCGTTTGGATCGCGTGGAAAAGGGCACAAAGGACGGCTTAAAGCTCGGCCTTTCCGTTTCCGTGGTACTTGTTGCGCTGATCCTGTTCTTCGGCCGTTATCTCATGGAAATGTTTACGAGTACGCCGGACGTCATTGATACCGGCATGCATATGATGCGCATTCTCTCCATCGGTTACATTGCAATGGCCGTCACGCAGATCCTTTCCGGCGTTATGCGCGGCGCGGGCGATACGATGACCCCAATGTGGATCTCCCTCATCACGACCATCGTTATCCGTGTGCCGATCGCATACGGCCTCGCAGCACTGATGCACTCTGCAGATGCGCTGTTCATCTCCCTGCTCATAAGCTGGGTCATGGGTGCCGTGCTTACCTCCATCGCGTTCCGCATGGGCCGTTGGAAGAAGAAGTCCATCATCAACGACGATGTGCCCGAATCGGCAGATGTGCAGGTTTAAGCCCTATTTCGTACAGAAAAACGGGTCAGCTTCTTTGTGTGCAGACCCGTTTTTTCTCTGATAGAACATAAAAGCACCGCGCAAAGAACCGTAAAGCTCTTTGCGCGGTGCTGTTTTTATGCGATTTTTAATTATTCGTACAGCTCAAAAATCGCTTCAATCTCGATGGGCAGGTTGCCGTCTGCCTCCAAAATCTCTGTATCTTCCGGCACCTCCAAATTTTGCCCAACTTTCGCAATGCGGTCGTTTCTTACCAAAACATCGCCTAAAAACGGCTTTTGGCCCGTGCCGTCATAAATCTGCGCATGACGAAACAAAATCATAACGCATACCTCCCAATCATAGGAAATCAGCATGATTTTACAGCTGCACGCAGAACTTATCAAGGCTTGACAGGGCAATTTTACCAGCG
>ENA-ORRN01002119-ORRN01002119.1-human-gut-metagenome-genome-assembly--contig:-NODE-2119-length-12984-cov-3.091577_pt1 | contig 12984 bp, 15 predicted proteins | sample MGYA00242174_ERZ509132 | MGnify/ENA primary metagenome ERZ509132 (study PRJEB26280, sample SAMEA2338671) | human gut metagenome | biome: human gut; feature: human-associated habitat; material: faeces...
CCGCTGCGTCCGCTGCCGATAATAAGCACGGTGTTTTGATTTGTCATATTTCGGTTGTCCCTTTCAATCCTTATAGGAGATCTGGATCAGAGTCATGCTGCCGCAGAGAGACAGCGGGCCTGCCGCAGCGGGGACAAGAAGCGTTTCTCCGAGCTGGATGGGAAGACCGCCCACGCTGCCTTCGCCTGCCACGCAGCTGACAAAATAGAAGGGATCGCTTTCATAGCAGCCCTGACCGCATACTTCGATTCGACGAGCGGTGTATTCGCCAGGAGTATCATAGTACGTCCAGATGCGAAGACCATCATCGGTGACCGGCTCTATGTGCACGGCGCCGAGAGGAAGTTCCGGAATGTTTGCGCATTCGATTACCTTGTCGATTTCCAGCGGACGCTTCGGGTCATTGCGGCCATAGTCAAAAAAACGATAGGTCAGATCGCCGTTACTCGAGAAGGTGCAGGTAATGGTGCCGTCACCCTCGCCGCCATGGATGACACCGGCGGGTGTATGCAGGAAATCACCATTTCTTTGTGTGATGTGTCCGAAAAGATGTTCCCAGTCTTGCTGACGGACCTTTTTGGCAAATTCTTCGCGCGTTGTGCAGAGGTTGCCGAAAAGCCGCCTTTTTTCTGCCCCGTCGGGAAGAAGCGCGACAGAGCCGGAGACTTTCCCATACTGACCGTCGTGAGCCAGTGCATAATCGTCGGTCGGATGGAGCTGATAGCTCTGCCGGCCCTCGTTGCAGGTGGTTGTCATTCGGATCGGCAGATCTTTTCTGTTGCAGCGAAATAACGCTGGATTTGTCTGATAAAATACGGAGAGCGGCTCACCCGTCTCCTCAACCAGATTATCCAGATGCCCGGGAACGGCGATCACATGATAGATAGTGCCGATTTGTTCCAGCGATTGCGGCAGGTGAAAATAGTCGATGAGCTTGCGTCCGCCCCAGATGAATTCTTTATAGATAGGCTTGATGTGAAAAATGTTGGACATATTTGATCTCCTGTGCACGGGTACCCGAGGACGGGAAAGACCCTCGGATACCCGTGTAGTGTTGCAGTGTATGATTTCCGAAAAACTCAGACGATGCCGACCAAAGAGAGCAACGCGACACCAATAAGAACGCCAAAGACGATTTTGATGCTGCTGACCTTTTTATACTTCATAAGCCAGAACAGCAGGAAGACCACGCCGAGACTGAGCAGGTTGGGGAAAATGGCGTTGATTTTATCGATAAGCATCACGCTTTCGCCGTTGGATTCAAATGCAACGGCAAGCGAGCAGTTGCAGGTTTTACCTGCCAGCGCACCGACGACCAGCAGACCAAACATGGAAATTGCCTCTGTAATGCGGCTGAGGGTTTCCGGCTTTACCAGATCGAAGGCCTTGCTGCCGAGCGCATAGCCCTTGTTGAACAGCACATAGCTGTAGGGGATCATGATGCCAAACAGTGCAACGATGTAGAACAACGGGCCGGCAATGCTGCCGGTTTCAGCGCACAATGCCAGTGTGATCGTCATCAGGATCGGCAGAAGTGTTGCTTGGATTAAGCTGTCACCGATGCCGGCAAGAGGCCCCTGAAGACCGACTTTGATAGAGCGGATGGTCTCTTCATCCACGTCTCCCTTGAGAGCCTTGCGTTCCTCGAGACCGAGGATTGTGCCGAACAGCAGAGCTGCCGTACCGGATTCGCAGTTGTAGAAGTCGAAGTGACGGGACATGTTTTCCGCATATCCCTCTTTGTTGTAGAACAGCTTGAAGAAGGGCTTGAGCCACCACGGCCAGCTCTTACCCATATAATACACATAGTCAAAGCCGGGGGCATTGAAGGTCATATAACGACGGAACAGATTGTTCCTTTCTTTCTTGGTCAGGGGTTCTTTACGGATCGCTTCGTTTGCCATTTTACAGTACCTCCTCGTCGTCAGCATCAGATGTGGCAGGGGCAGTGTTGGAGCCGGAACTGCGGTAATACATATAAGCGAAAATTACGGCGAACAGCAGAATAGAGGTGGAGGTTAGTCCGAGGTAGCCGTATGCGGCAAAACCGACTGCGAATACCAGCAGTCCCCAGCCGCTGTTCGAAAGGAACACCAGCAGAACGGCGATACCGATGCACGGCAGCCAACTGCCGGTTGCGCTGATAGCGCTCATAATGTTAGCGGGCAGCATATTGATTACGGAGGCGACAGCGTCAGCTCCAAAATACATTAAGAGGAAACTGGTCGCACCACGGGTCAGAATATATACGCCCGTTGGAATGACCCAATAGCCAAGGAAAATTTTTCTGTCGTCGGCTTCCTCACAACCTTTTTTCATCAGTGCGCCTGCGCTGGGGAAGAAAACCGTGCGGCAGAGCATCTCGAGCGTGGTGAACAGCGCGCCGAGGCCGGTCGCCAGTGCGATAGCCGCGCTGGTATCAATGCCGGACATCATGGCAATTGCCACGCAGGGGAAAGAAATGATGCCCATATCGATCGACTGAACACCGCCGACATTGAAGTAGCCGATGTAAACGAGCTGCATTGCAGCACCGATTAAGATGCCCTGCGTAATATCGCCGAAGACAATACCGCAGATCAGACCGCCGATAAAAGGACGCTGCAGTAGATATTTGCCGAGGTAGCCGCCCCAAGGAGCAGTGCCTGAGGCGGAAAGAATTGCGAAGATGCTGATAATCAGACATTGGATTGCGCGCATAGAACTCTCCTCCTGTTTGTTATGATTTGATGGTTGCTTTTACCTGCTCCCAACTGATGTTTTCGTTGGTGCAGCTGGGATCGAAAATGATCTCTACGCCGTTGCGAGCCAGATAATCCAGCGCTGCGATCTCGTCCGGGGTCAGTCCAACACCGTGCATCACGGCGACGGTGTTATCCCGAGTGAACTGCTGACCGCACACGACCGGATAACTAAAGCGGTAACCGGCGTCATAGATCTTTTTCACGTCGAGCGGGCCGCGAAAAATCACAAAATAGTGATACGCCGAAGCGGCGGCCTTGGGAAGCTGGGTCAGTGCCTTTTCTGTGTTGAAGAAATAGACCTTGACACCTGCAGGGGCGGCAGCGGAAAAGATGGTTCGCATTCCGCTGTTTTCTGCAACGGCATCATCTACGAGAATGAGGCCGTCGCATTTGTAGCGATTGCGGAGAATAGTGGTCGTTTGACCATGGATCAGCTTTGCTTCCATACGAGAATAAGTTATCATTTCTTAAGAAGCTTCACTCCTTTCGGTCTGGTTCCCTGGAAAACACGGGAATACTTTAGAATTTTATTCTCACCACGTGAGAATTTCTTGACATCAAGATACAACTGCTGTATAATGATGTCAAGAAGAAATTTACAGAATGTTTAAAATTTGTAACATACTGATAGGATTTGACCGTTCGGACTGTCAGTCTCAACAAAAATGGGAGGCGCTGAAAATGATAGAGGGCATTCCTTTCCATTAAAACGGCACTGTGATATAGTAGAATCACCGCGCGGTGAGCACCGCAGCGGGATACTGATGGGGTGGGATGAAACATGATCAATCATTTTCGAGTAGATTCCAAGCTGATTCACGGCCAGATCACGACGAGACTGCTGGCCTTTAAACACTGCAACCGCATTTTGCTGATCGATGATACCGTGGCGGGCGATGAGTCGATGCGAAACATTTTTTCAACCGTCATTCCGCACAGCGTAAAGATACATTTCCGCGGAATGGGCGATGCGCTGAATGCACTTGAGCGCGCGCAGGCGTCTGCCAACCGCTATTTGGTCATTGTCCGGACGCCGGAAACGGCGCTGGCACTGTTACGTCAGGGATATGCGTTTGGCTGTACGCTTACCTGCGGTCAGTTGACCAATGACCGCGGCAACGGCATTCCGGTTTTGAAAGGCGTAAACCTGCTGCCGGAGGATATCGCGGCGTTTCGGGAATTATCTGACAGCGGCGTTGTCATTGTGTTTGACCCAAATGCCTCAGAGGGCGATGCGGTTTCATGGAAAAATGTGCAGAAAACGATCCGCACACAAGGCGGGGCGGATACACAGGGCAACGCGCATGCCAACCTGCTCAGGGTTTTCGGCATTTTGGACCTCTTTTTGGAGGATCCGACGCTTGGGCTTACGCCGAACGAGATTCAGGCAAGGCTTCAGATTCCGTTCTCCACGACCTATCGGCTGGTTTCCTTTCTGGAAAAGAACGGATATTTGGAAAAGGACAAAATCACAAAAGACCTTCATCTTGGCTGGAAATTTTTGAAGATGCAGGTTGAAAGTGGCGAATCCAGAGCGCATCGTCTGTTCCACGAGCGGATTATTCCTGCTCTGCATGTGCTGACGAGCGGCACGGGAGAAGCCTCTGCGGTGTTTGTGCCTTACAATCAGGAGTTGAGATGCATGGCGCATTTCGATAGTCCGTATGCAATCGCCGTGCGCTTTACGGACGAACAGACCAGAGCGGTTGGTACAGACGCGGTGGGAGAAGCTGTGCTCTGTACCTTGGGAGGGAGCGCGCATGCCAATAGCGACGCCTCGGCTGAAGCGACGGCCCGGGAGCCGGAAAAGAGTGCGGGCGGCGTTTTTATCTGCCGCGATCAGGATGATGGTTCGACCAGTATTGCTGCGCCCGTGATGCAGAAGGACAGGCTGCTGTGTATCCTGACGATTCAGGGGCCATCGTTCCGCTTCAAGGAGGATGCGTTGGCGCGAGGAATAGAGGATCTGGAACGAACGGTAAAGAGTTTGTCATCAGAAACAGACTTTTGACACTATACATAACGGAATACTGGAGGTCAACGATGATAGGGATTGTACTGATAAGCCATGATGATTTCTGCGTGGGCATGCTGCATGCCGCCGAAATGATCTGCGGGGATTTGGGCGGACAGATCGTGACGGTCGGCCTTGCGAAGGATGCGCCTGTGGAAACATTTGATGAGGCGCTGCGCAGGGCGGTCAAAACGGTTGATACGGGCGACGGCATTGTAATTTTGGCAGATCTTGCCGGCGGAACACCATTTAATCGCGCAGCGCCACTGGCCGGGACATCGGTGCGGCTGTTTGGAGGCGTCAATCTTGCGTTTTTGCTGGAGCTTCTCAGCGCGCGGGAGGATGGAGCGCCGGATTATGCTGAAGTGCTTGCATTCGGTCACGCCGGCCTGCGCGAGTTTGTTCCCGCAGAGTTGAAAGAGGAGGAACTCCTTTGAACGAAAAAATGGGAGAGCTGAGACTGCGCGGGCTGGGTGTATCAGATGGCATTGGCTACGCGCCGGCGTTGCTTTACAATCCGGAGCTGCTGCCGGTTCCAACGGGAAGTTGTGAAAATATACAGCAGGAACAGCAGACATTTCTGGCTGCATGCCGGAGTGTGAAGGCGCAGCTACTTTGTAATAGCGAAAAAGCTGCGTTGGCAGCCGACAAAAAGGCGGCGGAAATATTCGAAGCGCATATTGAGATTCTCGAGGATGAAGATACGGTGGTCGCGCCGGTTTGCGAGCAGATCGCAAGTAAGACATGTACCGCCGCACAGGCGGTAGATGAACAGTTTCGCGCGTTGGAGGAACTGATGCGCGGTGCGCCTGACCCTTATATGCAGCAACGTGCGGGCGACTTTAGCGATCTGCGTGAGCAACTGCTGCGTGTACTGCTGAACTGCCCAAAGCCGGATATCAGCAGCCTTCAGGCCGATGTGATTCTGGTTGCGCAGCAACTCACTCCATCGGATACCATCCGCATGGATTTTGCGCATATTGCCGGAATTCTTTGTGCCGACGGCAGCAGGACCTCTCACAGTGCAATTCTGGCACGTTCGATGGGGATTCCGGCAATCGTTGGCTGCGCGAAGCTTGTGGAGCGTGTGAAGGATGGCGAGCCGTTGCTGATCGATGGTTCCTCCGGTGAGGCAGTTCTGTGGCCGGAGGAGGAAACGATTGCCGTTTTTTCAGACAAGCGAAATATACTTTCCGCGCGGAAGCAGGCACTTGAAGCATATCGGACCCGCGAAGCCTGTACCAAGGACGGCACCGTGGTCAAGGTGGAAGCCAATGTCGCCTCTGCGGCGGAGGTCGAGCACGCGATTGCGTGCGGGGCTGACGGTATTGGTCTGTTCCGCAGCGAGTTTCTTTATATGGACAGGGCGGAGCTGCCGTCTGAGGAGGAACAGTTTGCGATCTACCGCGCTGCATTGGAGGCGGCGCAGAACCGCCCGGTGACCATACGGACGCTGGACATCGGCGGAGACAAATCGGCCGCAGTGTTGCAGATCCCTCCGGAAGAAAATCCGTTTCTCGGTTATCGTGCGATCCGCATTTGCCTGAATGATCCGCAGCTGTTCAAGACCCAGCTCAGGGCGCTTTACCGTGCCAGCGTATACGGAACGCTCCGGATCATGTTTCCCATGATCTCGTCAATTGAGGAGCTGCGTGCGGCAAAGGAGCTTGCAGCACAGGCGCGCGAGGAACTGACACACGAAGGTTTGGCGTTCAACCCGCAGGTTCCGCTTGGCATGATGATTGAGGTGCCGGCTGCGGCAGTGCTGGCAGACATCTTTGCGCAAGAGACGGACTTTTTCTCCATCGGCACGAACGATCTGATTCAATATACCGTTGCGGTGGATCGCGGCAATAAGCAGATTGAAAAGCTTTATGACTATCACCATCCAGCTGTGCTGCGCCTGATTGCGCATACGATAGCTTCGGCAGCGGCAGCGCGGATTCCGTGCTGTATGTGCGGTGAAGCTGCCGGAGAGGAAGATTTTACACAGGCGCTGCTGGGTTGTGGACTGATGCAGTTCTCAGTATCGGCCGGCGCGGTCGCGGGGCTGAAAAAGAGGATCTGTGACAGCTCCCGTGAAGCGGCAAAGTCACTTTTTGCACAGCTTGAAGCCATGAAAACCGCTGAAGAAATTACCAGAAAGTTGAGTCAGAGAGGGGAAGACGCATGATTTCTAAGCAAGTTGCCGTAAAGAATGAGACTGGTCTGCATGCAAGGCCGGCAAAGGAGTTCGTTTCCAAAGCAAAGCAGTTCACAAGCAGAATTACCGTCCGGAAAGGACTTGAGGCGGAGGTAAATGCGAAGTCTATCGTAATGCTGATGGCGGCGTGCATCGGCAAGGGTGACACGATTTCAATTACTGCTGATGGCGCAGATGAGAACGAAGCGATTCAGACGCTGGTGGAGGCGGTGGAGGACGGGCTTGGCGAATAAACGCGCTTTGATCACAGTGGCGCGTTAAAAGTACGGAAGTGATTGATGAGCCGCTCATCTTCAAGAAGACCGTAGAAATATGTAGATATTGAAGCCGACAGCCTGTAGGATGTCGGCTTCTTTTTAGGCAGAGAGAACCGAGTCGTGCCTTTCCATCGGCGTCAACACGACCAAATTACGCTGGACATGGCGCCAGCTTTTTGCCGTTCAGTGTACCCCATATAGCATTTGGCAAAGGGCTTGCAAGAGCATGAAAGCGGAATATATTGGATTGCTATGGTGTTGAAGATCGTTTGAACAAACATCTCCTTTGCGTTATTCAAGGGCTTTTCTTGCTTTTCTGGAATTTAACATGGCCGAGATTGCTGATTTTGCAGTCTCTCGGCACGATTTATCGTTGTATGCAGAAAAGAGGCGTGCTGTGGAAATTTGATTGAACCAGATCTCGTAGGGGTTTGATAAGAGGCAGGTCATCCGGCCCAAAACGCTGGCCATCGAGAATGGAAGCGTTACGACGCTGCTGCGGATGATCGCCGGACTGGAAACGCCGGACGATGGTGAGATCCGGCTGGACGGTACCTGCGGTTTTTCCAAAGAACGAAAGATCGACCTGCCGCCGGAGGAGCGGAATCTCGGCTTTGTATTTCAGGATTTTGCCCTTTGACCGCACATGACGGTATTTGAAAATGTAGTATTTGGGCTGTGGGCGAGAAGAGACACCAAGGATCTGCACGACCGTGTACGCAATGCTCTGCACACCGTGCATCTGGAGGACTTTGAAAAACGCTATTCCCATCAGCCTTCCGGCGGTCAGCGGCAGCGCGTGGCCTTTGCCCGCGCTATCGCCGTTCAGCCGGGAGGCATTTGTTTGACGAACCCCTTTCCGCGCTGGACGCTTTGCTCCGCGAGGAGATGCGGCATGAGCTGACGGAACTGACCTCTGCACTCGGCATTACCTCTGTTTTTGTGCCCCACGATCAGACAGAGACGATGAGCATGAGCGACCGCATCGCCGTCCTGAACGGCGGCTGTGTGGAGCAGTATGCCGCGCCGGAGACCAGCTGGCATGATCCTGCCAGCGAGTTTGTGGCGTGCTTTGTGGGAAAACCCAACTGGCTGAGCGAAACAGAGATGTTCCGTCCGGAGACCGCCGCGCAAACACCGGCAAAAGGTGCGTTGCACTTTGAACTCCCGGTTCAGAGCGTGCAGTATCCGGGCAGCCCCGCAATGCGTTGATTCACTAAATCGAGAGTCCTCCATTATATATCCTTACGAACAACCAGAGGTCAGGTGTTCGAGTCACCCCACCAGCTCCAGGCACCGCACTCTATTCGAGTGTGGTGCTTTTTTATATTCAAACCGCATTACCTTGAAAAGCCGGAGTGTCACAGGACGCTCCGGCTTTTCGCATTTTTGTAGGAGGGTTTCAAAATGAACGATCAAACCAACATGGCGCAGCTCCGGTATCTCGAAGAACTCAAAATCAGCCTGGTACACGCTGGCTTCGAACCGGAGCGCATCGAGGACCAACACTTACCCATCCGATGGGAGGGCCACTACCTCTGCCGGATCTCCGGACGGGGCAGCGTGCTGTACCGACAGGAGAACGTGGATGGCATCGGCGCACAGGATGCTTTGCGGATCGTCATCAATACCGCTGCCATGATCGCAGAATGGTTTCTGCGATGAAATAAATGCACGGGCTGCACAGAGCCACAAGCAGCGGCTTGAGGGGCTTTCCTTTCAGGTTTACTTTGATGAAGCCAGGCAGTACGCACAAACTCATGACAAGAACGGCGAGAAAGAAACGCCATCCAAGTAGAGCGAATTCGCTGGCACAAGCCGTCGCCTGTTTTGTGAAAATATAACTGAGTCCGTAAAGTGTTTCACAGCCGATGGCGCATAAAATGCCGACCGTACTGCTATAATAGCCGTGTTCCCGGCAAGAGTGCAGCAACTGCCAGTTTGGTTCTTGGAATTATTGCTGCTGTGCTCTGGTTCTTTGGCATGACATCAATTCTTTCTGTTATTTTGGGTATTATCGGACTGATTCTTGCAGGCAATGCAAAAAAAGCTGGGGTTGTCGGAGGAATACAGACTGCAGGATTTGTCTATTACGGCGGCGCTATTGGATTTCTCTTGGCTTCTTTTTTGTATGCAAGGTGTAATCAAATTCCATATTCCGATATAGCGTCACCACTCGTTCCTGCACTTGCGCTATTTCATATATTTGGAAGGATCGGCTGCTTTCTTCAAGGGTGCTGCTATGGGATTCCGACACAGAAGGGATTGGCCGTCATATATCAACGTTCGGAAATCGCGCCAAACGACATTCCGCTTTTTCCCGTCCAACTCATCGAGGCAGGAGCGGAAGCCGCTATTTTTGTTCTTCTGCTGTATCATCTGAAAAAGAGGGTTCGCGGGAGCGAGTTAACGGCAATATATCTTCTATCCTACGGTGTATTGCGTTTTGTTCTGGAATTTTTCAGAGGTGATAGTTACCGCGGAATGCTTTATGGCTTATCACTGTCGCAATACATATCTATACTCGGGATCGTAGTTGGGTCGGTCATTGTTTCAGCAAGCAGGAGATATACAAATTCTGCCGATTATAACTGACGAACACATAAGGGACAGGCTCGTGCCTGTCCCTTGTTGTATATCTTATTCCGACTCCATTATGCAAAAGCTGCCTTAAACAAATTTGCATAAAAATTTTCGCGTGCGGTATTCTGAGCATTTCCGTTATTCATCAGAAGGATGTGGACGGCAGTTTAGGAAAGGGCTGCGGACGCTTACTTCCGGCTCGCGCGGATCGCCATGCCGGCCGCAAAGCCGATGACCGCGGGCAGCAGCCAGCCAAGGTTTTTGTCGAACAGGGGAAGATGCGCGGCGGCGAAGGCAATGGGCGCGTCCAGATGGAGCGCGGCCTGCACCGGCGCGGGCAGCGTTTTCATGCAGTCGAAAATGGCGGCGGCCCATGTGCCGATCATGGTCGCGATATAAACGGTGCGGTCATGCGCGAAGAATTTGCCGAGGAAGGCGAGAAGAATGAGCGCGATCGCCGGGGGATAGATGAGCATGAGCATGGGAATGGAGTATTCAATGATGGCGCTCAGCCCGATGTTCGACACGGCAAAGGAAAACACCGTGAAGAGGATCGCCCAGCTGCGGTAGGAGATCTTCCCGTTCGTCATCTTGGAAAAGGTCTCCGCACAGGCGGTGACCAGACCGATGGAGGTCTTGAGACAGGCAAAGGTGATGGTGAAGGCAAGAATAAACAGTCCCACGCCGCCGAGGTAATGTCCGGCGATCTGCGTGAGGGCGATGCCGCCGTTTTCAGACAGCTCGAAGAGCCCTCTTGACTGCGCGCCGACCACGATGGACACCACATAGATCAGCGCCATCAGCGCGCCGGTGAGGAGACCGGAGGAGAGCACGTCCTCGGCAATGGCGTCGTCATTGTCCACACCCATGCGGCGGATGACGTCGATGACCACGATGCCGAAGGCGAGACCGGCAATGGCGTCCATCGTGCCGTAGCCCTCAATGAGCGCGGGGAAGAACGCGTCGCTCCGATAGGCCTCCACAGGCTCGACCGCGGAGACCGCCGGGCGCGAGCAGCGCCGCGAGCATCAGCACGGCAAAGAAGAACAGGAAGAGCGGGTTGATGATCTTGCCGATCCAGACGGTGATCTTACCGGGACGCAGAGAGAAGAAGAGCACGAAGGCGAAGAACACCGCCGAAAAGAGGAGCAGATACAGCTGCTCCGGCGAATCCGCGCCCAGCAGGGGCGTGATGCCGGTCGTGAAGGAAACGGTGGCGCATCTCGGGATGGCGAAGAGCGGGCCGATGGTCAGGTAGAGCAGGCAGGTAAAGAAAATGCCGTAGCCCTTGCCGACCTTGCCGGAGAGCGTCTGAAGTCCGTCGGAGTGCGTGACGCCGATGGCGGCGACGCCGAGGATGGGGATGCCGACCGCCGTGATGATAAAGCCGATGATCGCCGGCAAGGCATTCTGCCCCGCCATTTGGCCGAGATGGACGGGGAAGATCAGGTTTCCGGCCCCGAAGAACATTCCGAACAGTGTTCCGGCAACAAGAATTTTCTGCCGGAGCGTTAATTTTTTGGTCGTCATGGAAAATCAACTCCTTTGTGCCGAGAATCTTACACCCTGCACTTGAAAAAGAGAAACGACCGGTTATAATAGTTATATTACAAATTGAAATACCCTGATGGACAGGAGGCGGCAGACCCGTGGACAGCAAGAAGCTTGAGATATTGATGACGGCAGTCAGCCTCGGCAGCTTTTCCAAAGCGTCGGAGGTGGTGGGCTACACCCAGTCGGGACTGACGCACCTGATCAACGGGCTGGAGCGCGAGGTCGGCATGACGCTCATCCGGCGCGACCACAGCGGCATCGCGCTGACCGAGGACGGAGAAGCGCTGCTGCCCGCCATACGGGAATATCTCAGCGCGACGGCAAGGCTGGAGAATCAGATCGAGGCCATCACGAAAAAGCGGACGGCGACGATCCGCATTGCCGCGTACGCAAGCGTCGCGATGCACTGGATGCCGGAGATCCTTTACCGCTTCCGGCGGGTGTGCCCGGACACGGATGTCGACCTGCGCATGGTGGACCATGAGCTTGAGCCGTTCGAGCTGCTGGAGGCGGGGCGCACCGACGTCATCTTTGCCGCACGGCAGAGCCGCGTCAACTGCGATTGGACGCCGCTGTATTACGACGCGATGTATGCCATCCTGCCGGAGGATTATCCGGTCGGCGGGAGAGAGAGCTTTCCCATCGAGGAATTCGACGGGAAGGAGTTCCTGATGCCCTACGGGCGGTTCGACATTGATGTGAATGCCGCGCTCAGCCCGAAAAAGGTGAGGCCGAGGGTTCGCCCCTGCCATGTGGACGATGAAACGGTGATCCGCATGGTCAGCAAGGGGCTCGGCATCACCATGATGACGGAGATCATGATGCGGGGGAGAACGCAGGGTGTGCGGACGCTGCCGGTCAGCCCGAAGGCGGGACGCGAGCTGGGGATGGGAATGCACCTGAGCCGGAATACGCCGGAGGAGATATTGCGCCTGCGCGCGTGCGTGCTCGACTTTACCGGCGGCTTATCGTAGATTTTACAGAAAAGATATGGAAATCCATTCCCTTCAATGATATAACAGGAAAACGTACCAAACAGAAAGAAGAAACGAAGGAGAAATCTACATGGGCACTTCGATCAATTTTAACGAGAAAAAGGGCTTCATCTGCGATATGGACGGCGTCATCTACCACGGCAACCGCATTCTGCCGGGGGTGGCGGAGTTCATTCAGTGGCTGCATGATGAGGACAAGGAATATCTCTTTCTTACCAACAACAGCGGCTATACGCCCCGGGAGCTGAACCAGAAGCTGGCCCGCATGGGCCTTGATGTGCCGGAGGAGCACTTCTATACCAGCGCACTGGCCACCGCCGCCTTCCTGCGGGAGCAGGCACCGGGCTGCTCCGTGTTTGCCATCGGCGAGGCGGGACTGCTCAACGCCCTCTATGACGCAGGCATCACCATGAACGATGTGAACCCCGACTATGTGGTGGTAGGCGAGGGGCGCAGCTATTCGCTTGACACCCTCACGAAAGCCACAAATCTGGTGATGCAGGGGGCCAAGCTCATCGGTGCCAACTCCGATGTCTCCGGCCCCATTGAAAACGGCATCGCGCCCGCCTGCCGTGCCCTCATCGCACCTATTGAGATGGCAACGGGCAAGCAGGCCTACTTCTGCGGCAAGCCC
>ENA-ORRN01002130-ORRN01002130.1-human-gut-metagenome-genome-assembly--contig:-NODE-2130-length-12921-cov-3.476061_pt1 | contig 12921 bp, 11 predicted proteins | sample MGYA00242174_ERZ509132 | MGnify/ENA primary metagenome ERZ509132 (study PRJEB26280, sample SAMEA2338671) | human gut metagenome | biome: human gut; feature: human-associated habitat; material: faeces...
GACCAGATGGTTGCTGTCGATGATTACACCGTTCTGTCTTCCCGTGCCGCCGACACGCACCGCCGCTGTCACCTGTTTTCCGTTTACCTCCCCTTTTACAATGGCCATAACGCTGTTATTCGGATGGGTAGCAGATTCAATAATAGCTACGGGTTTCTCCATCAACGTGGGAAGCTGCTTCAGTAAAGCTGCGCCCAGCTGGTGATCTGCGTTCTTCGTTCCGTTCAGAGCGTAGTCCACATGGACCTGATCCATGGTCATTGGAAGTGCGCTCAAGCCCACCTTCTGGAAGATATCCGGCGTCTTTCCCAGCACAAAGGTATCGTTCCTTGGGAACTTGCCAGCCATATAATCGTCTATCTGCTGGGCAAAGGATCTGGAATAGTCGTAGTGGTCCGTGTCCAGAGCGTAACGGGTACCATTGCTTTCCACGGTCTTCTGCACCGTCAGAGCAGCGGACCGGTCACGGATCCGCTTGGCCTCCTCTATGGCTTCCGCAGAGGCGTTGTTGCGTCCCTTTGTCCAGTCGGCAAACCGGCTCGTTACGATGTCAGCCGCTTTCTCGGCGTCCTGCACTGCCGGATCCGCCAGGCGGTCATCCAGGATTTTCATGATTGTGGCATCGTCAAACACGGGGAGCACAGGCTTCTGCTGGATCACTTTCCCGGTCTTCTGGTTTACCATCTTCCGGTCCACCAGCATCTTCCAGTAGTTTTCATATTCGGGGCTCAGGCTGTAGCGGCCGTCTTCCCCTTTCACCAGGTACTGGGAGAACTTGGGGATCAGGTTACGCTCATAGCAAAGCTGGAGGTACTTCTCGCTTGCCTCCCTCATATAGGCGTTGCCGTCCTTGGCCTTTACGGCTTCCGCTTCGTTAAACCATTCCGCCAGGGCAGGCGCGTCTCCCTTCTTGCCCCTGTTGTTCCCGCGCTCGTTCTGGGTGCTGGTGTATTCCGTCCAGGACCTGATATCCAGATACTTACGCATGTTCTTGTTCATGCCGCTGGCGTGATACGGGATCACATAGTCTATCGTTCCTTTAAGGTAAGGGCGGTGTCGGTGTGACGCTCGGCAAAGCGTTCCAGTCTGTCCTTGTCGGACAGCATGCCCTCGCACAGTTCGGCAATGACTTCCTCATCACAGGCAAGCCGTCCCTGCTCGGATTCCATGTTGTACCCGTACTGGGCTGCTTTGCGTTTGAGCAACCGGTCAAAGCGGTCCTGGCCTACGTCCTCGATCAGCTGGTCACGGACCACGGTATACTTCTCGGAGGCTACGGACTGCATCTGGTGGGTCAGCTCATGGGCGGCGACTCTGGCCACGGACATATGGCCGGAGAGCACGAAGTGGATCTTCCCGTCTTCCCCGAAGTAGCCGTTGGATCCCCGCATATAGTCATGGACCACCACGTCCATACCCAGTGCTTTGGATATCTTACCGATCATGTCCAGCTTTCTTTGCGCCTGGGCGGTCATGGCCTTACGGGCGCGTTCCAGCTTCTGCTCGTTGGTAAAGCGTCCGTCCATATCCATGAGGGAGAGTTGGAGCTCCACCCCGTCAGACTGGATGGTGGTACGGGATTTGAAGTTGCTCCTTTCCGCTTCGGCAAACTGCACGGGGGATACCCCGGTGGGGAGAGTGAGAGGCACGTTTCTCAGGGCTTCCTTATCGGTGTATACTTCCTCCGCTCTCTTGATGTTGTAATCCCTCGCCCGGTTGTCAAAAGCCTCTTTCTGGGCCGTTGCAACCTCTTCCACGCGCTGGTTATAGCTTGCCGCCAGGGCTTCAGCAGAGGAGGTGTCATACCCTGCTTCCTGCAGGAAATCCTTTGACGATTGGAGCATGTCTGCTGCTTGGTCTGCAGATATTTCCCGTCCATCCAGAACTGCGGCCACAGTTTCTGCGTTTTTCTCTGATACCTCCGCCTGCTCCTGCAATTTGGAAACAATAGCTGTATGGAGATCTCCTGCTTCCATTTCCGTTATAGTCCTTTGGTCATACTTCCGTGCGAGGTCAGCGGTTTCTCCCCCCAATAGTTCTGCAACGCGGTAGTCATTGTCCAGGACTTCGCTGTTTTGTTTTACTTCTTTTCCGATCTGCTTCTGCGTGTACGCATTGGTTGCTGCCCCAAACAGGCCAAACCCAAGACCGCTTGCAAAGCCGCCCAAAGCATCCATTCCTATATCTTTTATCGTGTCCGTGAAAACCTGAATGTTTGCTTTCTTTTCCGCCTCTTCACGGCTCATTCCGGTTGCCATGTATTCCTGGATATAATTCTTTCTATCCAATTCGTTGTTGGACAGTTCCCCTAAAAACAATTTATCCGTAATTAGGTTCGCAATACTGGTGCATGCTTCCTCCGATGCTTCTATGCCAGCTTGCTTCAGTATGTTCATGATAAATTTCCCTTTTCCGGACGTGGACATTTTAACCACCTTATCGAGGGATACATGCTCAAACAGAGCCTCGGCTATGCCGGAAGCCGCCCCGGCCAGAATAGCGTCCGCCTGGTTTGCTCCTCTGGAAATAGCGTCCTTATACGCTTCATTTGACGCGGAAGAAAAGAACACAAGATCACTTACCCAAGGCAGCCCAGCATACGCGAAAGGAAGCATGGTAGCGCTGTCTGCCATAGACATACCGGTATTGTATGCAAAGTTCTTGACCTTCTGCCATCCTGTAGGATTGTCCCCTAAAATCATTCCGGACGTTTTCGTCCGAATGGTAGTGCGGCGATTCGTACCGGAATACAAAGTACTGTTTGTATCCACATACGCATGGTTCTTTGTTCCGCTTATTTCGTTGTAAGCTCCAATCACTACGCGGGAGATAGCCGGAGCAATTTCAGCCGCAGATAGCCCGATAGAATGTATGTTTGCCGCAACAGGATGTTCCTTTGTGTATTCCTCCCACGCTGCTTGATCTTCTTCCGCGCCTCTCATTTCCAGCAAAGGCATGAGAGAATCCGCATAGTCGTTGGCAGCTTTTAATCCCTTTTTCTCATACAGATAGTTGTAGGCATTCTTTTCCTCCTCATCAAGCAGAAGGTATCTGTACTTGGTGCCAGGATCAGAGCGCCCATACAACTTTTTGAGGGTTTCTTCTGTGATCTTCCCGTTGATGACATTATATACGAAGTCGGTTTCCTTATCGTTTACCTTCCCGGTCTTGCCCGCATACCTAATCTTATTGGCAATGGCCGGCATATAATAGTTGTACTCCGCCCGGTTGCTCTGCTCCTGCCGGAAGGCGATCTCCGCGTCCTTGTCATACGTGGCGCCTACGCCATACCCCAGCCCACCAGGCTTGCTGCGTCTGGCTTTGTCCAGGGCGTCAAACGTGTCATCGCTCTTGGGCACCTTCAAGCCGTAGGCACGGGCAATGATCTCCTTGGCCTTTCGGTCCGCCAGGGGGCTGGTCCTCTCATCCACGTCTGCCTGCAGGTACTCCATGGCCATCTGCACCCGCTGCTCGGTGGGGATGGTGGCATTGCTCAGGATCTCGCCCACCTTATCCGCATAATAGGCCACACCGGATCCGGCTCTGGGATCCTTTTGAGCGCCTGCCTGGGCACGGCGGAGCATCTCCATAGCGGAGAGGTATTCCTGCTGGGCAGCCTGGGAGCTCTGCAGCGCATTGACGGTGGTCTTGGCTGCGGTTTTCTGCGTGGGGCTGGAAGCAAATTTGGATCTGCGGATCCCCAGCGCCTGCATAGCCGCCAGGGCTTTTTTCTGCTCAAATTCTTGCTGAGCAATAGCGGCAGCGGTAGCGGCGGTGACCATGCCTCCGGTGCCTCTGGCTTTAGCAGCAGTCTCCATGCCGATCCTCTGTCCCTTGGAGGGGATAAGGGTATCGGTGTTTGCGTTGGGCTTGGTCTGCCCCGCCAGTGCTGCGGAGACAGCGCCGGTCACCAGTCCTCCCACTGCGTTGCGCTTTGCTGCTTCTTCCGCTTCCGCATTCACCGCTGCCCTGGCTGCCGCCTCGGCTGCCTGTTGTGCTTTGGTCTGGGCGGCGTACTGTCCGCCCAATGCTTCCACGGCCTGCTGCTCCCGGTTATACAGCTGGGCATTTACCCGGTTAAACTGGCCGGCGATATTGGTTTTCAGCCGGGGCACCTCTCCGGTGATCTCGGTCCCCTTGGCTCCCGCCAGGCCCATGTTCTGCAGCCCTCTGTAGGCGGTGTCATAGTCGGACCTTGCCTGAGACACGGCATCCGCACGGTTGCCGGCATTCTCCCGGTTGTACTGTCTGGACTGCTCCATGAGCGCCTCTATCTGCGCTTCCTTCAGGTACTGCTTATATTTTTTCACGGTATCGTCGTAGATTGCCATATGATCCTCACTTGATGTAGTTGTTGATAAAGTACTGCACGTCTATCCGGTACAGGCCAAAGGCCTCATTCTTCTTGGTATTTTCAAAAATTAGCTGCAAGAATGCGAACTTTTTGACCTTTTTGCTGAGGGCCACCACCTGGGGCGCCTCGATGGCGTTGAAGTCTATCCGGCTGAAATCCAGCTCCGCAAAGTCCCACACGTTGAGGATCACCTCTCTGATGTCCTCGTCTATGGCCTTATTTGATGTAAAACGCATGGTAACGCCGGAGAGGGAATAGGGCTTGAGCATGACGGTGCAGCCGCGCTTGGTCATGGTCTTGGTCTTGGCTATGGTCCCCAGCACATCCGCCTTGGTGGTCCACTTGGCGCAGATGGCGTCACCGCCTGTCCATCTGGCGTACTCGCTGGTGTCATCCGGCACTGGGGTCACACGGGTCAACCCGTCCGCATACTTCTGCATGCTCTTCAGGTCGGTGTTCATCCTGCATAATCTGCCATCCTCCGTGCCGAAGTAAAGATTCCCGTCAAACTCCAGGAATCTGCAGGCGGGGATGTTGTCCCAGTAGTTCCACTCGTAGACGTAGCTCTCGTTCATACCTGACCGCATTCTCGCATCCGCCACATAGCAGTGTTTGGACTCGGGAAATGCCACCAAATATTTGCCGTCCCAGATGACGGCGCAGGCGTCCTCCTTGCGCGCCTCCATCTTTAACCGGTTGTCCACAAAGTAGGAGCGGTTCTGGACGGTCCTTTGCTGGGATGCGTCCGTACCGGCGATGGCGAATATCCCCTCCTTGGCCAAGAACATGGGATCGTCTCTTAATGTGGCAAAGGCATGGATGGAGGCAGCGCCTACGCCCTTGATACCCTGCTGAACGGGATAGAGGACCTTGTTGTCCTCCGTCTCCTGGGCGGTGCGGATATAGATTTCGGCGTCCTGGTTATCGTCCTCTTTGACGATGGCCAGCGCGTCTCCGTAATGCAGGTACCCTCTTATCGCAGTCTGGTCGCTCCCCACCTTGGTCCACTGGTTAAGCTCCCAATAGGTGGGATCGTCCACGGCGCAGGCCCAGTCCATATGGGGCTTGTCCGGATTGCCCGAGATGGAATTTCAATCCACGCTCCCGCCACGAAAAACCGGTTGTCATTGAAGTATCCGTACTGGGTGGAGATGGTACACTTTTCAATGGTGCCGGGGGAGGCGGTGTATTTGGAGGAAACAAAGTACACCTTTATGTTGTCTATCCCGGCGCCCTTTGCGTGGGCGGCAGGGGCGGTGGTAAACGTGAGCTTTGTCTTTCCTCTGTCGCTGTCCTCTGTTGTGGTGTAGCCCGTTGCAACAGCCCAGGTTTCCCCGTTCAGGATCTCCACCTTAGATACACTGCACCCCGCATAAGACAGCCAGAAATCCTTGTTTACGCCGTCCCCGGCAAGGGTATTGATCTGCTTGCTGGTGAGGATGTTGGGTTCCTCATAGTCCTCGCATGGCACCCAGGTATAGGTGGTGGTTTCCTCCCCGTTGACCGTAGTGGTCTTGGCTTCATAGTGTCCCCCCACGCCTGTGGTGGGGACTCTGGCTATCCCGGACACCTGTAAGATACTGTACTGGGTGGGGGTGTAGGAGATCCGGTAGTAGTGCTCCCCGTCCAAAAAATACAGGTACCCGCCATGGGCAAAGGCGGTGCTGGGGCCGTCATGGACCGATTGACAGATGATGGTGCTCTCCTCCGTCTCCGGGTCGTATGCGTATAGGGAGGATCCGGCATGGACCAATATAGCCGCCTTGCCGCCTATATGGGCGTAATGCAATCCATGGATCTTACGCTCCTCATGCTCGCAGGAGTAGTCCTGGAGCACTCGCCACCCGGGCCGTTTTTCCGGGAAGCCTGCGGCGTCCGTGATCAAATTCAGAGCATCCGGGGATCGGGAGTCTGAGATATTGGTGTCATCTGTAGTAAAGTCTACCCCCAGGAACTGAGAGTAGACTTTGGTGTGGAGCGAGACGCTCGGTATATTGTCTGTATTGATCATATCGTCACCCACGTAAATGCTGCGGCGTTTTGAAGCGCCTCGGTAAACAGGTTGCGGTAGACGGTGGCCCAGTAGTTGTCCATGGCCTCCTGTCTGTACTGCCAGGCCAGCCCGTATGGCAATGCGCCCCGCACTATGCTGTCATGGTAGGGGATCTCCGTGTCAAGATCCGTAAGGAGGGGAGCGGAGAGAAGTATCTCCCCTCCTTCGGCTGCCCGTAGGCTATTCTCCGTAGTTAAGGCTTCCTGCAGGAGGATGTTCAGAAAGCTGACGGAGAATCTTTTAGAATCCAGGTCCTCCCCGTCTCCCTCATACAGGGTAGCGGAGGCCAGGATGTACAAATCTTTACCGGTCATATGGTCCTCACTTAATTATTTGTGCTGCCGGCGCGACTTGAACACGCATCTCCCGTAAGGGGTACCGGGGGCTCTGCCCTTGAGCTACGGCAGCGTAGGGGGCCTTGCGGCCCCTTGGGTCAGGAGGTAGTGACGATGGAGGCCACATCGGAGTGATACACGCCGTCTGCGGCATCCTGATAAGACACGGCCTTGATGGTGTCCCCAGCGGTGTGGGTGGGGGTAGTCTCGGCGGTGATCTTAACGGCGGTGGTGCTGTACCGGGGATCGGTGCCATCGATGGTGTACATGACGTAGTCATCGCTGGTACCGGGCGTGATCTTGCCGGCAGCGGTCAGGGTGGGCTTGGCTGCCTTCTTCCCGCTCTCGGCAAGGACTGCGACGCCATCGGAGATCTCGCCCTTGACAAAGGCGTCGTAGATCCGGCGACCCTCAATGACGGGGCCGTCGAAGCCCTGGACGGTCTCCAGGATACGGGCGGTAGTCAGGGTGGTGGGAGCCAGTACGCAGGCCTTGGTAGCTACCAGAGCCACGCAGTTGGCAGGCAGATAGCTCTTGGGTACGGTGACGATCTTGAGGGTGCCCAGGTCGCCCTTGTAGCCCTTGAGGATCAGCTTGTCGGTGATGCCGTCACAGCCCACAAACTCGCTGGCCAGCCGGAACATCTTGTAGGTGCTGTTGGCCACATAGCACCACCGGTCAGAGGGAGTGACGCCTCTGTCGTCCAGCTCTACCTCCAGATCCAGCAGCTTGTCCACGATGTTGGACTTGGAGATAGCGGCCCCTGCATCCACCACCACACCGGCGTTGAATGCCCACTGGGCCAGGTTGTACTTGTCCACCATGGGGATCATCTGCTCATCCTGCTGCAGCTTGAGCCAGGCGGAAGCCTTTTTCAGGAAGCCCTGCTGGGAGTTGTCGCCCCGGTCGATAGTGCCCGTGAACGCCTTGTCCTGGGTGAGCGTCATCTCCTGCATGGTGTCCTGCACGTTGCTTACGGTGCCGAAGCGGTTGCCGGAGCCCGTGCGATTGAAGTTGACGGGAGGATTGGAGACCATGGACAGGATCCTAATGGTCTTGGCTCCAACAAACTCATAGTCGTTGGCAGCTTTGCCCGCCGTGAAGGATCGCTGCTGGAAGCGCTCCTGCATCTTGGGCAGGTACTTGGTAATAAGGTTGATCATATAAGCCCTTTCCGGGCCTTACTCACTCCACACAGCCAGGAATGGATCCTGCTCGGTGTTTTTCCCGATCCCCTGCATGGAGCCTGTCGATGCGGCCCTGTTTTCATTGTTTTTTTGTGCGGCGGTGGCCAGGGCATTGGCCTTTGCAAGCTGCTCCTGCAGCGCAGCTATCCTATGCTCATGCATAGCGGTGAGTGGGTCCTTGCCCGCCCGTACTGCGTCCAGTACGTCCTGGGGCACCTTGTCTGCCATGTCGGGGTAGGTGGCCAGGGCATCCGCCCACTTGGCCTTCTCCGCGTCCTTGGCAGCTGACTCCGCCTCTCTTGCCTTTTCCTTCATCCTCGCTTGGATGATTTCCTTTTTGGCGTCCTCGGTGATGTAGGGGTAGTCTTTTTCTACCTGCTGCTCCACAGACGCTTTGGCGGTCTCGTCCGCCGTGCTGGCCAGGTGATCCAGGTACTGCTGGACAGTCATCCCTGCCTGATCGGCAAAGGGCTTTACCGCCCCCCGGAGGCGCTCGGTCTCCGACAGGATCTTGTCATAGTTCAGGCCCTTCTGGGCCAGCTCCACAGCCTGGTCCCGGGTCAGCTTTTTTTCCGCCTTGTTATATTTGACGGTCAAAAAATCCTCATCCTTCTGTTCCCCGGCATCCTCCCCCTCGTTTTTCTCCTCGGGCTCGGTGCCTTCGGCAGCGGGCTGTTCTTCCGGTTCGGCTTCTGACTCAAAGTCTTCTGCATCAAATCCAAAGTCCAGATCGTTGTCCATCTCATCTGCGGTTTCCAGCTGGCTGGTAGTGTCAGTTGTCATGTCCGCTCCTTCCTGCGCTATGGTTGGCGCTTTATATATTTACACTTTCCTCTGGTGCAGGCTGCACCTGGTCCGTTGTCGGCATGGGTTCCGCCATCACCGGCGCTGCGGTCTGCTGCAGCAGGGACTCCGCGTACGCCTGTAGCTTTGCCTTCTTCGGGATGAATTTCTCCGGCATCACCTCTAAAAAGAGAGCGAATGCCGCAGGATTGTCCATGATCCCCGATGTAAAGATGTTGTTGAGGGTCTGCACCTGCATCTGCTCACTCCAGTAAGTAGACGCGCCGATGTCCACCCGCACACGCATGTTTTCGTCCGTTAATTGGCTGAAATCATATGTGCTCTCCTGCTGGCCGTCCTGGCCGGTGACAGGATCCACCGCATCCAGCATAACCTCTCTGATGCCGTAGTAGGCGCGCATCATGTCAATGATATTGCGGACCTGCTGCTCAACAAACGCATAGAACTCCTGTCGGTGCAGCTCCATGGGCATCTGGTCCTGCTGCTGCAGAGCGATGATGGCAGAGGCGTTGTCCGGTCGTATCTCTCCCAGGGTGGCGTCATTGGCGCCCATGTTGGACTGGGTCAGGTTGATGAGGCTGTCGATCAGGTTGACCGCTGATTGGTTGATGGGGGCGCCCTCCAGGTACATGATGGCGTCCCGTATTCCCCCCACGCCGCCGGTCACTCTAATAGCCTGTCCCGGCCCCTCCTTATATCCTCCAGGCAGCTTGGTGCCGTCATATACCACCTTGCTGTAGGCGGTTTTTTTGGCCTGGTACAGCAGCCCTGCGTAGATCTTGTTGATGGCGATCTGGTTGGGGATAAGCCCGGTAAGGGCTGCTCGTCCGTGGTAGGAGCTGCGGATCTTTTCCCAGCTCATCCACGCTATGGGGTACCGGGTGAGCAGGGTGTTGTAGGGCTTGCGCACGGTGACCTCGTCCGTACACTCCAGCGCATACACTTCATTCCCCTCCCGCCACAGCTTGGTGATGAGGGTCACCAGCTTGCCGTCCGTGCCCTCCTCCCCCTGGTTGCTGTCCTCATCCGGTCGGATCCTGAGGGCCTCGTCCTCGGGTATGTTATTGGCTCTGGCTCTTTCCCTCACCTCCTGTACGGGGAGGCGGCGTACCAGCAGGATATACGGCTGATCCTGGGGGTCCTTATTGTAGGGGTTGCCGAAAAACACGTTGATGTTGGGCAGGATCTCCGTACACACTGCCCCCTGGGCGGCCTGGCCGGTGGGTACGTCCGGATCCCAATACGTATACATGCATGCGTCCCCGTCTACGGCGCAGTCACGCATGAGCTCCTTATTTTGCCGCTTGATGTCGCACAGCTCTATGACCCTGTCCACCTCGGTGGAGAGCATCTTACAGACCGCCGCCGAGTTTTGGTCCTCGTGGAAGGGGGTAAAATTTGCCGCGAAGTCATCCGAGACGACCTTGGCCACAAACATACTGACCACGCGCTGCAGCACGTTGATGACGGGCTTATCCACGTCAGGGGCGTTTACTCCCCGCCACTGGTCGCCCGTGTAAAAGGCCTCGTTTTGATCGACTGTGGAAAACAGGTTGATGGCGGATTTATAACTCTTACCCGCCTCCAGCTCCCTTGCCACGTCCCTTGGCTCAATATGCTGTCTCATCTGTGCCCTCCAGCTGGCTTGCGCCATCGTATCTCATGAGGTTGCGCCACTGACGCTCCGTATCCTCCTGCTCTACAGGCGTTGCAACAGGAGCGGGAGCCTCCTTTGGCTCCTCGGTGCGTGATAACCGGGAGCCGAACAGAACTCCCAGCAAAAGCACTCCTGCGCCCAACACAAAGCCTATACAAAACTCTACCATGTGCCGTACTCCGATATCTCTGCGATCTGATCCTCATATTCCGGCGGATCGTCCGGGTCTCTTGGTGTGGGTATCACTGCCGGCGCCGGGCGACCGTCACAAAAATATCTGAGTGCGTCCGGTGCGTGGGTGATGTCGTGGGGATCCTTGGCCACGTCTGACGGATCCCCTGTAGTGGCGTACTGCAGCAGCGGCAGGTCGTGGATCAGCTGCGTGCAGGTTGAAAATATCCTCAGTCTGGGTCTCTTTGCGCCGGTGCCATCGTCTACGGGCTTGAGCCACTCCTTGAGTCTCAGCCAACCGTCTACACGGCCCTGTCTTACCAGTGTGCCCTCCAGTCCATTTTGCGAAAACGTCTCATACCGGCTGATGCCGGTGTCCTGGGTGCGTCCGGCCATATCCGCCGGCATGTAGGTGGCCTCTACCCTCTCGCTCCCGGCTGCGCGTATGAGCCTGGCAGCCTCCGACACCACGGTGTCAGGCCGGCAGAGCTCCCGGAAAACGTACGCATTGCCCAGCTCGTCAATGGCAGTCCAGAGACAGGCCAGCATATCCAAGCCGTAGTCCAATGATCGGTACACCTGCCAATGGGCGGGGATTGGGAACGGATCCACCACATGCAGATCCCGCCTCCACTCGGTAAAATACTGCCCGGCAAAGCCGTCCCAGTCTCCCAAGAGGAAGGCCCTGCGCTGATCTTCCGGCAGGTTTTCCAGCCGGTTGACATAGTCGGGGTCCGACTCCATGAGCACCGTATTGTCATAGATGGTGGCGCGTATCATCTTGTAATCTTCCGGCTTTTCGGTTTTTTGATACAGCCGGTCGATAAACAATCTCTTCACCCACGCGTGGCCCACGCCTCCGGGGTTGCAGGTGTAGTACATCCGGGGAGAGAAGTCGGTACGGGTGGTACGCAATCGGGACAGGATAAAGTTGTACTGGGCCTCCGTAAAGAGGGTGGCCTCCTCCAGCCCGATCACGTCATATTCCTGCCCCTGGTACTGGTACACGTCCTTTTCCGCCGCGCAATATCCCAGCTTGATCCTGGAGCCATTGGGGAAGATAAAGACATGGTCCGACTCCTTATACTGGGCAATGCCTGCTAAAATACCCTGCATGGGCAGGATGTGGTTTTCCTTCAGTTCCGGCAGGGTGCGCCGCAGAAGCAGCAGCTTAAGCCCATCGTAGTGAGAGGCCAGCAGGATAAATTTGGTGCGCATGGCCCAGCTCTTGCCGCCGCCCACGGCCCCGCCGTAGCACGTATGCTTGCAGCGGGATCTGAAAAACTCCACCTGCTTTGGGTTGGGAGGCTTGCCCAGCGACACGGTGCGGATCATCCGCTGATCTCCTCCTCGGGACCATCCGCAGAAGAAAACGTGAATTTGACGCCGGTGAGCTCGGTCTCCACCTTATCCTTGTAGCCGTCAAAGCAGTTGATGCCAAAAAACTTGGCAAACTGGGGGTTGTAGTCCCCGCTCATGCCGTTGGCGATCCAGATGCTCTCCTGGATCTGCTTTGCGCGTGCGAAAGCTTGGGAAAACTCTGGATAATTGCGTCTCCACTCATGCAGAGTGGTGATATTGACGCCGATCAAATTGGCAAAGCCCTGAAAAGTTGGAAAGACCGCCGGCTTAGTGACGGGCTCCTCGCTCTTGAGCATGCCGTCCGCGTAAAAAGTACGCCGGTACTCCGTGCGCTGCGGGGGCACGTCAAAATACTTTATGATCTTGTCGCAGTATTCTTTTTTATATTTTGTCGGTCTTGCCATATATCTCTCACCTCCCTGCCATGGTAGCATAAAAAAAAATTAAAAATGTGCCATCTTTTTTCCGATTTTGTATTTACTTTGTGTCCACATTGTGGTAAGATTAGTGTATCAAAAAGAGGAGGACAAAGAAATGAAAAAGCTCTACAAGGTGACCGTCAACAACTACGGATGGGACTCCGCAAGGACCCTGTACTTTGAGACCAAAGAGGCTGCCCAGGCGGCGTACGAAAAGTACCCCGCAGCTGATCGGGTGCAGTACGCAGGACGTTTTTCCGCGACTCGCGCCGCAGAGCTCACCCGCTCCGAAGATGATATGTGGCTGTGTGCCTGAGATCAATAAAGAGGAGGACAAAATCATGATCACCACTACAAACAAGGGAACCCAGACCGCCGTGTACACTCCTTACAACGCTTCTTTCGTCTCCGCCGTCCGCAAGATCGGCGGAGCGAAGTGGGACGCAGAGGGCAAGGCCTGGATGGTGCCCACCGCAAGCCTGCCGCAGGTGCGGGAGATCATGCGGAACATCTGGGGAGAGGATGACCGCATGGACACCGTCAAGAGCCTGAAGGGCTTCAAGAACGGCCGCTCCATCG
>ENA-ORRN01002134-ORRN01002134.1-human-gut-metagenome-genome-assembly--contig:-NODE-2134-length-12893-cov-3.268344_pt1 | contig 12893 bp, 10 predicted proteins | sample MGYA00242174_ERZ509132 | MGnify/ENA primary metagenome ERZ509132 (study PRJEB26280, sample SAMEA2338671) | human gut metagenome | biome: human gut; feature: human-associated habitat; material: faeces...
AAGAGCAATTAACCTACGCTCATTTCCAATAAATTACACTCTTTTCGTAACTTCACTCCGCAAATTTACGACTTTTCAGGGAGTATTGTGTTATCTTTGTCGGCTGAAAACATGAATTAACTAATAAACTATCTGTTCATTATGAATCAGTTCAGGAAATTACTTCCCGACGTGGTGGCAATTCTTTTGTTTGCCGTCATCTCGTTTGCTTACTTTTTCCCGGCTGTAACCGAAGGGCGTATTCTGGCTCAGCATGATGCCGTTGCGGGAATCGGTGCCGGACACGAAATGCAGGAGTATCAGGAACGGACGGGCGAACGTACCCGCTGGACGAACTCCATTTTCGGCGGTATGCCTACCTATCAGCTTGCTCCCAGTTATGACTCAACAGATTTGCTGGGGGGCATCATCAAGGCATATCATTTGTTCCTGCCTACTTATGTATGGTATGTATTTGTCATGTTGCTGGGATTTTATATTCTGCTCCGGGCATTTGACTTCCGGGTGTGGATGGCCGCTCTGGGTGCTGTGCTCTGGGCTTTCTCATCCTATTTCTTCATCATCATTGCTGCCGGTCATATCTGGAAGCTGATGGCGCTGGCTTATATCCCGCCTACCATTGCCGGTATGGTGCTGGTTTATCGGGGACGTCTGCTGGCCGGAGCGGTTGTGACGGCTTTGTTCACTTCTTTCCAGATTGTAGCCAACCATCCGCAGATGAGCTATTACTTCCTGTTTGTCATGCTGTTTATGGCAATAGCATATGGAGTACAGGCGAAACGTGAAGGACGGATACCGCAATTCCTGAAGGCTACGGCTGTATTGATCGTAGCCGGACTGACAGGAGTGTGCGTCAATCTGTCGAATCTTTATCATACTTACGAATACAGCAAGGAGTCCATGCGAGGCAAAAGCGAACTGGTGAAGGAAAATTCTGCTGACCAGACTGACAGCGGACTGGAACGCAGCTACATCACCCAGTGGAGCTATGGCATCGGTGAAACCTTCTCATTGCTCGTTCCGAACGTCAAGGGAGGTGCGTCGGTTCCTCTTTCGGAAAATGAGACTGGAATGAAAAAGGCCGATCCTCAATATATGGGACTCTACGGCCAGCTGGGACAATACTGGGGAGAACAGCCGGGCACTTCCGGACCGGTATATGTGGGAGCATTTGTCATGTTCCTTTTCCTGCTGGGAATTTTTATTGTCCGCGGTCCTATGAAGTGGGCTCTGGTGGCAGGTACGGTGTTCTCCATTCTGTTGTCATGGGGAAAGAACTTTATGGGGCTGACCGATTTCTTTATCGATTACGTACCGATGTACAGCAAGTTCCGTGCAGTTTCTTCCATTCTGGTAATTGCTGAATTCACCATTCCTTTACTGGCTGTCATGGCCTTGCGTGAGGTTATCAACCGTCCTCAGCTGTTGCGTGAACAGGCACGTGCCTTTTACATCAGTCTGGCGCTGACCGCAGGTATTTCCCTGCTGTTTGCTCTGGCTCCGGGCTTCTTCTTCTCTTCCTTTGTTTCCAGCATGGAGATGAGTGCCCTTCAGAATGCCATTCCGGCCGAACAGCTTGCCCCGATTCTTGTCAATCTGGAGGAAGTACGTCAGGCTATTTTCACGGCCGATGCCTGGAGAAGTCTCTTCATTGTGCTGATTGGCGTAGCATTGTTGTGGGCCTATTGTGCCGGTAAGCTGAAAGCTGGTCTGCTGGTGGGGGCCCTGACTGTGCTCTGTCTGGCAGATATGTGGAGTGTCAACAAGCGCTATCTCTATGATGAACAGTTCGTGGCCAAAGGAACGGAAATGCAGCCGTTCAGTCAGCCGACCGCAACCGATAAGGAAATCTTGAAGGATACGACACTGGATTATCGGGTACTGAACCTGTCAGTCAATACCTTCAATGAAAACAATACGGCTTACTGGCATAAGAGCATTGGAGGATATCATGCCGCCAAGTTGCGCCGTTATCAGGAAATCATTGAGGAACATATCCAGGGTGAAATCACTTCACTGTTCAAGAAGTTCCCCGAAGCAGGAGCAGACATGACGAAGCTGGATGCCAATCTGACTCCGGTGCTGAACATGCTGAATACCCGTTATTTCATTTTCCCTTTGCAGGGAGGAGAAACGGTTCCGGTCTTCAATCCTTACGCATTGGGCAATGCCTGGTTTGTGGATGAAGTGGAATATGTGGACAATGCCAACGGAGAAATCGATGCACTGCACCGTATCAATCCGCGAAATACGGCTGTGGTAGACCGGAAGTTTGCTGAAGTGCTGAAGCCGGTTGCTGCAACTGATAGCTTGAGACAGATCACTCTGAAGACCTATGAACCTAATGCTCTGACCTATGAAGTCAGTTCAGAGCAGGGCGGTCTGGTTGTCTTCTCTGAAATCTATTATCCGGGCTGGCGTTCCTATCTGGACGGAAAAGAAGTTTCACACGGACGTGCTGATTACGTTCTGCGTGCCATGAATGTCCCGGCAGGGAAACATACTGTTGAGTTCCGCTTTGATCCGAAGTCACTGCATGTGACGGAAGCCATTGCCTTTACGGCGCTGGCCGTACTAGTTCTGGGTGCGGTTCTGGCTATTGTGTGGAAATTGCGGAAGCGGAAATAAAGTGGGAATACAGGCCTAATAGAATTGAGGTAATATATTTAAATTTTCAGAGGTGCATTGTGATATGAGATATAGAGCATATCACAATGCACGAATAGCCTTAAGAGTACGAAAATAATAAGACCAAAGGCTGAGTGAATATGAGCTAATTTAATTCTTCCAACAGGTTAAAAGTCTTATGATTGATATATATGGTAACCAGTGCGAAAGCGACAACGCTTTCACTAAAAAAGCAAGACTGCTCCAATCCATGTATCGGGTGGAATTAGGCGAAGAAGAGGGAATCGGACCGACAAAAAATTCTGGACAGAAGTACGGAAATATGATTTGTGGAGGTGAGGTCTCTGGAAAGAATTTCCTGATGAAGGAAACTTTTGAGTATGCGAAGGAACGAGTAAAAAACAAAGGAAAAGAAGAAACTATTGACGCTTTCCGTCTGTTCAATAATTTGCTTTCAAGTATGCCGATGGCATTCAATTTGTTCTATCCTCTGATATTACTTCTGAAAAAGAATCCTGAACAGGTGACATTTACTGTCAAATCAGTTTTCAAGGATCTTCCGATAGCTGAGGTGACAGAAATCGGTTTGGAGTTTATACCGATACCGGCAGATAAATACACGAAAGATAAGTCAGCCATGGATGCGTATATCAAATTCGTGGATGATAAGGGCGGTAGGCATATCATCGCTATTGAGACGAAATATACGGATGTGCTCGGAGTGAACGAAGCTCGAAACTGTGAGGAGCAGAAGCAACTGCTTCTTGAAACAGGCTTGTTTGGAGATGAGTTTGAAGAGCTGTTAATGAGTGGCAAAGTCAAACTGACACAGATTTATAGAAACCTTTTACTTACAGAACGATATAGAATCGTTGAAGGTTTTGAGAATTCTTATTCTATTGTGCTTTCACCAAAAGAACATCCGTCAACGGAAGCAGAGATTAAATCCGTGACTGAATATTTGAAACCGGAGTATGCTTATAAGTTGGGTGCAGTAACATTAGAGGCCTTTACGGAAGTGATGATTCAGTCATTGCCGGAGTATTATGCTCAGGTTTATGAAAAGTTCAGAGGGAGATACTTGGATTTTGATAAGGTAAAAACGATCCTGTAATGTAGTTAAAGGTGACTTCTTTTATATGTATTTATCAGCGTTCTCCAGACTATTTTGCAGTATTATCTGGAAGAAACAACAGTTTCGACTGGAAGAAACTTCTGTTTCATGCTGGTGGAACTTTTGTTTCGACTAGAAGAAACTTTTGTTTCGTGCTGGTGGAACTTTTATTTCGACTGGAAGAAACTTTTGTTTTCTGCTGGTGGAACTTTTGTTTATTCCGCATGAAACAGATTTATTGGCTGGATAAAGGGGAGAAAGTTGCAGGAACTTCCCTGTCAGAAGAGGGAAGTCCGATGGTGAGACATGCGCAGTTTGGCATGTCGCAGAGGTTTCAGTCGCTTGAGTGCCCTTGGAGTCCGACGGACATGTGAGTGCAGTTTCCGCCAGAATTTCTGACTGAGCAGAAAGATCAGGAAGATGGTTCCAACGATACAGACCGCGCCGAAAAGTTCTTTCAGACTGGTCAGCAAAGTCTGCTGGCTTACTGCATCGTAGAGCTGCCGGAGGGAAACATCAGGAGCCCATTCTTTCACCTGGTCCATGTTCTGGCTTAACAGACCGATGTTTTCCTGTTCCATGTATTTCAGCCACCGGTTCAGGATGGCAGTACCCAACGGCGTTGCAATGCTGGTACGGATGAAGCTCAACACGCAGAGTCCCTGAAAGAAATGCTTGAACGGAACTGTCTTGGCTATATAGATAGTCAGTGAAATGTACAGCACTCCGTGTCCGATACCCTTCAGAAAATTAGGGAAATACAGACTTTCGATGTTCAGGTTGGGATGAATCAGGAAATACATGTAATACTGATAAACCACGATCAGAATAAATCCTACCGTGATCAGCAGTTTATATCCTTTGTGCAGAACGGCCTGGCGATAGAAGACAATGCCTGCACCCGCCAGAATTCCTGCAAAGACACACCAGTTCAGTGAAACGGCGTTCAGCATGTCGTATCTCAGAATGGAGCGCATGAAAGTTTCCTGCAGGACGGATGAGGTGGTGAGAAAAAGACACAGCATCAGAAACAGGAACAGGATAGTCGGGAAATGACGGTATGTCAGTACCTGCGGATCAATATACGGGTGGCACAATGTACACATCCGGTTGATGTTGATCAGTGTGGCCACGACGGCAGTTACCAGGCATCCGCGGATCAGCGGGCTGTCCAGCCAGTCGTAGTATTCTCCGTAAATGCAGACAAAGACAATGGAGAACAGAACGAGTGTCCACAGCAGGGCACCGGTCCAGTCTATTCCGTACAGGGGCATTTTCTTGGCCATGCGGAAGGGGCGTGTCAGGAAGAACACACAGAACCAGACCACAATCAGCAGACCGATGACCAGCCAGTGCATGTACTGCCAGTTGGCCCAGTCACTCAGATGAGTGGCTACCAGTCCCGAGAGCTGGATGCTTTCGAGTACGATGATGTAGATCACCGGATAGAATACGGAGAAGTTTCCCGAAGGAGTTACGCTCAGACGGATATTTGAAAAACATTCAAATGTGCCCCACATGCGGAAAAATCCCGAGACGAAACAGGTGGCTACCAGGACGGCAATGTTCTGCGACTGCATGGTGATCAGGTTGCAGACAATCAGAACCGGGCAGACCGTCAGAAAGATGTGCCGTGTCGTGAAGCGGAACTTGAGCCGGAACAGGATGGGGAAGATGACCGTCATGCCGATGAATGAAGCATATCCCGCCATCATGACGTCTTCTCTCAGACAGCCCAAAGCACTTGACATCTGGGTGGAAGTAGGCAGGAATACTCCTCCGTTGAACTGGAACACCATGGCGAAGAACAGGGACAGGAGGATACAGACCGGGGTCGGGATGAATTCCTTGAAATATAAAATTCTCGGACGTTGTTCAGACATACCTTATTTATATATTATAGCTTGACGTAACACTCTACATTCATACCGGCCCGCAGACGGTTCAGATTTTTCTGTTCGTTGTTGCTGGTAAATTCGATGCGGACAGGGATACGCTGTTCCACTTTGACGAAGTTTCCGGCTGAATTGTCCTGAGGAATCAGTGAATAGAAAGACCCTGTGGCATCGGAGATGGAAACAATCCGTCCTTCATAAACGACATTGGGAATGGCGTCCACTTTCATTTCTACCAGCTGTCCCTGTTTCATGTCGGTGGTCTGTGTTTCCTTGTAATTGGCAATCACCCATTTTTCCGTACCGTCTACCAGAGTGACCAGTGTCTGTCCCGACTGCACCAGTTCTCCTTCGTGGATATTCTTCCGGCCGGTTACTCCGTCGGCTGTGGCACAGATGACAGTGTATGAAAGGTTCAGCTTGGCCAGATTCAGTGCAGCCTCTGCCAGTTTGATGTCCGATTCATTCTGTTCCAGACGCTGGGTCTGCTCCTGTTTGACCAGTTCCGACGACTGTTTCTGCCGGAGCAACTGTTCATAGCGGGCCTTGGCTGCTGCATATTCCGTCTGCACCCGATCGAATTGCTGGGGTGTCACCGCTTCTTCTTTCATCAGTCCCTCGTAACGTTTGTAGTCGGTTTCTGCATTTTCCAGACGGATCCGCTGCTCTTCGATGGCAGCTTCTGTCACGAAGATATTGTTCTGGGTGGTATTGATGGTGGTGTGCATGGCACTCTTGCCGGCCAGTGCATTCTGATAGTCCGCTTCTGCCTGGGCAACTTTCAGCAGATATTCCGTATTCTCAATGACTACCAGAGTATCTCCTTTCTTGACAGACTGGTATTCTTCGAAATAGATCTTTTTGATAAATCCCTGTACGCGGGTATTGATGGGACTCAGGTGTTGTTTCACTTGCGCATTGTCTGTGTATTCTACATTTCCCAGATGAATGAATTTTCCACATACCCAGCTGATTCCTCCAACCAGAATCAGTGCGATGAAAAAGTTCGGGATGGCTCTTTTCTTGTTTTTTATCATAGACTTATCGTTTGTTTAGTTCTTGTTTGAAAAATCAGAGGTTTCCGGTCAGCTTCTTGAGCAGGTAATACTGATACAGGATTCCGATCTGGTAATTGGCCAGTTGCAGTTCCATGTCCAGCTGCGTATTGCTGGCATCCAGCATATCCGTAATCAGTGCGAGTCCGTTGACATATCGCTGCCGGACAATGTTAAAGTTTTCGTGAGCCAGCTGTACACTTTTTTTCTGTGTGCGCAGACGGATATACGCTTCATTCAGATTGACGTAAGCTTCATGGATGGAGTTGCCGGTTTCTTCCACGGCCAGTTTGCGTGCCTCTTCCATTTTCAGGGCAGACAACCGTGCCTGTTTCAGTTTCTTTCCGTTCTTGAACAGCGCATCCAGATTATAGGAAATGCCTACTCCTGCATACCAGTAGCTGAAGTTGTTGTTCAAGGGAGGCACTTCGATCAGGATCGGTCCGTTGAGATCATTGGCGGCGTGCAGGCTGATGCGTGGCCGTTTCTCGGCACGGAGAAGTTCAATCCGGTTCTTTTCCTGCTCAATCTTTACGTCGGCCAGTCGGACTGATGGCGTCAGCGGTATCTCCCGGATCCATTCCGCTTCATCCCGTTTCTCTACTGTCAGCCGGAAAAGCTCCGTTGTATCAGGCTGGATGGCTACATCCGGTTCCAGCCCGATTGTAGTAGCCAGGCGGTGACTCAGCACGTCGATCTTGTCTTTGACAGAAGTCAGTTGCAGCTCCAGACTCTGCAATTGGAGCTCGTAGCGGGTAATGTCACTCTTCAGAGCAGTACCCTGACGGTAGGATGCCCGCATATCCTTGACGAGCAGCTGAGTCTGTGCGATGTTATTCTCGTACACCCGTTTCTGATTGTTCAGCTGGAAAAGATCCAGATAATATCCGGTCAGCATGAAACGGATATCCTGCCGGTTCCGGACATACTCCAGTTCCGCTTCCTTCTGTTGCAGTTTGCTGCGGTTGATATTCCGGTTGATGGCCCCTCCGGCATAAATCACTTGTGAGGCTTTCAGCACGAATGTATTTCCGAAGTGCGGCATATCCGCATGTATGCCGTTTGAGAAGTTGCGGTCGGTCATGACCCCGTCGCCGATGTAATTCAGATCCAGCTGTGCCTGGATGGAAGGAAGCCGGTCATTCTTTGCGATTCTGACTCCCTGCTCAGCCTCCCTGATCGCCAGGTCATGCAGGCGAATGCTCTTGCTGTGTTGGTCAGCCAGTCGGAACATTTCGTCCAGGCTTAGCGTAAGGGGCTGGGCCGGCAAATTTGAAAATAAAAGAACAATACAATTTACAACTGATAATCTCATACCTGTTTGTCTCTGCATACTAATCTCTATTGAATCGAAAACCTGTTTTCCCGCTTTCGGGAATTTCCGGTCCGCAGGCTGCATAAAGGCCTGTCTGTGAATGCGGACGGAACAAAAATGGTGTTATCCTTGTTTTAACTTTGCAAAGTTACGCTTTCTGTCTAGTACGGATTTTGCAGATTACGCAATAAGCTTACCATATTCTGCCAAACCGGCACGGAAGAAGGTGAGTAAGGAAATATTTATTATCAACCTAAAAATGTTTTTTATATGCACAAGTCAGGACAAAAAGACTTCATGGTTTTCATGTCCTCGGTGATCATCCGTTTGCGGAAAATGGAGCGGATGGGCACCCTGCATGTCTACCAAAGCACCCAGAACCGGATAGCCGATTTCATGGGTGACCGTTCTCTTTCCTTTGAGGAAATCAATCCTTTGTGGCTTCAGGCTTTCCAGGCCTATCTGCTGGGACGCGGGTTGAACTGGAATACCATTTCCACTTACATGCGCGTCATCCGGGCCGTGTATTACCGGGCCGTAGATGAAGGAGAAGCTCCTTTCCAGCCGCGGCTGTTCCGCGGGGTCTACACCGGTACGCGGGTCAATGTGAAACGGGCTCTGAGTGAACGTACTCTGCGCAGTCTGCAGACCCCCATATCCTCTTCGCCGGATCTGGACTACACCCGTTGCCTGTTTCTGCTGCTTTTTATGTTGCGGGGGATTCCTTTTGTCGACATCGCCTACATGCGCCGTTGCGACCTGAAGGAATCCAAGCTGACGTACCGCCGTCGCAAGACAGGTACCTGGATGAATGTTCACATCGAACCCGAAGCCCAGCGGCTTATTGCCCGTCTGCAAAGCAAGAACCCCGATTCCTTCTATCTCTTTCCGTTTGTCACGGCAGAAGGTGAGGAAGGCTACCGTCAGTACGGCAATGCTCTCCGCCGTTTCAATTACCAGTTGAAGAAACTCTCACGCATGGTGTCAGGCTGTCCGTCTCTGAGCAGCTATTCGGCCCGTCACAGCTGGGCTACGGTAGCCAATTACCGGAACTTCCAGCCGGAGCTGATCAGCAATGCCATGGGGCACTCATCCGTGAAGGTGACAGAGACTTATTTTATGAAACATTCGGATGAAAAGATTGATGAAATGAACAGAAGTATTCTTACTTATCTGTTTGTTTAAGAGGGGATTATGTGACTGTTACTTTGTAGGTAACGGCAGCCGCCTTTCTTATTCACTTTTTAACCTTTTATAGAATACTTTATCGGCCTGATCTTCGGAAAGGGACATGAAGCATGTTTCCGCAGGGGTTTGCGTCACCTTTGTGGAATGAAGCCTTATGTCCGTACCTGATCCGTCGGAATACCTGTCCTCTCATGAGGCTCAAAAAGACCGTATTGTTAAAAATTATACAATCCTGTTGTTAAAAATATATTTATGTTTGTTTTTCTTATAAAATTCCCCGACATTTGTCTTAACAAAAATGAAGAACCCGTTACCTACAAAGTAACGGAGAAAAACCTGTTGAAAATGTCATGCTAAAAATGGGAAACATGAAGCGAATTCTAATCTTCTTAATGCTGCTTGTCAGCATTTCTTTGTCCGCGCAAGATGTGGCAGTCAAGACCAATCTTCTTTATGACGCGACGACCACTATCAATCTGGGTGCAGAAATTGGTGTGGCTCCTAAATGGACGGTTGATTTGTCAGCCAATTACAACGGTTGGACCTTTAATGACAACAAGAAGTGGAAACACTGGATGGCACAGCCGGAAGTCCGCTACTGGTTCTGTGAACGTTTCAACGGTCACTTCCTTGGTGCCCACCTGCTGGGCGGTCAGTATAACTGGGGTGGTCTGGATCTTCCCCTGGGAATCTTTGATGACCTGAAGGAGCACCGCTATGAAGGCTGGTATGTCGGGGGTGGTGTCGTTTATGGTTATCAGTGGCTGCTGGGCAAGCGCTGGAGCATCGAAGCCGCTCTGGGCGTGGGCTATGTACGTGCTGATTACGACCGCTATAAATGTCCTCACTGCGGCGAATGGCAGGACTCCGGCAAAAAGAATTACTTTGGCGTGACTAAGGCGGCCATCTCATTGATTTACATAATAAAATGATGGAGGAACGTTTGATGAAGAAACATATTATTTCTCTTGCTATACTGCTGGCATCCGGAGTTTCCGTGTTTGGCCAGAATACCACTTATCTGAGTGAGATCCGGATAACAGACCGTCAGGTTGTGAAGACTTCCGACCGTCAGGTCAATGTGAAGATGGAAGTCTGCCTTGACGAACTGGACATCAAGCGTCAGCATTCGCTCCGCGTGGTTCCGGTTATCCTTTCCGCCGACGGGACACAGGAACGGGAGCTTCCTCCTTTTGTCATCAACGGAAAAGTCCGTGACAAGGTGCAGCAGCGTATGGAAACCCTTGACGGTGTTTCTGCCAATCCCGATGCCGTTGTGACAGTCCGCAGAAAAAACGGTTCCTCCCAGGTGCTTTCCTATGATGCTTCGGTTCCCTTCCAGCGCTGGATGATCGGAGGCAATATCCAGCTGCGGGGTTATGTCACCGGCTGCGCCCTTTGTGATGACGGGGATGAAACCGCAACGACAGGCGATATTCTGCCCGAAATGACACCGGAGTATTACAGCCCTGTGATGAAGCCGAAGGAAGAGATCGTTAAGCGCCGTTCTGAAACGCGGAGTGCCCGTGTGCAGTTCCGTCAGAACAGTTCGAATATCCGTCCGGATTACAAGAACAACCGTGCCGAACTGGATTCTGTCCGTCAGTCCATTCTGCTGGTCAAGGACAACAACGACCTGACCATTACCGGTATCTATGTGACAGGTTACGCTTCTCCCGAAGGTTCATTCGACTATAACATGACGTTGTCCGAACGCCGTGCGAAGTCCTTTACCGAATATATCAAGGAAGATCTGAAAGGCATTGATCCTTCCGTATACCATGTGGACTGGAAGGGTGAAGACTGGGCAGGCCTGCGTGAAGAGGTTCAGAAGCATCCCAAACTGCTGAAGATTGATGAGGTGCTGAACATCATCGACAACTGCGGTGACGACAAGGATGCCTGCGAAGAACAGATCAAGGGACTGATGCCGCCTGAAATCTACCAGCGTCTGCTGAATGAAATGTACGGTCCGATCCGTCGCAACGAATACCGGGTGGAATATAATGTGCGTCACTTCAGTCTGGAAGAAGGCAGACAGATGATCAAGACCCGTCCGGACCTGATGAGCGTAAGCGAGATCCAGCAGGTAGCCGACAGTTATGGCAAAGGCAGTCCGGAATATGTGGATTGTCTGATGCGCGGAGCCAAGGCTTATCCGAATGATGTGACCGCAGTCAATAATGCGGCACTGGCCCTGATGGAAGCCGACCGTACGGACGAAGCCATCCGTCTGCTGGACAATGCACCGCAAGCAGGCGAACTGCTGAACCTGAAGGGAGTTGCCTATTCCAAGTTGGGTGACTATGAACAGGCAGAGAAAGCATTCTCAGCAGCACAGGCCAAAGGATATACGCCTGCCGGTGAGAACCTTACTCTGCTGAAGAAATATGCAGAATATATGGCTGAATAAATAGAGACTAAAATAAGAGTGTTTAATTAAAAATGTATTGTTATGAAAATTTCTAAGAGTTTATTTCTGGCATTTGCGGGCTTGGGTTTGTTCGCATGCTCTAATGAAGAATTTAATGAAAATCAGCCTTTAGAAGGAGTAGGTGCTGTTTCTATCAAGATTGAAGCTCCTACAATGACAAGATCTTCTTTGGGTACTTCCGGTGAAAGTGTAAAGGTCGTTCCGCAAGCTGATACAAAAGTGATAGTTAAGTTGAGTGCTTCTTCTGGTGCACAGACAATTGAGCTTACCCCTGAGCAATGGTCTAAAGGTTCGGTAGTAACTTTTTGGAATGTAGAAAATCCTACTGGTGTTACAGTAGAAATGAATGGTGGAGTTGCTAGTTATGATGCTGTCAATATTTCAACATTGCAAACTATGCCAGCTGCTATACCTGTTTATGGAAGTACTACAACTTTTACAGCGACTGACCGTAATGAAAGTCCAAATTTAAAAGATGATCATCAAACAGGTGCAAATACTGGAGATGATACTAAGAAGTATCAGATTTTTACAGCTGAGGTACAATTGGAAATTCCTGTGGCTCGCTTGGAAGTGTCAGGTATTAAGCATGTAGAACATAAGGGGGCTGATGAAAAAGATGAGTGTATGTTTGCTACCTTGACAATTGATGGTGTTTATATGGATAATATTAAACCTACAGGTGCTGGTTCTCGTACAGATTATCAGTTTGTTTCAGGAGGTAATGGTACAGGTGGTGAGGCTATTTTGAAAGAAGCGATCTCTGCTCCTGATAATGATTTTATGGCAGCTAGCGCTGTATGGCCTAAGGAGCCGAAAAATGCTTATGCGTTCAATTTCTATGCTCCAACTAAAGAAGAAATTGATGCTGCTGAGAAAGTTGTTGATGATGAAGGAACTGAAGATATTGATGAGGCCTTGGCTGCTAAACAAGCTTTGAATCCAAAATTTAAGATTTATTTTGCAGAAGCTACCGGTGCTGCAGAACCTGTTACTCAGCCTCGTTATGCAATGATTACTAATTATAAGGATGAAGCAGGGAATTCTATTATTTTAAAGAAAGGAACTGTTTATCGTATAATTGATGCAACGTTGCTTGATAAGAATATTATTGGTGATGAAGGTGGTAATACATTATATGGTGTGGAAGTAACCGTAAAAGAAGCTCAGTGGACTGTAGAAACCATTGAAGCAGATTGGGCAGAATAATGCCTCTATTATTTTATACTCTAAAGTCTAGTGGCCCAATCAGCCACCAGACTTA
>ENA-ORRN01002135-ORRN01002135.1-human-gut-metagenome-genome-assembly--contig:-NODE-2135-length-12890-cov-4.023607_pt1 | contig 12890 bp, 9 predicted proteins | sample MGYA00242174_ERZ509132 | MGnify/ENA primary metagenome ERZ509132 (study PRJEB26280, sample SAMEA2338671) | human gut metagenome | biome: human gut; feature: human-associated habitat; material: faeces...
CAATTGTACGCCTTGCGCGACGAAATCGAACACTCCAAACGATTTTATCTATCCCCTATTCGGGGAGGGCAAAAAAGCGCAGACCCGGAAGTGTCTTTGCTGTAAAATTATCCCGTAGTATGCTTATTCCGACCGCCGTGATAATATTCTTTCGCGAGCCGCCGTGTGAGAAGCCGAATATTAAATGAAGCCCGTACCGAGAACATCGGACAGTGCCCCCGAGATGAGGGAGGCAAGTACGGTCACAGCCTCATCGCTCTCGCGCAGCGAAACATAAAAGTCCCGCTTGCCGCGCAATGCCGACTCAAGCTCCGGAGTCAGACTATCGGTGCCTGCCTGCTCGAGGGTGTCGAGAACAAGCGTAGCCGCTGAGACGACGGTCGGAACACCTATCGCTATTACCGGAGCGCCGAGCGTGGCGCTGCTTATCTCCGCGCGGCGGTTGCCGATGCCGGAGCCCGGAGAGATACCGGTATCGCATATTTGAACGGTCGTTCCGAGCCGCTCGGTACTGCGCGCCGCGAGCGCGTCTATTGCTATAACGAGCGCTGCGCCTACACCCTGACACGCGCCCTTGACGAACTCTGCGGTCTCTATTCCGGTCTGACCGACAACTCCCGGTGCGAGGGCGGCAAGCTCGGCACTTCCGAGCCGCTTAAAGAGTGCGGGATCCTGACTTTTGATATGGCGCGTAACCGTTGCAGCGTCCACGCAGCGCGGTCCGAGTGCGTCTGCGGTAACGGCGCGGTTGCCGAGCCCCGCGAGCAGAATGCAGCCGCTCTTCAGTACGCTCTCACCCGCCGCGGCATATATCGTCTCGCGGATGAGCGTTGCAACGACCGATCGCGCGTTTTCTCTTGCTCTGCTTCCCTCGTGCCATAGCTGCCCTATATCAGCGGTCAGATAGTGCCCCGCCGGCTTGCCTATCTTCTCGGCACCCGCAGCGTTCTTGACCCACAGGCGCGTTACGGTTATGCCGCTCTCCTGCCGTTCGCTGCATTCTATCCCGTCGCGGTCCGCCTTACCTCCGCGCCCATCGGAGCTGAGACATTCATAGGCGAGATCGGTCTCCGGCAGTATTCTGCCGACGTCTTTGTTTTTCATAGAAATGGCCTCCGTTTCCGTCTGTCCGGACATGTATTTTTGCAAGGGGCGATTGCGCAGTGACGTGAAGTACTGCGACACATAGCGATATTTGTTTTTTTCGAGCTGTCTGAGTCATGAATGCCGTCCGCGAGGACCCGCGCCCCTTGATACATGATTGTCGACGTCTTGCCGAGGCTTTATTCACCGAGAGCAAAATATTCTCCGAGCACTGTAAGATCCGTACTCTGTCAGCGATGGGAGCACGGCTCGGCGGCAGTAGTGCGGGGTATTATATGCGGATAAATTTCGTATGCCGCCGTAAAAGACGAAGAACGATGCGGAACGCCGCGTCTTGCGCAGCTTTTTTTGAGAGGCAGGTGTAAAAAAGTTTACAAATATCTGAAAATTACCGTTGCGCAAAATGCAAATTGATGATATAATAAGGAAAATGCATAATTGCCGCTTTCTGCTTTTGTGTGATAATGTACAGAAAGACAGAAGCATAATTTCAGGAGGACCCTAAATCATGAAGAAAATCGTATCTTTACTGCTCTGTGCGGTAATGATTATCTCTGTCTGTGCGCTCAGCGCCTGCGGGGAAAAAGGAAACGGGGCGGTCATTCCGGTTTACATTTCCTCACCGATATCCAGCTTTGACCCTGCGGTATCACTGACCGACGAGAACGCACTCAAGGTTATCGGACTTATATACGAAGGTCTTACCGAGATCAGCACAAGCGGCAAGACCGAGAAGGCTCTTCTCGACAGCTGGAAGTACACCTCCGATGAAGAGAGCGGCGAGTATGTTCTCGAGCTGACCATCAAGACGACCCAGTGGTCTGACGCGAGAAATGTTACCGCAGACGATTTTGTATATGCTTGGAAGCGCATCATGGATCCCGAATTCCAGAGCGAGGCAGGTGCGCTGCTGATGGACCTCAAGAACGCCAAGGAGGTCAAGTCCGGAGACGTTTCCATCGACGATCTCGGTGTCTGCTCCGCAGATACCAATGTTATTCAGGTAACCTTCTCCCACAATATTGATCCCGAGGAGTTTCTTACTGTCTGCGCAAGTCCCGCTCTCTATCCTCTCCGCGAGGATATCGTAAGCAAGGCAAATGACTGGTCTACCAATACTACTATCCTCGTAACGAACGGACCGTTCACCGTCCGTACCTTCCGTCCGGAGTACAACACTCTGACCGGTGAGGACAAGGCACTTATCCTCGAGCGCAATATTTATTATTACCGCAATATCGAGAAAGACGCTATCGACAAGTATGTGACTGCATACCGCCTTACCACCGACTGGACCCTCAGCGCAGAGGAGCAGCTCGAGAAGTATAATAACGGCGAGGTGCTCTACATGAGCGAGATTCCGCTCTCGGCACGTGCGGAGTACAAGAATAAGGCTAAGACTCAGGATACCTTCAGCACGCATACATATTTCTTTAATACAAAGCATGCTCCCTTTGACGATCCCGATGTCCGTCTCGGACTCTCCATGGCTATCGACCGTCAGGCTATTGCCGATATCGTGACCTTCGGCAAGCCCGCAGAGGGCTTTGTTCCCTCGGGCGCGGCTAAGGTCGACGGAAAAGATTTCAGAGACACGAACGGCAATCTCATTACCTACGATCTCGAGCAGGCAAAGTCGCTTGTTAAGGGCGCTAAGACAAAGACCTTTACTATTCTTACCCGCGACAACGAGACCGATCAGGCTGTCGCCGAGTACTGCGCAGAGCAGTGGAACAGCCTCGGATTTAACGTAAAGGTCAAGTCCCTCGGCACAAAGTGCTATATCGAGAACGATTATGCGCTCTATCGCGACCGCTTCAACGAGGCATACGAGAGCGGAGACTTTGATGTTATCGCAATAGATTGGCAGACTCTTTCCACCGATGCTTGGTCCACCCTTGCACCCTTTGCAAAGGATTATTCGGGTTCCGCGCTTGACCTTGCCGAGGCAGCAAAGACCGGTAACTTTGACAGCGTTCCGCACATCACCGGCTACAACAGCGACGAGTACAACGCAATCATCGACCGCGCCTTTGCAGAGACCGATCACGGCGTGCGCGCGAAGATCCTGCTTGAGGCTGAGCAGCTGCTTGCGAAGGATATGCCGGTAATGCCGCTCTATGTTCATCAGGACTACTACATCATGAGCAAGGAGCTTTCTCACAGTGGAAAGTTTACGTCATATTGGGGTTACAGGATCTTTGACAAGCTCGATTGGAAAAAGTATGTCGAGCCTGTGAAGGACTGATATCCGAGGATAGAATTCAATCGGTCGTCGCGCCTTTACTCTGCGGCGGCCGATTTTTTACCGTATTTTTCGGATAATGCCGCCGCGCGACCGCTGCGGCTGATATCGAGCTTTGACGGAGGTTTAAAATGCAGGCGGCACTTAAGGATAAAAACGATATAAAAATATTTATCTTGTACCTTATGCGAAATGTCGGGTATCCTCTTGAGTTTGAAAATCTGAATGATATCGTCATTCAGGACGGTGTGGTAGGCTATTTTGATTTTGTCGAATGCTTCGGCGAGCTTCTCGATACCGGAAATGTTCGCGAAATAAAGGGAGAAAACGGCGATCTGTACGAGATAACCGAGCAGGGTAAGCATGTCTCCGATTCGCTCGAGGGAAATCTGCTCGGACTTATACGCGATAAGAGCCTGAAAAGTGCGCTGCGGCTGCTGTCCTTTAAAAAACGCGGCTCCGATATCAAGTGCACCTCCGAGCCGCGGGACGATGGAAGATATACGCTGACGGCGTCTATAATCGAGCAGCATGAGGAGATAATGCACATCGAGCTTATTGCGGATAACCGCATAGAGCTTGAAAAGATGAAGTACAACTTCCGCGATAATCCGGAGATATGCTACAAGGGGATTCTTGCGCTCATGTCCGGTGAGGTCAACTACCTGCTGCAATAATGTCGCATGCGCCTGCTGCAATAGTTTTGCAGGTGCAGAAAGTGTGATAATATTTGTTCGAATTATGTCGAAAGCTGATTAATGACGCGAAATATTACTGATTTTTAAATTTTTTTAAAAAAACTATTGACCTGAGCGAAACTTTATGGTATACTATCTACGGTTATTTATCCAAAATGTGCCATGAAGCTGCCGAATAGCCGTATTACATCCCGATACGGCGGTTGAACCTGACCGTTTAATAGTTGATTTTGAGACATTAATTTACGGTGCATTGACAACCGTGGCGAGACAGAATTATAAATCAGGAGGAACGGCGTGGCGGAAAGGGCGGAAATTCTCAAACTCATATCGGATGCACGGGAGGGGGACGATGATGCGTTTTCCGAGATCAGCTGCCGTTACGAGCCGCTTGTTGAGTCGCTTCTTTATCGTTATCTCGAGGGAGGCGGTTACAGCATTGAGGATTTCAGGCAGGAGGCAGAGATCGCCCTTTATCAGGCGGTGCTCTCCTATGACACGGCACAGAGCAGTGTGACCTTCGGTCTGTATGCGGGCATTTGCCTGAAAAACCGAATAATATCCCTGCTCCGCGAGGAGGCGCGTGCGGGACGCGACAAGCCTATATCGCTTACCGAGCTCGGCGGATCGAGCGTCGAGGCACCTATGATGCCCGACCCGATGGAGAGTATTGTTTCGGCAGAGAACTGCAGGCTGCTGATCGACCGTATAAGGCGCGAGCTTACATCGTACGAGTCGCTCGTTCTCTCGCTGTATCTCGGCGGCTGTAATGCTGCGGAGATTGCGGCGCGCACCGGCAGAAACAAAAAATCTGTCGAGAACGCTATCTGCCGCATACGCGGTAAGATAAAAAAAATCGAAAGTTGATATCTATATTACATATATACGCCCGAGTAGCTTAATAACAGAGCGTTGTTGATTGTGTGTTGGCTTCTCAAAAGCAGTAACACAAGGGTGTATGTCACAGCTCCGTCTCGGGGTATCTGCGGGAAAACTTAATTCCGGGCTATGGCAGTGACAGACAGCGTTTGCCGATGGTGAACGTACAAAGGTAACGGTGTGATCCCGTTCGGGGGCAAAGAAAATTGGCATCAGAAACACAAAGCGAGGTAAAAAATGTACGAGGATAAGACTTTAAAGTGCAAGGATTGTGGAGAGGAATTCGTCTTCACTGCGGGAGAGCAGGAGTTTTACGCTGAAAAGGGCTTCCAGAACGAGCCCCAGAGATGTAAAAAATGCCGCGATGCAAGAAAGAATGCCGGCAAGCCTGCAAGAGAGTACTACACTACCGTCTGCGCTGAGTGCGGCAAGGAAGCAAGAGTTCCGTTTGAGCCGACGAACGACAGACCTGTATACTGCAGCGAATGCTACGCAGCTAAGAGACAGTAATCCGACTCTCTGAAATATTAAAGAAAAGGACGCGTATCCCGCAGATGCGCGTCTTTTTTACTTTCTTGCGGTGCTTGCCGAATCCGGCAGCATTCATGATGCTTTCGCACGGAATTTTTCGGAGTGCCGTCCGCTGCGGAGCGGTGTAATTTAGCGGTTCGGTAAACTATGCATGACGCAATATATTTTGCATGATATGATTTGCTTTGTGTTGCGATACGGCTTACATAAAGCGGTGCACTTTGTATGATGCTATGCTCTATGCACGGCTCATGCTGCGCGCCGCTACGTGCTTGGCTTTTGCGCGAGGCGGCGTTTTTCCTCTGTAATGCTCGATTTTTTTCGGTTGTAAGAGTGTTTTCCCGAGGTATATGGTAAATTAATTCGGTAAAACCCTCGGCTTTTTTGAAAAATACTGTGTACAAACTGAAAAATGTATGATATAATAAGATAGATTACAGTGGGCAAGTTATGTGAATCAGGAATCCGAGGCATAAACAGATATGGAATTTCGCGATAAAAAGAGAAACGACCGCAGATCCGAAAAGAACGGTAATTACCGAGAGCGCACGCCGCACGGCGGACGCGGACGGGCCGAGGAACTGCCGGAGGGAATAGTAGCGGGCAGAAATGCCGTGCTCGAGCTGCTTAAGTCCGGCAGAAGCATTGACAAGCTCGTGGTCAAGGAGGGAGAACTCGAGGGCTCTGCCAAGCTGATCGTATCGGAGGCGGCTGCGCGCGGCATTCCGGTAGCTCATGCAGAGAGAGCGGGACTTGACCGTATCTGCGGAGGGCTCAACCATCAGGGTGTAATCGCGTATGCTGCTGCCAAGGAATATGTCACGGTCGATAAGATCCTTGCGATAGCCGAGGAGCGCGGCGAGCCGCCGTTTGTGCTTGTGCTCGACGGTATAGAGGATCCGTATAATCTCGGTGCTGTTATCCGTACCGCAGAGTGTGCGGGAGTCCACGGCGTAATAATCCCGAAGCGCAGAAGCGCGTCTCTTACCGCGGCGGTCGAAAAGACCTCCGCCGGTGCGCTCGAGCATATGGCGATAGCGCGTGTTCCTAATCTTACGGCTGCGGTAGAGGAACTCAAGGAAAAGGGGCTGTGGATATATGCAGCCGAGGCGGGCGGACAGCCGCTTCATTCAACGTCCATGACCGGCGCTGTTGCGGTTGTCATGGGCGGCGAGGGCACGGGAGTGTCGCAGCTGCTGCGTTCGAAGTGCGATTTTACGGTTTCCATACCGCTCTGCGGCAAGATAAATTCGCTTAACGTGTCGGCTGCCGCAGCGGTGGTGCTGTATGAGGTGCGCAATCAGCGCGACGATGCCTGACGGGATGCTGCATTCGGCTGCTGTGCGATACCGGAATGCAGCCCGGTGCGGATATGATTTAGATAAACTGCATTTGCTCAGGACAAATTGAATTATAAATGAGGTTTTGAAAATGGACGAGAAAAAGCGCGAAGATAAGGAATTTATCGACGGTGCCTCTGCCGCTTCCTCCGATGCCGAAAACGGCTCGGTATCGGCAGGCGATCTCCTCGGAAAGCTCAACTCAAATATCGCAGGGGACAAGCGTAAATCGCGTCGCGAACGCAAAAAGAAAAAAGCCCTTGAGGAGACGAGAGACACGACCTCGGATTTTTACGATCTTTCGATAAACGATTCCGACCCGGAATTTGATACGGAGTCTATCATCCGCGACGTAATGGGCGACACCGAGTATGAAAAGTACGTTGTCGGTAGTGACAAGAATTCGGTCTCCGACGATTACGACGAGTTTGTCTCGGAATTCTCTAAAAATGTCGACAGCTCCGATAGCTCTGACGCATCTCTCGGCAAGCTCATGGCGGAAGTAGCTGCGGATAAAGGCTCGGGCACACCTGCCGCGTCGGAGCAGGCGGCTTCTCCTGTATCTGATTCGCCGATAGAAGATGCCGCCGAGGCGAAGAGCATGCCGACCGAGCAGCCTGCAAGCGCGCAGGACTATGATGGCTCGGCTCAGGATGCGCCGGAGATAATAGCTACTCCGGAGGATATACTTGCCGATATTGTTGCAAGCACGGACGGCACTGCGCCCGAAGCGAATGCATCTGCCGCTTCGTCCGATACAGCGCCGGAGCCTGCCAATGCGGAAGTCGATCCTTCTGCTTCTGTCGATGCAGCGGAAAACGGCGATATAACGGACGAAACAGAAAATGCGGAGAATGCGGAAGCTGCCGACGCCGACAGTGCTGCTGCAGCCTCCGACGATTCGGACGATGGCTTTGATGCTCTCGACGACGATATAGACGATACCGACGTTCAGCTCATGGTGGCGTTTGGAATGGATGACGAGCTTGCAAAAACGGTTGGCTTTGAAAAGGCTGCCGAGCTCTCCGAAAATCCCGAATATGTTACCGGAATGATGAACAAGATAGAGAGCGGCGATGCGGCTGATGATGAAGCCGAACAGCCTGACGAGGAGATAGAGGAGTTTACCTCTCCCGATCAGATAAAGACTATTCTCGGCGGATACAAAAAGAAATATCGCAGTCTGCTTATCCGCATGGCGTGCGCAGCGCTGCTGTTCATACTCTCGTTCTTATATGATAATCTCCCGGTATTCGGCGCGGGACTTCCTACCTGGATGGACTCACATACATATCCGGTCGTATATACGATGTTCGGTCTGCAGATAACCGTCATAGCTGCCGCCCTTGCTTTTCAGCATGTGCGTGACGGCGCGCTCGGCTTTCGAGATAAGCATGTAGGTGCGGATTCGCTGCTCGTTACGGTGCTCGGATTCTCTGCTATATATGATATTGTTATGTGCCTCGTCAATCTTCACGGCGCTGCCGACGGCATCCGTATGTTCAGCTCCACCGGCGTGCTGATGGCGCTTGTCGCGCTTATCGGCGAGTATATGGACTTCCGCCGCGAGGTATTTAGCTTTAACGTAATTGCATCCAAAAAGGATAAATACGTTATCGAAACGCTCGGCGAAGCTCAGGCGACACTCGAAACGAATGCATTTGCCGGATTTATGCCGGATGATGCGACGATATTCCGTCTCGGTCAGACAAAGTTTGTCGACGGCTTTTTCGCACGTATGAGAGAGCATTGCTCTGCAGAGCGCGCGACAGGAGTTCTTATTCCGATAGCGCTTGCGGCTGCGGCGGTATTCTTTGCACTTGATCTCTTCCTCGGACGCAGCTTTAACCGTGCATTTTCGATCGCTCAGTTTACGGTATCCATAGGCGTGCCGTGCGTGGCTATGGTGATATACAGCATGCCGTTCTTCTCGGCATCAAAGCTCGCGTATAAGTCGGGCAGCGCGATAATCGGCGCACGTGCTCTTGAGGAGTATTCCACAAGTGCGAGCGCGATAACCTTTGAGGATAAAGATGTTTTCCCGGCTCACGGAGTAATGGTCAAGAGTATCAAGACCTATGGCGACAGCCCGATCGACTATATCATTTCCAATGTAGCAAGCCTGTTTATGAAGGTCGGCGGTCCGCTTGCTCAGGTCTTTGAAGCGGCTACGCGCGATCTCGAGCATACCGATGATGTCAAGCTGACGAGCGTTGTTTCCGGTGGTCTTGAGGCGTATATTGACGGCAGACACGTGTACTGCGGAAACGCCGATTATTTTACCGACAACGGACTTCCCACCCCGACCGATCCCGAGGATGAGATACTGCGCGGACAGAGCTCGGTCAGCATTATGTACCTCGCCATAGACGGCGAGGTAGCCGCAAAGCTCTATATCCAGTATACACTTGATCGCGACTTTGAGGTCACCATCAAACAGCTGTCGAGGCTCGGTATCTGCGTCGGCATCAAGACCTTTGACCCGAACATCACGGATCTTATGCTCGATCGCAGCATAAGTCTTGCCGATTATCCGATAAAGATACTGCGCTGCCGCACGATAGACGATCTTGCCGTGTCCTCGGAGCATACCGAGAGCGGCGTAGCATCGCGTCGATCGGTCAAGTCGATGATGACGGCATATTCGCTCTGCGAAAAGGTGCTGCACGCAATGAAAACCGGAACCATGCTCAAGGTTCTTGCAATGGTATTCTCGTTCGTTATCGTTGCGCTCATGATACTTGTCAAGCTCAGCGGCTCGGTCAGCTCGTGGCATGCGGTGCTGTATCAGCTTGCATGGATGGTACCCGCCGTTCTTATCACAAGGATTTATGTCGGCAAAAATTGACCGGTAGAGAAATGCTCCGGCTCCGCACCGATACAGCGTCGCTCTGTCGGTGCGGGGCCTTTTGCGTGGGCATGCCTGCCCTATAACATTTCAGAGAAAGGATATAGGCGGCTGCGGATATGACCATGAATTTACATACTATACTGAAAAGCGTCGAAAAGCCCGGCAGATATACCGGCGGAGAATGGGGACAGACCATAAAGGATAAGAACGCAGTGGATGTCCGCTTTGCATTCTGCTTTCCCGACAACTACGAGATAGGAATGTCGAATCTCGGCATCCGTATTCTCTACGGCGTACTAAATAATGAAGAAAATGTCTGGTGCGAGCGCGCATACGCTCCGTGGCCGGACATGGAGGAAAAAATGCGCGAGTACGGCATCACGCTCTATGCTCATGAGAGCGGTGATCCGCTGTCCGATTTTGATATAGTCGGCTTTACCCTCCAGTATGAGCTTTGCTATACGAATGTGCTCAATATGCTCGAGCTTGGCGGCATTCCGCTGCTTGCATCCGAGAGAGGAGAGAACGATCCTATTATCATAGGCGGCGGGCCGTGTGCTTATAATGCGGAGCCGATCGCTGACTTTTTCGACGTGCTCGATATCGGCGAGGGCGAGGCGATGCTGCCGCGCTTTACGCGCATGTATGCAAAGATGAAGCGTGAGGGTGCGAGTCGTGCCGAGATACTCCGTGCGACTTCACACCTCGATGGCTTTTATGTTCCCGCTCTCTATGAGGTCGAATACGGCGCGGACGGTACTATTTCTTCATTCGAGCCGAAGTACGACGATATTCCGCGAACGGTACAGAAGCAAATAATCGCCGATCTTGACAGTGTATATTTCCCCGACAAATTCGTTATGCCGTACATAGAGACGGTGCATGACCGTATCGTTCCCGAGGTGTATCGCGGATGCATACGCGGCTGCCGCTTCTGTCAGGCGGGAATGATATACCGCCCGGTGCGCGAAAAGAGTCCCGATGTGCTCGACGCTCAGTGTCGGCGGCTTTATGAGAACACCGGCTTTGACGAAATATCTCTTTGCTCGCTCTCTATCAGTGACTATTCGCGACTCGGCGAGCTGACCGACAAGCTGCTCTCTTGGACTGATGACAAAAAGGTCAGTCTGTCGCTCCCGTCTCTGCGCGTTGACAGCTTTACCAAGGAGCTGATGGAGAAGATATCGACCGTCCGCACGAGCGGAATCACATTTGCGCCCGAGGCGGGAACACAGCGTATGCGCGATGTTATCAACAAGAATGTTCACGAGGAGGAGCTGCTCCGTGCTTGCGCGAACGCATTCGAGTGCGGAAAGAATCAGGTCAAGCTCTATTTTATGGACGGCCTGCCTACCGAAACGCGCGAGGATGTCGAGGGTATCGCGAAGCTCGCGAAAACGGTCGTCGATTCATATTATTCAAACCCGAATGTAAAGCGCGGAAAGAGCCCGCAGGTCACGATAAGCGTAGCCTGCTTTATTCCGAAGCCTTTTACCCCGTTCCAGTGGGAGGCGCAGGATACTATTGAGATGCTCGAGGAAAAACAGCATTGGCTGCGGGAGGCGATAACCGACCGTAAGATCCGCTATACGTGGCATGATGCGCGCGTGAGTCGGATCGAGGCTGTGTTTGCGCGCGGCGACCGCAGACTGTCTGCGGCTCTGCTTGAGGCGCATCGGCGCGGCAGACGTTTCGATGCGTGGGATGAATATTTCGACTATGACGAGTGGCTCGACATTTTTGCGTCGGTCGGAATAGACCCGGCGTTTTATGCGAACAGAAAATTTTCCCGTGACGAGATCCTCCCGTGGGATGTTATCGACTGCGGCGTGAAGAAGAGCTTCTTTGCGCGTGAGGCGGATAAGGCATATGAATCACGGACGACGAGAAATTGCTCCGAAACCTGCTCCGGCTGCGGAGCAAACAGCCTGCCCGGAAAACACAGATGGTGTCCTAAGATCGGCGGAGCATGCACGGAGGGAAAATAAAATGGCTGAAAATAAAGTAACAAGCAATCTTCACGAGCTTGAGGAACAGAACGGAAAGAGTTTTTCGCGCGTTACTCAGACTCCAAAGGGGACAAAGCAGCGCAGCCCGCAAAGCCCGAACCGTACAGCGGAGCAGCTGCCCGTCTATAATCTGCGCGTTCGATTTCATAAGACCGGCAGAGCGCAGTACATCTCGCATCTTGATCTCGGGCGAACGATGCGTACGGCAATAAACCGCGCCGAAATCCCGGTCAAGTACTCGGAGGGCTTTAATCCGCATCCTAAGATGTCCTTCGCGCTGACTCTTTCTGTCGGGACAGAGAGCGTGTGCGAGTTTATGGAGCTGAAATTGACGGAGCCGCCGCAGTGCGAGAGGATTGTTGCGTCGCTCCGCGCAAATCTTACGGAGGATCTCTATGTTGAGGACGCATATGTGCCTGAGCGCAAGCCGAGTGATATCGCGTGGTCGGAATATGAGATAGTATTCTCGCCGGAGGGGGACGAGCGCGTACCTGATTTTTCGGAGATAATATGCGACCGTCCGCTTGTTATAACAAAGCGTACCAAGAGCGGAGAAAAAACGGCGGACATACGTCCGCAAATATTGCGCTTTTCTCAGGACGGCAACCGCCTTACCTGCGTGCTCTGCGCCGATAATACTAATTATCTGAAGCCGGACTATATCGCCGCGATGGCGAATGTTACCGATTATACCGTTATGCGCCGACGTGTTCTGCTCGCCGACGGAGTGACCGATTTCAGATGACACGGTGCTTTGACGGTAATTGTCGATTTTGTCCGTCCGGCTTCGGCTGCTCTTGCCGTGACCGCATTGTCGTTGTGCGCGATTTTCGTCAAACGGATGCTTCTGCTGCCGGAGATAGATAATTATTATAAGAGGGAGAACCGATACAAGTCGGCTCTCCCTCTTTTTTTTCGCAACTCAGTATAGGTTCTCCGGCGAGAGCGTTTCGCGCAGACGGATCTGCTTTATCGTACCGTTGAACACGGCAAGCTCGGCGAGATAATCGCTGAAATATCCGCGATCATAGTATGCTTTCAGACGTATCAGCGATTGCTCGGCTTGATTCAGATAATCGGCGGTCACAAAGATGTCGAGCGATTTTCTGTGCTTATCCCACAGTTCGGATAACTCATTCAGTGCGGCGAGTGCATCGCTCGAATCGGCTGAAAAATTCATTTCTGCGTCGCTGCTCTCGCCGCGCTCTATCGCGCCCATCTCGGACAGCTCGC
>ENA-ORRN01002141-ORRN01002141.1-human-gut-metagenome-genome-assembly--contig:-NODE-2141-length-12864-cov-2.888126_pt1 | contig 12864 bp, 5 predicted proteins | sample MGYA00242174_ERZ509132 | MGnify/ENA primary metagenome ERZ509132 (study PRJEB26280, sample SAMEA2338671) | human gut metagenome | biome: human gut; feature: human-associated habitat; material: faeces...
AATATTCCAAAAATCTAAAATAGATAAATTAAATCTCTTACATACATCAACACAAGTTTTTTCCTTCCTAGTATATTCCTTAAATGTTTCAATATCAAATTCTTCTATCATATTACCTCCAATCACAAAAAAAGTAGACAAACTCACTATGAGTTTATCTACTTAAGAAAAGGAATATAAATAAAGCTTCTAAATAAGCACCATTTAAATACTTCATAAGCATTCCTCCTACCCTAATAAGTATATCATAATTATAATATTATTTCTATAAATTAACTAATAATTATTTTATCATCTTTAACATCTACATCTATTTGACTGTTTGCCTTTATTTCATTATTTATTATTCTCTTTGCAATTAATGTTTCTAACTCTTTATTAACTAATCTTTTAAGTGGTCTTGCACCATAATATTCATCATAACCATTATCAATAAAATATTCTTTTGCTTTATCACTAAGATTTATCTTAACATTCAAATCCTTAAGTCTATTTGTAATTTCATCAATTATTTTATCTAATATTTCATGTAACACTTCTTTTGTCAATTTCTTAAATACTATAACTTCATCAATTCTATTAATAAATTCTGGTTTAAAATATTTATGAAGCTCATTCATTACTTTATCTTCTTCATTATTTAATATATATTCACTACCAATATTTGATGTCATTATTATTATTGTATTCTTAAAATCAACAGTCCTACCATTAGAATCAGTTAACCTACCTTCATCCAATATTTGAAGTAACAAATTAAGAACATCTGGATGTGCTTTTTCTATTTCATCAAAAAGTACAATACTATAAGGATTTCTTCTAACGGCTTCTGTTAATTGGCCACCTTCTTCATAACCAATATAACCAGGTGCAGCACCAATTAATCTAGACACAGAATACTTTTCCATATATTCAGACATATCAATTCTTACCATATGATGCTCATCATCAAATAACTCATACGCTAAACTTCTAGCAACCTCCGTTTTACCTACACCAGTAGGTCCTAAAAATATAAATGAACCAATAGGTCTATTAGGATCCTTAATTCCACTCCTAGAACGAATTATAGCATCACTAACAAGTTTTAAAGCTTCCTCTTGCCCTTTAACCCTTTTATTTAAATTGTTCTCTAAATTAAGTATTTTGTCCTTTTCACTACTAACAAGTTTAGCAATAGGAATATTAGTCCACTTACTAATAACATTAGCAATATCATCACTAGTTACAGTATCACTTAATAACTTATTTTTTGATACACTCATTAGTTCCTTTAACTCTTTCTCAAGTTCAGGAATGACACCATGTCTTAACTTAGCAGCAGTTTCTAAATCATATCTATTCTCGGCTTGTTCTAAAAGAAATTTTTCTTCATCAATTTTTGATTTCAACTTCTTAATATCATCATTTATATTCTTTTCCTTATCCCACGCCTCAGTTAATGTTTTCTCATCACTCTTTAACTTAGTTAAACTATTATCTATCTCTTCCATTCTTTTTTTAGATAATTCATCCTTTTCCTTCTTTATTGCTTCCTTTTCAATTTCCAAACGCATTATTTTCCTAGTAAGCTCATCAAGTTTAGTTGGTACACTATCCATTTGTACCCTTATAGTAGCACATGCCTCATCAACTAAATCAATTGCCTTATCAGGTAAATATCTATCAGTTATATATCTATTAGATAAAGTTGCAGCACTTATAAGTGCCTTATCTTGTATAGTAACACCATGATGTATTTCAAATCTTTCTTTTAAACCACGCAATATAGTAATAGTATCTTCAACACTCGGTTCACTTACTATAATTCTTTGAAATCTTCTTTCAAGTGCACCATCTTTTTCAATATATTTCCTATATTCATTTAATGTAGTAGCACCAATTACATGAATCTCACCTCTCGCAAGCATTGGCTTTAATATGTTACTAGTATCCATTGCACCCTCTACTGCACCAGTACCAACAATAGTATGAATTTCATCAATAAACATTATAATATTACTCTCAGATTTCTTTACCTCATTAAGTACTTTTTCCAATCTTTCTTCAAATTCACCCCTATATTTAGCACCTGCAATTAAAGAAGTCATATTAAGTTCCCATATAACTTTATCTTTTAAAGAAAGAGGAACATCACCCTTTACAATTCTTTCAGCAAGCCCCTCTACTATAGCTGTTTTACCAACACCTGGTTCACCAATAAGAACTGGATTATTTTTTGTTTTTCTTGATAAAATACGAGTTATAGAACGAATCTCCTCATCTCTACCAATTACTGGATCAATTTTCCTTTTCTTAACATCTTCATTTATATTACGACCATACTTTTCAAGTACGTTTTCTTCTTCATTTTGATTATACATATTTATCACCCCATATAACATTATATATATTTTTTGGCACTTGTCAATAGAGAGTGCTAAAAAACTTTTACATTTTTATTATAATCATTATAAACATATTTATGCAAAAAAAAAGCATATTGCTATGCTTTCTTTAATCCGCTAATTTTTCTTCTAATACATCTAATGGTTCATCATCAGAGAAATCTGATTCTAATTCAAACTTAACTTGAGAATATTTTTTAGCACCTGTACCAGCAGGTATTTGTTTACCAATTATTACATTCTCTTTTAATCCTTGTAATCTATCAACTTTGCCTTTAATTGCAGCATCAGTTAAAATTCTTGTAGTTTCTTGGAATGATGCAGCTGATAAGAACGAATCTGTTTCAAGTGATGCCTTTGTAATACCTAATAATACTGGTCTACCTGTTGCGGGTTGTTTACCTTCAAGAATTAATTCTTTATTTGTTTCAGTAAACTTACCTAAAGACACTAATGTACCAAGTAATAATTTTGAATCTCCTTCGTCTAATATTCTTATTCTTGAAATCATTCTTCTAGCAATAATCTCAACGTGTTTATCAGATATTCCAACACCTTGTGAACAATATACTTTTTGTACTTCTTTTAATATATATTTTTGTACTGTAACTGGATCAGTTACTGCAAGTAATTCTTTTGGATTTATATTACCGCTTGTAAGTACATCGCCTGGTTTAACAGTATCTCCTACTTCAACTAATAATTTAGCACCATAGTTTGTAGTATGCTCTTTTGAATCAGCATCATTTACAATAGTAATCTTATACTTTCCATTAACATTTTCTATATTAGTAATTTTACCAGATATTTCTGCTATTGTTGCTTTTCCTTTAGGGTTTCTTGCTTCAAACAATTCTTGTACACGAGGTAAACCTTGAGTTATATCGTCGCCTCCAGCAACACCACCTGTATGGAATGTTCTCATGGTTAACTGAGTACCTGGTTCTCCAATTGATTGAGCAGCCATAATACCAACAGCTTCCCCTAATTCAACCATATTACCAGTAGCCAAGTTTCTACCATAACATTTTCTACATACACCATTTGGTGTTTTACATGAAAGTAAACTTCTAATCTCTACACTCGTAACACCTGCTTTAATTATTTTATCTGCAAGTGGTTCAGTTATATATTCATTTCTTTCAGCAATAACTTCACCAGTTTCTGGATTTACAACTTTTTTATTAGTAAATCTACCTAAAATTCTATCATATAATGATTCAATAACAGTTCCTGCTTTTTCATCTTTTATCTCTTCAACAACAACACCTTGTAATGTTCCACAATCTTCTTCTCTTACAATTACATCTTGTGCAACATCTACTAATCTTCTTGTTAAATATCCAGATTCAGCAGTTTTTAAAGCTGTATCCGCACTACCTTTACGAGCACCATGAGTTGATAAGAAGAATTCAGATACTGAAAGTCCTTCTATAAATGATGATGTAATTGGTATTTCAACTGACTCTCCATTTGGTTTAGCCATAAGTCCACGCATACCAGCGATTTGACGTAATTGGTTCATGTTACCTCTGGCTCCAGATTGTGCCATCATGTATATTGGGTTTAATTCATCAAAGTTATCTTTCATAGCTTCTGTAACGTCGTTTGTAGCTTTTTCCCAAATACTAATTACAGAATCATATCTTTCGTCGTTTGTAATTAAACCACGTTTATATTGTTTTGCTACTGTTTCAACATCTTCTTCAGCTTTTGCTAAAATTTCTTTTTTAGCTTCTGGCACTGCAACGTCTGCAACAGACACTGTTATAGCACCTTTTGTTGAATATTTATAACCTGTAGATTTAATGTAATCTAGTAATTCTGCTGATACATTTAAACCATGTTTATCTATACATTTTGCAATAATTGTTCCTAAGTTTTTCTTTATAACTGGGAAACTAATTTCTAGGTCAAAACAATGGTCTGGATCTGTTCTATCAACAAAACCTAAGTCTTGTGGAATGCCTTGGTTGTAGATTAATCTTCCTGCTGTTGTTTCTATTGTTTTTGTAACCTCTTTTCCATCTATTTCCTTTGTTATTCTAACTTTAATTTTTGCATGTAGACCTAAGTCTCCATTTTGGTATGCCATCATTGCTTCATCAACGTCTTTGAAGTACATACCTTCACCTTTTTCACCAGCTACTTCCATTGTTAGGTAGTAACTTCCAAGGATCATATCTTGTGTTGGAACTGTTACTGGCTTACCATCTTGTGGTTTTAATAGGTTGTTTACTGAAAGCATTAAATATCTTGCTTCTGCTTGTGCTTCTGGTGATAGTGGAACGTGAACTGCCATCTGGTCACCATCGAAGTCAGCGTTGAATGCTGTACAAACTAATGGATGAAGTTTTAATGCTCTACCTTCTACTAAAACTGGTTCAAATGCTTGAATACCAAGTCTATGTAGTGTTGGCGCACGGTTTAACATTACAGGGTGGTCTTTTATAACTTCCTCTAATATTCCCCAAACTTCTGGATTTAATTTTTCTACCATTCTCTTTGCACTTTTAATATTGTGTGCTAGACCTCTTGAAACTAACTCTTTCATTACAAATGGTTTAAATAATTCTATTGCCATTTCTTTTGGTAAACCACATTGATGTATTTTTAGTTCTGGTCCTACTACGATAACTGAACGTCCTGAATAGTCAACACGTTTTCCTAATAGGTTTTGTCTGAAACGTCCTTGTTTTCCTTTTAGCATATCTGATAATGATTTTAAAGGTCTGTTTCCTGCACCTGTTACTGGTCTTCCACGTCTTCCGTTATCTATTAAAGCATCTACTGCTTCTTGCAACATTCTTTTTTCATTTCTAACTATAATTTCTGGTGCACCTAGTTCTAATAATCTTTTTAATCTGTTATTTCTGTTTAATACTCTTCTATATAAATCGTTTAAGTCAGATGTTGCAAATCTTCCTCCATCTAGTTGTACCATTGGTCTTATATCCGGTGGTATAACTGGTATTACGCTTAAAACCATCCATTCTGGTTTGTTTCCTGATAATAGAAAGCTTTCAACTGTATCTAATCTTTTTATTAATTTTGCCTTTTTTTGTTCACTAGATTCTGCAATTTCTTTCTTTAATTGATTTGATAATTTCTCTAAATCAACTTTTTGTAGTAATGTTCTTATAGATTCTGCTCCCATTCCAGCTTTGAAAGAACCTTTTCCGTATTTTTCTTCTGCATCATGATATTCTTTTTCGTTTAGAATTTGTCCTTCCATTAATCCTGATGTTCCTTTATCTGTAACAACATATGCTGCAAAGTATATAACTTTTTCTACACTTCTTGGTGATATATCTAGTACTAATGCTATTCTGCTTGGAATTCCTTTGAAGTACCAAATGTGTGCAACTGGTGCAGCAAGTTCAATGTGTCCCATTCTTTCACGTCTTACTTTTGATTTTGTTACTTCAACGCCACATCTATCGCAAACTATTCCTTTATATCTTACTCTTTTATATTTTCCACAATGACATTCCCAGTCTTTTGTAGGTCCAAATATTTTTTCACAGAATAGACCATCTTTTTCTGGTTTTAATGTTCTATAGTTAATTGTCTCTGGTTTTTTTACTTCACCTTTTGACCATTCTCTAATCTTTTCATCTGAAGCTAAACCAATTTTTATTTTATCAAAAATTTCTAATTCATCTTGTTTTTTGTTTTCTTCCATTGAAGTATCTCCCTTCCTTCAAAAATTCGAAGAATTTTTGTAAAATTCACTCTTTACCTTTTTTCTACATTATACAATTTATAAAATATACACTGCTCGAACAATTCCTTCCTGCCATTTTATAAATTTATAATGTAGATATTCAATTAAAAATTATTCTTTATAAGAATCGTTGTCATTTTCTAAGTTGTCTTCTGCTAAGTCTTCATCTAAGTCATCGAAGCTTTCTTCATCTTCTAAGTCTTCCTCTTCTTCTGGTAATTCGTCTTCGTCTAGTAACATATCTTCTTCAAGTAATCCTTCATCTTCCATTTTTTCTTCGTCTGTTACTAGTGGTTTATTTTCATCTAGGTTAAAGTCTATTCCGTCATCTATATTTTCTGTAAGTTCAAGTTCTCTATCATCTTCAGAATATAGACGTACATCTAAGCCTAAACTTTGTAGTTCCTTGATTAATACTTTAAATCCTTCTGGAACTCCTGGTTCTGGAATGTTTTCACCTTTTACTATTGCTTCATATGTCTTTACTCTTCCTACAACATCATCTGATTTGATTGTTAACATTTCTTGTAGTGTGTATGCTGCTCCATAAGCTTCTAGTGCCCAAACTTCCATTTCACCAAAACGTTGTCCACCGAATTGAGCTTTACCTCCTAGAGGTTGTTGTGTAACTAGTGAGTATGGTCCTGTTGAACGTGCATGTATTTTATCATCAACTAAGTGGTGAAGTTTTAACATGTACATTACACCAACAGTAATTGGCTTATCAAATGGTTCACCTGTTCTACCATCATACAACACTGTTTTATAATCTTTATCTATTCCCGCTTCTTCTCTTAACTCATCAATATCATTTATTGTTGCACCATCAAATACTGGTGTAGCAGTATGAAGACCTAATTTCTTAGCAGCCATACCTAAATGTAATTCCAATATCTGTCCTATATTCATACGAGATGGAACACCTTGTGGATTTAACATTATATCAACAGGAGTACCATCTGGTAAATATGGCATATCTTCTTGTGGCAATATCAATGATACAACACCTTTATTACCATGGCGACCTGACATCTTGTCACCTATTGATATTTTTCTCTTTTGAATTATTGAAACTCTAACTACCATATTAACACCGCTAGGAAGTTCATCACTATCTTTCTTAGTAGTTATTTTAACCTCATGAACTATACCACCCTCACCATGTTCAACACGAAGAGACGTATCACGAACCTCACGAGTTTTTTCACCAAATATAGCATGTAACAACTTTTCTTCAGAAGTAAGCTCAACCATACCTTTTGGCGTAACCTTACCAACAAGTATATCTCCTTCTTTTACAAGAGTACCAACTTTTATAATACCTCTTGAATCAAGATTACGTCTAGATTCCTCACTAACATTAGGAATATCACGAGTAATCTCCTCAGGTCCTAACTTAGTTTCTCTACATTGAATTTCATAATTTTCTATCTTTAATGATGTAAATGCATCATCTTTAACAATTCTTTCATTTAATATAACAGCATCTTCATAGTTATATCCTTGGAAAGTCATAAATGCAACTACCATGTTTTTACCCAAAGCAAGTTCACCTAAATCTGTACTTGGTCCATCTGCAATAACTTGTCCAGTTTTTACAACATCGCCTTTTCTTACAATAGGTCTTTGATGATAACATGTAGCAATATTACTTCTCTCATAATTTAACAATGTATAAACATCTTTTCCTAACGCATTTTTAACTACTATTTTTCTTCCATCAGCATATTCAACTACTCCATCTGCCTTACAAACAACGACTGCACCACTATCCTTTGCAGCTATTGGTTCAATACCTGTTGCAACAAGTGGAGCTTCTGTCTTTAATAATGGTAATGCTTGTCTTTGCATATTAGCACCCATCAATGCACGTGTCGCATCATCATGATCCAAGAATGGAATACAAGCAGTAGTTACAGCAACTATTTGTTGTGGGGAAACATCTATATAATCAACTTGTTCTTTTTTTACAATTATATTTTCGCCCCTATAACGAGCAATAACAGTATCATCAGTTATTTCACTCTTATCCTTAGATAAACCAACTGTTGCCTGACTAATTATATAATCAGATTCTTCATCAGCTGTTAAATAATCTATTTGATCTAATAATTTACAATTCTTAACTCTTCTATATGGAGCCATTATAAACCCATAATCATTTATTTTTGCATAACTAGCCAAAGATGTTATAAGTCCAATGTTCTGTCCTTCTGGTGACTCGATTGGACAAATTCTACCATAATGCGATACATTAACGTCACGAACTTCCATACCAGCCCTATCACGAGAAAGCCCGCCAGGTCCTAAAGCAGATAAACGTCTTTTATTAGTTAACTCGGCTATTGGATTTATTTGATCCATAAATTGTGATAACTGTGATGAACCAAACAACTCTTTAATAACCGCAGTAAGAGGTCTAATATTAACAAGAATTTTTGGAGTTACAGTTGCTAAATCAACAGTACTCATCTTATCTCTTATTATTCTCTCCATTCTAGCAAGACCAATTCTAAATTGATTTTGTAATAGTTCACCTACTTGTCTTACACGTCTATTGGCTAAATGATCTATCTCATCAAGAGAACCAATTCCTTGTAATAAATTCAAGTAATATGATACTGAAGCATATACATCAGATATAGTTAACCTCTTCACATCTACATCTTGGTCATTACCAATAATAGATATAACTTTCTCTTTATCTATATTTGAGTATACCTTAACCACTTGAATTTGATCATAAGTATCAAGTTCTTCATTAATTAATACCTTTTTCTTTCCATAACCATCTTTAAATATTGGTTTAATCTCATCCAATATTTCTTTTGTAATTACTGTTCCAGCATCAACAATAACCTTGCCATCTACTTTAATAGTTTCTGCTATTTTGCAATTAAGCAAACGTTCACAAACATCAAGTTTTCTATTAAACTTATATCTTCCAACTTTTGCTAAATCATATCTAAATTCATCAAAGAATCTAGTAATTAATTGGTTTTTAGCACTATCCAATGTAGCTGGTTCACCTGGTCTTAACTTTTCATAAATTTCAATTAACGCCTCATCAGTATTCTTTGTAGAATCTTTTGATATAGTATTAGTAATATATTCATCATCACCATATAAATCAATAATATCACTATCATTAGATAATCCAAAAGCACGAAGTAAAGTTGTTATTGGAACTTTTCTAGTTCTATCAATTCTAACGTAAATTACATCCCTTGAATCTATCTCATACTCTAACCAAGTACCTCTGGTAGGAATTACTTGGCACGCAAAAATAGATCTACCATTTTTATCAATTTCCTTAGTAAAATATACACTTGGTGATCTTACCAACTGTGAAACAATAACTCTCTCAGCACCATTAACAATGAAAGTACCTCCTTCAGTCATTAAAGGCATGTCACCTAAGAATATTTCTTGTTCCTTTACTTCACCTGTTTCATTGTTAAACAATCTTGCTTGAACAATTAAAGGAGAAGCATAAGTTAAGTTTCTATCTTTACACTCCTTAATAGAATGTCTCGGAGTTTCAAATACATAATCTCCAAAATCCAAAGAAAGATTACCAGAAAAACTTTCTATTGGAAATAAGTCACTTAAAACCTCTTTTATTCCTTCTGTTCTAAACCATTCATATGACTTTTTCTGAATTTCTAATAAATCCTGTAATTCCAAAGAATTACCGACCTTAGAAAAATCTGCTCTTTCACGATATGATCCAAACTTTTTTAACTTATATGCCATCTTTTCACCCCATACATAAAATTTCAAAGAACTCTGCCACTTTTTTAGAGTATAAAAAATGGCATAGTACCAATTTAAAATTTTACTCCTAAATTGATGTAAAGTCAATGAGATTTTAAAATTTGTTATATTTTTTTCTTGACTTTTTTTATTTTTTTTGATTTTGTTGACTTCTCATTATTTTTCATTTCAATATATTTATTACCATAATTACAAATACAACAAAAAAATGTAGACATTCATCTACATTTTTATATATTCATTTAAATTACTTTAATTCAACAGATGCGCCAGCTTCTTCTAACTTAGCTTTTAATTCTTCAGCTTCTTCTTTCTTTAAGCCCTCTTTTAAAGCTCCACCAGCTTCAGTTAAGTTCTTAGCTTCTACAAGTCCTAAACCAGTTACTTCTCTTACAATTTTAATAACTGCAATCTTATTAGCACCAGCACTAGTTAATACTACATCAAATGTTGACTTTTCTTCAGCAGCTTCACTAGCAGCTGGAGCAGCAGCAACAGCAGCTGTTACACCGAATTCTTCCTGGATAGCGTCAACAAGCTCTGAAAGCTCGAGAACGGAAAGTTTCTTGATCTCTTCTACAAAATTCATAATCTTCTCTGAAGCCATGATAAAAATCTCCTTTTTATTAAATAATTTTTCGGGTCAAAGCCCATTCGTTAAGCGGCATATAAATTATGCAGCCTCGTTGTCCTTGTCCACAACAGCCTGAAGTGTTGCGGCAAGCTTCTGGATAGGACCCTGAAGGGAACCAACCAGCTGTGCGAGCAGAGTTTCTCTTGAAGGGATCTTCGAGAGAGCCTTAACGCCTGCCTCGTCGTAAACGTCCTCACCAATGTAACCAGCCTTGAGGAAGAACTTTTCGTCCTTGCAGTCCTCAGCAAACTTACCGAGTATTCTTGCAGGAGCTGTCTGGTCATCGTTAGAGATAGCGATAGCTGTTGTACCCTCGAGTACGTTTGTGATACCGTCAAGACCAGCTTCCTTAAGAGCAAATCTCAGGATAGTGTTCTTCTCAACGAAATAACTTACGCCAGCCTCTCTCAGCTCTTTTCTGAGCTTTGTATCCTCTTCAACAGTGATACCCTTGTAATCAACGAGTACGCCTGCAGCAGAGTTCTTGAGCATTTCAACGAGCTGTGCAACTCTTTCCTTCTTAGCGGACAATGTCTTTTCGCTTGGCATTTCAATTTCACCTCTTTGAACTAATTTACGCAAACCGTAAACTAACAAAAGAAAAATCTCTTTCGTCGCAAGACAAAAGAGATACAAAGTCATAATTACTTTGCTATTCCTTTCCTCGGCTGGACTTCCGCAGTTTCCTGCTGCCAACTGTCTTTAGATACGAATGCTCTAATATTATAACAGACCCTTGACCTTTTGTCAAGAGTCTGTTATGCTTTTGATGTAAACTTTTTGTGAACTTAAATATTTATCTTGTGCTTGTTATACTTGCTTGATATCTTAAGCCTTGCCACGGCCTTGCTGAGAGCTGCCTGCGTGTGATAATATTCTGAAATGCTCTGCTTCTGCCTGAGCTTCTCCTCAGCTCTCTCCTTAGCGGCTTCCGCACGCTTTTCGTCTATCTCCTCAGGGCGTTCAACAGTGTCCGCAAGAAGCGTCACATATGACGGCATTATCTCCACAAAACCATCGCTTACCACCGCATAGTGCCACTGGTCGCCCGTTCTGTAACGCAGCTCACCTGCGTTAAGACAGGTTATCATGGGCTGATGATTAGGCAGTATTCCGAAAGAGCCGTCCTGACCCGGGAATATAAGCTCGTCACATTCTCCCGAATAGAAAACGTGGTCGCTGGCAAGTATTTCAAGCTTGAATGTCTTTACCATTTCAGCTTCTCCTTTCGGTGAGGGTCATCACTCGTTTTCAAGCTGTTTAGCCTTTTCGATAACATCGTCGATAGTGCCTGCGTTAAGGAATGCAGCCTCTGGATATTCGTCCATTTCGCCGTCTATTATCTTCTTGAAGCCTCTGATCGTTTCTTTCAGAGGAACATATTTGCCCTCTATGCCTGTGAAGTTCTCTGCAACATGGAAAGGCTGTGAAAGGAATTTCTGTATCTTTCTTGCTCTGTAAACAGCCGTCTTGTCGGCGTCGTCAAGCTCCTCCATGCCCAGGATAGAAATGATATCCTGAAGTTCCTTGTACTTCTGCAAAAGCTCCTGAGTCTTTCTTGCAACTTCGTAATGCTCCTGACCGACTACATCAGGCTCAAGTATCCTTGAAGTTGACTCCAGTGGGTCAACGGCAGGATAGATACCCTGTTCAACTATCTTTCTTGAAAGCACCGTTGTTGCGTCAAGATGTGAGAACGTGATAGCAGGGGCTGGGTCTGTCAGGTCGTCCGCAGGGACGTATACAGCCTGAACAGATGTAATAGAGCCTTGCTTTGTTGAAGCGATACGCTCCTGCAAAGCGCCCATTTCGTTCGCAAGGGTTGGCTGATAACCAACGGCTGACGGCATTCTGCCAAGAAGTGCAGATACCTCAGAGCCTGCCTGAACGAATCTGAATATGTTGTCTATGAAAAGCAGTACGTCCTGATGTTCCTTATCTCTGAAATACTCAGCCATTGTAAGTCCTGTCTGAGCAACTCTCATTCTTGATCCTGGTGGCTCGTTCATCTGACCGAACACTAGGGCTGTCTTTTTGATAACGCCTGAGTCTGTCATTTCGTGCCATAGGTCATTGCCCTCTCTTGAACGCTCTCCAACGCCTGTGAATATGGAATATCCGCCATGCTCTGTGGCAACGTTTGTGATAAGCTCCTGAATAAGCACAGTTTTACCAACGCCTGCACCGCCGAACAGACCTATTTTACCGCCCTTTGCATATGGTGCAAGAAGGTCTATTACCTTTATGCCTGTTTCAAGGATCTCTGTTGCAGGCTTTTGATCTTCAAATTTTGGCGGCTCTCTGTGTATCTCCCAGTAGTCGTCAGCCTTAACAGGCTC
>ENA-ORRN01002149-ORRN01002149.1-human-gut-metagenome-genome-assembly--contig:-NODE-2149-length-12849-cov-2.900969_pt1 | contig 12849 bp, 24 predicted proteins | sample MGYA00242174_ERZ509132 | MGnify/ENA primary metagenome ERZ509132 (study PRJEB26280, sample SAMEA2338671) | human gut metagenome | biome: human gut; feature: human-associated habitat; material: faeces...
GACGTCTTTCATGTTTTGCAAGAGTATTTCTTTCTAATTCATGTAACTTCATTATCCTAAAATCTCACTTTCTTCTTTGCATCTTAATTTAGCAACTTCTTCTACAGTTTTAATTGATTTTAAAGCATTGATAGTAGCTGTTGCCATGTTTAATTTAGTTCTTGATCCAAGTGATTTACTTGAAATATCACGAACACCAGCAAGTTCTAATACAGCACGAACTGCTCCACCAGCAATTAATCCAGCTCCGGCAGGTGCAGGTTTTAATAGAACGCTTGCAGCTCCACTTTTACCAATTGCTTCATGTTGAATTGTACGATTATCAATTAAAGTGATTTTAATAACATTTTTGTTAGCAGCTTGAATAGCTTTTTTAATAGCATCTGGTACTTCTCCAGCTTTACCAATACCTATTCCAACTGTACCATTTTTATCTCCAACAACAACTGTTGCTGAGAATCTTCTTTGTCTTCCACCTTGTGTTACTTTTACGACGCTTTTAACTTCGATTACTAATTCTTCAAACATTTTATTGTTTTTAGGTTCTCTCTTTTGTTTTTGCATACATACACCTCCTTAGAATTCTAATCCATTGTCTCTTAAAGCATCAGCTAATGCTTTAACACGACCATGGTAAAGGTAACCACCTCTATCAAAAACAACTTTTGTGATACCAGCATCTTTTGCTTTTTTAGCAAGACTAGTACCAACTAATTTAGCTGCTTCGATATTACTTCCATTAACTCCTTTATTTTCTAAAGAACTTGCAGAAACTAAAGTTTTACCTTCTTCGTCATTTATTATTTGTGCATAAATATTAGTATTTGAACGGAATACACAAACTCTTGGAACATCTTTTGTACCAACTATTTTTGCTCTTACACGTTCATGTCTTTCTTTACGCATCTCGTTTTTTGATACTTTACTTATCATAAACATTTCCTCCTATTAAGCAGCCTTCTTACCTTCCTTACGACGGATATATTCATCTTTATAACGAATACCTTTTCCTTTGTAAGGTTCAGGTTGTCTTACTTTTCTAACATTAGCAGCATATTCTCCTACTAATTCTTTAGAAATTCCAAATATGGAAATTTCTGTGTTGCTAACTGCTTCTAATTTTAATCCTTCTGGAATATTCATCTCAACAGGATGAGAATAACCTGCACTAATAACAAGTTTATTTCCTTGTAAATTAAAACGATAACCAACACCAATAATTTCTAAATTTTTTCTATAACCTTCTGTTACTCCTTTAATCATATTAGTAATGTTAGCATTTGCTGTACCATGCATAGCTTTAGAAGTTTTTAATTCATTAATTCTTGTTAAAGTAATTTCATTATCATTAATTTCCATTTTGATAACACTTGGTAATTCTAAACTTAATTCTCCAAGTTTACCAGAAACTTTAACTAAGTTATCTTCTAAACTAACATTAACACCTTCAGGAATAACAATTTTTCTATTTCCTATACGGCTCATAATTATTTCCTTTCTACCAAATATAAGCTAAAACTTCGCCACCAAGGTTATTTTTTCTAGCTTCTTTGTCTGTCATTAATCCTTTGCTAGTTGAGATAATAGCAATACCTAAACCATTTAAAACCTTAGGAATTTCGTCATTTTTAGCATAAACTCTTAAACCAGGTTTAGAAATTCTTTTAAGTCCTGTAATAACTCTTTCTTTATTTGGTCCATATTTTAATGTTAAAACAATTGTTCCTTGAACATCTTCTTTTAGTACTTTATAATCAGCAATAAAACCTTCATCTTTTAAGATTTTAGCTATTTCTAATTTCATTTTAGAACTTGGTACTAAAACTTCTTGATAGTGCATTACGTTGGCATTACGAATTCTTGTAAGCATATCTGCAATTGTATCTGTTACTACCATTTTTCATATCCTCCTTTTTTACCAGCTTGATTTTTTGACCCCTGGTATTTGTCCTTTATAAGCTAATTCACGAAAACAAATACGGCAAATACCGAATTTACTCATAACTGCATGTGGTCTTCCACATCTTTGGCAACGAGTATATTCACGTACTTTAAATTTTTGTTTTTTATTAGCTTTATTTATCATACTTTTTTTAGCCATAATATCCTCCAATTACTTTCTAAATGGCATTCCAAGTTCATTTAATAAGTCATAAGCTTCTTCATTACTTTTAGCAGTAGTTACGAAAACAATATCCATTCCACGAACTTTAACAATATTATCATATTCAATTTCAGAGAATATTAATTGTTCTTTAACTCCTAAAGTATAATTTCCACGACCATCAAATGCACGATTACTAATACCACGGAAATCTCTTACACGAGGAAGAGCAATACTAATTAATTTATCCATGAAATTATACATAGCTTCTCCTCTTAGAGTTACTTTACAACCAATTGATTGACCTTCTCTAACATGGAATCCAGCAATTGATTTTTTAGCTTTTGTTATAACTGGTTTTTGACCTGTTATAGCAGTTAAATCAGCAACAGCTGCATCTAATAATTTAGAATTAGTAGTAGCATCTCCAACTCCCATATTGATAACTATTTTATCAAGTTTTGGTACTTCCATAATTGTTTTATAATCATATTTTTCTTTTAAACTTGGAATAACTTCATTCAAGTATTTTTCTTTTAGGCGGTTCATTAATAATTCCTCCTTCTATTAATCAAACTTTTCGTTTGATTTTTTTGAAATTCTTATTTTTTTATTATTTTTCTCGTCCATAGTAATTCCTACTCTTGTAGGTTTCTTTGTTTTAGGATCTAAAAGCATTACATTTGAAGCATTGATAGGAGCTTCCATTTCCATAATACCTCCAGATTCTTGATTAGTTGCTTTTTTATGTTTTTTAACAATATTAACACCTTCAACAATAACCTTATTAGAATCACGAAGTACTTGTTTAATAATACCTTCATGTCCTTTATTAGAACCAGTAATTACTATAACTTTATCACCTTTTTTTAATCTCATAATACACTCCTATAGTACTTCCTTAGCAAGGGATACAATTTTCATATAATCTTTATCATCACGAAGTTCTCTTGCTACTGGTCCAAAGATACGAGTTCCAACTGGACTCTTATCATCTTTTATAATTACACAAGCATTATCATCAAATTTAATGTATGAACCATCTTCACGTCTAACACCAAATTTTGAACGAACGATAACAGCTTTTACAACTTTACTTTTTTTAACAGTTCCGTTGGGAATAGCATTTTTAACAGTCCCAACTACTATATCTCCAATATTTCCAGTCTTTACTTTGCTTCCACCCAAAACACGAATAACTAATAGTTCTCTTGCACCGGAATTGTCAGCAACTTTAAGACGACTTTCTTGTTGAATCATATTTCCTCCTTTATCGTACAGTTATTAAAGAATAACCGCTTCTTCAATAATTTCTTTTAAATAGAAATATTTTGTTTTTGATAATGGTCTAGTTTCAACTATTCTAACTGTATCTCCAACTTTTGCTTTGTTTTCTTCATCATGAACAGCATACTTTTTAGAATATTTTACTCTTTTACCATATAATGGATCTTTTTTATAAGTTTCAACCACTACTGTAATAGTTTTATCATTTTTACTACTTACAACTTTTCCAACTAATTCTTTACGTCTTTCCATTATTTTACCTCCAACTCACGTTCACGAAGTACAGTTTTGCATCTTGCAACATCGTGTCTTAAATCTCTAATTCTTGAAGGTTTCTCAACGATACCTGTTGCTTGTTGAAAACGTAAATTAAATAATTCTTGTTTCATAGAAGCAATGTTTTTCTTGATATCCTCAGTGGTCATTTCTCTAATTTCTTTAACCTTCATTTTTCTCACCACCATTTTCTTCTTTAGTTATAAATTTCGTTTTGATTGGTAATTTATGAGCAGCTAAACGGAAAGCTTCACGAGCAACTTCTTCGCTTACTCCTCCAATTTCAAACATAATTTTTCCTTCTTTAACAACAGCAACCCATTTATCAACAGCACCCTTTCCTTTTCCTTGACGAGTACCAAGTGGTTTACTTGTTATTGGCATGTGTGGGAAAATATTAATCCATACTTTTCCACCACGTTTCATATATCTTGTCATAGCAACTCTGGCAGCTTCGATTTGGTTTGTTGTAATCCAAGCACCTTCTTTTGCCATTAATCCATATTCACCAAAGCTTAAAGTTGTATTTCCTTTAGCACGTCCTTCATAAGGAAGTCTGTGAACACGACGATATTTAACTCTTGCAGGTATTAAAGCCATTTTTACTTACCTCCATTCTTAGAAGGAAGAATTTCACCTTTATAAATCCATACTTTTACACCGATTTTACCAAATGTAGTATCAGCTTCTGATGCTGCATAATCAATATCAGCTCTAAATGTATGAAGGGGAATTGTACCTTCTTTGTATCCTTCTGTTCTTGCCATATCAGCTCCACCTAAACGACCAGAAACACTTGTTTTGATTCCTTTAGCTCCAGCTTTCATAGCATTTTTAATTGCACGTTTTTGGGCCATTCTAAATGAGGCTCTGTTTGTGATTTGTTTTGCTATTGAATCTGCAACAAGTTTAGCATTAATGTCAGCTTTTTTAACATCAACTACTGAAACTTGTACAGGATGATTAACGATAGAAGATAAGATTTTCTTAAGTTTTTCAATTTCTTCTCCACCTTTACCAATTAATACACCTGGTTTAGCAGAATGAATTGTAACTTCACATCTTTTTTTATTTCTTTCGATTTCAACACTAGCAATTCCTTTATCAACTAAGTTTTTTTCAATATAATCACGGATTTTAACATCTTCCATTAAATATTTTGAAAAATCACTCTTAGGAGCATACCATTTAGATTCCCAGTCTTTATTAATACCAATTCTTTGTCCAATTGGACTTACTTTTTGTCCCATAATATCTCCTATCTTTCCTTAACACTAATTACAATGTGACTAGTTCTTTTATCTTTATGTCCTATGTATCCTCTTGAATCAAACATGATTCTTTTCATAACAGGACCTGCATCTACTCTAGCTTCACTAACAAATAATTTCTTTTCATCCATTTTATTGTTATTAACAGCATTTGCTGTTGCAGAATCTAGAACTTTTAATATTAGTTTTGATGCTTTTGTATTATAATTTACTAATATGGTTCTTGCATCTTTAACGTCTTTTCCACGAATTAAATCAATTACTAATCTTGCTTTAATAGGTGAAATTCTTGTTTGTTTTGCAATAGATTTTGCTTCCATACTTTATTCCCTCCTAGTTATTACTTAGTCTTATTTTCGCCATGTCCACCAAACTTACGAGTTAATGAAAATTCTCCTAACTTGTGTCCTACCATGTCTTCAGTAACATAAACAGGAATAAATTCTTTTCCGTTGTGTACTGCAAAAGTATGACCAATAAAATCAGGGAAAATTGTAGAACGACGTGACCAAGTTTTAATAACTTCTTTCTTTCCAGATTTATTTAATTCTTGAACCTTTTTTAGTAATCTGTCGAATACATAAGGTCCTTTTTTTAAACTTCTTGCCATATCTTACTCTCCTTATTTAGCATTTCTTCTACGAACAATTAATTTGTCGCTAGCTTTCTTTTTACGAGTTTTATATCCAAGTGCAGGTTTACCCCAAGGTGTAACAGGTCCTTTACGACCAACTGGTGCACGACCTTCTCCACCACCATGTGGGTGATCATTAGGGTTCATAACAGAACCACGAACTGTTGGACGAATTCCCATATGACGACTTCTTCCAGCTTTTCCTAAATGAACTAATTCATAATCAGCATTTCCTACTTCACCGATTGTAGCCATACAAGTTCCTAAAATCATTCTTTGTTCACCACTTGATAAACGAACCATTACATATTTTCCTTCACGACCAAGTATTTGAGCACTTGATCCTGCTGATCTAGCAAGTGAACCACCTTTTTTTGGACGAATTTCAATATTATGAATTACTGTACCTACTGGAATATTCATAATTGGTAAAGCGTTTCCTACTTTAATATCAACGTTTTCACCTGATACAATAGTATCTCCAACTTTAATTCCTTTAGGAGCAATTATATATCTTTTTTCTCCATCAATATAATTAATTAGAGCAATATTTGCTGATCTATTTGGATCGTATTCAACACTTGCAACACGTCCTTCAATATCAATTTTATTTCTCTTGAAATCGATAATACGATATTTTCTTTTTTCTCCACCACCATGATGTCTAACAGTGATTCTTCCTTGATTATTACGACCACCGTTTTTCTTCATGCTTACTGTTAAACTTTTTTCTGGAGTAGTTTTAGTAATTTCTTCATTTACAAGTGTTGACATTTTACGTCTAGCATTTGTAGTTGGTTTAAAATTCTTAATAGCCATCTTTACTAACCTCCTTATTTAATTTCAATCGTTTGTCCAGCTTTTAAAGTAACAATTGCTTTTTTAGAACGGTTACTAAGCCCTTCATAACGACCTACTCTTTTTGTTTTTACTTTTTCATTTAAAGTGCTAACTGCAACAACTTCAACATTAAAGATTTTTTCAACAGCTTCTTTAATTTCAATTTTAGATGCCTTTGGAGCAACTTTGAATGTATATTGATTTAAATTTTTCCCATTAGTACTTTTTTCAGTAACTACTGGTGCTTTAATAATATCTAAATATTTTGTATTCATTATTTAAGTGCCTCCTCTACCATTTTTACGGCGTCACTAGTCATAACTAAGTAGTCAGCATTAATAATATCTAAAACATTTAATTCATATGGTTCCATAATTAAAACATTTTGTAAATTACGACTTGCTAAAATTACATTTTCAGTTAATTCACTCATAACAATTAAAACTTTTTTATCAGTAAGTTCTAAATCACTTAGTAATTTTAACATTTCTTTTGTTTTTGGTTCTTTAACAGTTATTTCATCAACAACAATTAATTCTTTATCTGAAACTTTATATGATAAAGCTGATTTTAATGCTAGTACTCTTTCTTTACGATTCATTTTTAATGAGTAATCACGTGGTACTGGTCCAAGAGCAATTCCTCCACCTCTCCATTGTGGTGCACGAATTGATCCTTGTCTAGCGCGTCCTGTACCTTTTTGTCTCCAAGGTTTACGACCTCCACCTGCTACTTCACTTCTAGTTTTTACTTTATAAGTTCCTTGACGAAGCCCACATCTTGCTACGTTAATAGCATCACGAACAACGTTATCGTTAGGGGTAATCTCAAAGACTTCTTTGTTTAACTTAATGTTTAACTTTTCCATATTTCCTCCTTACAACAAGATTATTCTTGTGCTTCCTCTTTCTCTTCATTTGTAGTTTCTTCAACTACTGTTTCATTAGTATCTGTTTCATCTCCAGCTACTTCATAGAACATTAATTCTTCTATTTCATTTACTTTATCTGGATTTTTAACAGCTGTTTTAATAACAACTAATGATTTCTTTGGACCTGGAACATTACCACTTATTAAAATAATGTTATTTTCAAGATCAATTTTTACAACTTCTAGATTTTGAACAGTTGAAAGAACATGTCCCATATGTCCTGGTAATTTCTTACCTTTTAATACGTGCATTGGAAGAAGTGTTCCAAGTGAACCTACTCCACGATGGTATTGACTACCATGTCCCATTGGACCACGTGTTTGGTTATAACGTTTGATAACACCTTGGAAACCCTTTCCTTTAGATATTCCTGAAACGTCAACCATTTCACCTTCTTTGAATATACTAGCATCAATTGTTTGACCTAAAGTATAATCATTAATATTTACTCCCCTTATTTCTTTTAAGAAGCGCTTAGGCTCACAGCCTGCTTTTTTAAGATGTCCCATTTTAGCTTTTGTAGTATTTTTTTCTTTAGTGGCAACACTTGCTATTTGAATAGCTTCATACCCATCATTTGCAACTGTTTTAATTTGAGTTATAACGTTTGGTTCAACTTCAATAACAGTAACAGGTATTAACTTACCACTTTTAGAAAATACTTGAGTCATCCCGATCTTTCTACCTAAGATTCCTTTCATTTTTCTTTCCTCTCTTTTCTAATTTTTTCTAGTAATACTAGTTTTTTTGTTTAATATCAATATCAACACCACTTGGTAAATCAAGATGAGTTAAAGCATCAATAATTTCCTTACTTGGATTTTTGATATCGATAAGTCTTTTATGTGTTCTCATTTCAAATTGTTCACGACTATCTTTATCCTTGTGAACTGCTCTTAAAATTGTAAACTTTTCAATTTCAGTTGGAAGTGGTACTGGTCCACTAATTTCTCCTCCTGATCTTTTAACAGTTTCAACGATTTTAGTACAAGCATTATCAAGTATTCTATGATCGTACGCTTTTAATCTTATGCGAACTACTTGTTTTGACATATCATGTCACTCCCTTCGTCTATATCTGGTATAGGCTTGCTCCGTGCAAATAACCCGAACAACGCATCCTCGTGTATCAGCAACCTTGCACATCTAAGCAATCAAACACGACTAGTATTTTAACATAGTAGGTTAAGAAAAGCAAGTAAATTTTTACTCTTTTTGAACTTTTTTATTATTTTTAACTACTTTTTTAACAATTTCTAGTTTTTTTTATTGAAATTTTTCAAAAATATCTTTTTTATATAATTTTATATTAATTTCTTTTATTTTCACCCCTAACAGCTATTTTCTTTCATATTTAATTTAACATATTAAAATATTAAACCCACATATTCAATATACTTATGGTGTAATAATAATCGATAATAAGCAATAATAATTAATAATAATAAGCAATAATAATTAATATTAAAAACTTACAACTATTTTATATTAAAAAAACTATTTTACATTATAAAGCTTTTATATTATAATATCTTCGTGATTTTTATGAATATATTAAAAAAATGTAATTTATGTAAAAGAAATTGTTTAGTAAACAGATACCAAACAGTTGGTTTTTGTAATCAAACAAATAAAATAAGGATAGCTAAAGCTTCCCTAACCTATTTTGAAGAACCATGTATTTCTAATAAAAAAGGATCAGGAACAATATTTTTCTCTGGTTGTAATTTAAAATGTGTTTATTGCCAAAATAAATGTATATCACAAGATAACTATGGAACAAATATTACTATCAAAAGACTTGCACAAATAATGTTAGAACTTCAAGATAAAGGAGCTATAAATATTAATTTGGTAACACCTACTCCCCATGTAATAGGTATTTCTAAAGCTATTAAAATAGCCAAAAAAAATGGTCTTAGTATTCCTATAATTTATAATACTTCTAGTTATGAAAATATAAATACAATAAAAATATTAAAAGGTTTAGTAGACGTTTATTTACCTGATTTTAAATATTTTGATAATAAATATGCCTTAAAATATTCTAAAGCCAATAATTTTTTAGAAACAGAAAAAGAAGTAATTATGGAAATGTTTAACCAAGTAGGTCCTTGTAAATTTAAAAATGGTAATATAGTTAAAGGTGTAATAGTTAGGCATTTAATGCTTCCCTATCTAAAAGAGGATACAAAAAAAGTTCTTAATTACTTATATAATACCTACCACGATAGTATTTATATAAGTTTAATGAACCAATATACAATAATAGATAATTTACCATATCAAGAATTAAATCATAATATTAAAAAGAATGATTACAATGAAGTAATAGAATATGCAATTAATTTAGGAATTAAAAATTGCTATTGTCAACTTGATAATACTAATAAAAAGAAATATATTCCAAATTTTAACCTTGAAGGTGTAAGAAAAACCAAATAAATTTTATATTTAACTTATTAATTAAAAGTAGATAATTTGATATATCTACTTTTATCTTATAATTTTATAAAATTTAACTTGTTTCTATTTATTAAGTCTAATAGCAACTATTTCTTTATTATTTTCAAAAATAACTCTTTTTATATCATTAGTAGAATTAAAAACACTAGATGATAATAAATAAGTAACACTTTCTAAATTTAAATCATTTAAAGAATTAAAGGTAATTGTTAAAGTATCATTATCTAATTTATAATCTTTAATACTATTTTTATAACTTAAATAACTTCTTAAATTAGTACTTGATGTGTAAGACCCATTTAAAGAATCTATTATTATTTTAATTTTAGAATCTTTACTATTAATATATTTATAAACAGGAACATAATAGTCATCATAATCATTATTGAAAACATAATATAAAACCACACATTTAATATCTTTTAAACTATTAATATTAAAAGTTTTATTAATACCAATTGAATTATCTAAAACATCAGGTAAAGTTATATTACTTTTTTCTAATTTATTTAAAATCTTACCATCTATTTTTATTTGAATATTAGAAATACCTTTTATTTCCAGTAAAGTATAAACTATACTTTCTATTACTTTTTCTTCTAATTTTTTATTAACTGCTAACAAATCTTTAGAAAAATCTATTATTATCGTATCATTTTGATATTCTATCTTATTTATTTTAGTATTACTAGGAATTAATCCTTTCAAATTATGATATTTATTATTACTTGTATATAAATTTTTAAGTACATTTTTTGCCATATCTTCAATTTTTTCTGTATTAATTAAAGTATCAACTTTTACTAAATAATTTTCTTTATTTAATAGATAAATATGAGTTGTATTTAAATTACTAACATATTCTATTTCTTCTAATTTACTATTAGTTTTAGTATTTATTAATTCAAGAGAAAAAGTTATTAACATAATAAATAAAACTAAGGTAGTTAAACCTATTCTTTTTAAAGCTTTTCTTTTTAACATATATATCACTTAATTATATGAAAAAACGTACTATTTTAGTACGCTTAAAGTGATATTTCATTTAATTTTAAAAGTTCAACAACAGCTGAAGCTCTTCCTTTAACACCTAATTTTTGCATGGCATTAGATATATGATTTCTTACTGTCTTTTCAGATATTTTAAGGTTTGTAGCAATTTCTTTTGTTGTTTTATTTTGAATTAATAAAGTAAATACCTCTTTTTCTCTTATAGTTAATATATTCTTCATAAACTCCTCATATCTAATTTAGTATATGCAAGAGTTTTTTTTATGCTATTCTTTAAAACTAACTGAAATATATTTTTTCTCTGTAAATTCTTCTTGTAAACTTTTCATAATATTAACAGCAAGTGATTTATCATGATTACTTGATTTAACTACTACATCAACAATATCATTATCAATTTTAACAAAACCACTTAATTTAAATTCTTGTTTTAATTTTTGTTCTAAAGTTTCTTCAATAGAAGCAATATTAGATAAATATCTTAAATCTTCATAAACTTCATTCTTTTCATCAACCGTTAGTTTAGAATCACTTAATTTACCTTGTAATTCATTTCTAATAGTTGTTCTTTCATTATCAAGTTCTACTCGCATACTAGTAATTATATCCGATTCCTTTATATCAACATTATTAACCTTATCAACATTATTTTCTTTTTTAGTACTCTCATAATTACTATTATTTGTTAATAATAATTCATTTGGCATTGTAATATAATAAACACTTAAAACAAGAGCCAAACTAGTTAAAGTTAAAAACCATATACCTTGTTTATTAATCATATATCCTCCTAATTAAATATATTTATTTAATTAGAAATTATAACTATTATTATAAATAATTAATTTATGTTGACATCTAGTAACAGCAACATAATATAAATACTTATCACGTTTTAAAAACTTATTTTCGAAAGTTGTATAAACAATTACCATATCAAACTCAAGTCCTTTAGCAAGATAAGCTGGAATTACTACTAAATTAGGATTAGTTATTACATTTAACATATTAGATATATTAAACTTATCTTTTAAATTATTATATATATAATTAGTATCTAAATCATTCTTGGTAATAATAGCAATTCTTTTAAACTTATCTATATTAGATTTAATATCATCTATTAAATCTAAAACATTAGAACTATTTTTTTCAATAACTGGTATTACTTTACTATTTCTAACAGCAACTACATGATTTAAATTTAAAATTTTATTAGCATATTCAATTATTTCAGGACTAGATCGATAAGTTTTAGTTAATTTTAAATACTTACTTTCAATAATTTTTGATATTTCATCTAAACTATTATAATGATAATAAGGATTAATTGTTTGATTAGTATCTCCTAAAATAGTAAATGATGCTCTTTTAAATATTTTTTTTAAAATTATATATTGAATTAAACTATAGTCTTGAGCTTCATCTATTACAACTTGTTTTATTACATGGTTAGTGTTAAATCCTACTAATAGACTCTTTAAATATAAGAATATGCAAGCATCTTCATAATATAAATAATTACCATCAATTTTATCTTTATATTTAGAATATTTGCTAATAAAGAAATTATTAAATATAGCTTTTAAATCTAATTTAATATTTAAATTTTCTTTCAATATCTTCTCAATACTTCTTGCATATTTGGTATTACCAGCATAATTATTATAAGCTATCTTTTCACTCATTTCTTTTATTCTTTCAAATAAAGGGAAGTTACTATATTTATAAGTTAACATTTTATTTAATTCTTCAGCACTAATATCAATAAAGCCATCAAACTCTAAATTTTTAGTAAAACTAATATTATTTAATATATCTTTTACATAATCATCTAAATCTTTAATTATTGGAAATTGTATCATAGTATTGTTTCTCTTTCTTATTTAATAACCAAACAACAATAAGAATACAAAGAACTGGTTCTACAATCATCAATAGAAATGTATTCATAAGATTACTACATATATAATCGATACAATAAATATCAATTAATGGCGCAATGGTTATAAAATGAATAAAAACACTT
>ENA-ORRN01002150-ORRN01002150.1-human-gut-metagenome-genome-assembly--contig:-NODE-2150-length-12847-cov-4.135397_pt1 | contig 12847 bp, 7 predicted proteins | sample MGYA00242174_ERZ509132 | MGnify/ENA primary metagenome ERZ509132 (study PRJEB26280, sample SAMEA2338671) | human gut metagenome | biome: human gut; feature: human-associated habitat; material: faeces...
TCAAACCTCGTCGCAAGTTTAAAGAAAAAGAAATTGTAGTCGGCGAGGACGGAAACCCCGCCGAGGACAAACTCGAACCGTCCGTGCTTGTTACCGAAGAAGGACATATTTTGCAAGAGGTTGAGTTTGTTGACAGCGAACTCGTTCCCGTTATGAAAAAGGTTAAAGCAAAGGGCGTAAGGACGACGAAGAAAGAAGTCTTTGAAAGACTCTACAAAGAGAGTTTTGACTTAAAACGAAACATTCGTCGGAAGCACATAATTGACGGTATGACGGGGTTGTTTAAGGACTTAAAAACAGCAGAAACTTACGTTGACGATAATCTCGAACGTAAGAAGCGAAATCTTATCTGTCGGCGAACGAGATTGGTAAGAAAAGTAAACCTACAAAATTTCAATTTTTTCGTAACATTTACCTATGACGGAAAGAAACATACGGAAAAAACATTTAAGGATAAATTGCAAAATACGTTGAGTCATTTGTGTTCGCGTAAAAAATGGAAGTATGCAGGCGTTTGGGAAAGGTCTCCCGAAAAGAAGCGGTTACATTTTCACGGTCTATTTTATATTCCCGACGGAACAATGCCGGGAGAATTACAAGAAGTCAACGATTTTAGCCTTATAACTCATAAAAGGCAGACGACGATTCAAAACACATATTTCAACGAAAGGTTCGGAAGAAGCGACTTTGAAAAAATAGACGATAATCGCAAAATGGGAGCAGCGGTGGCTTATATTCTGAAATACATAGAAAAGTCGGGCGAACGCATTGTCTATTCGAGAGGGCTTCCGCAATATTTTATTTCCGACATACTCCCCGAGGACGTAGTTATGAAGGTCGGACAGGAAGAAAAGAAACTACTACTCTTCGACGACTTCAAATGTATAGACGAAGGTTGTATCGTTGGAACGGTAAGCGAGGATACCATAAGACAAATGCCTAAATGCAATTAGCCAAAGGCAGCGCGGAAGATTTGCCAAGCGGCTTAGCGGCAAACTTCCGCGCCTTCGGTTTATTTCAAAGTGGCAACAGAAATTCCTTTATAGGGGTGAACGGAAAAGAAAGTTAATTTAACGGGTGGATAAGTCGATTTAACGAATGGGTTTAAAAAAGACGTGTGCTTGTGTTCGGCGAGGCGAAGCCTAGCCGACTTGTATAAAAGACAAGCGCACGTCTTACAATCCTACACGGGGCTGATTGATAAAATTCAGGAATGATTTTATAGAATTCTTGACTTTTTTTTCTAATTAAGTTAATATTTAATAAATTCATTTAAAAAACTCGATTTTGGCGACAGGTAATATTTTGTTTTCGGGCAGGTAATGCTTTGTTCGCCGATGTAAGGGGAACTATGCCGCAACTCGGAAGAAGACAAGAATATATTCGTTCATCAAACATAAAATCCGTTATGAAAGCCATAAGAAGCGGCGGAAAAACGTTTGCGGAACTCGAAGAAATCATGGGGCTTTCAAACGCCGCTATTTTTAAGATAGTTTCCGCAATGACCGAATCGGGAATGGTTATAAGAACTCAGCTTCCGTCCTCAACTGCGGGAAGAAAGGCTGAAATCATAACGCCGAATCCCGCATACGGATATTTTGCGGTGATTCTGGCGCACAGCGACGTTTTAACGGTTACCGTAAACGATTTCGTCGGCGGGGAGTATTATAAAAAGGAATACGAAACGGGTTACGTCGTTAAACGCGAGGTTATAGAAACTGCCATGGCGGACGTAAAAAAATGCAAAAAGAAGATTCATCACGTCGTTTTTGTTTTTGCGGGAAAATATGACTGCAAAATCGATAAGTTTGTCTACGCAGGGAAGTTCGCAGAGTTTTACGGCGAAAAATTTGCAGAATATGTAAAGAGTAAAATAGGCGCGCCCGTGCTTATGGTGAACGATATGTCCGCGGCAATTTCGTCGGAACTTTTAAAGCCTGCTACGCCCGATAGTTTTATGTACTTATACATTGACGAGGGCGTGGGTGGCGGCATTGCGCATGACAGAAAGATTTTTTCGGGCGAGCGCGGAATGGCGGGCGAGTTCGGCTTTTTCGGTATGAATCCGATCGATGCGACCGACTTTTTCCCGAATAATGAAAGCAAAATATTTTCAACCGTACTTTCGCTTAAAAGCATTACCCAAAAATATTGCGAAGTTACAGGCGAAAAGTATTCGTCTTACGCGCAGGAAAAAGAAAAATTCATCGCCGCATGCCTTAAAGGCGAGAAGTCGGCGGTTGACGTTCTCGGCTCTTCCGTTGCGATTTTAGGCAGATTTTTATGGAGCTTAACCGAGCTTCTCGATATTTCGCATATTCTTTTCGGCGGAGAAATAGTTCGTCTCGATAAGCTTGTCGGCGATAAACTTAACGAAATGTTTTCCAAAAGTCCGACGAGTTCGCAGATAGACGTAAAATTCGTTACGGAAGCGAATGAGATTTATTCCGGTGCGATTGCGGAAGGTCTTAACGCTTTTGAAAAGTTTGCGGAGTGAAAACAAAGCCTTAAAACTTCTTAAAGATTTTTTTATTGTGAAATTTCGTAAAAGGTATTGACAAATCGAAAAAACATGATATAATAACTTTGTTAGTTTTTGTTACGAAATATATTTTTAACAAATAAACTAACTAAGTTAATTTTTAAAAACGCCGATAAAATCGGCAAAATTGCAAAAATTAACAGGAGGTTAATTATGAAGAATTTCTTAAAGGGCAAAAAGATGATGGCGGCAGGGCTTGCCGCGGCGTTTATCGCGCTTACGGGGCTTACGGCTTGCGGCGGCGGAGGAAACGGCGGCAACGGCGGTAACTCGGGAGGTGGAAACACGGGAAAGGTTACGACGATTACCGTAGGCTATTTCGAAGGCGCGTATGGCGATATTCACTGGAAATCGTGGGAAAAGCTCTATAACGCAGCTCACCCGAACGAAAAGATAGAACTCGAACCCGAAGGCGACAGAGCGTATGGCTCGGCTGTTGAAACCCTTCTCATGACGGGTTCGGGACCCGACATCATGGTTGCGCCCATGACCTGGAGAAAGCATGCGTCCAGAGGGTGGCTCGAGCCGCTCGGCGACGTGTATTCTTCCGATTTCGGCAACGGGAACACATTAGAGCAATCGCTTAACGACGAAATCAAGGATAACCTTAAATTCAACGGTCAGTATTACGCGATGCCCTTTTCCGAATATATAACGGGTATTGCCGTAAACAAAGGATTTTTCGACGAACACGGCTGGAAACTTCCCGAAACGATGACCGATATGCTCGATATTATAAATAAAATCGCGGCTCTTCCCGAAAATAACGACGAAGATCCCGAAAACGATATCGCGGCGTTTTCCTGGTCGGGAAAAGAAGCTCAGTATTACTGGAACTACGTAATGAACACCTGGTGGGCAAACTACGGCGGAATTAACGAAATTAAGACCTTCAAGAAAATGGAAAGCCCGTCGGTTTATCAGACTACGGCAAGAGAAAAAGCGGTAGACGCGCTTTTAACGCTCATCGGCGGCAACGGCGCGCCCAAAAACTGCGCGAACGGCGTTGTCGGCATGGAAAACTTAGACGCTCAGCTTCTGTTTACTTCGGGCAAGGCTCTCATGATGCCCAACGCTTCCTGGCTTGAAATCGAGATGTTAAAAACCACTCCCGAGGGCTTTGAAATGGTTCTCATCGCTCCGCCGGCGATTGAAGGAGGCTCCGGTGAGAACAACCTTTACGGACACGTTGACGAATGGCTTATAATTCCTTCGGCTGCCGAAAACAAAGAAGCGGCAAAGAAGTTCGTTTCCTTTATTTTCAGCGAAAAAGGTCTTGTAGATTTCTTTGAAAAGACAAGCACCACGAGCGTGTTTAAAGCAGATTATGCAAAAGCGAACGCAGATTCTCTTACGGGATTCGGCAAGAGCGTACTTTCTCTTCGCTCTTCGCGCAACATTTTCTACACCGAAAGCAGTTCGCCGCTTATGTATATGGGGCTTGCAAACTTCTGGCAGTATAAAATGGTAACGGAAATGGTTACGCAGGGACAGACGGCAAAGGAAATCGTGCAGTACGATTACGACCACGTCGTCAGCGACTGGGATAGCTGGCAGAAACAGATTTAAAAAGCAAATAACGGAGAAAAATCGATGAAAAAGAAAATTATCGCATTGACGATGGCAGCATGCGTTGCCGCGCTGGTCGGTTGCGGCACGACTAACGGCGGAAGCGGCTCCGAAAGCGGGAAGGAAAGCAACAACGTTCCCGCAGGAATACCCGATTATTCCGCTTATGAAGAGACGAGAGAAATGTGGATAGGCGGATGGAATCCTCCGCCGCCGAAGCATACCACGGCGATCGACGACGAAAGTTACGATTTCCAGACTGCAGAACGCTATCGGCAGATGGCTGACGCGGGAATTAACGTCGGCATTTGCGTTTACGAAGAAAAAACGGGTCATCCCGACGAGTTTTATAATGCGCTCGACTTTGCGGAACAGGCGGGAATCAAACTTCTCGTAATGGATTACGACGTCCGCCCCGAAAATTTCGACGCGAACATAACGGCGGAAGATCTTTTAAGAAAAACCGCGTCGTATAACGAACATCCCGCGTTTTTGGGTCATCATGCATACGACGAACCGGGCGTGGACGCCTTCGATAAAATCGGCGGACTCAAAAAGGTTTACGCGCAGGCTTTCCCCGATAAGTATTTTTACGTGAACTTGTTCCCGTCCTACTCGTCGGCGAAAAGTCTCGGCACGAACTCGGGATACGACTACTATTTTCAGTATTTCATCGACAGGGTGAACCCCGATATGCTCTCCGTGGACTATTATCCGCTCAAGGGCAGCGCGCTCAAACCCGTTTTGTATACGGGGCTTTTAAGCGACTACGAGCTTTACGCCGAAAACGCTAAACTTTACGACATACCGTTTTACGCGTTTATAGGCACAATGGGATTCACTTCCTCTATCCGCCAGCCGAGCATTTATGATTTAAGATTTATGGTCAACGCCGCGCTTATGTTCGGCGCGGACGGATTTAACCATTTCTGCTACTGGCAGCCTTACGACTCTGTTATAGAGACCGAGAACACTCACGCGATGATTCTTCGCGACGGAACGGTTACCGATCTTTATTACGATTGTAAAACCGTCAATTACGAGGTAAAAAGCTTCGATCACGTCCTTATGTCTTTCGATTGGCAGGGGATAATGGTGAATGCGGGCGAAAGTTCGGGCGGAAAGCTCGGCGCGTCGTTCAGACAGCTCAGACACCCCTTGGAAAGCCATAAAAGAATTTCTTCGCTTACGAGCGAAAGAGACCTTGCCGTGGGCGTTTTCAAGGACGAAGCGGGTTACGACGGGTTCTATATGTTAAACTACAACAACCCCGGCTATTCCGACCTTAAAAACAAAATTACGGTTAAGTTCAACGACGCGGACAAAGCGATAATCTATTATCGCGGCGAAGGGAAGACCGTAGAACTTACAAACGGCGAATACGCCTGCGAGCTTGAAGCGGGCGACGCGATCTTCGCTATCCCCGTTAAAGGATAAAATGATGACAGATAGAAACGTTACTTCGTCTCGTGAAGCTTTAAGCGGCGAATCCAACGAAAAACCGAAAAGGTTTGATTTTCGGAGCGGGAAATGGAAAAGAACGGCATTCATCGTTCTCTTTCTCGCCTATCCCGTTTTAAACTGGCTCGTGTTTTTCCTTTACGTCAACATCGATTCGGTAAAACTTGCTTTCGAGACTTTCAGTTATACAAAGGGAGACTACGTTTACGCGGGGTTTTATAACTTCTCGAACGTTTTAAAATCCTTCTTTTCGGCGGACGCGCATCCGCAGTACAGATACGGAATAAGGAACTCCCTGCTCATATTCGTGTGGAATACCTTCGTCATTTTGCCGATTTCTCTTCTTTGCGCTTACTATTTTTACAAAAAAATGTGGGGCGAGAAAATCTTCAAAGTGGTGTTCTATCTTCCGTCGATCATAACGCCCGTCGCGCTGTGCATGCTCTTTTCGTTCATGTTCAGCACTAACTACGGACCTGTGGATAAAATCTTAAAAGCCATAGGGCTTGGCGGAATTATCCCCGAAAACGGCTGGTTCGGAAACACGAAAACCATTTTCCCGATGGTTCTTCTCTTTTCGCTGTGGTCGGGCATAGGTTACAACGTAATAATGGTTGCGGGTTCGATTGCGAGAATCCCGCCCGAAATAATAGAGGCAGGCAAAATAGACGGAATCAACATGACGAGAGAGTTCGTTCAGATAGTCGTTCCGCTCATAATGCCCACCGTTTCAACCATGTTCATGATGGGCATTGCCGTGTCGTTTACTTACTTTTTGCCCTCTCAGCTTTTAACTAACGGCGGACCTTCGGGCGAAGGATATACGATAGGATATCTCATAACAAATCGCGTTTCGTCGGGAAATCTCTGCGAAGGCGCGGCGATAGGCTGGTGCGCGGCGATCGTGGGAACGCCGCTTGTCCTTCTCGGTAAATTCGTGATAGACAAATTTGTTCCCGACGTCGAATTTTAAGGAACTAAGGAGTGAAAATGAAGAAAATTATACTGATATTGAGCATTTGCTTTGCTTTGAGCTTGTGTATGGGTTTGATTTCCTGCGGGAGCGGCAATTCGGGCAGTGCGGATAACTCCGCAAGCGAAACTTCTTCCGAAAGCGTTACGCCGTCTCAGTCGGAATCGTCGGCAGGGTCGGAATCGGAAAGCGGAAGCGATTCTTCTTCGGAATTAAAGCCGCAAGAGGAAGTTTTTGAAATAACCTCGCCGAAAGGCGTTGTTTATCCCTATTCTCTGTCGATAAAAGCATATCTCGAGGCGGGAGTAGGCGCGAACGTCAATTTATATGACAGAACGAGAGACTATGAAGAGCCTGTCGTTATCGAGTGGGATTGCACTTTGGAAAACGTTGAAGGCTTTAAGGTTGAACTTTCGACAAGCGAAGATTTTTCGGACGCGACGATCGCGGAAACTTCGGCTTATCAGATGAAACTTAACGTTTACAATCTTTATAAAAATGCCGGGTATTATCTCAGAGTGACCGCAAAAATACAGGGCGGAAGCGAAAAATCGGTTGTTTCCACCTTTAAAACGACGGAAAGCGGAGCGAGAATAATGCACGTTCAGGGCATAACCAACGTGCGCGACCTCGGCGGATACGTTACGGAAAGCGGAAAAACGACGGCGCAGGGAATTATTTACCGCGGCGGCGCGCTCTCCAAATCGACCGATACGGCTTACGATACGATAGCTCTCACCGAAAACGGCAAAAAGGTTATGAGCGAGACGATGAAGATTAAAACCGATTTCGATTTAAGATCTGTCGGCGAAAATCTCGGGCTTATCGAAAGCCCCATACCGAACGCAAACCTCGAATATTACAACGTAGGCGGTTATCTTTCGGCGTTCACCTCTCCCGCGCCGTTTGCGGCGGTTTTCAAAGCTTTATCCGATTCGTCGCGTTATCCCGTTTACATGCATTGCACGGGCGGGGCGGACAGAACGGGAACGGTTGCGTTTTTGCTTAACGCTCTTGTCGGCGTGAGCGAAACCGATCTTATTCACGATTACGAGTTGACCTCTTTCACCGTTTACGGCGAGAGAAACTCGCAGGGAACAATTTACGATTTTGCGAAATTCCTTGCGCAACTTAAAACATACGAGGGCGAAACCCTTTCGGAAAAGACGGAAAACTATATGCTTTCCATCGGCTTGAACGAAACGGAAATTTATAACCTCAAAGCTATAATGTTCGGCGAACCTCTTAAAATAGCTATCGGCGCGCCTTCTTATTACAATATTACGGACGAAACCGATTTTGTATTGAATTTAAGCGAAAAATGCGACGTTTCGAGCGTTAAAATGGGCGGCGAAGAAGTAAAGTTTACGGTGGCGGACAATAAGATTACGATTGCCGCAGCCGATATTCCGAAATCGCTTGCAAAGGGCAAAGTTAAGTTGTCGCTCGTTATAAATGCCGTGGAATACGAGCTTTCGTTCGAATACGATACCGAGAAAAAGACTTATTTATTGCCGTTCGTTGACGGAAAGGTTACGCTTGCCGCGGGCAAAGTGAAAGCGCATGGCGATCTCGTTGTTGGTTACGACGGAACGATAGCCGAAATACATGTCGATAAAATTACCGACGACGGAGCCGGCGGGACTTACTTCATGATAGGCAGTTACGGCGTTTATTTAAGAGGCGGCGGATTCAGAATTACTGAAAAACACGGCGACACCTATAATTCTTATCACGATCTTCTTGCCGCGGACGGATATAGGGGAGTGATGAACGGCGGGGCGAAATTCGGCTTGTCGGTTAAAGATAACGGCGATAACACCGTAACAATTTCGGTTTATGTGAACGGCGAATTCAAAGGTTCGCAGACGATAAACAAAGTTACGGATGAAATTGATTCCGAAAACGCGACTTTCTCGGTTGAAATAAACGCGGCTTCCGTTACCGAAGCAATAATTTCAATATCTTAACGGGTGAAAATATGAAAAATTACCGCATTAAAAATTTAATCGCCGCTTTAGCTGCGGCAACCGTGCTTGCGCCGTGCGTGATTACGGCGAGCGCCGCAACGGATAAAGTTACCGTCGTTAAAGACGATATAACGGTCAACACCCTTTCGGGCGGAGACTGGCAGACGAAACAGGATAGTAAAATATCTCACAGATGGTCGGGCGGAGTTACGGTAAAGCTCGGCGGCTACGAAACGGCGGGTTGCAACGTAAACGCCTTTGCGACGACAAAACCCGTTACTTTTGCGGACGATGAAGACCTTATGGCGGAGTATGACGTACTCGGCGTAACCTCTTCCACCGTACATTTCGGCGTTATGCAGGGAAGAATGCTCGGTGATACTTCCGCGTGGGATTATAACTACGGGTTTGTCAATACTTTCGGATATTATTCGGGCGCGGATTCGACTTCTTTCACTTTTGAAAGCGCGTCGGCGGACTATAAATTCCCCGAAGTGTACGAAAACGGAGCATGGGTGAAAGCTCAAAAAGGCAATCTCGACCTTAAAGAGGGGTCTTACAGGATAAGACAGATTTACCGCAGCGCGGCAACGGATAACGAAGCGGCGATTGAAATTTTCGTCGCGCCCGTTTCGGAAAACGGCGTTTACGATTGGAACGCCGAAAACGTAAAGCGTTACAGAGCTACGGCTTCGCAGGTTGCGGGAGCTAACGCCAACGGTTTTCAGAATTTTAAAATAGGCGACGGCTACGTAGGCATTAACGTTGAGGACGTCGGCGTGAACGAAGGCGGCGGAGTTATCCTCGACAACGTTAAATTTTCGAAGATTTCGGCAACGGGTACGGATATAAAATCGGTTATAGCTCAGGCGAATTTCGAGGATAAAAAGCTTCCCTCGGAACTTACTATGTACGGCTTGAATGTCGATAAATGCCTTACGTATATCGATTATTCCGATCTTAAATTCGATAATGCCGATAAAAGCGATTTGTTATATTCGAAGTTTAAAATTTCGCTTGACGAAAGGAGCGAAACGGCTCTTGACGCGGCGTTCGATGTGTCTGCGGGAACGGCGGAAAACGCGTTTTTAGGCATAGCAACGGGCATAAAAACCGAAAACGGATATTCGGACGATTGCCTTACGGCGGGCGTGGAAATTTCGGGCGGAAACGCTGTGGCGGCGTTTTACCTTTCGGGCGAAAAAATAGCCGAAACGGATAGTTTCGCCTGGAAAAACGACGAGTATAAAAGGGTTGAGCTTCAGATATCGAACGATAAAAACGATACGGTCAAAGCCGTTTTACGCGTTGGCGAGAGCGAAACGGAAGTTAAGGTTAAACGTTCGGTTGTCGAAGGGTATATCGCGCTCGGGAACTTCTCGGACAGCCCCGCGGAGTTTTATATCGACAATATCGACGTGAAGAGATATATCTATTCGGAATACGCGGGCAAAAACATCACCGCCGATTTTGAAAACGGCGCGCCGAACGACGAATGGTATTATCAGACGAGCGGTTCGGTTAAACTTTCCAACGATATAGTACCTTCTCCCGACTGCGCGAGATACACGGCGGATTCGGGCGTTAAGTTTGAAAACGGCGTTATGCATTTCGACAGAACGGGCGACACGGCTATGTTCGGTCCTAAGCGTTCTTACGGAGATTGGGAATTCAAGTTCGACCTTTTGCAGTATCAGTACGAAGCGACAAGCACGGGCGAGGGCGACGAAAAGCTCTGGACTCCCGCTTCGCAGTGGTTCGGATTTTCCTTCCATAAAGGCTCGAGTAAAAGTACTTTCGCGGCTTCTTCCGTATACAGCCTTATGATGACGAGAAGAAAGACGACAGATGCAAACAAGTCCGAGTTGACTCTGTTCGGCTGGCAGATTCCCTCTTACGACGGCGCGGCGGTAGTTCCCGTAAACGCACCCGCAAGCGAGCCGCTTTCGATAAGAATAACCGCCGTAAATCAGACGATTACGGTAGAATATAAATTGCAGAAAGAAGGGGATACCGAATGGAAAAACGTAGTTTCCTTCGGGGATGTGAACACCGCGGGGTATATGTCGTTCAGCTCGACGAACTGGACGAACTTCACCGTCGATAACGTTTCGGTTAAAAACCTCGACAAATATTACGACGTGAATAATTATCCCGACCTCTTAGTAGGCGAATCGCGCAAAAAGTTTGACGCGGCTTCCCCCGAAGACGTGACTTTCGATATAAACGTCGGCAGATATTCGTTCGAGCTTTTAGGCTCTAAAATTTTCGAAAACGATTACGTCGTGGATGCGGATTCGAACACTATAACCATTAAAAAAGAGTTCTTGCAAAAATTTCCCGAAGGAACGAGGAATTTCTATATAAGAAACCAGTTCGGCGAAGAACTTCGTGTTACCGTTGAAATCAAAAACGAACAAAAAAACGATAACGACGAGCTAAGCAGCGGAGAAAGCCTGCAAAAAGGCGGGTGCAACTCGTCCGTTTCCGCGCTTCCGCTTACGGGAGCGGGATGTCTTTTTGCTTTGGCAGTCGCGCTGAAAAAATCCGGAGGCAAAGATGAAAAGACCGAAGAATGAGCGGATAACGCTTACAATCGTTTTCGTTATTTTCGTTTTGTATGCGATAACGCTTGTCTATCCGTTTATCACGATGTTTTTAAACAGTTTCAAGTTCGCGGGCGATTTTGCAGCCGATATATGGGGCATACCGCTAAAACCGACGCTTGAAAACTACAAAGCCGTTTTTGAATACAGATGGCAGAAAACGAGCATTTTGGGGATGTTTTTAAACAGCGCGATTTTATCGACGATAGGCGTGGGGATAGGTATTTTATTGTCGTGCATGACGTCGTACATCATCGCGAAATACCCGTTTAAAGGCAGTAAATTTATCTATTCCATGGTCGTTGTGTGCATGATGATTCCGACGACGGGGGCTCTTTCCGCAACATACAATCTGCTTTTTAAAACCAAACTTTTAAATAAGTTTATAGGCAATTTCCTCATGCAGGGCGGTTTCGGCGGCGTATTTTTGTACATTTACGGATATTTCAAATCCGTTTCCTGGTCTTATGCGGAATCGGCTTTCATCGACGGCGCGGGGCATGCAAGGGTATTCTTTCAGATAATGCTTCCGCAGGTTATGGGCGGAGTTATGGCGTTTTTCCTTATCTCGTTTATAAGCGTATGGAACGACTATTTCTCGCAATACCTGTTTTTGCGCGCTAAACCCACTATAGCCGTCGGAGCGTACATGCTCATGTCAAAGTATAAGTCTACGGGCGATTGGCCGAAAGTTTTTGCGGGAACTACGGTGGTTGTTATTCCTACGCTCATCTTTTTTGCGGTTTTCAGCAGAAAGATAATGGATAACACTTCCGTGGGCGGAATAAAAGGCTAATTTAAAGTCGATGGTTGTCAAAACTATTAGATAATCGACCTATACGGCGACTTTTACACAAAAATATTCAAGGCAAACTCGGCGAGAGCCGATTATATAACGGTCGGGAGACTTTAAATCCGGAAAGGAGAAAGATGAGAAAGTTAAAAATTATGCTTATCGCGCTTTTATGCGCAGTAACAACAGTTGTTTCGTTCGGCGTGGTAAAGTCGATTACGGCTAAAGCTGACGAAACCTCGGATTACGTTTATGCGGACACGTCGGTTATAAGCGTTACGGCAAACAACGCTCTGCCCAATTATCCGAGACTTGAGCTTACGGGCGTTGATTATAAAGTCAGCAACGGAACGTATAATAAAGGTAAAGATTATTCGATAATAGCAGGACTTAACACGTTTTCTAAAATAAAGATAGACGGCGTGGCGGCGGGCGCGGGCTACGACGGAAATTTGACTGACCCTCATCTCAATATGTACGACAACAGCATTGACAGATTTGCTTTCAAGTCGGACGCATTTAAGACGGCAACGGAGATAGTTGTCGAAGCGGGTTGCGAATTCCCGTCCTTCGCGCTTTGGAGCGGAACGGGTAACGTCGTTTACAGAACAACGGAAGACGCGATGTTTAAAAAAGAAGGCAACGTGTGGAAAAAACAAATTGTCTTTACTTACAGCGATACTTCTGTAGTCGGCATTTCGGCAAACAACGCTCTGCCCGGCTATCCGAGACTTGAGCTTACGGGCGTTGACTACAAAGACAGCAACGGTACGTATAACAAGGGCAAAGATTATTCGATAATAGCCGGTCTTAACACGTTTTCTAAAATAAAGATAGACGGCGTGGCGGCAGGCGCGGGCTACGACGGAAATTTGACCGACCCTCATCTCAATATGTACGACAACAGCATTGACAGATTTGCTTTCAAGTCGG
>ENA-ORRN01002158-ORRN01002158.1-human-gut-metagenome-genome-assembly--contig:-NODE-2158-length-12816-cov-3.830969_pt1 | contig 12816 bp, 10 predicted proteins | sample MGYA00242174_ERZ509132 | MGnify/ENA primary metagenome ERZ509132 (study PRJEB26280, sample SAMEA2338671) | human gut metagenome | biome: human gut; feature: human-associated habitat; material: faeces...
GGCAGGTGCTTTCAAATGCGCTGAAATACACTAACGAGGGTTCTGTCTCGGTTTATCTTGAAAAGCCGCTTACGCTTGTCATCCGGGACACCGGGATCGGCATCAGTCCGGAGGATCTGCCGCGGATATTCGAGAGCGGTTACACCGGGAGCGCGGGGAGACTTGACAGAAAGGCTTCCGGAATAGGTCTCGGGCTTTGCAGGGCGGTGTGCGGCAGGCTCGGACACGTCATACGGGCGGAATCGGAGGTCGGGGTCGGCACGGCGGGGTATATCGGCCTTGACAGGCGGAGGACCGGCGCGGAATGACGGGGTTTCTTACGCTTTTGTAAGTTTCGGAGGGAAAACGTAAGCCGGAAGCATGGCTGCGCTTTCCCTTTTCTGATATAATGGACGTGTAAGAAAAAAACAGAGCTCCGGTCATGCGGAGTTCTGCCGAAAGGAACGGTAAATTCAATGAATCTGCTTGAAGTAAGAAATCTGAAAAAGATATACACGACAAGGTTCGGAGGAAACCGCGTGACGGCACTTGAAAACGTCTGCTTTGATGTGGCGGAAGGAGAGTATGTCGCGATTATGGGTGAGTCCGGGTCGGGGAAGACCACGCTTCTCAACATTGTGGCAACGCTTGACAGACCGACCTTTGGGGAGGTGCTTCTCAACGGGAGAGACATATGCCGGGTAAAGGATTCGGAGGCTGCGGTGTTCAGGCGTGAGCATCTCGGTTTCGTTTTTCAGGATTTCAACCTGCTTGATACCTTCACCCTGCAGGATAATATTTTTCTGCCGCTCGTTTTGGCGGGCAAGCATTTTCCGGAGATGCAGGCGAAGCTTCTGCCGCTCGCGCAGCAGCTCGGTAAGCGAGATTCCGGTCTTCACCGTGATTATACGCGAGAGCAGATAGTATGCCGCGTCACTGTAAACATATTTGCTTCCTACCTCGAGCGGCAGGCGGGCGGAGAGCACTATACGCAGAAAGTCGTCGCGCGTGCCGTACAGCCGCTCGTATTCCTCGATGTCCTCAACATCGATATCGAGAAAGCCGTGATCTATACCCCATCTGTGACGGATAACGTCATCCACGGTCACGCTCTCCCACCGCGCGTCCATGCCGTCGGGCAGCAAGTCGCGCAGGATATCTACTACACGTTCCTCCGTCGACAGCATACCGTCGTCGCAGAGCAGTCCGAGCGCCGTAACGGTAAACACCTTAGACACGGAATAGCAGTCGAGCGTTTTGCTCGCGGGGCAGACCGAAAGCGTCGATGTCTCGCCATTCTCGACGACCGTTATCCACGACAGCCCCTGCTCCTTTGCAGCTGCCTCGAAAATAATATCCTTATATCCCATGCAAAGCTCCTATTAATCAGTATAAAAACACATTTGCCCGGCTTATATGCCCGCACACCGTAATTCAGCGGCAGGCACCTACCGCTTCTTAAAGCATCAGTCGGCTCCGGCGAAGCCAAGCTTTTGATTATTCAGATGCGAAAGCACTTTTGCAGTGCGCGCAGCTCGCCCATGACAAGCAGCGTGCATTCATCGTCGAGAGTCATGTCCGGCGATACCGAAAACTCGGTTTTTCCCCCGCGCCGCAGGGCTATGATGTTTATATCGAATTTGCGTCTGATATCGAGCTCGCCTACGCTCTTACCGATCCATGCGGGAGGAACATCGACCTCGAAGATGCCGTGGCTGTCGTCGACCTCGATATAATCGAGAATATGATCTGCAGTGTAACGGATGGCGGTCCATTTAGCAACCTGCTTTTCGGGATAAACAACCTCGTCGGCGCCGTTTCTGAGCAGAAATTTTGCCTGAACATCACGCTCGGCACGCGCGACGACCTTTTTTGCGCCGAGCTCCTCCAGCAACGACGCAGTTTCAAGCGAATTCTGAAAGTTTCCGCCTATCGTCACTATGCAGACATCGTAATTATCCACACCGAGTGAACGAAGAAAATCGGCATCGGTGCTGTCTCCTATCTGTGCGTTTGTCACAAACGGAAGCACCTTGTTTACCCTGTCCTCATCCGTATCAACCGCCATCACCTGATGACCGAGGTCATACAGATGTGCGGCAACATGCATTCCGAAGCGTCCGAGCCCTATAAGCAGTACATTTTTCACGGTTTTATCTCCAATCGGTTATCAGTTTTATTTTTTTGAGCTATCCGTCAATGCCGCAGCAGCGCCATTCCGAGCGGTATGCCGTTCTTTCGGCAAAGCGTACGCCATAAAGCGCCGGCATATGCAGAAAATCCTACGGCGGCGGGCTCAATCAACCCACAATTATCTTCTCCTGAGGCAGCTTGGCGGTAAAGGTATCATTGCCTGACATTGCGGCATAAATGACGGTAAGACCGCCGACGCGCCCGAGAAACATAAGAAGTATCAGGATCATATGCGAGGCAAGCCCGAGACTCGGCGTTATACCGAGCGAAACGCCGACCGTACCGACAGCCGATGCTGTCTCAAAAAGGCAGGCCGACAGCGGAAGATCCTCGATCAAGCTGACAGCGCAGCCGCCCGCGAGCATGAGTGTAACGTACATAATGAGTATGGTCGCCGCATTTTTAACAACGGTACTGCCTATCCGTCTACCGAAGAAATGCGCGCTCTCACGCTGACAGAAGGTGGCTGTGGCGTTTGCAAACAGCACGGCGGCGGTGGTCGTTTTCATACCGCCCGCAGTCGAGCCGGGCGAGCCGCCAATCAGCATCAGCACGATGAGTACGGCGCGCGAAACGCCGGTCATTGCAGAAAGATCTGCTGTATTAAAACCGGCTGTACGCGCCGTCACCGATTGAAAGAGTGAGCAAAGAATGCGTTCACCGAGCGGTCTATCTGCAAAATCGCAGAAGAAAAACAGCACTGCGGGCAGGAATATGAGCACTGCCGAGACAGTAAGAATGACCTTGCTCTGCATGCGGTAGCGATGCACACGCCAACGATGAGTGCAGATATCCTCCCATGTCAAAAATCCGAGACCGCCGAGGACTATCAACAGCATTATAACAGTATTTACAGGCACGCTCGATGCATATACGGTCAACGAAACATACTCGGCGCCGACCTGACCGAACAGATCAAATCCCGCATTGCAGAATGCAGAGATGGCATGAAAGAACGACATCCATACCCCTCTCGCGCCGAATTGCGAACACAGTGACGGCATCAGCAGCAGTGCACCGACAAGCTCGACCGTAAATGTTCCGATGATTACAAAGCGGGTCAGCCGGACGATGCCTCCCACCTGCGGCGCAGAGATAGCATCCTGCATGGTACTGCGCTGCCGCAGCGAGATCTTTCGCCCGGAGAGCAGCGAAAACGCCGCCGCCACCGTAATTACTCCGAGTCCGCCAATCTGTATCAATAGGATTATCACCGATTGACCGAAGGTCGACCAATAGCTGCCCGTATCACGTACAACAAGTCCGGTTACGCATACCGCCGAGGTAGATGTAAACAACGCATCCGTGAACGGAGTCACTGCACCGCTGCGCGTGGATACCGGCAGCATGAGCAGCAGCGCTCCGAGAAGTATTACACCGGCAAAGCCGAGAATTATTATCTGAAATGACGATATACGACGCCGCGCGCGTACATTTGACATAAATTGCTTCCTTTCGGAGAGTGAAACCCGACCGACGTACATGATCGGCGAAGAATCACTTTAATATGTATCCTTGAGTTGTTTCTAAAAACATTAAATATATCTGATATTTTCAATGTGTACGAGAAATCACACAACCGAGATATGCAGGGTAATGAGAACGGCTGTATTGAACCGCTGCGGGCAAACAAGGGTGAGAGCATCACCGCACGATTATAGTAATCATAGTGCGAGATATCGGCACAAAAGGCATCATACGCTGATATATGAGTGATTATAGCACCTTTTCTTTCTTTTTTCCATAGCAAAATATAAAAAATATTTGCCGAAAGCAAAAAAACGGCATAGCCATTGCTCTCGCAACCGCTGCACCGCCGTTCGAACCGCCGTTTGCAGGTCTATCGGTACTGCGCGTTTGAGTACCATCTGAATTTACACTGCTCTCAAACCGATGTGACAAGCTGACACATTGAGCATAGTTTGAGTACCATCTGAATTTACACTGCTCTCAAACGCAAGGATAGGCTCGTCAGGGTATTCCGCAGTTTGAGTACCATCTGAATTTACACTGCTCTCAAACGTGCGGGTGTATCAAAGCGGGTCTCTATCAGTTTGAGTACCATCTGAATTTACACTGCTCTCAAACCATATTGCAGGCTTCAATGTTTACGGACGTAGTTTGAGTACCATCTGAATTTACACTGCTCTCAAACTATGGGAAAGGCGCAAACCTTTCCCATATAGTTTGAGTACCATCTGAATTTACACTGCTCTCAAACAGACGTACGGTTTCGATAAAGGTTTTAAGCGTTTGAGTACCATCTGAATTTACACTGCTCTCAAACACAGTGCCTAATGCGGCTATATCAATAGTTGTTTGAGTACCATCTGAATTTACACTGCTCTCAAACTGGCAGACTTCAAACGCGCACTTGGGAAGAGTTTGAGTACCATCTGAATTTACACTGCTCTCAAACAATGTATAACACTCTCGAGGTTGTTAACGCGTTTGAGTACCATCTGAATTTACACTGCTCTCAAACGAACTGTAAGGCGCGCCGTGATTTGAATAAGTTTGAGTACCATCTGAATTTACACTGCTCTCAAACTGCACACACTATTTTTTCCAGTACAACAAAGTTTGAGTACCATCTGAATTTACACTGCTCTCAAACTCGAAAGATTCTGTCTTTTAATTTATTAAAGTTTGAGTACCATCTGAATTTACACTGCTCTCAAACCATTTGCTCGACTTATGCATTTTTTTCTCGTGTTTGAGTACCATCTGAATTTACACTGCTCTCAAACTTAGAACCTTGTACAAAACATGATAATGTGTTTGAGTACCATCTGAATTTACACTGCTCTCAAACAACGACTGCCGAAATAGTGATCTTTAGTTTGTTTGAGTACCATCTGAATTTACACTGCTCTCAAACTTCGCAACTAAGGCGGGAAATATATGGTAAGTTTGAGTACCATCTGAATTTACACTGCTCTCAAACTTCTACAAACGACGCGGAGATAGTGCAGGGGTTTGAGTACCATCTGAATTTACACTGCTCTCAAACCTCAAATCTCAAAATTTGCACTCAGCAAACAGATTTGCCGGTAAGAGCCGCTGCACTGCCGAGCAACGGTAATCCATGATGATACTAAAGCAACCGTATATATTTTAGCATATTATTTCCTAATAATCAACCGATTTCGCACAAGTCGCTGTCAATTATTCTGATTTTTTCATTTTTCGCGCATCGCGCCGAGACCTTATGCCACATCGGACGCATTTTATTGCGAATTTCCGCACTGACGGGATACACATTTGTCTTGTCCATATTCAGCCTTTTAGCAACAAGCACGCGGTTATCAAGGCTGTCGTCCTTTATCTTTGACTGAGGGTAGATATGATCGACATCATACGCTTTGTCGATCTGAGACAAATCTATCTCTTCGCCCGAGTACATACATCTTCCGAATTGAGTATAGTACAGATACAATGCGTCATGACGCAGCCGTCCCTCAGGCTCAGACTCGAGAGCCTCATACAGTGCGCCGCTGTCCTCTTTGCACGCCTTGTAAAGTGAAATAAGACGATTCTTACGAGACTCGGTGCGCTTACCCTTCTGCGATTCGTCCGCACCACGCGCCATCTCGATAAATATCTTCTCAGGTGCGGCCTTGCGTATGTCTGTGATCTCGTCAACAATACGCAGCGTCTGCCGTATACTTCTCTTCACTGCCGGTGAAACATACAGCGTTTCGAGTCTCTGCTCAAGAGTTTCGTCTGTTCCGAATTTGTTATTCCGATACGCTTCAGCCGCCTCCGAGAACTTGTATTTATCACTCATAAGCTGCATGAGATTGCAATTCGTTGCGCGCATCATATCAATTACGGAAAGCGCCTCTCCATGCTCATCAGGTGTATAAAGCTCGGTCAAAAATGCCCGCGAGAGGCGTCCCCAATCCTTATATTTCAGACGCGAGACATATTCAATATCCTTTGCATCAAGTCCATTGCAGTTATCTCTGAGCCATTCGCGAAGCAGCTTCTTATCATCACCGAATATCAGAATATGAGATATCATATCCTCGACCATTGCGGTATCGTGCGTTTTATCAAGTATCTTTTTAAAATCATGATACGATTTCAGCTTGGATTTTACCGTATCGTCGATACAGGTTATCTCGTCACTCGGCTGTATCAGGCAATGCCCGATAAGATAATCCTTGATCCTGCGCTTTGTCACCTTAGAATTCGATACGACAAACATATCCTCGAATATCCGCTGCTTAACATCGACGGGAAGCGGATTGCCGTTTACGCATATCGGATTAATTTCATTCAGAACAGCATATTCACTGTACAGAAGCGAATCGCGAGGAAGAACATCTTCACCGGTATATGTACATTTTCCGGTCAGTCGAACCATAAACTCGTTTGCACTCGCCTTTGTATCAACAACATGCTCAAAATTCCAAGGTGTTATTTTCTCATCGGTACGAATGACCCACGCATTCGGCGATTTTTTATTAAGCGGACCGACGTAATACGGAATCCTGAAATCGAACAGCTTAATTATCTTTTGCGTTACGGACAATCCGTCCGAGTCGGTCTCGGACAAAAATCCGAGATATTTCGATGCATTGTCGAGTATCTTTTTCAATTCAATAAGATGCAGCTGCTTCGGAATAACGCCGTTATCCGCTCCGCGCAGCTTTGGCAAATGACAAAATTGTTTTTTTATGTATAATAAGTGATGTTCAGAGTACCATCTGAATTTACACTGCTAAGTTCAAATAAGCTTTAAGCGAAAACATCGGTTTACCGAATCCGCAGTGTGCGGAGCAAAAAAGTCCCGCTCGGGGCTTTTTTGTTTTTCTGCCGCCGATACAAATGCAATACACATATTGACATATAATTCACCGACGAAAATATCTGTCGCAAACGGTTATTTTCTGATAAACACCCCAAATGAGCACCGACTCTGTTTCGATTATATCATACATAATTCAATTTGTAAATACACGGAATTGTATTTTATACCAAAGTCATCATATACAATTATCCTTAGGCTATTTCATGTATTAATTGCCTTTTTGATGTGATTTTCGCCATTATATCACACGTGGATTTTATATAGGCAATAACAGTCGAAAAGAATCATGCATGCGAACCTCATATCTGATATAGGATCAGTAAACAAAGACAAATACAAAAAAGTTGACAAATAAAACAAGGGGAAAGCGGCAAAGCTTCGATAGAAGCATAAACTCTGACACAACAAAATGCCGCCATGGAATATCCATAGCGGTTGCTCATACTGATATTATAATTCGGCTGCAAATAGGAAACAAAAGTCGTTCAAGGCACAAGAGCTTTTCCGCTTAGTTTTACCTGTTTTAATAAGTTATCATAATAAATCGGCGTGTCAAAAGCCTATTATCATCAATCGACCGACAGCACCTCAGATATCAAGGCGCTGCTGTCTGTCGTCCGGCGACAGACTGCCGAGATTGATTACATCGAGATTACAGCGCTTAGCATATTTCACAGTTCCTGCGGTCCCGCCGTTCCTACGCCGGGCAAGATAGCAGATACAGACCGACGATGCATCTACAAGCGCGCGATTTCGCTGCTGCATGCATCCGCGCCCGTAGGTCTCGCGAATATATTCTACCGAGTCGGAAGCGAAAATTATGCTATTATATATATCAATGCTCTCATCATTCCACCCGGCAGTCTGATCGCGGCACGGAAGTATGAGATGAAGCCGGAGAAAGGGATACTTCTTCCGCAGAGATATGATGCGCAGCGCGGCGAGAGTATCAAAGCCGAGTGCTCCGCCGGCATAATAATCGGTGTAGCCGCGTTTGATAAGCTGCTCGACGGCGCTGTCGATACGTGCAGCAAGCTCGGCATACTCGGCGCGAGATATTGCTCTGTGTCCGGTAAAGCAGCAGCTTGTCTCCCTACTCACCGATCTCACCTCTCTTCTTTATTTACCTTATTGTACCACATCGGGATACAAATTGCAACAAAAATCTGTTTCGGAGCTATCTGTACAGGCGCGGTCAGGGAGATACTCTAAGCGCGGTGAACAAATCGAAGCTATATAAAAAATCAGTGCCGACAAAGCTATCATCGGCACTGATTTTATACTTTATAAATTATGCGACACGCAAATCACGCCGGCATATCGGCGCAATATCACTGCTCGTAGATAGGATATCTGTCACAGAGAGCAACGACCTCGGCAGTCACGCTGTCGCGGCAGTTTTCAAAATCGGTCGCAACGAGCTTCATAAAGCGCGCGATCGACACCATATCCTCCTCGGTAAAGCCGCGCGTCGTGACGGCGGGCGTACCTACGCGGATTCCGCTCGTAACAAAGGGCGTTTCGGGATCATTCGGGATAGCATTCTTATTGACCGTAATATGTACCTCGTCAAGGCGGCGCTCCATCTCCTTGCCGGTGATGCCGAACGGGCGCAGGTCGATCAGCATGAGATGGTTATCGGTATCGCCGGAGACGATACGGAAGCCCTCATCCTTCAGCGCGTTGCAGAGCGCCTTTGCGTTTGCGACGATGCGGCGCTGATAATCACGGAATTCCTCGGTCATTGCCTCGCCGAAAGCGACAGCCTTAGCTGCAATAATATGCTCGAGCGGACCGCCCTGAGTGCCCGGAAATACAGCTTTATCAATCTGCTTTGCAAGCGCCTCCTTACAAAGAATAAGTCCGCCGCGAGGGCCGCGCAGAGTCTTATGCGTCGTTGTGGTAACAACATCGGCATACGGTACGGGGCTCGGATGCAATCCCGCAGCAACGAGTCCGGCAATGTGCGCGATATCGACCATCATATATGCTCCGACCTCGTCGCATATCTCTCTTATTCGGGCAAAGTCGATGGTTCTCGAATATGCACTCGCGCCCGAAATGATCATCTTAGGCTTGCACTCGAGAGCTGTGGCTCTGAGAGCGTCGTAATCGAGCATCTCGGTATCGTCCGATACATTATAGGGGATGATATTGAAGTACTTACCGGAAATATTTACGGGCGAGCCGTGAGAGAGGTGTCCGCCGTGAGCAAGATTGAGTCCCATAACGGTATCGCCCGGCTGAAGAAGCGCGAAGAAAACGGCAAGATTCGCCGATGCGCCGCTGTGCGGCTGAACATTGGCATGATCTGCGCCGAACAGCTTCTTTGCGCGGTCGCGCGCAATGTTCTCGACGATATCGACATACTGACATCCGCCGTAATATCTCTTTCCGGGCAGACCCTCAGCATACTTATTGGTAAGCACGGTCCCCGCTGCGAGCAGCACGCCCTTAGAAACAATATTCTCGGAGGCTATCAGCTCGATGTTATGACGCTGACGCTCAAGCTCAAGCGAGCAGGCATCATAGACCTCTTTATCATACGCGGCAAGTTCATCAAAAAAATTCATATCGCAACTCCTTCTTTCCTTCTCGAAATCTCCCTCGCGCGGCACACCGCGCTGCGTCTAAAAAGGGCGCACCCTCCCGCTAAAAAGAAGGTACGCCCAGACGGTCGGCATTTTCTGTTCTCTGCTCCCCCGCGGTATGTCCGCGATGTTCCGTCAGTCACAAAGAACTTCTGTGCCTATTATAGCATATGCCGCGAGGTATGTCAAGCCGGAAATATAGCGTTTTCGCAAATATTCGATCCCGCTGCTCTCCGCTATCAAGCAAAGACGGAGGGCTGCACCGATATGCTTTGCTTCGGCTGCGCGGAATGCAGTATAATATGCGGTTATCGCTTTTTGTCCGAGTCGTCGCCGAGCCTGCCGAGCACCTCAAGCTCCTTTTTCAGCCTATGGCGCGAGCCGAATGCTCTTACCGTCAGTCGGCGCAGTGCAAACAGCACTATCATATACGGATGCTTATCGAGGTACGGAAAATGCTTATGATACCATGATACGGGCGGGAATATACGGCGGTAGATATAGCCGAGCTTCCCGCGCAGCGACAGCTCCATGTCACCGCCGCGGATCTGAATATCATTCTTCATACCATTCTCTATTGACCCGTGCACTCCGCCCAAAAAGCAGGAATCGACAAGAGCGGACTCCTCTGTGTCAAGCCTCGCAGATATCTCGTCGGGTGAAGCCGGTTGATCAAACAGATCGACCGCCGTTCTTCGCAAAAGCGACTCAAAACGGTCAAGCCCAAGCTCTCTCAGATTTTCGGCTGTTACTTCATCGAGACAGCTGCCGCGTGCATGATCAATAAGATAAGCATCGCACACTGTTCTGATTCCGGTGCCGAGCGAGATATAATGTCCGTATGTATGAGAGATAAAATAAACGTATTCATCCGAGCAGGTCATTTTCCTCTCATAGCAGCGTCGGTCGGGTGAGCTGTCCGCCCATGTCAGGCGATCGGATATATCGTCAAAATACCGTCTTACCCGCTTATCAAGAAAATCCCCTATAAGCCCGACATGAATTTCAAAGTTATATATCGGCTGCTTTAGGTAAACATCGTGGTGCTCGGCGGGCTTTGAAAGCGCAGTGTATCCGCGCCGCAGCATAAGCTCGTGTACCCTGTCTCTGCCGCACGGGTCGATCAAAATATCGTTATCCGACATTTCGCGCATTCCTATCCCGGGATAGAGCGACTTGAGCCCTATGCCCTTCAGCGGCAGATACCATATCTTCATACGGTCAAGCTCTCGAAAAATCTCGGCGCGCTCGCTGTCGAGCAGCATTATCTTGCGAACAGCCTTGTCCTTTCGCTCGCGCAGCTTTGAGAGAGCCTTTGCGGCGGCTTCATCTCCGAACACATCGACCGTGCCGCCGGCGCCCGAAAAGGCAGGAGCTTCTGCGGCAGTACCGTACAATCCTGCGGCGCTCAGCGCGGAAAAGCACAGTGCGGAGATATTCTGCCTTTTGGCTTCCGCAACAAGCTCGGGAATATTCGCCGCAAGTATATATTCCGCCTGCGGGGCAGTCCCGCCGAGCGCGGAAGCAAGAAGATATATCAGCACAGCCTGATTCTGTGTCATGCTCACCCACTCCTCCTGCCAAATGTTCTTTTCAGAAAATGCGCGGCACGTATCGGCAATGCGCCGAGTCTGCGCAAAGCTATCCTGAATCTATACGGCTTACAGTACAGCGCAACATACAGACGGTATCCAAGCTCCGCGGTACTGTGCTTGCGTCCTCTGCGAACATAGCCGGTCATAACGCCGATAACACGCTCGCGCGGTATATTTCGCTCGACCGAGACGCAATTGTCACCGAGAATATCATACCCGCCGTCATGTACGGAGATTATCCTGTGCAGCACATAGGACTGCGGCGGGCGGGTATACAGCACGACATCCCACCTGCGGCAGAGCTCGCCGGGATGCAGTGCGCGAACGGTAAAGGTATCCCTGCCCTGTCTTATCAGCGGGAGCATGCTGACACCGACATTCCTGTATGTCAGCTCGCCGTATTTTGCAAGGTACTCCTCATATGTCATTCTTCGATAGCTCCGACCGAGCGCAGCTTTTCAATGACCGCCTCAGCATCGGCGCGCAGCCGGTCGCGCGGCGCATCATATTTTTCAAACATAGCGTCCGCTATCTCATCGAGCGTCGTATCATGACGGAGCAGTTCTACGACAAATGCCGAGGTACTGTTATTGCGTATAACACCCGAGAATTCGCACGAGGTATCAACAAGCACCTGCTCGCCGTCGCTCTCATGAGAAATATAGGTATCCTTTAGCTTCATTTCAGTTTCCTTTCTGCTGTGATGCGCTCTGCATTCCGAGATATGCACAGCTTGCGGCACATGATTCCATGTTGCATTGCAGCGACCAAAGCGGAACGATCTCCGCAATGCGGTCAACAAGCTCAAGTGTACGGACAAGCGCAGCCGGATCATGCGGACGGTAGGTCTGTCCGAGCAGTGTAGGATATACCTGTCTGCGCTCGGCAGGAAAAATGCTGTTCTGCTCCGCGCGTCCGAGAACACACAGTCCGCGCAGCGGTACGGATGCATTTGTGCCGAGCCGATGCTTGCCGTTCCAAGGCGTGCCGTAAGCGATCACACTGCCGTCATCGATATGCAGCAGCGGCTTGTCGTCGTTTATCATAACAACGCGGTCGCCGAACCGCTCACGCCAAAGCCTCGTGTGGGTCGATTTTCCCGTTCCGCTCTTTGCGGTAAAGAGATATCCATCGCCGTCAATGGCGAGCGCCGAGCCGTGAAACAGCACCGTATCATAGCTCGGCATACGCTCCGCTATCTTGCGGTAGACCGCGAGCGTCTCAAGGTACGGATCGCCGAATTCGATACCCGAGTGTCCCTCGGCAGCGACGGTGCGCTCGACTGCCGCGCGCTCACGCGCAATGTCCTCATCGGATATATCGACCGTAAAGTCTGCGCGGCGGCGGTCATAACAGATATAATCCGCACAATATTTCTCTATATACGGATAGATATTATTAACAGCTATCCTGATGTCTGCGAGCTTGATTATCATTGCGCAGCCTCACTTTCCGTCGATATTTTACCACGTCAGGCACGTTCCGTCAACCTTTTTTATGCAGCACAGAAAGCTGATTTCACCACGAGCCGTCTATTTATTTGTTTTGCGGCTCGGGTTTGCGGCATCTGCCGAAATAGGACATCAGCGCTTTTCCGCTCCGCCCAGCCGTTTTGCCGCAGGAAGCGCAGGTATTCCTC
>ENA-ORRN01002163-ORRN01002163.1-human-gut-metagenome-genome-assembly--contig:-NODE-2163-length-12806-cov-3.572896_pt1 | contig 12806 bp, 9 predicted proteins | sample MGYA00242174_ERZ509132 | MGnify/ENA primary metagenome ERZ509132 (study PRJEB26280, sample SAMEA2338671) | human gut metagenome | biome: human gut; feature: human-associated habitat; material: faeces...
CTGCAGGTCGTTCTGACGACCGGCAAAGTTCCACATGAAGTAGCGCCAGTACATGTAGTTCAACTGGTAGATGAAGAAGAACTTGATGTTGTCCCACTGGGTAGGAATCTTCACCATGATCATTTCACCACACTGGTCGTAAGGCACTTGTTTGCCTTCCACACCACCCAGCCATTGTTCGTAGGCTGAGGCATGATCCGAGCTCCACATGCGGGGGAAGAGCATGTTCTGTGCGTATTTGTATTCTGTCTTGTTGCGTACGATTTCGTAGCTGTCTTTTTCATCCGGACGTTCTTTTTCCTTGCGCTGGTACACCGGAGCTCCTTCTGTCACGTCGTACATGCATCCGCCGTCCACCTGTTTCAGGGCCGGTTTCGAAGCGTATGTCTGTCCGTAGAACAGCGGACGGGTTCCGTACTGTTCGCGTCCCAGATATTCACCCAGGGTAAAGATGTCTTCCGGAGAGTTCTGATCCATCGGCGTATTGGCTGACGAACGGATCACGATGACAGCGTATGAAGAATATCCTACCACGATCATCATCATGGCCAGCAGGCTGGTGTTCAGCGTGCGTGCGCTGACCCGGTATTTCTCGCTGAGGTTGGCAAACAGATAGATGGCCAGTATCGCCAGAACAATGATACCGATGACTACGCTGCCGGTACCGTGGCCGTAGAACGGAATTCCCAGCAGACCGACGGTGAGCAGGAACGAAATGTTCATGCGTTTGCGGCTCTTCTGCGTGTAGCTTTCATAGACACCCCATACGAGTGAGGTAACCAGAACAGCCAGGTAGACGATGACTCCCGTGTTGAACGGCATGCCGAAGCTGTTGACAAAGAGCAGTTCGAACCATCCGCCTACTTTCACGATGCCCGGAACGATACCGTAAAGTACGGCTGCTACCAGGATCATGGAGCCGACAAGTGCCAGCAGACTTCCTTTGAGATTGGCCTGCGGGTGTTTTTTATAATAGTACACCAGTACGATGGCGGGAATACACAGCAGGTTCAGCAGGTGAACACCGATGGAAAGTCCTGTCAGGTAAGCGATCAGGATCAGCCAGCGGTCGCTGTGAGGTTCGTCGGCGCGGTTTTCCCATTTCAGGATCAGCCAGAATACGATGGCCGTGAACAGGCTTGAGTAAGCATATACTTCTCCTTCGACGGCACTGAACCAGAATGTATCACTCCATGTGTAGGCCAGTGCTCCGACAACGCCTGCTCCCATGATTGAGATCAGTTTTCCTTTGGTCAGCTGGTCCAGATCCGGGCAGATGAGTTTCCGTGTCAGGTGCGTAATGCTCCAGAAAAGGAAGAGAATACATGCCGCACTCATCAGTGCGCTCATGATATTTACCATCATGGCCACTTGTGAAGGATCGCTGGCAAACTGGCTGAACAGGTTAGCTGTCAGCATGAAGAAAGGTGCGCCGGGCGGATGTCCCACCTCCAGCTTGTACCCGGTCGTGATAAACTCGGGGCAGTCCCAGAAGCTGGCAGTCGGTTCGATGGTCATGCAGTAAGTGAAAGCTGCAATGACAAACGTGATCCAACCCACCAGATTGTTAATCTTGTTGTACTGTTGCTTCATTTTGTTATTTCATTAACATTCAATGCGGCAAAGATAGTAAAGAATTTACTTCCAGCGAGGTTCACGCGTCTTAAAGTTTTCAAAGAAATCAGTGGTGATGGCATTTCAGGACTCTGTGGGGCAGATTCCCGTGGCCGAGCAGTTCGATGGGGCATCCGAAGTGTTCTTCCAGCCATTCCGCAGGCACCTCCGTGTCGGGATGGTAGTCGAGTGTGCCGTTGACACAGGCAATACTCTTTACATTCTGCAGGACGGTACCGATGTCGTGGCTCACCAGTACGATGGCACGCTCGCGGTTGATTTCTTCCAGCAGAGAATATAATTTCGCTTCGAAACGCTTGTCGATATAGGTATTGGGTTCATCCAGAATCAGAACCTGCGGATTGGAGACGAGTGCCCGTCCCAGTAAGGCCCGTTGCAGCTGTCCACCGCTCAGTTGTCCGATTGCTCTTTTCTCCAGTCCTTCCAGTCCCATGCGTGCAATGACCTGTTTCACCTGTTCATGCTGGGCAGGCGAGAACGACCGGAAAAGTGATTTCTGCCGGTTCAGTCCCGAAAGTACGACCTCGTAGACCGAGATTGGGAATTTCTTGTCGATGGAATTATACTGAGGCAGGTAGCCCATGCTGATTTCGGGCACCTCTTCTCCTTCCTGATAAAAAGTCACCTTGCCGGCAGTGGGATTCAGCAAGCCCAGCATCACCTTGATGAGAGTGGTCTTTCCTCCTCCGTTGGGTCCGATGACACCGAGGAAATCCCGTTCGAACACTGTCAGGTTGATGTTCTCCAGAACTGTTTTGTTGTCGTAGGCGGCAGAGATGCCGGTCATTTGCAGGATCGGTGTTTTCATACGCCGCTGTTCTTGTCAGGGTTCGACAAAGCCCGTGCCACCTTGAGCATTTCTTCCTTCCAGTGGTAGCTGAGCGGATTGATGGAAACCACCTGCACGCCCAGTTCCTTGGCAATAAGTTCCGCATTGCGCACGTCAAACTCCTGCTGTACGAAGATGATCCGCACCTGATTTTCGCGGCAGGTTCTGATCAGTTCCTGCAGGTGAGCCGGTGAAGGTTCTTTTCCTCCTTCTTCGATGCTGATCTGTTTCACTCCGTAATCTTTGGCAAAATAACTCAGTGCCGGATGATAAATCAGGAAAGCCTGGTCGGCATGCTCCATCAGTTCCTGTACTTCCTTGTCAGTAGTCTGTATTTCTTTTTCCAGACTGTCCAGTCTCTGATGAAAATAAGATTCGCTGGCCGGATCCAGTTCACACAGAACTTTATAGATATTCTCAGCCAGGATAGCCGCATTCCGTGTGGAGTTCCAGATGTGCGGTTCCACACCATGTGCGTGCTTGTCTTCCTTTCCGTGCGTATGTCCGTTGATTTCATGAATCAGATCAATGCCTTCCGACATATCGTAGAACGGCAGGTTCGGTGTATTTGCCTGTAACTTTTTGATCCATGCCTGTTCGAATCCGATGTGTCCGATTTGCAGGTATGCCTTACTCTTGGCCAGTTTCACCAGCTGTTGCGGGGTTGGGTCATACGTTTCAGGATTGCTTCCTTCGGGTACCATGCTGACAATATTGAATTTATTCCCGGCAATAGCTTCCGTGAAATAGCGGAGCGGTTCGATGGTTACGGTCAGAGTCTGCCGCTTGTCATTATTCCCGTTCCCGGCACATGAAGCAAGTGACAGCACCGCCAGAAGCAGGAAAAGATATTTTTTTATACACATATATTCAGATATTAGATAGAGTATTCTTCGCAAAGCTACAAAATCTTTCCGAAGTCTGAAAGCAAGAATCCGAAGTTTCGTCAGATTAGGAAGAAGGAAAAATGAATGAAGGCCCTGTCTCCCGACAGAGCCTTCCCCCTTAATAGTACTCTACGTGTATCTATTAAAACTTGAATCCAATTTTAATTGTCGGGGCTGCCAGGATGGAATAGTTATGACTATTGGCATCAAGGTTGCTCAGTCCCTCTTGCGGCTTGATCAAGCTGCGGTTGTAGGTGTAAGCAAACGGGTCAACCTGTGCACCTACGAACAGGCCGTCTGTGATGTAATATTCTACACCTCCGGTTAGTGCTCCGCGTACGTTGAACGCTTCGCCAACTGATTTACCCATGTTGTACTCATCGTCGGTGAATGAGATGTTACGTCCGTAGGCGTAACCCACGCGTGCTCCGGCATAGAGATACAGACCGTCGACTTTCGTCTTGAAGTAGCGATCAACTCCTGTGTAAACATTGAATTGCACGAAGTTCTGATCAGCTACAGCGCCGTAGCTTGGAACATCACCCCATTCGAATGATTCGTCGCTGTCGGCAGTTCCCGGCACGCCCGAATAACCCGGATGCTTGGTGATACTCATGCCTCCTCCCAATACCAGTTTCCATTCGTCGAGGAAGAACCAGCCACCTTCGATTCCCACTTGTAGAGACTTGTCATTCCAGTTGGTTGACTGAGCCTGGAAACCATTGTAGCTGGGCAGAGTGCCTACGGCAGCATTCTGCATTACTGTATTGTTATAACTTACGGTTGCTGCCACGGTAAAGTCATTCTTTTGCGGACCTTTATCCTGGGCATTGGCTGTAAGTCCAATCATCGGGAGTGCGGCTAATATTAAAAGTTTATTGATTTTCATATTCTTCTGTTTTGTTGTTGGGTTTATCCTTCGGGAAAGGAGGATTGCTCCTCCTTTCTTCGGATTATAAACTTTTTGCTATTAGCATCTTGTTTCAAGAGACCTTTGCTTATTCAGCAGGAGTTTCTTCGCCTTCTGCAGGAGTTTCAGGAACTTCTGGAGTTTCTTCACCGTTGATAAGGGCTTCAACCTGACTCATGTAGCTGTCATACTGAGCCTGTTTGATAGAGATTTCCTTTTCAAGGCGAGCAATTTCAACATCCAAAGCATCGATATAAGCCTGTTTAGTAGCTTCATCTACTTGAGCTCCATTTTCATTAACTGTCATGGAAGCAATGTTCTTTTTATTGGTGTTGATATTCTGTTCAAGTTGATTGATTTCATCTTCCCAGTTTGTATAGCCTTCGGCTACAGAAGTAAGTGTTTCAACCAAACTGTTTTGAATTGCCCAACTATAATTTGCTTGCAAATATGCAATCCATGAATCTACAGATTTATCAACAGCTGCTATAAATGCTTCATAAGTTGTTGTATAGGTCTTGAATGCATCACCTGTTAACACAGTTTTTGTTGTATTTAATTTTTCAAGAGCCTCTTCTTGTGTTTCCAGAGCTTCTTCTGCATTTTTAACTCCTTGAGCTAAGCCGTCTTCATATAGTTTTTTAGCTTTTTCCAAATTTTCAAGAGTGGCTTTATTTCCATTAGTTGGATCATCCTTGAATTCATCAGAAGCTTCTTTAATAGCGTCATTCAGTTCTTTGTAAGTTCCATCAAACAATAATGTACCATAATCTGGGTCACTTACGTAAACTGCTGCATCATCTTTTTTACCATCAGTTTCTGTCTTCTTAGCTTCAGTAACTCCAGTTTTATAAATTTCTACATTTCTTTCGGCAGACAGAATATCTTCATTAAGTTTGTCAGTATTTACAATGATTTGGCCTTTAGCTTCTCCACCTAATGAGTAATCACCCCATGTGATAGTAGAAGTCCCATCTTCATAAGTTACAGTGACTTCTTTTCTTTCAGGATATTCTCTTGTTATATATTGAAGAGCGTCCCCGTTTGATACTAGATAATTTTCAACTTCAGTTGCTTCTACTTTTCTGTTAGCCTTATCAATGTTGGTGGCTTCAGTTTGGTATGCAGCCGATGTTTCATTCCATTTCTTCTCTAATGGAGCAAGTGCCGCTTCTTCTTTGTTTAATGCTTCATAAGCTGCATCTCTATCTTCATTGCTATAGTTCTGATATTCTTTGAGCAGAGCTTCATTTCTTGCTAACTTTTCTTCTTCTTCTCTAACTAAGTCAGCAATCTTTAATTTTATATCAGTTAATTCGTATTCAGCTTTTACTCTGTCAGCTTTTTTTGTAAGTAACTGAGAAGTTAATCCATTAGTTCCATTTATTGAGACGCTTGGATCAATTGTTATTGATCTTTGATATCCTGTAGATGCGATTGTACCATCTGGATTCACAAAAATATCACCTGTATATAATACATAAGTTCCACCATTCATTATTGCATCTGCTGCAGCAATAAGATTGTTTATTCTCCATTGTGTTGCTAAATCTACAGCATCTGATGCTTGAAGTAATTCTGCTTTAGCTTTTTCTAATGCTGCTTTTTGTATTAAAAGTTCAGCTTCTGCTTGAGCTTGGGCTGCTTCAATTTCTGTAGCTATTGTAGCTTTTTTCTTTTCAAGTTTCAGAGAATCTATTTCATTTTGAATCTCTTTTGCCTTAGCTTCTGCATTTTTAATAGCGGCCTTAGCTTCAGAAATAATCTTTTCAGCGTCAGCCTGAGCTTGCTGATAGTTTGCCAATGCATTTAACTGAGCAGCTTTTGCATCACGGATAGCGGTAACTGATGCTGATTCGTTGTCGTCAACACAAGAAGTAAGTGTCGTTGAACCCAGTGCCAATGCGCAAATCAGTACTGACACTGCAATGAATTTCTTTTTCATAAGTAAATCCAAGTTTTAAAAAGTTAATATTCCAGTTTTAATAAGTAAAATCTTTTCCTTATATTTGCAGATATATCCTCAAAATTCAAGTTAACAAGTTTCGTTTTCAAAGTTATTCAAGTTTTCAAGCACCGCGTCGTTTTGAGGATTTTGTCTAACCTCTTCCGCCTCGGCAAGAGCAAACATAGGCATGAATAGCTTGATTCAGTTTGTCAATCAATACATTTTAACGACAAAATCGACAAATTGTGAAAATATGTATGCTTTTACAATAGTTTTGCGTTAATTTGACAAAAACGAAAAAGATTTTTAGAAACATTTCTGAAGAAAGAGAAAAGACTTTTAAATGTTTTTTCACGAAAAGGAGGGAAGGTGAATATGAAAAAACTGATAGAAAGTACGTCTGGAAAACGTCGAAGTCTTTTCATCAAAACATCGAAGCCTTTTCTCGTGTACGCCGAAGCGTTTTTTTAAAACCTGGAAGGCTTTTTTAAGGACGGGGTTCAACCTTACTTGCACGCAGAATCTCACGTTTCCCACCCGGAGGTCCCGGAAGACGTTCCACGTGGAAACCGGAAGACTGGAGCATCCGGCGAATAATACCTTTGGCACAATAAGTTGTGAGGATACCGGCAGGCCGGAGTAAAGCATACAGATGATCAAACAGAGACTGGCTCCACATTTCGGGTTGTTTTTCGGGAGCGAAGGCATCGAAATAAATTACATCGAAGCCTTCGTCTGTCTGCCAGGTGGTGAAGTCAGTTTCTATTTTGCAGAGGGTGAAATGGGGAGTTATCTGTACAGGGACATTCCATGCAGCACGATGAAGACTGTAGAATGCCTCACTGCGCTGGGGAGCGATCTGTTCGGGATAATTCATCTGGCGGATGAGATCTTCGGGTAATGGGTAGCGTTCCAGGGTTGTGAAACGGATGTCGCGTCCGCTTGTTTCAGCTTCCAGCAGAGTCAGAAAAGCGTTGAGACCTGTTCCGAAACCGATCTCAAGTACATGAGGTGCAGCAGCAGAGCTTTGTTTCAATCCCATGTTGATAAAGATATGTTCTGATTCAGTCCGTGCACCTTTAACGGAATGATAATGCTCGTCCATTTCCGGAACAAAGAGGGTATAGCTTCCGTCGGCTGTCTTTTCGAGGGTTCTTTCTTTCATTATTGGTTGTTTTTAGAGAAACAGTTCAGTGGTCGTGGCAACAAGAATGGCATAGCGGGCCAGTTTTCCGAGGGTCATTGAGAAAGTGACGATCCATACATTGGCACGCATCAGGCCGAGGGCAATCAGGACAGCATCGCCGATGATGGGCAGAAAAGAGAAAAAGGCCATCCAGGAACCGCGTCCGTGAATAAAGCGTGTGGCTTTTTCCAGCTGTTTATGATCTACCCGGAAATATTTTTCAATCCATTCCATTTTTCCCAGGTGACCGATCCAGTAACAGGTCAGTCCGCCGAGGGCATTTCCAGCAGTGGTGGCTAGTGTGGACAGAACCGGATCAAGTCCCAGACCGACGCAGGCCAGCATGACGGCTTCGGAACTGAAAGGCAGAATGGTACCGGCGAGGAAAGCGGAGAGAAACATTCCCCAATAACCCCACTCGGTCAGAAACTGAATAAATGCATCCATAAGTTAAACAAGCCCAGCATCAGAATCAGAAGCAGTGCTGTGCCGAAGAATATACGGGTGAAACGATTATATGTCTGAGCAAAGAGATGTCCGCAAGGCAGGGCTCCCAAGGCAATCAGTAGCGGGAACAGTGCATTGAACAGATGAGGCTGAAGCAGTAAAAGCAGCAGGATACCTGCTTCCAGAATCAGCAAGGTGCGGAGCATGATACGGGTCTGTACCTTTTCCTGATAGGTTGCCATGAGGCTACGAACGCTGCAAATAAGTATGATCAGCAGGACAATGCCGCCTGAAACGGCCTGTTCCAGACTGAGTATGCTGTAATCAACCGGCATGGGGCGGAATGAGGAGAGAAGGGTATCACAGGCAGATTCCAGATTTCCCAAATACAGATGATAGCTGAGCAGAAACAGGTAAGGGGTAGCAATTCCTACCAGTCCGGCAAAAAAAGTGCGTGCACTGAAGGAGCGCAGATCTCCCATTGCAATATATATAAGAGGAATAAGATAAAGCACGGGAGGAATGGCCAGACTTCCTAGTCCGAGCAACAGAAAGGCATGGTACACAGGGGTAGAGGCATAGAAGGCTTCGTAACTCTGAAACAGGGCAAACAGAATGCCCAAAAAGAGAACCGGAAGCCAGACTGCCGGTGTGTAGGCATGGAGAAAAGGACAGAAGGCATAAAGTGTCAGAAACAGGGCCGAGGGAAGGGTGGTGCGTGTATGAATAAGGGCAAAAGTAGTATTCAGCTCAATGAGAAGATAAGTGCCTGCTGCACAAAGAGCCATTGAAACCAGTTCGGTCCATTCTCTGCAAGTGCTCCCCCAAACCAGTAATGCAATGAGAATGGCAACAGGAAGCGTCATTCTTCCCGTTGCCACTTCATATTGAAATCTGTTTCTTATTGCCATTGTCGGATGATTAGAGGTCGAATCCGATATCAGAACGGAAATATTTCTTTTCGAAACTGATCTTTCCGGCATTGCAGAATGACTGTGCCAGGGCTTCTGCCTTGTCGGCTCCATATGAGCTGACTGCGATGACACGTCCTCCGGATGTCACGATCTGTCCGTCTTTAACAGCTGTTCCTGCATGGAATACGATGCTGCCTCCGGCTTTGGCTTCCTCAATACCGCTGATGGGATAACCTTTTCCGTAAACTTCCGGATAGCCGCCTGATACGAGCATGACGCATACTGCTGAGCGGGGATCGATTTCCAGTTCCTTTTCGTGGAGATTGCCTGCAGCTACGCCTTCAAACAGATCTACAAGATCACTCTTGATACGCAGCATGACGCTTTCCGTTTCGGGATCACCCATACGGACATTGTATTCGATGACCATCGGATCACCCTTCACATTGATCAGTCCGAAGAAGATGAATCCTTTGTAGTCAATGCCTTCAGCTGCCAGTCCTTCAACTGTAGGACGGATGATGCGGTCTTCTACTTTCTGCATCCATTCCTTGTCGGCAAACGGCACGGGAGATACAGAACCCATACCTCCGGTGTTCAGTCCTTTGTCGCCTTCACCGATACGTTTGTAGTCTTTGGCTTCGGGCAGGATCTTATAGCTCTTGCCGTCGGTAAGTACGAATACGGAGCATTCAATTCCGCTCAGGAACTCTTCAATCACAACTGTTGCAGAAGCATTTCCGAACATGCCGCCCAGCATTTCTTTCAGTTCTTTCTTGGCTTCTTCCAGAGTCGGGAGAATCAGTACGCCTTTTCCGGCGCACAGTCCGTCGGCTTTCAGCACGTAGGGTGCCTGAAGAGTTTCCAGATAAGCCAGTCCTTCTTCCAGGTTGTCGGCTGTGATGCTCTTGTAGCCTGCGGTCGGGATGTGATGACGCTGCATGAATCCTTTGGCGAATTCCTTGCTTCCTTCCAGTACGGCACCTGCTTTTGAAGGACCGATGACCGGAATGTTTTTCAACGCTTCATCGTTGCGGAAATAGTCGTAGATTCCTTTTACCAGCGGATCTTCCGGACCTACAACCACCATCTGGATATCGTTGTCGAGAGTGAATTGCTTGATGGCATCGAAATCGTCAGCCTTGATAGCTACGTTTTCGCCCACTTCACGTGTACCGGCATTTCCCGGTGCAATGTATAGTTTCTCTATTTTAGGGCTTTGTGCAATCTTCCATGCCAGTGCATGTTCGCGGCCCCCGGAGCCTAACAATAAGAGTTTCATAATTCGTTTTGTTATTATGGGTTTGACTTTTCTTGTTTTGCTTTACTTCAGATGATCTTCAAAGTAGCGGGTGATGTGCTCGTGCAGATGTACACGGTCGCGTCCCATCATGTTGTGTCCGTCTTCCGGATAGACAAAGAAATCGGGATGCGTTCCGGCATCAATGCAGGCACGCAGGAAAGTATAGCTGTGCTGAGGCACACAGGTGGGGTCTGCTCCACCGATGATCACTTCCAGACGTCCTTTCAGGTTACCGGCTTTCAGCTTCAGGTTTGAGTTCTTGTAGCCTTCCGGATTGGTCTGCGGAGTGTCCATGTAGCGTTCGCCGTACATCACTTCGTAGTACTGCCAGTCGATAACCGGTCCGCCGGCAACACCTACCTTGAAGATTTCGGGGTAAGTGAGCATCAGGTTAGTAGTCATGAATCCACCGAAACTCCATCCGTGTACACCGATCTTATCTGCATTTACATAAGGCAGTGACTGGAGGAACTTAGCTCCTTCCACCTGATCTTTCATTTCTTCCACACCTAACTGACGGAATGTACAGTTTTCAAATTCCAGTCCGCGATTATCACTTCCACGGCTGTCTACGGTCAGCATGACATATCCCTTCTGAGCCATGTACAGATCCCATCCCCGTGCATCATAGAAACGGTTGTTGTGGATCAGCTGAGCGTGCGGTCCTCCATATACATAGATAATGGCGGGATATTTCTTGTTAGGATCGAAGTTGACCGGCTTGATGAGACGATAATAAAGATCTGTCTTTCCGTCGGCAGCCTTGATGGTATCCAGTGTGATTTCCGGGAGATTATACTGTTCTTTCATCGGATCAGTAGCTGTCAGCAGGTTGACTCCGGTCTTTCCGTTGGTCGGCAGAATGCTGATTTCACGGGGAACATTGAATGATGTAAAGTTGTCAATCAGGTAAGTTCCGCTGGCAGAGAGACGTGCTGAGTGTGTTCCGTCCTGTTGGCCGAGCAGTGTGCGTTTGCCTGTCTTTACATTCAGACTGAAGATATTGGTCTGCAGAGGTGAGATTTCCGTACTCGCAATGATCATTTCTTTGCGGGCTGTGTTAAATCCCAGAATGTCCTGAACCAGCCAGTCTCCTTGTGTCAGCTGTTTGATCAGCTGTCCTTCCTTATTATAAAGGTACAGGTGATGGAAACCATCGCGCTGGCTCCAGTAGATGAACTGGTTGCTATCCCAGGGAAGGAATACGATGGGATGTTGTGGCTCTACATATTTGGGATGAGTTTCTTCAAACAGCATAGCTTCCTTGGCACCGGTTTCTGCATTGTAGCGTACCAGTTGTGAATGATTCTGGTCACGGTTCAGTTCGATAACATAGATGCTCTTTTCATCAGGAGACCAGCTGATATTGGTAAAGTAACGGTCTGTCGGGTCTCCGGCCTGCAGATAAACTGTTTTTCCGCTCTGAATATGATATACTCCTACGGTTACCTTATGGCTGGTCATTCCTGCCATCGGATATTTGTCCGGTTCAAGGGTTGCAATGCGGGTAGTGGTATTAACCTGCGGATAAGCAGTTACCATGCTTTGATCCATGCGATAGAAAGCCAGACAGTTTCCTTTCGGGCTCCAGAATGTACCTTTATAGATTCCGAATTCGTTGCGGTGAACAGCCTGTCCGTATACGATATCCATCGGATCTGCTTTCTTTTCGTCAGGATTGATCTGCAAATCCTTTTCTCCTTCATGTGCGATGCAAAGATTGCTTCCCACGGTATAGGCTACGTAGCCATTCTCCTTGCAGAAGTCCAGATTGGCAGCTTTTTCGTTCAGGCGGAACAGGTTGCTGATCTTTTTCTGACCGAAATCATACCATATCATATAGTTTCCCTGACGGAATGTAATTACTTTCTGATCTCCCCAGGGCAGAGAAGCTCCCATCAGTGTACGGAGCTGTTTCAGTTCCTGAGTTGGCTGAAAAAGTTTTTCTCCATTGAGAAGTGCTTCGTTTACTTCATCAAGTGTTACCAGTACAGTTTCTTTTCCATTGCGGACATTGATGGTTACGATGTTCTCTACATCTGTACGTACACAAACGTCTCCCCACCACTGCAGTCCCGGTATATTTTTCGGAACCAGGTTGAAGTAATTGTTTCCTCCCGGAATGACATCTTCCAGGGTATAGGATTTCTTTTCTTGTGCGAAGCTAGCTGTTGCTGTCATACAGAATAGGCATACAAGTAAGAATACGCGTTTCATTGTTTGATTGAGCGGTAATTATTGTTCATCCATTGATTCATTGTTTTCTCTCTCGATTTCCGGTTTGCGGCGGCTGTGCATGTAGCGTGGACCGGGAGCCTGTTTCGGGCGTCCGTCGTCTGTGGAAGGACGTGGTGTGCGTGGCTTTGATTCGTCTTTGAACCGGAACTCGTTACGGCGTTCGCGCGTGAATTCTTTTCCGTCACCAGCCTTGCGTCCGCGGAAGCCTTCTTCTTTGCGGAAGTCTTCGTTTTTACGGGAACCGGATGGACGGTCTTCTTTTTTACGGAAACCCTTCTGTTCTCCGTCGCGCGAGAATGAACGTGTTTTGGGACGCGGAGAGTCTGTGTTGCGTCTGGGCTTAAAGTCTTTTCCTGCGTTTTCGCTACGGAAAGCCTTGTATTTACCGTCAAAAAGCTGATATTGACGGAACTGGCATTCCAGTGCACCATTGAACAAAGGAATTTTGACTGAAGCTTTCAGACCGATCTGGTCGAAACATTTATCCCGATAACTCAAGATCCATGCAT
>ENA-ORRN01002164-ORRN01002164.1-human-gut-metagenome-genome-assembly--contig:-NODE-2164-length-12803-cov-2.382413_pt1 | contig 12803 bp, 9 predicted proteins | sample MGYA00242174_ERZ509132 | MGnify/ENA primary metagenome ERZ509132 (study PRJEB26280, sample SAMEA2338671) | human gut metagenome | biome: human gut; feature: human-associated habitat; material: faeces...
GTGGCTTTCAATCAGCCGAGAGGGGCTGGAAAAGCTCCGTGACGACATTGATTACATACTGGAGAGTACAAAAGATGTTACGGGCAAAGCTGATTGAGTGGCAGGGAGATTGGTCGAAATGCCGTAACATCCGAGTGGACGGCACGGATCGAGAACTTTGGAACCTGCCTGTAAAATGGTTTTCCGTAACAAGAATAGGGACTGAAAGCCGGGCGCACTTTAACCGCCCGATTGAACTTGACGAGCGCTATTACGCGCTATCCGAACTACAAACCGCAGTTGCCTATCTGAAGGCAAAGAACGTAGAACTTGCACCGGAAATCGAGACGGAAATAAAACGCCTTCTTGAGCTCGAGGAGCGGTACAGAAGAGCGGAAAAAGAGCGCCGTGAACAAATGCTTGCGCAGAGACGCCGCAAAGAATATGCGCTGACAAAAAGCGCGCTGGATACATGGTACACAAAGTATATGAACGTCGCATTTGTAGAGGGGCTTGACGATGACCGAATGGCAGAATCTCTATACGGATTACAGAATCTGCCGACGTCGGAAGAGTGTGTTCGGGCAATTAAAAGCCTGCGAGTGCAAATTAGGGATATGGAGGAAAAGTATGAATATCTACGAGAAACTGTGTGACGCGCGGCTCGCGCTTCAGGGGCTGAACCTGAAGAAGAGCGGAAACCGAAACAAGATGAAGTATTACGAGCTTGCGGACTTCCTCCCGAGCATCAATGCGATTTGCAAAGAGCAAGGGATTCTTCCGATAGTCAGCTTTACAGAACAGTCAGCGAAGATGACGATCGTAAACCTTGAGAAGCCGGAAGAGAAAATCGAAATCGAGAGTCCATTCGGTTCGGCAAATCTTCCCGGTTGCCATGCGGTTCAGAATATCGGCGCGGTGGAGACTTACCAAAGGCGTTATCTGTATATGGTAGCCTTTGAGATAGTAGAGAGTGACATCTTGGACGGGCAGCTCGACGAGAAGGCGCAGAAACCTGTTTGCGGGCTTTGCGGGCATGAAGTTTCGGACGTGAAGATGAAGGACGGAACGCGCATGAGCGGTCAAGCATTCCTCGATAAATTCGGAATGTGCCCGGCTTGCTATAAAGAAGAAGTAGCGGCGGCGAAGAAGGACAAAGAATGAGTGAGATTATTGCGGGGCAGATAGAGTACTACCAAAACGGGAACCTTTTAATCCGGGCGAAATACGAGAACACGGAGCGATTTATCAAGCGAAAGTATGACAAGGTACGAATCGAACTTGTGGACGGTCGTCCGCTCTCGGAAAAACAAAGACGGATGTGCTACGCGCTCATCAACGCGATTTCCGAATGGTCGGGAGAAGACCGAGAACTGACGAAGGAGCACGTGAAATTCGACTTCATCAGCTCCGATATAGAGAGAATTGCAGACGGTCTTTTTAGCCTCTCAAACGCCCCTATGAGCGTGATAGCCGCGTTTCAAAGCTATCTTGTGAAGTTCATCCTTTCTAACGATATACCCGTCAAGCGTCCGCTCTACGAGTACGTGGACGACATCAACGATTATGTGTATCAATGCCTTCTTCACAAGAAGTGCGCGGTATGCGGAAGGCATGCGGAACTGCATCACATAGACGCGGTGGGAATGGGGAACGACCGGAAAGAGATTGTGCACGAGGGAATGGAAGTGATAAGCCTTTGCCGAGAACACCACACGGAGGCGCACAAGATAGGAAACAAGGACTTTATGGCGCGTTATCACTTTAACGGCGGAATTCAGGCATTTGACGCTGACACCCTCGAGTCGCTGTGGGTATACAAGGACAGCGTGGGTGGTCAGTCTGTAAGCCCTATCTACTATAATGACGGCTGTATCTACACAGGCTTCTGCAACTATGGTTCAGGAAAAAACGATCAGTATGTTTGCATAGATGTTAAGGACGAAGATCCTGACACAACAGATGAAGAGAAGTCACCAAAGTGGATATTCACAAACAAAAGCGGTTTCTATTGGGCAGGCGCATATGCAACTGATGATTTTGTTGTCCTCGGCATGGAAAATGCAAAGGCAAACACTACCGACCCTGCAAGAATAGTTACTCTTGACAAAAACTCAGGAAGCGTTATAGATACTGAGTATACAGTAGGCGGAGGAGTAAGAAGCACTATTTCTTACGATAAGGATACAGACGCTTATTATTTCACATCTAACGGCGGATATTTCTATAAGGCAACAATAGATGATGAGGGCAATTTCACAAAGCTTGACAGCATCCCACTTGGTGGCGCAAGCACATCAACTCCTACAGTTCTTAACGGAAGAGCTTATGTTGGCGTAAACGGCTCAGGCTGGGGCGATTATAAGGGCAGTGTTATTGCAGTTATCGACCTTGACAGCTTTAAGATAGCATACAAGGCAGAAACAAAGGGCTATCCACAGACCTCAGGTCTTGGCGTAGTGAATGAGAACGGCTATAACTATGTTTACTTCTCAGAGAACGCATCTGCAGGCGCTATCCGCTATGTAAAGGATAAAAAGGGCGTAACAGAAGTTCTTGACGCTCAGATAGTAAACGGAAAGAAAACAGCTCCGTCACTTTTCACACCAACGGGTGCTCAGGCACAGTATGCTATAGCTGACCTTGTTGCAGACGAAAACGGCACTATCTACTTCAAGAACGATTCAGGCTACATAATGGCTGTCGGCTCAGAGGTGGAAAAGCTTGTGACCGAGAATGCTAAGACAGTATGCAAAGAGGGCGAAGCTTATGACGCTTCCGACTTGAAGGTTTACGCAGTTCTCAAAAACGGCGCGAAGAAAGACGTTACAGATTATGTGACTATCGACGATACTGCTCTTACAGCAGACGATGATTTCGTTACTGTTACATACAAGTATGGTATGTACAGAGATAAGACGAACGAGGGTGCTGCAAACACAACAGGCGTTGCCGTTTCACCTGTTGAAACAACTATCAACGTAACAGTTCTTGCAGCAGAGGATTATGACAGCGTAAAGGCTGTTGAGAAGCTTATCAGTGACCTTGGCGAGATAACACTTGACAGCGAGAATGACATCAAGGCAGCAAGAGTCGCTTATGACGCTCTTGGCGACCTTAAGGAATATGTAGGCAATGTTGACGCTCTTACTGCCGCAGAGGAAAAGCTTGAAGAACTCAAGACACCAAGCTCTTCATCAGAAGCAGAAAGCTCTGTAAGCTCATCTGACGTATCTTCCGAAAGCACAGTATCTTCTGCAAACTCTGAGGATACATCTTCTGCCACTTCATCAGCCGCAGAGTCAGTAAGCAGTGCTGACAGCTCATCAAAGACAGCAAATAACGCAGGTGCGGCTAACCCTAACACAGGTGCGACAGCAGGCGTTTGCGTAGCAGGTCTTGCACTTCTTATCAGCGGAGCTCTTACAGTTTCAAGAAAGAGAAAATAAAAAAAATTAAGACAAATAAGATATAAGTTATTTTGCAGGATACTCGCCCTCTATTTTCAGGGGGCGGGCATTTTCTGTGATATGAAAAGTGAGAATATTATGAAAAAGCATACACAAAAAAACAGGCAAATAATAATGCTGTCAGCAGCGGCGTTTTTTATCGCAGCGGCTTTTTTGTGTATGCGTTTTTATAATATGAGCAGTTATAAGACACCTGAAAATCCGTTTTCAGCACTGTCTGAAAGCCTTGCGGAGGAGGACGGACAGGGCGGAGAGGGCTATGAAACAAGCTCTCAGCCAAAGGACGAAAGCTCAGATATGGACAGCTCACAGGCAGATGACAGTGATAACACTGATAGTAGCGACAGTAATACAGATACAACAGAAAGCTCTCCGCAGGCTGACAAAAGCGACGGAAATTCCCCGACAGTAAATGGCGGGAACACGAATGTTACCATAAATGTCCAAGGTGAAAATAAGTCTGACGAGGTAAAGAAAAAGCCTGACAGCAAGACCGAAACTGTCACAAAGAACACCGACACAGAATATTTCACCACCTCTATAAAAGAGGGCGAGCGTGTAAAAAAAGCCCTGTATAAGTTCACAATAACACATAAAAACAAGGCTCTCACAGTGCAAAAAGTTCAGGTCACTGTGAACGACAGCGTTGTAAATCAGTTTTCGGGCAGCGTTACCCTTCACGCAGGAAAAAACACTATCCGTGTTGCCTGCACTTATACCGACAAAAGCGGTCAGGTGAAAAGGGCTTATAAGGACTATACAGTTTATTTTGACAAAAAGGAGATAACCTTTGATACCGACCTTGCGGATAAGGATACTGACACAGAAAGCATAACATTTTCAGCCACAGCTTTTTACGGCAGTGATAAAATACCTTTGACAGTAAAAGTCAACGGTGAAAAGCTTTCCGGTGGTGAAACTTTTACCGCACAGCTTTCTGAGGGCGAGAATACTATAACTCTCTCTGCGGAAAAGGACGGCTCAAAGGCTGAAAAAAGCTTTAAGATAAAATACACTCCTGCGGAGTTTTCAATCGATACCGACCTTTATGACCGCACTGTAAATGACGCCGATTTTAGCTTCTATGCGAGAATGAAAGGTCAAAGCGGCAGTGCAAAGCTAAGCGTTATTCTAAACGGCAAAAAGCTTTCGGGCAGAGATAATTATATCTGCACCCTCCAAAGCGGTGATAACCGTATAAGGCTTTATGCAAAAGACGGTGACAAAAAGATAGACAGATATTTCACCGTCACCTATGTACCCATTGCTGACGATACCACAAGACCTGAGATAACGTATATAAACGTCACCAACGGACAGACAGTGAAAGGCTCGGGGTTCACTCTCAGATTTAACGCACAGGACTATAAGGGCGGAAGGATATATGCCGACAAGACCGAGGTCTGGCTAAATGGGCTTTCTGTTGAGTGTATCGCACAGGACAGGAACTCAGCCTATTATCTCCAGCTTTCGGGTGGGGCAAATCTTCTTGAAATAAGGGTGTATGACCCCGAGGGCAGATATGCGGATCATGCCTATACCATAAATTCTGTCAGCGCACAAAAGGGCGAGCAGACAGGCGTTATAACAATGAGCTTTGACGCCGATACCATAGGGCTTGGACAGCTTGCCGCAGGCTCAGAGGTGGCAATATACGAGGGGGACACAGGCGTTGACGTTATAGAGCGTTTTCTCCAGCAAAACGGCTTCACAGGCGACTTTACAGGCAAGGGCGATCAGAGATATCTAAGCCGAATACACAAAAGCGGTGCGTTTTCAGGTGGAGCAGTAAACAGCGAGCTTGCGGAGCTTATAAAAAATGATGGCATTGCAGACAGTGACACACAGTATGCCGACAGCCTTGGAGAGTTTGACTACACCTACGGCTCAGGTTGGGTGTACACTGTAAACGGCAATATGCCTGCATACGGCATGGGCAAGGTGAACTTCACCGACGGCGACACTGTTAGGCTTGCGTTCACAGTTGCCTACGGCAGAGATATAACAGGTTCACAGGATAGCTATGATAAAACATGGTAGGAGGATATTGTTGAAAACGAGAGGTTTTCTTGGCAGATTAGTGGCGGTGTTTGCAGGGGCAGTAATGCTTCTGACAAATGTTCCTGCGGTGAATGCAGATAAAAGCGACAGGATAACTGAAAGCGCAGAAAAGGTCTGTCAGTGGCAGCGTGACAAAATGGGCATTTCTCAGGACGAGAGCATTTTTTCGGGGGATTTTCTGCAAAACGCAGGCATAGGAAGCTCAGATTGGCTTGCCATAGGCATTTCACGCTTTGGTTTTGAGGAGGACTATGAGGCTTATCTCACTGCGCTTTCTCAGCGTGTGAAAGCTCTTTCAGATACCGACAACGCTACCGAGTGGCAGAGGTGCGCTATAACAGCCTCCGCAATGGGAGGCGACCCTGCCGACCTTGGGGGCATAGACCTTGTAAAAGGCGGTGTTTACGGCAGAGATGAAAATAATTCCGTAGGCAAACAGGGCCTTAACGGCTGGATATTTGCGCTTTTGACCCTTGATACAATGGGCTACAAGACCCCGGAGGGTGCAGAGTTTGACAGAGAGCGTATACTTGACGAGATAGTTTCTTCACAGAATACCGATGGTGGCTTTTCGCTGTCAAAAGGTGAAAGCGATATCGACATCACCGCAATGGCTTTGCAGGCGATCGCCCCATATTACAATGATTTTTCCCGTGACGATGTTAGAAAAAGCGTTGACAAAGCGGTGGAGTATCTAAGCGGCAAGCAGGACAGCTCAGGTACGTTCGGAAGCGCAGAAGCTGATTCGCAGGTAGTAATAGCACTTTGTTCACTTGGTATAGACCCCGAAGCTGACAGCCGTTTTGTGAAAAGTTCCGACCTTTTGACCTCCCTGCTTTCCTATCAGAACAGCGACGGTGGATTTTCACATGAAAAGGGCGGCGATTCTGACGAGCTTGCCACAGGGCAGGCGCTTTGCGCACTTGCGGCACAAAAGCGTTTTGAACTTACGATGCGACGTATTTACGATATGAGAGAGGAGCTTTCAGTTCTACAGCGTGAAAAGCTTGACGGTATAAACGGCAGGCTTTCGGATATCTCAGACGAGGAGAGCGCAGAAAAAGCCTTGAAGCTTTTCAATGACCTTGATTGTGACGAACGCACATATGTGAGATACGGTGCAGAGCTTGAAAATGCGGCAGAAAAATACAGCCTGACCTTGAGCGACAGGGCTTTCACAGTGGAGCTTGCACAGACATACCATGGAAACGGTTGTGTATACAGTATAGAGAAAACGGAAATATATAAGGGCAAGAAAGGCTTTACAAAAAGCGACAGGAACAAGCTTGAAGCACTGAGAAAAAACGGTGTTACTTCGGGGGATTGCACTGCTACGGCTGTGCTTTTAGCCCATGCAAAGGCTGACGAGAGCCTTTCCGACAGGGATAAGATAATATCAGAGCTTGAAGAAATGAACGCCAAAGCGAACGAGCTTTACAGTGAGATATCAGACCTTAACAGTATCATAAGCCGTGAGCTTTATCCTGTTGATAGTGTTGGAAAAGACAAAAAGGAGCTTTTGGAAAAGACCGCAGAGAGGATAAAAAAGCTTCCTGAAAGCGAGCGGAAAAAGGTCACTTCTGCTGACGAGATAATAAAAGAGGCGGAGGATAAAAACGTGATAGTGTATGTGATATCTGCGGCAGCGGTGCTGTGCGCAGTGGGAGTTTTCACAGTGGTAAGAAAGAAGGGTAAAAAATGCGTGAGATAACAGATGAAGTGAAAAAGGTCATAATCGGTAAGGACGAAGTGGTGGATATGGTGTTCGCCGCAATTTTGGCGCAGGGTCATGTGCTTATGGAGGACGTTCCGGGCGTGGGAAAAACTACTCTTGCGGTGGCGTTTTCAAAGGCTTTGGGGCTTGAAACAAAGAGGATACAGTTCACCCCTGATACTGTGGCTTCCGACATCACAGGCTATACGGCTTTTGACAGACAGGCACAGGGCTTTACTTTTCACAGCGGTGCGGCAATGACGAATATACTTCTTGCAGACGAAATAAACAGAACCTCAGGCAAGACACAATCTGCCCTTTTGGAGGTCATGGAGGAGCGGGCCTGCACAGTTGACGGCAGAACATATCCTCTGCCTGAGCCTTTTGCAGTGATAGCAACACAAAACCCTACAGGCACAGTTGGCACGGCGGCACTGCCTGTTTCACAGCTTGACAGATTTATGATAAAGCTTTCAATGGGCTATCCTGACAAGGCGGCAATGCGAAGCATAATGTCAGACCGAAGCAGTTCAGACCCACTGGCAGATGTGAAAGCCGTCTGCACCGCTGAAAAGCTTATAGAAATGCAGAAAAAGGCAAAGGCTGTTTTTGTTGACGACAGCGTTTATGACTACATCTCAGACCTTTGCGACGCCACAAGGCATAATGAAAATATTTCTCTGGGCGTATCCCCAAGAGGTGCTTTGGCACTTTGCAGGATAGCAAAGGCGTGGGCGTGCTATAAGGGCAGAGAATATGTCGTTCCCCAGGACGTAAGAGATTTTTTTGTCCATGTTTGCAGCCACAGGATATCACTTTCTGCAAAGGGCAGGCTCTCAGGACTTGCGGCAGAAAGTGTGCTTGACGAGATACTTAAAAGCGTAAAATGCCCTGAGAATGAGGAAAAACGCAGATGAAGAGGCTATGCTTCTGCCTATGCACAGCTTTGGGCATACTGCTTTTTGTGCTGAAAAAACCCATTGGCATATCGGTGCTTGGGTTGTGCGCAGTGCTTTTTGTATTGTCAGTATGTGTAAATATATTCTCGAAGAAAAAGCTGTCAGCAACACTGGTTAGCGACGGCACAGGCTTGAAAAATAAGGACATGAGCCTAAAATTTATCTTCACAGGAACTTGCGGTGAATACAGCAGTAAACTGCGGCTTAAAAATATGCTCACAGGACAGTGCGATGACATAAAGGTGCATTTTATCATCAGCAGAGAGCCTGCTCAGGTGGATATCACTGTAAAAAGCGACACCTGCGGAAAGATAAAAGCAGAGTTTCTGACACTTAGAGCCTTTGACTTTACAGGGCTAACATGGAAAAAGGCGCAGTGCGAAATAAAGGGCAGTGTGAACATAATGCCTGATGCTGCAGAGATAGATGAGAGCGAGGAAGCAAAGCTCAAGGAAGCCCTTGAAAGCGACTTTTTCAGCAATGAAAACGAGGGCTTTGACCACAGCGAGCCTATCGGAATAAGAGAATATCGTCAGGGGGACAGCTATAAATCGGTGCATTGGAAGCTGTCTTTCAGACTTGGTGATATCTACGTCCGTGAATATGGCGAGCCTGTTACTGACAGCCTTTGTATCTACGTTGAAACAGGCGGAAATGTCCCCGCAACGGATTATGATCTCATTGCTGCAAAGGCACTGAGCCTTTCAATGTATCTTTCAGACGGCGGTATAGGGCATTACATGGCGTTTTACAGCTTTTCTCAGCAGAGAAAAGTTTTCGAGCATATCGACAGCGCAGACAGCTTCACTGTCGCTCTGGACAGCCTTCTTTCTTCACAGCCTGAGCAGGGAAAAGAGCGACTGACGGAGTTTTCAGAGCTGTTTGAAAGAAGCGGCATAAGCCGTGTTATCGAGATAAAATAGTAAAAGAGGTGACAATTTTGACAGCAAGTGTTTGCTATGTGGAAAAGCACTTTTCAAAGGGTGTTTATATCATGCAGAGCCTTTTTGGTGCAGTGACAATGCTCCTGCTGTCATTGTCGCTTGGTATGGACTGGCGAGCCTTTGTCCTGGTAGGTGTGTGCATATTGACAGCCCTTGCAGGGGTATCAAAAAAGACTTTGCCTATACCATTTTTCGCCGCACTATTGTCGGCGGTGATATTCCACAAGAAGTTTTTAACAAGCCTTGCAGGGCTTTTGAACTGCATCTTGACCGCCCACGGTAAAAGCGCAGGAGTAGTGGAAATGCTTGTGGAAAAAAGCTCAGACCCTTGGTTTGCTCTTTGCGTGGGTGCAGTGATAGTTTCCACAGTGCAGAGTATTTTCAGCCGTCTTGACAGCAGAGTTTTTACAGTGGCAATGCTTGCGCTGTTTTTGTGCGCAGGTATCTTTATTGATATCCCTCTGTACTATGCCACTGCAGAAGTTGCGTTAGGTATCCTTGCATTGACGTTTTCCGGCAGCATAAAAGGCGATTTGAAGCCCTTTGTGCTTATACTTACAGCATTTTGCGCAGTGCTTATAGCCTGCCTGACAGGGCTTTTTGATAAGCTTTCCAACTTTGCCTTTGCCGATCGCTTTAATACGAAAAGTGAGTACGAGATCATAATGGAGCACCCACAGCCATTGTATCTTCTGGAGAGCCGTTTTGAGAAAGAAACTAACGGCGTGTGGGGGGAGCTTAGCGGTGAGGAGAAATATGCCTACTCAGACGAGTTTTATTGGCTTGATAAGCTTGATTTCTCACCGGCTTTTCAGACCGCTTTGCTTGACAATGCCATTGATATATCCGACAGCGGCAATGTTACAGTAAACATCAAAAATGGCGGAAAACCCCTTTATACCTATGGTATGACCGCCGCAGAGAACGCTTTTTCCGACCCAAAGATAATAGGCGGAAGCTTTGAGAACACCAAAAGCTATTACAGGCTTGCGGTATCGGAAGGCTATCTCACAAAGCCTTTTGGCACATTTGATACCCTGCGCACTTCTGAGCCTGCGGATTATCTTGCTACAGAAAAGGGTTATCGTGACTATGTTTATTCCACCTGCCTTGACATATCAGCCGAGGACAAACAGCTTGCCGCAAACCATTTTGATCTGCAAGGTTCTCAGGGTAAACTGCGGTCTGATATGCTAAGCTTTTTTGTGTCAGACGCAGTGCTTGACAGGTCAAAGACCTATGGGGGCGAAAGCTCTTTTGCAGATATGCTTGAGGTAACTTGCCGTGGGGGCGAGGAGGATTTTGCTGCCGCTGCTGTGAAGATATTCCGTGCAAAGGGCGTTCCTGCCAGACTTTGCAGAGGATATTTTATCACATCAGATATGACCAAAGGCCTTACAGATAACTCAGCCCTGACCGTCACTTCAAAACAGCTCCACTATTGGGCGGAGTATTACAAAGACGGCATAGGCTGGCAGCCTTTCGAGGTCTGCCCCGATTATGTTGGCATGATAAAAACTGACGACAGCTCTGTAAAAGCAAAGCCCACCAACCAAGGCGGCGAAGCCCTTGCTCCCGAGGACGAGGACAAACCAAGGGAAGAGATCTTTGAGGAGAACAAGACTAAACCTGCGGAGAAAAGCTATGCGGTATATATCGTTATCGGTGCGGTAATACTTATACTGTGCCTTATTGTGGCAATAATAACTTTGGTAAGAAAAAGAAAGTTTGCCGCTCTGCCTGACAGCAAAAAGGTGGAGAAGCTGTTCTTTGCAGGCAGAAAAAAGCTTTGCGGCAGGGATTTCTCAGACCATACGCCAAGAGAGCTTTCCGAGAGCATAAAAAAGACCTTTGGCGCTGATATGGCGGAAAGCTTCACAGAGTGCGAGAAAATATACGAAAAGGCGAGATTTTCAAGGCTCGAGATTTCACCACAGGAAATGCACATAGTGAAAAACTTTGCAGTTTCGGCAAAGAAAGCCAAAAAGCTCAAAGGTCAGGAGGGAGCAGAAAAGTGAAAAAGGATATCGCTCTGCTCATAGTCATAATTTTAGCAGTGGCAGCGGTCATAAAGGGAGTTGATATTCAATCCGTTGACGAGTATTACAGCCTGCACAGCGACGATACCGCAAATGCCGCTCACACTGTCACTCTGACAGTGGATTGCTCTGATATTTTGGATAATTACGATATGCTTGACAAAAATCTCCGTGACGAGTGCTATGTTCCCTCAGACGGCATTGTTATGCCTGCGGAAAAATATGTCCTCCGTGAGGGCGACACAGCATTTGATCTGTTGGAAAAAGCTACAAGGTGCGGGAAGATACCCCTTGATTATCAAGGCTCAGAGGATAATATTTACAACACGGTGTATGTCCGTGGCATAAACAATATCTACGAGTTTTCCTGCGGTCCGTCCTCAGGGTGGACCTATACGGTAAATGGCGAAAGCCCCGATAAGGGCTGTTCACAGTATGTCCTCCATGACGGTGACAGCGTGGAGTTTTACTACGTTTGCGACTACACAAAGGAGGCGGTGAAATGAGGTTGTCAGCTTTTCACCCTTTGACCGCCCTTGTGTATTTTGCGGCTGTGCTTGCAGTGACAATGTTTTGCTTTTCACCAGCCGTTGGTATATGCTCGGCAGTGGGAGCGTTCCTGTTCTGTGCCATAACTCAAAGCTGTAGACAGACCGCATCAGACCTTGCTTTCTACATCTTTCTTACTGCAGTTTTGACTGTCACAAATCCACTTTTTTCACATAAGGGCGTAACGCCGCTGTTTTTCGTAAATGGCAAGGCTTACACAAAGGAAGCCCTTTTTTATGGCTTGACCGCTGGACTATCCCTCACCGCTGTGATAATGTGGTGCAAAGCTCTTGGAAAGGTGCTTACTAGGGAAAAGCTCCTATACATTTTCGGTCGAAAAACGCCAAAAGCTGCCCTTGTGATAACAATGACAATGGGCTTTATCCCAAAGCTCAAAAGGCTTCACAGACAGCTTTTGGACGCTTTGAATTGCTCTGGTGCGAACATCTCCGACAGCCGTTTTGACCGCCTGAAAAAAGACTGCACAGTGTTCACAGCCCTTTGTGCAGGTACGCTTGAAAGGGGAGCGGACACAGCCGCTTCAATGAAAGCCCGTGGTTATGGTATCCGGAAACGAAGCTTTGCACACTCGTTCAAGTTCAGAGCATGGGACGGCATTTTTGTGGCGGCTTTTGCAGTTATCTTTGCATTGGTGCTGATATTTTCCGCAAAGGGCGAGCTGTCCGCCGCTTTTTACCCTGTGATAAAGCTTGAAAACAGCGTTTTTCCTGTGGGAATGTTCGCATTACTATGCGTTTTCCCGTTTATTCTTGAAGTAAAGGAGAGCATAAAATGGAAATATTGTCTTGCGAAAATGTAGCTTTCAAATATAACGAAAGCACGGACTATGCCATTTCTGACTGCACTTTTTCAGTGAAAAAAGGCGAAAAAATAATGCTCTGCGGTGCTTCGGGAAGCGGAAAATCTACTTTGCTCAGGCTTCTGAAAAGAGAGCTTTCCCCAAGGGGCGAGCTTTCTGGAAACATCACCCTTATGGGCAAGGACAGAAGCGAGCTTTCTGATAGAGAAAGTGCCGAAAAGATAGGCTTTGTAATGCAAAGCCCTGACAGCCAGACGGTGTGCGACAA
>ENA-ORRN01002168-ORRN01002168.1-human-gut-metagenome-genome-assembly--contig:-NODE-2168-length-12798-cov-2.489838_pt1 | contig 12798 bp, 11 predicted proteins | sample MGYA00242174_ERZ509132 | MGnify/ENA primary metagenome ERZ509132 (study PRJEB26280, sample SAMEA2338671) | human gut metagenome | biome: human gut; feature: human-associated habitat; material: faeces...
CCCACCGTAAAGTCCTTGCCTTCATAATAACTGAAATTCATGGTGTCATCACCAATCATCGCTTCCTTCAGCTTGTCCTTATACTGTTTGCGTAAGTAAGCCTCCTGCCCGTAAAGCAGATATATTTTTTTGAAATCCCCGGACTTTAAGTCCTGAATCAATCGCTGCATGTCTTCTCCTGTCTGCTGGTCTTCCCATATACTTCTACTTTATTTTTAACATGACTGCACATAATTCTGCAATGCCTTTTCAACTACTGCATTTAACGTCTCGCCATTCATTTCTGAAATTCGCACAAGTTCCCTATGAAGCTTAGGCTGTATCCGTACATTGAATACTCCTTTATAAACCTTGCATGGTTCCTTTCCAACCTCTTTGCAAAATTCCAGATAATCATCCACCGCCTGATGAAACTCCTGTTCAATATTTTCCACCTGATCGCTGGAAAAATCTACATAATCATCAATTCCATTGATAACGCCTCGTAATTTCCTGGCATGTGCATCATAACGTATTAATGTGTAGTAACCCTTATACTCCAAAACATTATCTTTCATTACAATTCTTCCATTTCTTTTAATTTCTGTACCAGATCCTCTACTGCTCCTTTATCCATAATATCTGTAGGATATGGCTTATGAAGCATATCAATTCTTCCATCCTTTTCTCTGTAAAATTTTACCCGTGAACCTGATGTTTTGCCTTTATTAAATTCTTCAAATCCCATCTTTCCCAATAAATATCGCGCTTCCAAATATTGATAATCCGATGGAATGTTTAAAATCCTTTTCTTTGCTTTTTCATATTTACTCATATAGTACCTTTCTATGTAACTATATGATAGTTACATTTTATTTCTTTCTCTTGAATTTGTCAATTGAATCTATCCATAATTAAGATTTTCTATTAATCTGCAATATACCCTCTCACCTGCACACGGCTCTTATCATCAACCGTCACGGTGATTGCCCCATAATCTTTTGTACAAAACCATGGAATATCTACCTTTTCAAGGCGTTCCAGGGTTTCTTCATGCGGATGCCCGTAACGGTTTCCTTCCCCGCAGGAGATAATGGCAAGCTTGGGATTGGCTGCTTTTAAAAATTCTTCTGAAGTGGAATTCTTCGATCCATGATGTGCAACCTTGAGTATGGTCAATTCTGTCTCCGTATGATTTGCCCCCATTTTATTCTGTGGTCTCTTTTCTTCAATCTGTTCCTCTATTCTTTCATCCTCTATACTCTGTTCCTCTATACTCTGTTCCTCCATACTCTCTTCCTCCATACTCTCTTCTTCCCCTGATATTCTTATGACATCCTGCATCTGCGTCACTCCGGGTTCTTTCCAGTCCTGCAGTTCCTGTGTCAGATGCTCTTCTCCTGCTCCCTGCACATCACCGGTAAGAAGCATGGAAAATTCCCGGTAAGTCACAAGCAGTACCATGGAAGTTTCATTGAGATCTTCTGCCCGGTAGCCTTTTGATGGATGTAAGCACCGGAATAGCAATTCACCATCCTGAAGCTGCTGTCCTTCATGCAGGAGCTGAACAGTAATTCCATTCTGCCCTGCCAGCTCAACCAGTTCTTCATACCCTTCACTGCGGCACTCATCTGCAATATCCGTAAGCACCAGATTTTCTACCCGGATTCCTTCAAGCTCTGCCTGCTCCAGTAATTCCGCAATTCCATTGTAATGATCACTGTCCGCATGGCTTACAAATACGGCCTTAATCTGTGATGCCCCCTGATATTTCAGAAAAGGAATCATCCGATACTTTCCGACTTTAGAAACCGAGGAGCTTCCTCCATCTGTCAGATAAGAATCTCCATTCTCCGTCTGCAGGAAAATACAGTCTCCCTGTCCGACATCCAGGAAAGTAACCTGTAATTCCGGTCGGAAACGCCAGGTAAGTATCACTACACCAAGCAAGAGGAAGCCCCAGCAGATTCCTACAGGAATTCCATATGTTGAAATCCACTTTCCACCATGACATGCTATTCTTCTTATTCTTTTATTCTGCATTTCATACTGTGGTATTTCATATTGTGATACTTCATACCGTGGTATATTATATTGCGCCATTCCGTGTTGTGATCTTTCATACTGTGACTTTTCATATTGCAATACTTCATGACATGGCGGATCCTCTTGCAATATTTCTTTTGCGCAGCCACCTCGTCTGTGAATACAGTCCTTGTGAATATACTCCTTGTGAATACAATCCCTTTGATACAGCACTGCCTTACGCTTCGTCCTCCCCAGAGCTGCAATAATAATTAACACCGCCACATATACTGCCAGCTGCCATTTTGCAGGACAGCCCGGCGTCCAGTAATGGTGAGGCAGCTGCTCTGTAAACAGTCCAAGCCTTTCGTATACCATAAGGATCCCTGTAATCAGCCATGCCGCAGGGATAGCAAGCGGCGTGCACAGGAAGGCTGCAAGAATCATCACAATTCCTGCACCCATTAAAATACTCATCATGGGAAGTACAATGAAATTTAAGAACATCGAATAAACCGGAATCTGATAAAAGACTCCCAGATACACTGGAAGCGTCACTGCCATCAGAGCAACTCCTTCAAACAGCTTTTTCCCCTTTCTGACATTGCCAAGAACCGGAAGAATCAGGGATATGCCCAGAACACACAGAAAAGAAAACTGAAAGCCGCTGTGAAAGAGATAAAGCGGCTGTTCCACAAGCACCAGAACTGCCGCAACAGCAAGCGCCGTGATCCGGTCATAGGTTCTTCCGAGAATCTGTGCCAGCATTTGCAGCAGAAACATGGCGATTGCCCGGATTGCTGAAACCGCAAAGCCGGTCATCATTCCATACAGAACAATGATCATGGAAGCCAGTATGGCACTTAATTTTATTTTTAATCCTGCTCTTCGTAAAAGCTGATAGAGTCCCATTCCAATCATGGAAATGTGAAGCCCCGAAATAGCAAGAATATGTGCAATGCCATTTCTCTGATAAAGGCCTTTGATTTCTTCGTCTAAGATTCCTTTTTCTCCAAGCAGCATGGTCTTCATTACCGAGGCTTCCTGTTCCGGTAACAACGCATCCACTTTACTGCCTGCTTTTCTTCGTAACTGATATAAACCTTCTGCTATTTTATAAAACCTGTCTGATTTTACTTGAATTTCCGCCTGATTAAGGCGAAAAGAGATTCGAAGTATCTGATAATAGAACGGGGCATTGAATTGCCCGGGATTCGTTGGTTGTTGAAAATTTTTCAGTGTCCCCTTCAGGATAACCAGGCTTCCGATTTCCGGTTCCGGAACACCCTCCCTTAAATAACACAGGATATTCTCTGTGGCTTTTGTGTCAGCTGGCTTTTCTGCACATTTCTCCTGTACGAATAACTGCTTTTCTGCTGCTTCCTCCTGTGCAAGTAACTGACCTTCCACAGCTTCTTCCTGTACCACTGACTGACCTTCCACCGGATTGTCTCCAGCAAAAGAAACCTGCTTTAAGTAGACTACCGTTTTATCCTGTCCCCCCTGGGTTTTCACTTCTTTCTGATAAACCCTTCCCTGCACAATAACTGTCTGCCCTTCCAGCTCCGGGCAGCTCCACGGTTCCTTTCGTGACAGGGAAGTTACAATACAAATCAAAATCACCACTACCAGACACCCCACACTTAAGGGGCGCTTTCTCATTCATTTCCTCCTCTACTCCACAAGATCCAGATTCCGTTCATACGATGGCTGCAGGCTGGCATGATCCTTGAGATCTACCGCTCCCTCCGTATCAATGGTAATCTGTACACGATTCACACTGGACAATTCTGTCAGTGAATTTACTATTGAATAAATCATCACATCTGAGCTGACATTATAAGATTTCGTCCAAAAGGATGTATCAAGGTTTACATAACATGTTCCATCTTTTACCGTCACACTTAAGATCTTCGTAGACGGATTTAACACCGCATAACCGGCTTCATTCTTCTGCGGTCCTAAAAGGAGCTGTTCCACTACAAGCCGCTCCATGGAAATGTTACTGCTGTATACTACATTTCTTTTTACCGCACAAAGCCTTGTTCCATCTTCATTTGCATAATAAAGCAGCAGTTTTGCCTTCTCATAGGTATTGATTTCATTACCATTGTTATCGATGAACATATCGGCATTCATTACCCCGATTACATTTCCGTAGGTATCCGTTAGTGGCTCTTCCTTTACCTGGAAGGAAATATGCGCCACACCATTGATCTGGGACAGAGTCCGCACAATTGCCGCCCTGGTCAGCACCTCGGTTGTCACCGGCTGACGGTAATATTCTTCACTGAAATCAAGCAGAAGCTGCTCCTCGGTGATCGATTCGGAAAGCAGCTGCACATTTCCACTTAACGGTGCACGATACTGCAGCTTATCTGCAGGCGCCGACAGCTGTTCCAAAAGCTCCTGCAGCAGGATTTCCTGATCGGTGGTTTCCGTCCGGTAATCATGGCTCGCAATGGCAGTCTCTTCATTATTCAGGCTGTAAATGTGATATATTTTTCCCGTTTCCTGCTCCTTCTTTCCACAGGCACACAATAAAATCATGGAAAATAACACTGACCAGAACATCACCTTATGAATCCAGCCAGATTTCTGTTTTCCATATGGGTTACCCCTGTGCTGCCGTGTAGCATCCAGCGGATATTCATATTTATTCTGTTCAAAGACAATCCTTTTCTTTCCCATACCGCTATCCATTTCTATCCTGGTTCAAAATCATTTTCAAAATCATTCTTTTCCTTATTCTTCCCTGCCATCCAGACTGTGCCTGTTTTCCCCTGTCAGGAACAGGTATTGATTCTGTCACACAACTGTCTTCTGCGATACATCAGATCATGCTGCTGTACATCATGAACCGTTACAGTTCAGCCATGCCCATTCATAAGCTGCCCTTAGTGAGCAAGCTCCCACGGTCATCTTGCACAATCATTTCTGCATGGCTGAACTGTTACCACGAACCTGCTTACGCCAGTGATCTTGTCAATGGAATCTTCACTGTAAAGACGCTGCCCTCGCCCTGGATACTCTCTACCTTAATCGAACCGCGTAACAGCTGTACGGCGCCCTTCGTAATTGCAAGTCCAAGTCCCGTTCCACCGATTTCTCTCGAGTGGGACTTGTCTACCCGATAGAAACGTTCATAAATATGCTGGATCGAATTCTCCGGAATTCCAATGCCTGTATCCGCAACCTGTACCGTAAAGAACTGATGGTCTGCGTCCAGAATAACATTCACCTTTCCCTGCTCCCGGTTATACTTAATGGCATTTTCAATCAGATTGGTTAAAATCAACGAAAGCTTCACTTCGTCCACTTCTGCAATAATTTCGCGCTTACTGATGAGTGTCAGTTCAATATCCGTTTTCTTGGCAATTGGTCGAAGCCGCCGTAAAATCAGTTCCGTAAGTGCATTGATATCGACGGATGTGATATTTACGGACGCTGCTGACTTGTCCATCTTCACAAGTGCAAGCAGGTCATTGATGATTTTGTCCTCACGCTCAATTTCCTCTGCAATATCTACCATGAATTCCCGGTACAGCTCCACCGGCACATCCTCCTGCGCAATCAGGGAGTCCGCCAGCACCTTCATGGATGTAATCGGTGTTTTCAGCTCATGGGAAACATTCGCCACGAAATCCTGTCTCGTCTCATCAAGTGCATTCATCCTTTGCAGCACACTGTTAAATGCATCCACGATATGCTCTGTTTCTATGTAATCCGGCACACTGATCGTTTCATTCGTGTAGCCCTCCTGCACCTCACTGATCGCTCCCGATACCCGGTCAAAGGGCCGGATCAGAATTTTAGCCAGGATAATTGCCAGCGCCAGAATGCACAGAGCCATAATAATCTCGATAATCAATGCTTTCCGGCTCAGAATGGAAAGCGTCATGGCAATACTGTCGGTGGAAACACTGGTCAGCATCACGCCACGTACCACTTCCGTTCCCTCCGGCTGTTCGGGCGTTGCGTTCTGTTCCGAAATGGTCTCCATAATCGGAACCGTAATTTCAATAAACCCGTTCACCCGGTCATAATTTGCCGTATTGGAGCCCTTAAAACACTTAATAACCTCCTCGGAAACAATCGTCTTTCCCTCGCTGAGTCCATAGGTATCCTTCACAATTTTCAGACTGCCGTTAATAATCATCACACGCCCGTTATACAGATTGGAAAGCTGCTCGAGCTCTGCATTAATCACTTCCGATGAACTGTCCGGCAGATAATTATAGGTAATCAGATGATCTGCAATAACCTTCAGCTGATTCTGCACATCAGAAATCCGCACCTTAACGGCACGATCCTCATAGTTGCTCAGAATAACCTGGTAAATAATCGTACACGGGATAATTCCCGCAAGAAAAATAATGATAAACAGACGCAGCTTTAAACTGCGTCCAATCTTTAATCCTGGAAAAGAAATTTTTGATTTTTCTGACATTACTTCTGATTCCTCACGAATAGTAGTAGCCGACGCCCCATTTCGTATGTACATAGCGTGGATTGGACGGATTCTCTTCGATCTTTTCACGCAGACGGCGGATATGAACATCCACGGTACGCACATCCCCCGGATAATCGTTTCCCCAGATCAGCTTCAAAAGACTCTCCCTGCTGTAAACCTTGTTGGGATTTAAGACCAGAAGCTCTAACACATCAAACTCCCTGGCAGTCAGGTTCATCTCTCTGCCTGCCACAAATGCCCTGCGGTCATCACAGTAAAGCTTCAGATCCCCATCTTCAATCACCTTGGCTGCTTCCTTCTGCTTCGGGGTTGTTCTACGCATAATGGCCTTGATTCTTGCCTTTACCTCAAGAATATTAAACGGCTTCGTAATATAATCATCCGCACCGTATTCAAGCCCCAGAATCTTGTCCATATCCTCCCCTTTGGCAGTCAGCATCACAATCGGCACACTGGAAAACTCACGTACCTGCTGGCATACCTCAAATCCATCCTTCTTGGGAAGCATCACATCCAGAAGAATGATATCATATTCTTTACTCTGAATCATGGCAAGTGCCTCCTCACCATCATAGGCACAGTCCACTTCCATTCCATCCTGTTCCAGACTGAACCGGATTCCCTTTACAATCAGCTTTTCATCATCCACTATCAAAACTTTCTTCGCCATTTCCCTTTACCTCAACCGTATCTCCCAACGCTCTATACGGTAATATATGCTTTGATTTTCTGAAACAATCCATCCTTGATTCCGGCCACATTCATCACGCTCTCAATCCGGTCAAAGCTGCCGTGCTCTTCCCGATAGGCAATGATGCTCTTTGCCTTGCTGCTGCCAATTCCGGGCAGGGTACATAACTGCTCCTGTGATGCCGTATTCAGATTCACCAGACAAACGTTCTTCTGTCCGTCCGCATTCTGTGAGTCTGACACTGCAGTCCCTGAGATTGTGCCTGTTTCTCCGGACTGTGTCATGACATTCTGCAGCGGGAAATCCATTTCTGCGACTTCTTCACGGGTAGGTACGTAAACCTTCTCCCCATCGGATACAAAATCCGCCTGATTCAGGTAATCCGGATCTGCTTTGGCACTTAGTCCGCCTGCACATTCAATCGCCTGATAAATGCGGCTTCCCTGCGGCAGTTCATAAACGCCCGGCTGTTCCACTGCTCCGCAGACATGTACCATTAAGGACACCTTCGCTTCCTTTTCTTCCAGCATCCCTGCACCATGGATACCCACACTTGTATCTGCAGATATACCTGCATCAAAACTCCCTGCATATTCACCTGTCGTCCCGACTTTTCCAGTATCAGATTCTTCCAGTGTATTTCTATCAGAGTTTTCCAGCATGAGCTCACCAGATTCCACACTTCTGCCGGCTTTCTGATTCTCTTTAGAATCCCCGGACAAATCAGCCGGATCCTCTTCTATGATCTTCTCCGTATCCTCAAACAGCAATTCCGCTTTTTCCTTATGGCACCCGAACAGCGTACATAGCAGAATCACCGGAACAAGGACCAGAGACCGATATTTTTTCTTCATTGTCATCCTTTCCGATTCCGGAAGGAGCCCTTATAACAATTACTAATTATTGTAATAGAAATTTTCAATATTTACAAGCACTATTCCGCTTTAAAAATGATCATTCCGGCGATGGCAATGATCGCACCGATCACCTTTTTCCACTCAAACGGCTGCTTCTCCACACCAAACCAGCCAAACACTTCAATGATATAAGCAACGATAAGCTGTGAAATAATGATCATCATCACGGCCTTTGCAGGACCTGCAGATTCCATACTCTTAATGACCGTGTACGTGATAAAAGCACCGATTGCCCCACCAAGGAGCATATACTTCGGCTCGATCTGCATCAGCTTTCCGAAGGAGCTGCGGTCGGTAATCAGATATGCGGCAAGACAGACAAGCAGCGCCGTGAACTGTACAAACACATTTGCCATCCAGATACCGGTGCTTTTCGTCACCTGTGTATTAAACACTCCCTGCACGCTCATCAATGCTCCCGAAAGCAGTGCAATAAAAATTCCAATCATATGAATTCCTGCCTTTCTGTCCATCCGGACTTTATCCACAGTATCTCCACATGATTGGAATCTCATTCTTACCTTTTATTCACTTTGATTATCCAGAGCCTGCTGCCGGTAATAATCTTCATCCAGGTATTCCACCTCATCCTCTTCGCCATCTCCGGCCGTATCCTCGATGTAGGTCTCTTCGATCTGCTCACCGGTAATCTGGTACTTGATCTGTTCGGAAAGCGTCTTCAGCTCCTCATTCGCATCTGCTCCATTCCAGATCTCTGCAAAAAGTGCCTCCAGCTTCAGCCAGTAATTTCCCGTTTCAAGCATCTTCGGAATCGGAACGGATGTCTCGTATTCCCTGGCAAAAACCTGCAATGCATCATATGGATATTCCATATCCTTCTGCGCCGAAACCTTACCGGAACGGTCATAAAGAATTTCATTGTACTCACAGGTTAAGTATCTCGCAAAATCATTTGCCACTTCCTGATTCGTCGAATAACCATTAATTGCCACACAGTTCGTCACTGAAAGGGAACTGGACGGCTCCTCCTCTTTAAAGGATGGTGTTGTCACAAACCCATATTCATAGGCAAAGGTTCCATCCTGCTTCGCCTGCTCCAGGGCAGCAACGGCATCGGAGGTTGCCACGGTAAATACCACCTTCCCCTGCATGAAGTCATTCAGAGTACTCTCATAACTGATCGCACTTGTATCAATTGAGAAGAAGTTATTCAGATTCTGATATGCGGTCATACTCTGAATTGCATTCAGATTATAAATGTCCACCTGTTCTGTATCCCAGCCGTTCTCACCGCCCATATTGATGGCATTGCCGATGAAAAAGTAATTGTAGAAAATATCGGTAACATCCCACTTAAATACGGATTCCACCTGCTCCGGTGCATCGTACATATCACCAAAGGTCTGGATATCCTCAATCGTCTTCGGAAGATACTCTGCAATCTTTACCTCAATCTGTTCTTCTGTAAAAGGAGATTCCTCCTCAACAGCTTCTTCTGTCGTCTGCGAATCACTCCTGTCCGAAGCTGTGTCTGAACTTTCAGACTCCGCAGCTTTCTGTGTATCTCCGGCACCAACACTACTCTGCGTTGCATCTGCACTTCCGGTATCTGAACTGCTCTGCGTTGTATCTCCACTTGCAGAATCCACGTTCTCCTGCATTTCCTGCGCCGCCGCTTCCTCCTGCTCCTGCAATAGCTGTGCAACCGCCAGATCCCGCAGATACGTCTTGTTATAAAGCAGGGAACTGGTCTCAAAATAAAACGGATATCCCAGGAGCTTATCCTTATAGGTTGCAGCCGCAAGTCCCTTTCCGATAAAGGTTTCTTCCATGTTTACGGTCGGTTCGACCGGGACTGCCAGTCCTGCCAGATAAGCTTTTTCCAATGCATCATTACTGATCACATACAGATCCGGCACATTGGATTCCACCGAATTCCGGTTGATTGTCTCCACATAATCAAGTCCCGATTCCAGCACCGGCACAATCCGGGCGTCATGTGTTTCGTTATAGGCTACTGCCGCACTGCTTAAATAAGTGGTTAGCGCATCGTCAGTATACCAGAGATAAATACTGTCTTTGTTATGATTGGAAAACAGAGATGAGTCCTCGCTCTGCTCCTTTTCCTTTACGGGCATTCCCGATTTTCCAATCGCAAAAATACCTGCTGCGGCCAGGGCAATGAGTAAAATTGCCATGAGTCGTTTCTTCATATATAAACTCCATTTCTACAGACAGCCATGCGGTATCGTTTCCTACCTTCACAGCTGCAATTATCATTACGATTCACATCATTGACAGAACAATCCACCATAAGACTACTAGGAAAGAACCTCGTCAATGCTCTGCGTAAGAATACCGATCATCTGATCCACATCCTCCTTTGTAATTACAAGAGGGGGAACAAAGCGGATAATATCAGTTCCTGCATTAATCAGGATCAGTCCCTTTTTCAGTGCTTTATTAATCACAGGTCCAACCGGCACCTTAAAGACAAGTCCCTGCATCATGCCGATACCACGGCGTGTCTCAATGACATCGTACTTATCTGCAAGCTCATTTAACTTCTCTTCCAGATATGCACCTGTTTTTTGCACATTATCTATTATATGGTTCTCCCCGAATAAATCAAGTACCACATTAATGGCTGCTGCAGCAAGCGGATTTCCACCGTAGGTCGTTCCGTGATCGCCGCTTGTCAGGGAATGCTGTGCAACCTTTTCGGTCATCAGGAATGCACCGACCGGCACACCACAGCCAAGCGCCTTGGCCGTTGTCATAATGTCGGGCTTTACTCCGTACTTCTGCCAGGCATACATAGATCCGCATCTTCCCATTCCGCACTGAATCTCATCGAGAATCAGCAGGATGTCCTTTTCCTCGCAGAGCGCCTTGATCTTCTTCATGAATTCTTCTTTAGCAGGATAAATGCCGCCCTCGCCCTGTACGGTCTCAAACAGAATCGCACAGGTCTTGTCCGTCACCTGGCTTAACACACTTTCAAAGTCATTCATTTTTGCAAAACGGATGTTGCCGATCATCGGTTCAAAGGCCTCCCGGTATTTCGGGTTGCCGGTAACGGAAAGTGCGCCCATCGTTCTTCCATGGAAGGAATGCTCCATGGCGATAATTTCATGATCGGTTGTTCCATCCTTTAAATATGCGTATTTTCTGGCTGCCTTAATCGCGCCCTCAATGGATTCCGCACCGCTGTTTGTGAAGAATACACGGTCCATACCGGATACTTCCTTCAATTTTTTTGCCGCTTCAATCGCCGGAACATTGTAATAATAATTCGAGGTATGAATCAGCTTGTCAATCTGTGCCTTCAGCGCATCGTTGTATCTCTGATTATTGTAACCAAGTGCAAATACTGCAATTCCTGCACAGAAATCAAGATATTCCTTTCCATCCATGTCATAAAGATGAACACCGTCACCATGATCTAACACGATCTGAAACCGGTTATAGGTATGAAGCAGAGCCCGTTCTGCTTCGTCAATATATTCCTTCATTGTTCCCATTATTTTCAGCTCCCTGCTTTTAATTTCCTGTTATTCACTCATCTGTATCCCTACAGTTCTTCCGCATCTCTTACTTTTCATCACTGATTGGATCATCATCCGGAACGATGGCTGTTCCGATTCCGCTGTGGGTAAAGATTTCAAGCAGCATACTGTGAGGGATTCTGCCATCAAGGATATGTACCCGGCTTACCCCATTCTTCACTGCAGAAGTACAGTTATTCAACTTCGGAAGCATGCCTCCGCCAATAATACCTTCCTGAATCAGCGCATCCGCTGCGGAAACCCGGATTCTTGAAATAAAGGAATCCTTATCATTGATGTCCTTATATAAGCCCTCGATATCCGTGAGGAATACCAGCTTGTTGGCTCCGACGGCCTTCGCAATGGCGCAGGCTGCATCATCCGCATTGATGTTGTAGGAACCGCCGTCGTCGCCCTTTCCTACCGAAGCGATAATCGGCACATAGTCAGAGGCGATGAGCGCATTGATGTAGGCAGGGTTCACTTCGGTGACCGTGCCCACACGACCCAGTTCGGGGCTACGCTGCTCGGCGATGATGGTTCCAGCGTCAGTTCCGTTTACGCCTACAGCCAGGTTACCATGCTCGTTCATGGCAAGAACCAGCTCTTCGTTCACCTTGCCCACCAAGGTCATCTTCACAACATCCATGGCTTCGTCGGAGGTTACGCGCTGGCCATCCTTAAACTCAACATCAATGCCGAATTTGTCCATATTCTTGTTGATGGCGGCGCCGCCACCATGAACGATAACGGGATTGACGCCCATGATCTTCAGCATAACGATGTCGCTCATCACGGCATTGCGCAGCTCAGGGTCGACCATGGCAGCGCCGCCATATTTGATAAGGATGGTTTTGCCCGTGGCGTTCTTGATCCACGGGAACGCTTCAATAAGAACTTCAGCGGTATGAGAAGAAGTTATCTTTCGGTCTCTTGCATATTTCATGAACGGTAGTCTCCATTAATCGAAACGTATTCGTGGGAAAAATCGCAGGTCCATACGGTGGTTTCCGCATCGCCCGCACCAAGGCTTGCCTCGAGCACAATCTCGTCAGCCCCGAAACGTCGCAGCGCCTCTTCCTCACTAAAGGGAACGGGGAGGCCACCACGCAGAACAGGCATGCCCATGATGTCGATATCGACGTTTTCCTGCGCAAACTTCGCACCGGAGCGGCCCAGGGCACCGGCAATTCGGCCCCAGTT
>ENA-ORRN01002171-ORRN01002171.1-human-gut-metagenome-genome-assembly--contig:-NODE-2171-length-12787-cov-3.869306_pt1 | contig 12787 bp, 5 predicted proteins | sample MGYA00242174_ERZ509132 | MGnify/ENA primary metagenome ERZ509132 (study PRJEB26280, sample SAMEA2338671) | human gut metagenome | biome: human gut; feature: human-associated habitat; material: faeces...
CGGCGTTAATATCTCCTGCAAGAACGTAATACTTATCTTTGCCTTTTTTAATATCTGCCGCTTCCGTGGTCGTCTTGATACTTACAAGTTCTTTAAGCCTATCAAACGTCGAAATGCTTTCGGTTACGATAGTAACGGGAACGGCTAATATTACGGTGTCGTTACCCTTTACGGCCGTAACGGTAAGAGAGTTTTCTCCGTGAATTCCGTTTCTCATTTCGTCCGTAATAGCTATTGTAGTTCCGTTAAATTCAACTGCTTTTCCGTCAAACCCAACGTTCGTTACGGTATAATCGGAATAATTTTCCAAATCGATCGTAAACGAAGTCTTATCTCCGCCTTTGTATTTCAGGATAACGTCGTTATTTTTGGTAAGGTCTTTCGTAAGCGTTACCAAAACCCCCGTTTTAGCCGTCTGGTTAGGCGAAATTTTCGTAAGCGATTTTGCGTAGACGAAAACGTTATCGCAAACGTTATTCGCATTATCGGCATGTATCGCAGAACCTAAAAGATAACCCAACTCACTGCCGTAGGCATAAATCGTAACGTCGGCGCATCTTGTATTAAACATTTGTTGTCCCGCTAAAACGCCCGGTTTAGTAAGGTTTATCACCTTATTGAACGTTATCGTTATATTGCTGAACGTTGTGTCTTTCACGTTAGAAGCGAACAACGAGAAATGATTGTATGCGTCGCTCCATTCGGCAACCGTCACTTTTACGTTTTTAACGGTTCCACCGCAAAGCGCGCTGAATATTCCGCCGTTATTTACGTTCACGTTTTTAATAGTTTTACCTCTGCCGTCCAGCGTGCCTGCAAAACCTTTATCATATCCGCCCCAAGCAATCGTGTACGACGAACCGCCATAAGAGAAACTATAAACACTCGAGCCTTCTATATCCTGTCCGAGAATATAATACTTGCCCGCGCCGAAGACGTTAACCCCGTTCGCAGAGTTGAAGGTGTTATACTGACAATTATACAACAGACTTCCCCAGTCGGATATAACTTTGGTAATTATCGTAACGGGAACTTCTATCGTATGGCCGAAATCGTAATTATCCGTAACGACTACGGTAAGGATCTGCTCTCCGTGAACGGCGTTATTCATTTCTTCCGGAATGGCAAGCGCGGATATATCCGTACCAAGATCGATTTCACCGTATTTTATGCTTTTAATCGACTTATACGCCGATATTCCGCCAAGAGTTATCGCTTTGCTTCCGTCAGTTAAAATAACGTCTTGTCTTTCGTCGGTTACGACTTTGTCGAACCTTTCCGCAAGCGTTTTCCCGCAATGACATATCGCAACGTCATATTCCGCGTTTTCTGTATTCCACTCTTTAACGCTATGAGCGACCGCCGTAAATTCGGGTTCATACACGGTCAAAGAGTTTGCCGCAAGTTTCCAACCTTTGAAAACGTAATGACTGCTTTCATCGCTCTCTTTTGCAACGCCTGTCGGCATACTATCATATATAGTATCGCCGTATTTATACTTCTTTACGGTTATTTCGGTCACGCGGTTTACGCTTTCTCCGACCGTAACGTTCATATTGTCCAAATCAAGAGCGCCGCTGTTTATACGTTCGGCAATAGCCTCATACTCTTCGTCGGTCGTAACGGAAACGGGAGCGTCCGCTTTACCATACCAATCGTACGCATTTAACGAAAGAATCAAATCAGCGTAGCGTTGTTCACCGAGAATAAACGCCTTATTCGTAACGTAGTAAAAACTTCTTTCGTTATTTTCGGGCATCGCCGAATACACGGTCGAGCCGTTCTCTTCATAATACGCCACCGCGTTAAACTCTATCTGACGGTTCTGCGATTTTATCTCGGAAATAACTCCGTTGGCAAGATAATACCCGCTATATTCGCCCGATCCTGCGTAAATTTTGTTTTTATCAACCGTAATCTCGACTTTCTTTTCAAGTTTTTTATAATCTCCGTCTGTTATCTTATTAAAGTAATATTGCGGCGAGATAAGAAATTTTAAGGCGATATTATCATCGGTTTTAATTTTTGCAGCGAGCGTTTCATCCATTTTGACGATAAAACGCAAACCCGTCGATTCGGAAAGTCTTGCAGACGCTCCGACCGCCACCTCAAACGTAGACGAGGTCGCCGCCTCGGCTCTCGCCGATACGGTATTCGTTGCCCCGCCGAATAAAACGGCGCACGTTGCAGACAAGCAACACGCCAAACATAAGAAAGCGAGACGAATCAGTTTGTTTTTTCTCATTTTCATCCCCTCCTTAAAAACCCCAGTCCTCGAGATCGGCGCCGTCGTTATCATAGGTGTTGTTCTCTACCGATAATTTAAGAAATACGTTCGCATCTTCTTCAAACAATACGGCGTACATTTCCGGTTTTTCGTATATTTTCATTGTGTATCCCTCTTTATTTTTGTCGGGCGGAAGTTTTTTCTCCCGCCCTTATTTTAATTTTATTCCGCTGTTGTAACGGTAAGATTCGAGACTTCGTTTATGCCAAGGCTAGAACTTGCCGTCCTACCCAAATATTTAAGTCCTTTAACGATTACGTTTACTCTATCGCAAGTGTATTGTCCTTTCTGACACGAAAGCGAACCCGTTCCAAATAAAGTGAACAGTTTTGCGTTCTTCGCCTCTATCGTCACGTTCGTCATTTTAAGTCCTTGCGTATGTCCGAACGCTATAAGACCTCTGTTGTTCCATTCCGCTTCGGCAAGGTCGGTGTCGATTCCGCTCATATCGAGTTCGTTTGCAACGGTTATCGTTACGTTCTCCATAGTCGCTCCGAATATATTGTTCGCTATCAAGGAGTTCCATCTTGTACCTCCGTATGTAACTCCTTCAAACGTTATATTTTTAATCGTACCGCCGTACAAACCTCCGAACAAACCGTGTCCGCCCGTCGTTCCTCCTATAAGTTTGTAACCTCTTCCGTCTAACGTTCCCGCAAAGCCTGCGTAAGTAGTATTGCTTCCTCCCGCACCGGCAGCATACTGTCCGGCGTTAATATCTCCTGCAAGAACGTAATACTTATCTTTGCCTTTTTTAATATCCGCCGCATCCGTAGTCGTCTTGATACTTACGAGTTCTTTAAGCCTATCAAATGTCGAGACACTTTCGGTTACGATTGTTATAGGAGCGGTTATATTGTAGTCGACGTTGCCTTTCGTTGCAAAAACCGTTAAGGTATGCTCACCATGAACGCCGTTTATCATCGAATCGGAGAATGTAATCGCCCCGTCCGTTACGGTAAGATTTTCCTCGTTGAAAAGCGCGCCCGTTATCGTACAGCCTTCGAGGTCTGCGCCGAGATCCAAAGTAAACGTCGCGTATTCGCCCGCAGCGTCTTTCATTACAACGTCCTGACGGGTTGTAAGTTCAACCTTTTCGTTTCTGTCAAGAATGGCTATATTAAGAGTAACTTTAACGCTGTTGCCTTCGCCTGCATCGAATTCAACGACAAACGGAAGCGTTTTATTGAACATATTTTCCGAAATATAATTGGTAAGATCTCCGAAAACAAGCGTATTCGTAAGAAGATCTGCAACTTCGGTTATATCGATATCGTTTACTTTGACGGACTTCAACGCCGTATATCTCGTCCACGGATCTTCAAACACGTATGAGTATTCATAAGTATCCCCGAACTGCTTAGGATCGATTTTATCGGTTACGTCCACATTTCCGTTAAGTTTGAAACTAAGCCCTTCCACCTGGTCAAGATAAAGTTTACCCGAATTTCCGGAAGTGAAACATCCGACCGAATCGGCAATTATTTCAACGTTTTTGAAGTGATATCTGTCGGGATCGGAATTGATGCTATGGTGACCTATTATCCAAGGCAACGACGAACCCGTCGCGTCGATTTTTACGTTATTAAGAGTTACGTTTGCAACGGGGTGAGAGGCAAGTATCCCGAAAAAAGCGCCGCCGGTTATAACTTTCTTATCGACTATATAGATTTCTACGTTTTCAAGCGTAGCATTGAACAGAGTTCCCGCGATAAGCGTTCTGTTTGCACCAACCGCATTAACTTTTTCAAACTTTATGTTTTTAACCGTTCCGCCCTCGATAGAACCGAACAATCCGCCGCCCCACATATTTCCGCCGATAAGGCTGTGTCCTCTTCCGTCCAAAGTTCCCGCAAAGCCTCTGCCCGCGTTCGCCCACTGTATTTCCGACGCGCTGTACGAACCGGTAACGTTTATGTTGTTCGCAAGTATGAAATATTTGCCTTCGTTGTATTTATCTTCGCCCTCTGCCGTCGTTCCTCTTTCTTTCTTGTAAGTTACGCAATTTACAAGTTCGTCGTAATTCGTAATGCTCTTCGTTACGAGCGTAACGGGAACCATAACCGTATGATCGAGATCGTAATCATCGGTAACGACAACGGCAAGCGTTTGTTCTCCGTGTACCGCATCGCTCATTCCTTCTGGAATCGTGAGAGCTGCGATATCGTTTCCTAAAACGAGTTCTCCGTATTTAATACTTTTAACCGCTTTGTATTCGGAAATACCGCCGAGCGTTATAGCTTTAGTTTCGGCAGAAAGGATGACGTCCTGACGCACGTCGGTAACCTTCTTATTAAACGTAACGTCGTTGAGCGCCGCCCCGCATGTACAAACACCGGTGTCGACGTTTTCATCTTCGGTATTCCAGCTTGCAACAGCATGTTTAACTTCAAAACTCATCGGAGCGGAAACGGTTTCTTTATAATTAGTCGTTTCTGCGGCAATCGCTTTAACGTAATAAGTACCCGCAATAAAACCGCTTTCGGGTTTTGCTCCGTATTCGCCGTTTTCACTCGTCGAGTAAACATAAGTTATAGTTGCGCTTTCTTTAGCCGTTGCCGAAATCACCGGTTCGCCATGACAGGTTATATCGGCAATACTTTCGGGCATTGTTATCTCGTTAGCGGTTTTCGTTATTGCGAATTTAACGGTCGCGACAGCACCTTCCACGCCTTCAAACGCATAGTTTACAGCGTCAACAAGAGTGAGTTTTACGTCGTATTCGCCGATAGCCGTTCCGCCGTTATTTTCGGTAACGGTGTAAAGTTCGCTTGCGGGAACAACGGCAACCTGAGCTTCGCCTGTATATTCCTTGCCTTCGATTACGGGCAATTTTACGATTATTTTGTTTACCGTTATAGCAAGTTCGGTTTCAAAATCGGCAACTTTTATCACGACTTTCGTCATGTTTGCAGTAAGTTTAACCGCACCCTCCGTTTCGTAAGCAAACGTAACGGCAGCCTCTTCAACCGCCTCGCCTGCACACCCCTCAACGGAGCAAGTTTTTACAACCTCTATGCCGTCAAGTTTAAACTCTTCAAAAGCCGTATAAACGGTTTTTGTAGGATTAGTCTTTACGGATATACCCGTAAACGAATGAGCCGCAAGAGGCAAAGCAAGGTCGGCTTCCGTCGTTTCGACGTATTCGTCCCCGTCTTTGATAAACATCTTTCCGCATCCGTCGCACTTGTAGTGTTTTTTCACCCCCGCTTCAACGCACGTCGAGGGAGTTTCCCCGACTTCCGTGTAAACGTGCTCGTGAACGCTCGTCGATTCGTTTTCGCTTCCCGACGTCGATCCGCTTTGGTCGCCGCCTGCGTCATCGAAGCATGCAACCATCGCAAACGCCGTCGCAAGACACAAAATCAGAGCGAGCAGAATTGTTTTAACTTTCATAATTTTCCTCCAAGTGGTTTTTATTAAAAACTGATAAGAGTAATCCTTTCGTCGAAGACGAAAGGAAGGGTACCCTTCAATTTTTCCGATTTTAAGCCGTATTTTGTACCGCATACCGCATTTTATCGTTAGACAATCATGGGAGCTTTATACCAAAAATGCGCGTAGTACCATATATTAATGTTGGCGATTCTGCAATAATTTTACTCGCAAAATCCCGATGTTGCCCCATTGCAACACTTGCATTATACACCCCAATGTGATATAATTATTGTAAAATTCAATCAAGTTTTTGCAGATTCCTATCAAAATGAAGAAAAAAAACCAAAATTATCCCGTAAAACTTAATAAACATACAAATCCGTTTTATTCGCTTAACAACGTTTCCGCTTTCTCTCAGGGGTTTGCCTATTATCATAACCGCTCTTACCCGATCCTGATGCACTCTCACGACTATTACGAACTAAACGTAGTTACATACGGTGAATGCAGGCACTACGTTAAAAATAGAAATCACCCTGCAAAAACCGGAGATATGTTTATGATTCCGCCGTACACCGAACACGGATATTGGTCGAACGACGAAAAAACAAAAATTTTCCATCTTATTATAAGGAACGACTTGTTGGATGATTTTAAAAAACAACTCGATCACTACCCCGGAATGAAAATATTATTCGAAGTCGAACCGCAAATCCGACAGGCGTTTAATGATCTTTCGCTTAACATAAATATTTCTAAAGAACTACTAAGTGATTTTGTAAGCGATTTCGACGAACTTATCGACATAGATAAAAAAAAGGACGAAGACGATAATATAATGTTCGATCTGAAAACCGTATGCCTTTTGTGTAAACTCGCAAAGTTGATTTCGCAAAGATATGCATCGACGGTCGAAACGCGCGACAACACAGCCAACTATATAATTTTAAAAACAACACAATACATGGAAGAAAATTACGCCTCGAAAATCACCGTGGACGATTTATCTAAGATAGTAAATATGTCAACGTCGAGTTTCTTCAGGTACTTTAAAAACGTTTTTAATACGTCGCCTATGGAATATCTTAAAAAAATCCGCATTGCTCACGCCACCACCATGCTTTCGTCAACGGACAAACCGATATCTTTTATAGCGCAGGAATGCGGATTCTTCGATCAGTCGCATTTTACCAATATATTCAAACAGTCCACGAATATGAAACCGAAAGAATTTCGTCAGAAATCCCAGAACCAAAGCAAATAGTTTTTTATAACGGTATAAATCCAATGTCAGCATTGGCTGATATATTTCCAGTATACACACTTTTTCTTCTGCTTTTGATGGTTATAATGGGTGGTTCGCATTCTCCTTTCATCGTGACACCTGCCACCTGTCAGATAAAATAAACACTATGCCCTTGTAAGGCAATTTAAGTAAAAATTTTAACGAGAGAGCCGTTTTGTCGGCTCTCTCGTTTGCTGTTCTCGGCTATTTTTATCCGCTGTTTCTATTAACCTTCGCGCTTTTTCTTAATAATGAGGAAAGTCGCCGCGCCGACGGCTACCATCATTGAAACGACGAAAGCGATGATCAACCCAACGTTTACGGGCTTTTTTGCCTTTATAATTTCAAACTCATAAACGCTTTCGTTTCCGCATTCGTCGGTAACGGTTACGGTGTATTTGCCGATTTTCGTCAAAGTTTCGCCTATTTCGTAATCAATAGTTTCGTCGTTCAGTTTAACCGTTACGGTCGCTTCTTCCGAGAGTTCCGAAAGTGTAACTCCGCCCGAAGTCTGTCCGCCGTTTTTAACGCCGGTTATGACGAGCGTGGGAGCGATTTTATCTATTTCAAACTCAACTTCGCTTACGTTGCCCGCCTTATCCGTGGCGATGACTTTATATTTGCCGCTTTCTGTGATTAAGGTTTCGGAAACGTAATCACCGGCAAGTTCGCCGTCTTTATAGAGTTGAACAATCAAATCATTTTCAGCAAATCCAACGCTTACGTCGTCTTTTCCTTTGCTTCCGCGAGTCGTCCCCAAAACAGTTAATTCGGGTGCGATTGTGTCGATAACGAACTTATAGACCAACTTTTCGCCATCGAAGTTTTCCAAAACGATAACGTATTCGCCGTCGCCTTTCAGTTCAATGCCACTGTTTTATTCGATATTTTCTCCGTCCTTTGTAGCCGTAACTGTAACTTCGTCCGCCCATTCGACGGATACCGTTCCGTTTGTATATCCGCCGTTCTCTACACCGTTTAACATAGCATCAATCGTCGGCTGCTTATACTCGACAATTTCGATTACGGCGGCATCGCCCGTTCTGAATTCATCGGTCAAAACAATCTTATACACGCCGCTTGTTCTAAAGGAAAAGAAATACGTTCCCGCCTCTATAACCACGCCGTAATCGTCTTTATCGAGTTGAACCCATGTTTCCTGCCCGTCGGTTGACTTATAAATCTCTATCGACTGAATCGAGCCGAGTTCATCCTCGCTTTCGCCGATCGAAATATCAAGTCTTTTATCTTCTGCGTTTTTGTCCGCTTTAATTACGGGCGCATTGCGAGATATAATGACCGAGAACGAATCCGACCAACCGAAACGGTTGACTGCCTTTACAAAATACCTGCCGCTATCCGTAAGTTCAAACGTTTCGCCGAACGAGAACTTACCGAGTATATTTTCGTTCTCGTCATACACCACGAACATGGCATCCAAATCGTAAGCGTCGTCTATCGCAACCGTCAACTTATCGTTAAAACGATATACTCTGTCGAGTTCGGCGGTATTTGTATCGACGTCATTTACCGCGTATAGAATATCGGGCGCGCGCCTTATAATCGTAACGTTATAATCGCAAGTATTGCTCCACTCGTCGCAAATAGTCAGAACGTGTTCGCCTTCGAGATCGAAAACGTTGCCTATAAATTCTTCGCCGTTTACAAGGCAATGCACGTTTTCACCGATATCGATTTTATCCGCAATTATATTTCTCGTTTCGGGCAAAATATAAATTGTTTCGCCTTCAGCGGGCATTGCCGGTTCTTTCTCCCAATAATAGAAAGAATTTATTCCGACCGCGGCGTATTCGGCGATTACTTCGTTCAGTCGTTCCTGAGTAAAATACGCGACTTCTTCGTTTTCGCTGCCAGATTTCTTGTAAATGAAATACTCGCCGTTTTTAGCGTTCACACTGTCCTTTAAGTCCATCGCTATGCCCGTATCCCACGTCGCGCCATTCCATACGCCCGTTCTCACGAACGACTTTTCTCTCTTGATTGCAAACTCAAAAACCGCGCTATAGGTCGATAAGCTATACATTTCGCCGTTTTTATCGAACGTTTCGAAATACTCTTTTATCAAGGTTTCGGTGAGAATATTTCGCTTGCTCGAAACAAATTCTGTTGACCATTTATTGCCCGCCGCATCAATAGATTCAACGAGATATTTGCCCGTGTCGATAGTAAATATAACGTCGCCTTTTGCGTAAGGTTTACCGTTCACGGTTACGGTTTTTACGGGCGCGAATTTAGTTAAATTTCCGTCAGTCCACTCTATCACAACGTCGCCGTCCGTCTTTCCGCCTACCACGTTTTTGATAGTTAACGGCTTGCTTGTCCTGTCGATGGTGATCGAGTAAATATAACTTGCAGTTCCTGCTTCCGTTTTGCCATAAAAGTTATATCTTCCCGGCTTGTAATATTCCGTTCCCGAAATATAATCGGTGAAGGTACTGCTGTCGGGCAACATAACGTAACATTTCGCCGCCGAACAAACGAAACTTATATTTTCCCCGTTGGTGTACAGCCCGCCGAACGCTTTTCCGTCCACGCGGATTTCGCCTGTAGGCATCTGTCTGTTTATCGTAACGGTATAATTTTCGGAGCGATTTTCTGCTTTGTCTATACAATAAAAAGTATATTCGCCTTCATCGAATAACTGCGAGCTTAAAGTATACGCCACGAAAGACGAACTGCCCGGCTTTTTAACGAAACTCGAAGCAACGCCGAACGCTTCCGCCGCGGTGTACGCTATCCACGAAGTATTCGTGTGACTGCCGCTTTTTATACTCGTTCCGCCGACAGTCGAAACCATTCCTATGGGCTTCGTTTTATCCAGCACGATCGACACCGTGGTCGATTTGTTACCGCTTTTATCTACCGAATAAAAATAGTATCTGCCTTCGGTTGCAAGTTGAGTTCCCGACGCATAATTCGTGTAATACGATGAATTCGGCATCTTAGCGTAACAAGCGTCGATTCCCGATTGAGCGTCCGCCGCAACGTATTTGATATATGCGGCGTTCGTATAATCGCCGTCCTGTTTTATCGAAGTTCCGCCGTATAACGTTCCCGTGGGCGATGCCGCGTCGTAATAAATCGAGTATTCTTCGGACACGTTCCCCGCTTTGTCCATACTGCGAAACACATATTTACCCGTTCCCGACAGTTTTGTTCCCGCGGTGTACGAAGTCCATGTCGAAGAATTCGGTTTTTTAACCTGATAACTATTTACGCCTTGCGCGTCCGTGGCGGTATAAGATATAGCCTTGTTTGCGTACCCGCCGTTTTTGATTACAGCACCGCTCGAATCGGTCACCTTTCCGACGGGCGCAATCGTGTCGTAACACACCGAAACGGTATCGCTCGAAGCGCCGAGTATATCGGTTGCGTAAAAATACCACCAACCGTTGCACGCTTCCGTACTCGGGATCGTGTAACTCGTCGAATACGACGTTGCATAACTGCTCGCGCCCGGGCGATAATACCTTATCTTGCTGAAGTTCTTGTCGCTTGCAGAATACACAACTTGTTTATTCGTATAACTTCCGCTCGAAATATAACTGCCGCCCGCTTTCAATGAGTTTACCGGCGCGGTTTTATCCACTTCAAAACCGAACTTATACGAATAGTTCGTTGTTACCAACCCTAAAAATCCGCTTTTGTAATTGCAGGTATATTCGAACGCATATTCGCCGTCGGTAAGCGAGTCTGAATATAACGTGATGTTTCCATTACCCAACAAATCTTTCTTGTATATCGTATAACCGTTTCTCGTCATTGAGAACGCAATGTGATTGCTCACGTTTTTGACTTCCACCGTAATTTTGTAATACGTCCAATCGATAATCGCGCTTCTGTAAATTTCCGAAGTTTTATCGTCCGTATATGCCCCGCACATATACACTTTGAAATTATCCGGACAACCGCTCGTAGGCGTTGCGCCGTCTACCGAAGTCGTGCCTTTGGTCAGGAATTTCGACGTCCTGTAAGTTTCTGCTTTAGCCTTTTTGACGTTGCTCATACTCGTGAATCCGAACACGCCGAACGTCAACGCAAGAATTACGAAACTGAATAGAAACCACTTTTTAATTTTCATGTCTTTCTCCTTTTTTGTCATATTTTTTAGCATAAAAAAACTACCCCTTAGGGATAGTCGTCGTTACGGCGGAACGCCGCTTTTTATTTTATAGCACAAACTGCTCTTACCCCCGTTCGGTCTGTAACGTTGCTCGGTCGTCAGAAGCCCCGCCTTTTTCAGTTCTTTCACCGCCCGCCGAACCGTAGATTCGGAAATTTTCAAATCTTCCGCTATCGTCGGTATCGCAGGCCAACACTCGCCTTGCTTGTTTGCGTGGTCGAGCAGATATAGAAAGACGGCGACGGCTTTCGACGAAACGTCGCTTGAGTATAAAAAATCAAGTCGGCTCATTCTCACCTCTTTCTTCTTCCGTTAAACTCGGCGGTAACGGTAACTGCCGCTTTACGGACGAGGTTCTCAAAAACGGTCTGTCCGTTTTTCGTTCGGGTTCGAAATGTCGTCTGCTTTCCACCTGCGATTGTCCGCCTATACCGCCGCGAGATTTTGCTTTTTCTTCCGTTTCGTCTTTCAGATCGGGACAGTATTTCTCCACGATTTTTTCTATGAGTTCTTTCTTTTCGGCATATTCCACCTTGCGGTTTGCGTTCTCTTTTACGGCATATGATTCGCCAAAAGATATTCCCCAATCGAAGAAAAGTTTTAATCTCACTTTCATAGGATGCGCGCCCGTTTTCATTACGACGAACTGTCCTTTCGGCATCGCCTTTAATTCGTCTGCGCTCATAAGCGGGCGTTCCGTCATTTGCAACGACTCGGACGGATCGTTCTTCCCTTTATTTACCGAACCCGTAAGCACCGTTCTCGTACCGAGTGCTTTGGACAAAACTTCCGCAGACGGACTGTTCGGGGCAAACCCGCCGAAAATCGTGAGCTGCGTATTGTCCACGATAATTTCTTCGCCCTCTTTTCCATAGTTTTTATCGAGTTGCGAAAAACTTTGGATAATAGGCACAATCTGCAACTGCCTTGAACGCGATGCAGAAAATATCATTTCCGCGTCCTGTATTTTCGGGAGCGTTCCGAACTCGTCGCAAAAGAAAATACACCGATTTTTGAGTTTTCCGCCCTCTTCGTCGGCTACCGCTAATATCTCGCGGTATAACTGCTGAATGATAAGCGAAATCATAAAAAACGTCGTCGGGGCTTCTTCGGGCATTATGATAAATATGACGGACTTTTCCGAGCAGAATTTTTCCGCGTCTATTTCCGTATCGAAACAAAGTATTTGTTCGAGTTCCGAATCGAGAAAAGCGTTAAGGCGCGACAATGCCGTCGACATTACGCTTGCCATAGATTGATCGGAGGCGTTCAACGCCGCACCCGCAAACCATTTCGCCTTGTGGTCGTTCGGAAGCAATGCCATCAGTTCCTGAAACTGATTTTTGTTTCGTTTCTCTGACGGTGCGAGCAATTCCTGAATAATTTTGAATACCGACACGATATGCCGTTTCTGCGGTTCGCAAAATTCCGCCACGAGCAATATCGTTGCCGTGAGTATGCCTTCCGCCGCGTCGTAAAAGTATGCGTTCTGCCCGAACGACGCCGATTCCGCGCCCGACAAAATTATCGTTTTGGATATGATTTTCGCATACTTCTCGGCTTTGGCTTTATACGCGAGTTGGTTCGGGTGTTCCTTGTATAAATCCATATACTTGTTTACAAGGTTCAGCAGATTGTTACCGTTTGATTTGGTCGGATTTCTTAAATCAATTACCGAAACGTTATACCCGTA
>ENA-ORRN01002172-ORRN01002172.1-human-gut-metagenome-genome-assembly--contig:-NODE-2172-length-12787-cov-3.285265_pt1 | contig 12787 bp, 8 predicted proteins | sample MGYA00242174_ERZ509132 | MGnify/ENA primary metagenome ERZ509132 (study PRJEB26280, sample SAMEA2338671) | human gut metagenome | biome: human gut; feature: human-associated habitat; material: faeces...
CGACCTGAACCTGATAGGTATCGTCGTCGATCTTGGAGACCATGGTCTGAGTAGCATCGAAGAGGGAGCCGTATCTCATACCGATAACGTCGGAAGAAACGATCTGATCTTCGTTGTAACCATAGGATTCATTAGCGGCAGCCTTCATAACTGCGTTGATGGATTCCTTGGTGATGTCCTTGCCCTTAACGACAGCTACGAGGATGGTGGTAGAGCCGGTGGGAGTAGGAACACGCTGAGCGGAGCCGATGAGCTTGCCGTTCAGTTCGGGGATAACGAGACCGATAGCCTTAGCAGCGCCGGTGGAGTTAGGAACGATGTTCATCGCGCCCGCTCTCGCTCTTCTAAGGTCGCCCTTTCTGTGAGGACCGTCGAGAATCATCTGATCGCCCGTGTATGCGTGAACGGTAGTCATGATACCGCTCTGAATGGGATAAGTATCGTTCAGAGCTTTTGCCATGGGAGCGAGACAGTTAGTCGTGCAGGAAGCTGCGGAAATAATCTGATCGTCTGCGGTAAGAGTTTCGTTGTTAACGTTGTAAACGATTGTCTTAAGGTCGTTGCCTGCGGGAGCGGAAATAACGACTTTCTTTGCTCCTGCCTGAATGTGAGCCATGCTCTTCTCTTTGGAAGTGTAGAAGCCCGTGCATTCCAGAACTACGTCTACTCCGAGTTCACCCCAGGGAAGATCCGCAGCCTTCGGGCAAGCGTAAATGGTGATTTCCTTTCCGTCTACGGTGATGGAACCGGGAACGACAACGGTCTTTCCGTCTTCGCCTAAAACCGAATCTTTGTAAGTAACGGTGTGACCCTTTGCAACGTAGCTGCCCTGAGCAGTATCGTATTTCAAAAGGTGAGCGAGCATCTTGGGGCTCGTAAGATCGTTGATAGCTACAACTTCATAGCCTTCCGCGCCGAACATCTGTCTGAAAGCAAGACGTCCGATTCTTCCGAAACCGTTGATCGCAACTTTAACATTTGCCATAATATATGTTCCTCCGATATAAATATTACATATTTTAAAATTCGTCCGGTTATTGCCCGATGCGGTCCGGTTATTGCCGAATGCAAAACCGCAACACCCTGCCCGAATTTTCCGTATACATTATAATTGAATCAAAAAATTATGTCAATTATTTTTGCCGACTTTTTATTTTTTCTCAACCTTTTTTATTTTTATACGCTTATTTTTCTTCCGCCCGATATTCCGATTTTACACGCGGACGACGAAAAGTTCGAACAGTACGAGGATTATAAGGAAGGAAAAATTGACAAGCAGAAACTTGCCGAGATATTTCGCGGTGTTCTCGCCCGTCTCCTTATATTTGCCGAGAGTTATCAAACTTGCAAGGCTCGCAACGGGCGTTCCCAGCCCGCCGACGTTCACGCCCGCAAGAAGAGGCGCGTAGGAAGAGGTGAATTTACAAAGGAGCGTTGCCGACGGAACGTTTGAAATCACCTGACAGGAAAGAACGGAAACGAGCAATGTGTTTTTATCCAAAAGTCCGCCTATAAGCCGATGAACGGCGTCTATACGCGACATATTGCCGCTGAAAACGAAGAAGGCGCAGAAGGTTAAAAGCAATGGATAATTAACCGTTTTAAAAGCCTTCCTGTCCAAAATAAGAACTCCGATCGTCGCTATTCCTATACCTATATAAAAAGGGAAAACGCGAAGAACGGAACAGACGGAAAGGGCGAAAAGCACGAGATAAATTATCGTTTTAGGCTTATCCAAGGTATAATAAACGTCGTCTTTTATCTCCGCGGGTTCTTTTTTTACTATAAAACAGCACGCGATTATCATTATAAGCGACAGTATAAACGGCGGAAACATTATCTTTAAAAACTCGGCGTTCGGTATTTTATAATAAGAATAAAGATAGAGGTTTTGCGGATTCCCGAAAGGAGTGAGCATTCCGCCGAGGTTTGCGGCGATATTCTGCATGATGAAAACGAACGCCATATATTCTTTCTTTTCCGTTCTCGTAAGCACGAAATAACCGAGCGGAAGAAAGGTGATGAGAGCCATGTCGTTCGCCATAATCATCGAACCGAAATATGTAATGAATACGAGCGCGAAAACTATATTCCGCATATTTTTGAATTTCGTTACGATTTTCCTTGCGAGAATTTCGAAAAATCTGATATCCGAAAGAGCTTCCACGACAAGGAGCGTTCCGAAAAGACAACCGAGCGCGGAAAAATCGAAATACCCCTTATATTCCGCGTCTGGCGGAACGAAAAACATCGTCGTAACGGCGGCAACGCATGCAAGGCATAAAACCGCGTTCTTCTTTATAAACTTCAAAACTGTTGTCATTGTTATATAAAAACTATCGATAATCGGCTTATAGCCGCATTTTATCAAAATTTAAACGGCACACACGAGGCGCGCCGTTATATTTTATTTTGCTTTCGCGTCAAAAACTATATCGCACAGTCCTTCCGCAAAATCGGGTTCGTGCGTTACGAGAATAAGCGCGCCTTCATACGCAAGGAGAGCGTCTCTCAAAGCTTTTTTAGCCTTTACGTCGAGGTGATTCGTCGGTTCGTCGAGAATAAGAATGTTCGACGGCGAATTGCACAAAATCGCGAGTTTAAGCCTCATCATCTCCCCGCCCGAAAGCGTTGAAACGGGTTTGACCGCAAGATCGCCCGAAAGCCCCACGGTTGCAAGCGCCGAACGCACTTCCTTTTGCGAACACCTCGGAAAGGCGTTGAGATATACGTTATACGCCGACAAATTGCCGTTTTCAAAGCCGAGTTCCTGCTCTATATATCCTATTTTCGCCGCGGGGTGGAAATTGAAGCTTCCGCCGAGCGACGGAATTTTCCTCATAAGCGTTTTCAAAAGAGTGGTTTTACCTACGCCGTTCGTTCCTCTTATCCATATTTTCGATCTCGAACCGAGATGAAAATCCACGTCGGGAATGAGTTGCGAGGTATATCCCACTTTAAGCCCTTTGACGATCAGAAGGTCTTTGGTGTTGAGGTCGATATACGGGAAGCGGAAATAACAATCCTTTTCCGTAACGGGCTTCGCCATAAGCTCGATCCTGTCGAGCATTTTCTTTCGTGAATTAGCCATGCCCGCAGTGGACGCACGCGCCTTGTTGCGGTCGATATAGTCCTAAAGCTTTTTGATCTCGGCTTGCTGGCGGTTATATTCGTCCTCGTATTGTTTGTTTAAAATTTCACGCTTAACCAGAAACTGATCGTAATTGCCCGTAAATTTGGTTATCTTTCCGTTCTCGATGCTGACTATCATCTTCGCGACGTTGTTTAAAAACACGGTGTCGTGCGAGATAACGAGAAAAGTCTTTTTATATGAATTAAGAAATTTCGTGAGCCATTCGATATGTTCCACGTCCAGAAAGTTCGTCGGTTCGTCTAAAAGGGTTAAATCCTGCCCCTCTAAAAGAAGTTTGGAAAGCATGAGCTTTGCCCTCTCTCCGCCCGACAAATTTCCTATAACCGTATCGTAGTCGAATTTATTGACGCCGAGTCCGTTGGCAATCTTTTTTATCTGCGCCTCTAAGTCGTAATAATCGGCGTCGTCAAGTTCTTCCTGAATTTCGGCGGATTTTGCAACGAGTTCGTCGAGTTTTTCGCCCTCCGCGCTGCACATACCGGCATAAATCTGCTCGAGTTCGGCGTTTTTTTCGTCGAGATAAGAAAATGCGCCGCGAAGATACTCCATAACGGTAAGCGATTTATCGAGCGTTGCGTGCTGATCGAGATAGCCTATACGCATGCGCGGAAGCCTTTTTATTTCGCCCTCGTCCTGCACGAGCTTGCCCGCGACGATATTTATAAACGTGGACTTTCCCGCGCCGTTAAGCCCGACAACCCCTATATGTTCGCCGCTGTTCACCGTAAGGTCGGATTTAACGAACAGATATCTGTCGTCGTAGCGGTGCGTAAGCCCTTTGATTTCAAGAATACTCATTTTATCTCCGTCTGCCGCATACATATCAAGAATATCGAAAATAAAAGCGCAACCGCGGCAATCAAAAGAAATTTATCGGAAGAAATTGTATCATATATCGGCAAAATTTGCAAATTATTTGAGCGGGTTTAAACAATTGTCCTTATTGCGCTTGATTTTTACAAGCGTTTAAAGTATAATTAAGCCATGAAATTCAAATATAAATATAAAAATTACATGTATCTGATTTTTGCGCTCATTTACGTTTTAGCCGCGGTATGCTTCGGCTGGAACCTTTACAGGCTGATAGTTTCGCTCGATAACCCCGTTCAGATGACGGCTTACGAATATATCCGCATCGCGTTATGCCTTGTTCTACCGATCGCTTTTGCCGTTTTCGTCACGAGCGCGATAATCTCGTCTTATTATCTGATAAGCGAAAAGCATATCAAAGTCGCGTTCGGGTTTTTATCGGACAAATACAAAACGAGCGAAGTTTCATCGCTCGTAAAAAACATCCGCACAAACCGACTTACGATTGTTTTCACCGACGAAAGCACGTTAAACGTCGTTATCGAACCCGCCAAATTCGACGATTTCTGCTCCGAAATAATGAAACACAATCGCAACGTATCTTACGAACAAACCGATTCGCAATCGAAATAAAATTATATATCGGCTTATAATCATCCGATAATTGTTTATAACGCTTGCGGGCGGGTCGAAAATTTCGACCCGCCCGCACTTTTTATTAAGTTTTATATCTTTTTATAATCACGTTTCCGCAACACACCTCGGAATAGGAAAAACTCGTTTTTCCGTTGAATTCGCCGTAAGGCGAAACGGTAAACAACGCGGGATACACGTTGGTGATTCTGCCTTTGTACGAAACGTATTTATTCCTGCCGAGATTGACTTTAACCGCAACGTCCTCGTTCAGACATTTTTCTATAGCCTTTTTTACCGTTCCGATATTCACGCTCGATTTAATCATAACATGATTATCGCCCGTTTTGCGGTTTTTTAAACCTTCACTTTGCGTTTAAACTTGTCAAACCCGCAATTTTATTGTTTCGTGCTTCGGCTTTCGTGGCAGCAGAAATAAATTATCTGCTCGTCTTTAGAAACGCTTTTCAAAAATTCGAGAGTCTTTTCGATATGTTCTTTGTCGAGATTTACGAACGGATCGTCCATAATAATGAACGGTTTTTCGCCGCCGAATGCGTTTTCGATAAGGCTTAGTCTGAAGCACAGCGACAAAATACACCTCTGCCCCGAGCTTAAATGCTTATCGTCCCTTATTTCACCGTCGCTTTCGAAATAAATTCTGAAGTCCTTATCCATAACGACTTTTTCGCCTAAAGCCTTTTCAATCGGCGCGGAAAATTCCACGAACTTATCCTTGACGGGCGCGACGTATTTTTGTTGAAGTTTAGCGTCCGCCGCTTTGATATAATCTTCCGCAAGCGAGATGATCGCGCGCCTTTCCTTATATTCCGCAAGTCTTTCTTCCGCGTCTTCCAAGCGCGATTTGTTATCCTGCAAAGTTTCGTAAACCGATTCCGCCGCGGATATTTCGCCGCGTTTTATCGCGATGGCTCTCTGACACGCCCTATACCTTTCCGACACGTCTCCTATATCCGTCGCTTCCCCTTCGGGGCGAACTTCCAACTCATTCTTCTTTCGGTATTCCTCCGCGGAAGCGGCAAGTTCCGCGCAATCCTTTTTTAAACGTTCTGTTTCGGATAAGTCCGCCTCTAAGCTCTTTAACAGGACTTTTTCGTTTCCATCGCAGAGTAAATCGTACTTTGCGAAAAAGGCGTTCAGCTCTCTTTTCGCCGAGCTTTCTTTGTCGGCAAACGCCTTGTCGTTCTGCGCAAAAGATTGTCTTTCTTCCGCAAGCCTCGAATATTCGCCGATCATGTTTTTAAGCTTATACAGCGCGTCAGCGAAAGAACTTTCGGTTATCGTCATGCCGTAACCCGCAAAAAACCTGCGGAGAATTTCCGTTTCCGTTTTAAGCCTTTCGTCAACTTCCGCGAGCCTTGCAAGCTTTTCTCTCTTATCCCTGTCGGTTTTTAAGTAGTCCTCAATGTCCGCCTTGCACTTCGCATAATCGAACATCACTCCGTTTCTCGAATAAAACCCGAGCGGAACGAGAATTTCCTTCATTTCGTCGGCATATTTTTCGGTTTCCGCCTGCAAAGCGATTATTTCCGATTCGCGGTCTTTAAGTTTTTTGTCTGCCGCGCCCGCTTTCGAGGAAGCCGTTATGCCGAAGATAAGCCCGATAACGCCCGCCGCGCCGACGGTCGCGCCGAGGTATCTTATAGCCCCGCTCGTTAAAACCGCCGTGACAACGCCCGCGATAATCGCCGCGACGGATATCGCCGACAATATAAGCCCGCCCGCGCCTTTTTTGTCTTTTGCCGCGGGGGCTTCGGCGGCGTTCCTTTTCGCCGATAAAAGAGCCTGCTTTTCGCGCAGTTTCTCGGCGGCGCACTCCAAATCGTTTAAAACCGCGCCCGTGTCCGCGTTTGCAAATTTCGGATTTACCTTTTTTTCGCTTTCGGCGATTTCCGCTTTGAGCCGCTCCGATTCCGACGTTAAAGCCGACGTTTCCGCTATATGTTTCTGCGCCGACGAAAGCTCGCTATCCTGCGGCACCCCGTTTGCAAAAGTCCGCGTATAAGCCTGTAAACGCAATTTTTTATCTTCCGAAAAGTTTATCGCCTCGCGCTTTGCCTTTGCCGTTTCGGCATATAAAGCAAGTTTTTCCGCTCTTTCGATTTCCGTTTTTTCGGGCAATCCGTTACGATATTTTTCGGAGAAACTTTTAAGCCTTTCGAGCTTCTCTTCCGCGTCCGCTCTCATTTTGTCGTAGGTTTTCCATTTTTCGATCTCCACGTTTTTCCCGGACGCGTCTTTAAGAATTTTTCCGAGTTGTTTTTCGTTTTCTTCCGCTTCTTTAAGCTCCGAATAAAACCTCTCTAAAGCCTCTCCTTCCTTTTCTATGTTCTCTATTTTTGTTTTAAGGTCGGTTATTTCCGCCTGCGTTTGGGAAATAAGGTCATTGTTACCCTTCGCCGCCTTATATTTTTTCCGCGCCGCCTCGAGTTTCGAAAGCGCGGTTTCATAGTCTCCGCCGAAACTATCGCTCGCAAAATCGCCTAAAAGCCCGTTTATCCCGCTCGTCGAAGAAATTTCGGTTATTTCGGAAGTTATAAACAGCGTTCTCAAAAACGATTCCTCGTCCAGCCCGAAAACTTTAAGCCCGGGGACAGCCCCAAGATCGTCCGTCAAAACGGCGTTTTTATAAACCTTCATCTCGTCCTCGACGTCGCTTTTCTTGCCGAAAAATCTTTCGATGCGATAATCGTCGCCGTTAAACCCGAACTCTATGTTCCCGCCGAACTTTCCGCCCGAAAAGGGATAATACTTCCTTCTGTCGTTAAAATCCTTGCCGTTGGCGCGGTAAGGCGCAAGCCCGTAAAACATGGCTTTTATAAAGGAGGCGAGGGTAGTTTTCCCGTAGCCGTTGCTTTCGAAAACCTCGTTTATGCCCGTATCGAAAGTCATATCGAGTCCGCATAGCCCGCCGTAGTTTTCCACGTGTAATTTTTTCAGTTTCATATGTCAAGCTCCCTGTCGGAAAGAGCTTTCAGCCCGACCGATATAACCTTTTGTTTCTTTTCGCCGTCTATCGTCTCGTCGGCTAAAACAAGGCGGATGAACTCCCCTTTAAGCGAATTGTCCCCCGCGATTTTTTCCGCGTCGAATTTCCTCAAAGTATCGTCTTTCACGGAAACGAAATAATATTCGCCCGACAAAAGCCTTTCGATTTCCCCTTTAAGTCCCTCGCCGTCGAAAGATATTTCGCCTTTTAAAATAATCCTCAACAAATCCGATTTCTGCGCGTTTATATTGCTTTTTACTATTCTGTAAGCCTCGTAAACGTCGTTCGCGGCAGAAATATCGACGGTGAATTCGTCGGTTTTTCTCACCGAGTTCTCAACAAACCCCGCTTTTATTTTTCCGTCTTCCGTATCGACGAGAATAAAACCCTTCGCCCCCGTCTCGTCGAACCCGCGCCCCTCTAAGCAGCCGGGGTAAGCGTAGACGCCCCTTTCGTCGATTCTGCCGAAGTTCACCGAATGAATATGCCCCAAAGCTAGATAATCTATATTTTTGTTTTTTAATTTAGCGATATTTATCTTGTCTTTACCGACGGAATCGCTCTTTTGCCCGTGCAGAATTACTATATTTATCTTAGCGGGGTCGAGTTTTAAGGACGAGTACATGGACGAATAATTTTCCGCCGCGGTTTCGAGTCCGTAAAAGCCGACATCACCGTAGCTATACCCGCTCCATTCGTTTGTAAAGGTTTTCAGATTGTCAAGGTCTTCCGAGTAAGATTCGAGATTGTCGTGATTTCCGCGAAGATAAAGGAAATCTATATCCGGATTGTTCTTTACGACGCTGTAAAAAAACTCTTTATCCTTTTTTAAGGGTCGGTCGCTGTCGAACACGTCGCCCGCAAGAACGATAACTTTCGCCCCGTAACCGGCGGCTTTTTCCACCATGTTTTTAAAGGCCGCTCTCACCTCGGCTTTTCTCTCTTCCGTCTTTTCGGGCGGAAGCTTCGCCGCGATTTTCGAGCCTAAATGTATATCCGCGCAATGTACAAATTTCATGTTTTACCTCCCGCCAAAGCGGTATTCGCCGTCTTTCGTATTTTTATTTTACCATGTAATATAAATTAAATCAACCGCTAAGAAATACTTTTTAAAATTTTAGAACGCATAGCCAATTAAAACCCCAATAGAACTCGATTTTCAGGCGTATCTTACGCTTAATCCATCGTTCTTTCCGTGGCTTATATCGGTATATTAACCCGCGGAAACGCCTCGACTTAAACGCAAGCTACGCCTGAAAATTTGCGGCAGCATCGATATTAAATATATAGGGCAACCTTGAAGCCGTATTTTTTAATGATTTATGGTAAAGGCAACCGAAGGTGTATACAAATACATCGAGGGCGGATTTGCCGTAAAGCATAAAAAAGACGGCTCCAAGGCGAGTTCTATTGAGGTTTTAATTGGCTATAAAAGCGGCTCGGAAAAACCAAACCGCTTTAAAAAACTTTTTATATCAGCCAACGCTTTTATCGGTTATCTGCTTGCCGCATCCCTCGCAGACGTAAACTTTGTAACCCTCTTTTGTGTAAGTGATTTTGCTTGCGTCCTTCGGCATGTAGTGGCGTTTTACCTTTGTAAGCACCGTTTTGCCGCAGTCGGAACAACTGAAATAGCCGTTATTCTGAGGTTCGCCCGTATAGTCGCAATACGGAACGGTTTTATTTTTAAAGTAACCGAAACCGTCCTCGATAAAGAATATGCCGTTGTCATAGTCTATTTCTTTGCCGTTGAACTTATGAACGCCCGTTTTCGGAACGATAATGTTCGCTTTGATAATCTCGCCGTCAACTTCAACTCTGCATGTTTTATAGCCGTCCTCGTTGCATTTCGGCGCGACATACGATTCTTCAACGACGTTTTTTGCTTCGGAAATTGTTTTTTTGTTACATACCGAGCATGTTTTATCCAAAAGAAACTTGCCTTCGCTTTCTATAAGCCTATATTCATAGTTATGAGCGCGCGGCGGAAGTTTTATGCTTAAAAATTTTCCGCATGTTGCACACTCGAAAGTTTTGGACTTCCCGCCGAGTTCGCAATCTTCGTAGACCTTTTGACTATCGGCAAGTCCCCCTGCGGGCGCATGCTCCTTTCTCGCTTTGAATAAGATATTTTGTCCGCATCTCTCGCAAACAAAACATGCAATCGCGCCGCCCTTGCCGCAAGTAATCTCAACGTTGCCGAAAAGTTTGACGCTATCGGGAATCTTTCCGCTAAACGTAACTATCTCGTTTTCGCCTACGGTCACTCCGCTTAAAACATGCCCTGCTTTAATTTTCTCATGAAAAAGGAGGTCTTTCCCGTAAACGGTTATGGCGTAATAAACGTCATACTCCCCGCCGCCGCTGCATTGTATGTTTTCAAGCCCGCTCACCTTGTAATAAGCCGTGCTGTATTCGGGCAGAACGGCTGTTTTCGTCTTTCCACAATCCTTGCATTCCGCTTTTGCAAGCCCCTTTTCGGTTTTGGACGGAGCTTTGATAACCGTAACGTTATAATCATGTTCGTCGCCCGGAAACGGATCTTCTCCTTCGCTTGCGCTTTCCGAGCCTCTTTCGGATTCGCTCGTCACATCGGATTCGCTGCCACGATCGACCGACTCGTCCGAAGCGGTTATTTCGCCGGCGGATAAACTATCAGAAGCGGTTTCCCCTTCATCGAAAAGGTCGCATGCCGCAAATCCGAACATCGACAATACAATCAGAAGGGTGGAAACAAACGCACATATCGCATTTTTAAATTTTTTCATTTGAATCCTCGAAATTTGTTTTCTTCAAATAATGAATGTTTTCATTACATATTTATACGTATATAGTATAGTATATTTTCTCTCAAAAATCAAGCAAAATCGACAAACGCCCGCCCCTCAATATTTATTTTCATAAAACGATCGATATCCGATTTATAAAGCGATCGAATGCCGAATACGCTTTATTTTTTTAAAAACCCGCCTATAAGCCGATTAACGGCGGATTTATGCAATCATCGACTTAAAAAAACGAAAAGGCGGGCGGAATTTTTTCCGCCCGCAAAAATCAACTTTTTATAAAAATCAGTCTTTGAATCTTTCTTTCGCGCTGTAAGAAGTGTGCAGAAGCTCGTGAGCCTTATGCGAGTTGGGTTCGCCGAGGAACTTTTCGTAAAGCTCGATGATCTGCGGGTTCTTGTGCGAAACTCTTAAAGGTCTGCCCTCGTCTTCCGAGTAAAGAGCGTTTGCTCTCTTCTCTTTGTAAGTGTCGAGGATATTATCGTCTTCGTTCGGAAGGAAGCAGGGCTTAACGAACGGCTGACCGCCGCCCGCAACACATCCGCCGGGGCAACCCATGATTTCGATGAACTGATATTCGCTCTTGCCTTCTCTGATTTCGTCGAGAAGAACTTTCGCGTTCTTCATGCCCGATGCGACGGCAACTTTAACTTCAACGCCTCCGAGATTGTAAGAAGCTTCCTTAATTCCTTGAAGACCTCTCACTTCTTTAAGTTCGACGTTCTCGAGTTCTTTACCCGTGAGCTTATACGCCGCGGTACGAAGCGCCGCTTCCATAACGCCGCCCGTCGCGCCGAAGATAACGCCCGCGCCGGTGTAATCGCCTACTATATCGTAATCGAAATCCTCGTCGGGAAGTCTGTTGAAAATTATTCCCGAACGTTTGATAAGTTTGGCAAGTTCCCTCGTCGTTAAAACGGCGTCTACGTCCTTTAAGCCGTCGGTAGCGAGTTCGGGTCTTTCCTTTTCGTATTTTTTGGCAACGCAGGGCATAATCGAAACGACGTAAACGTCTTCAGGTTTAAGCCCTTTCTTCTCCGCATAATAGCTCTTCAAAATCGCGCCGAACATTTCGTGGGGCGATTTACAGCTCGAAAGGTGGGGAAGAAGGTCGCCGTAATAATATTCCGCATAGTTTACCCAGCCCGGAGAGCAGGAAGTAATCATCGGAAGAACGCCTTTTTCTTTAACTCTCGTCAAAAGCTCGGCAGCTTCTTCCATAATGGTGAGGTCCGCGCCGAAATTGGTGTCGAAAACTTTTTTGAATCCGAGACGGCGAAGAGCCGCAACCATTTTACCCGTTACCGGAGTGCCGATTTTATATCCGAATTCCTCGCCTAAAGCCGCTCTTACCGCGGGAGCCGTCTGAACGACTACGTACTTGCCCGCTTTCATCGCCGCGTCTACTTTCTCTATTTCGGAAACTTCCATGAGCGCGCCCGTAGGACATACGGTTACGCACTGTCCGCAAAGAATACAGGGGGAATTTGCAAAACTTCTGTTGCCCGCGGGAGCGACGATCGTCTTGAATCCTCTCTTTTCAAACCCGAGAACGGAAAGCCCGTGCGCGTTTTTGCATCTTTCGATACATCTTCCGCAAAGAATACACTTCGAAGTGTCTCTCTTTACCGACGGAGTGAGAGTATCTACCGTAACGGGGGTCATTTCGCCCTGATACATATCGTCTCTCGCGCCGACGAGCTGAGCGACGTGAAGAAGCTCGCACTTGCCGTTTTTATCGCACTGCTGACAATTTTTATTGTGATTGGAAAGAAGAAGTTCGACGGAACATCTTCTCGCCTCCACGGCTTTGGGAGAAGAAATCGTGATTTCCATTCCTTCGTTTACGGGATATACGCACGAAGCGACGAGACCTCTCGCGCCCGTAGCCTCGACAAGGCATACTCTGCACGAACCTTTAGAGCATTCGCCGTGATTGAAAGCGCAGAGGGAGGGGATTTCGTATCCGCAAGCTTTTGCTGCTTCGAGTATTGTCATACCCGCTTCGACTTCGTAAGGAACTCCTTCGATTTTAATATTAACTTTAGCCATTTATAATCGTCCTCCGCTTACTTTTTCTCAACCGCGCCGAACTTACACGACGCGATACACATTCCGCACTTAATACACTTCGTCGTATCGATAACGTACGGCTCTTTACCGACAACGCCGTGAATAGCGTCAACGGGGCATTTCTTTGAGCAAAGACTACACTTTTTGCACTTATCGGGATCGATTGAATACACCATAAGGTGCTTACAGACGTGCGCCGGGCAACGTTTTTCCACGATATGCGCGACGTATTCGTTTCTGAAATGAGCGAGCGTGGACAAAATGGGGTTGGGAGCCGTCTGACCGAGCGCGCAAAGCGAATTGCTTCTTACGTTCGCGGCA
>ENA-ORRN01002176-ORRN01002176.1-human-gut-metagenome-genome-assembly--contig:-NODE-2176-length-12774-cov-3.307650_pt1 | contig 12774 bp, 8 predicted proteins | sample MGYA00242174_ERZ509132 | MGnify/ENA primary metagenome ERZ509132 (study PRJEB26280, sample SAMEA2338671) | human gut metagenome | biome: human gut; feature: human-associated habitat; material: faeces...
TTGTGCGGTGGTACTCATGCATCCAATACCGGAAATATCGGTATGATAAAAATTTTTCGGCTCGATATATTGGAATGTGTGTACGTCCTTCGGACGAAGAAAAACGAGATCGTTTTGTTGAACGGTTTCGTTTTTACCGTTTATATTGTGGATCGCTTTCCCCGAATCGACGAAAAAAAGTTCAAAAAAAGTATGCGTATGCAAAAGCGTTTCGTTATATCCTATCGATTGCGTGAAAAACTGCTGATCGGGTAAAAAAAATGAAGTGTCGAGTACAATCGGTTCCATAATAAAATATTCCTCATTGTCAGTTTATCAAAATCAGGTACGTTTGTCAAGCCTATCGGGCTACAAAAAAGGGAAAAATGTGCAAAAAGGGTACTCGGCGGTAGAATGTGGATATTGACAGGGAATAATGAATAAAGTATAATTTTAGTGCAAACGATCTTGCAGGATTTGCAGGACGATGATAAACGGAGGAGTTTTTATGAGAAAAACGATGAGTAAAAAATCAGTAATCGCTTCGTTTGTTGCGATTATGGCGAGCGTTGTGTTCCTTTTCGGCGCAACGAGAATTTCCTCGGCTGTCAGGGCAGACGCGGAGATCGTACCCGCTACCTATACCGTTGCCGATCTGAACGGATACAATTCGCCGACGGATTTTAACTGGATGTCCAGGAATTGGAACGTGAAAACAATCTGCGGAACGGCGGTAAACGATCCGAGCGGCGGATACGGCGCACCTTGTTTTATGAGAAATTTCGTAACGGAAAACGATTATTATCTGACTTACGGCGTTTCGACAAACGAACCTCTTTCCACAGCGTCGTTTACTTTTAAGGATTCCGTAGGAAAAAGGAAGATCGGAGACGAAATCGATTCGCTCGTAATCAGATTGTACGCGCATTTATCTTTGGATACTTCTACGGGATACTATACGGCAAAGGGCGGCGTCAGATTGTATTCTTCGGATGACGACGGCACGAATGACAGCGGATATATGCTTGCAAAAGATATTCCGCAAAATCAATGGTATTATCTTGCGCTTTCGGGAGAAGAGCTCGAAACGTTTGCGGACAAAGACGGATATTTCAGCGGATTTGCGATCGCAAGCAATTGCAGCGGCGGGGCAAGCGTGAAAGAGCCTGACGGCAAAATGTATGCGGGCGGCGGTTGGACAACGGAAGCGAACGCCAAAACCGACGTGGCATGGATTGCCTTCGATACGTTTTCCGTCAACTCCTACGTGGTTACTTTCTGCGACGGAGACGACGTAACGCAGCAGATCGTTGAAAAAAACGGGAAAGCGGAACAGCCTTCTACGATACCGACGAAGGAAGGGTATACGTTTCAGGGATGGAGAACGGAAGACGGAACGCCGTACTCGTTCGATAGTCCCGTTACAAAGTCTGTGACGCTCGTTCCCGATTGGGCGCACAACGACGGCGTGCTGACGGCGGCTGAAAGTGGCGATTATACTCTGAAAACGAGTACGCTTTCTATGGTGGCGGGCTTCCAGGATATAGGAGAAGGCTCGTTTATTCCCGACGGACCTTTATATGTGGCGACGTATTCCAGAGCCGAAATCGCGCACGCGAAGAATAAGGCAATCAACGAAGCTTTGGCAACGTCTGACGACGGCAGCGCATTCGTATACAAAACGCATAGTTGGGGCATTCAGCGCGCGCAGAACGCAATCGGTTTCGGCGCGACGAAAAAGGTGAGCGACGTAGACGCGCTCATCATCCGCATCTATACCCATTTATCCTCCGGAGAAACGTACAATACCGCGTTCGGCGGCGTGACGCTTTATCCGCTCGGCGCCGACGGTTCGGAAGGGGGCTATACGCTTCCTGCGGATATCGTGCAGGATAGATGGATCGATCTCGTTCTGACGGGCAACGATCTGAATGCTCTGTCGCAAGACGGCGTTCTCAACGGTTTCCAGATCGGGAGCGGATTCAAAGCCTCGGATGACGGGATGGCTTACATGGGCGTGCCCGATCAGGAGAACGGCGCGTGGATCCTGATTGATTCGATTGCGGCGGTCAGAAAATTTACCGTCACCTATTTCGATTCCGACGGCGAGAGCGTCCTGCACAGGGAAAACGTGTATCAGGGAAAAACCGTAGAAAGTTTGTTTATTCCCGAAAAGGAAGGAAAAGTCTTTACCGGTTGGAAAGTCGGCGGCGATTATTATAATTTCGACGAGCCTGTCCGTTCGGATCTTTCTCTTGCAGCGGAATGGAAAAACGCCGCGGATATTGCGGACGCGTCGAATAACGGCTATTACGAGAAAGACGGCGAATTTATTACGATTCTGGACGGGAAAACGGAGTTTTCAAACGGTCTCGTTCCCGGAACGGCGCAGATCGCCGACGTGCAACTCTCCGATGAAAACGAATTGTTCGTCATTACAAGATCGGGCGTGCTTTCCTTCCGGTTGGGTGCGGACGGGTTCGTCAGACAGAGTCACTGCGTGATCACCTTCGATTTCGGCTTCGGAAAATCGGTGCGTCAGGTCGTGAAGCAAGGAGACGTCGGCAGACCTTTGCCCGACGGCTCAACCGAAAGGAACGGGTATATTTTCAACGGATGGAAACAGGAGAACGGAAGTGCGTTCTTTTTCGGTGAAACCATTGTTTCCGCCGATGTGACGGTGTATGCGGATTGGAATTATAACTGTATAGCAGACAACGGGTATGCCTGGTATTACGGGACGTATTACAATCGCGGAAACGGAAAAACGATCGTCCTGAAAGAAGACAACAACGCCGTATACGACAATAAAGGATACAAATATTATATTCTTGTTTCCGACGAGCTCGTTATCGAGTTGAACGGTAAAGAAGAAACGTTTAACGCGACGATGTATTCCTCGAAGATTGCCGTCGGCGGAGAAAACTATTACAGGCTGAGAAGTTACAAAGTGGCGTTCGATACGGACGGAGGAAGCGACGTCGAATCTGTGATCGTGGGAGAGGAGCAAGGCTGGAAATTGACCGCGCCTGCCGCACCGACGAAGGACGGTTACGTTTTCAAAGGCTGGTATCTCGCAGACGGCACGGCATATGATTTCGATTCCGTCGTATCGGGTGGCTTTACTCTGTTTGCACAATGGGAATCTGCAAACGGAACGGGTACGGGCGACGAGACGAAAACGGGCTGCGGTTCGACGATTTCCTCGTCCGCTGCGCTTGTCGGTATGCTTGCCCTCGTCGGGTTTTTTGGAACGCTTTATCAGAAAAAGAAGAACGCAGAAGATTAAAGGAGAAAAATGAAAACGGAATCCTCACGGGAAAATCTCGGCGCCGGGAAAGAAAGTGCCGTATTCAAAGTTCAGAATAAAAGGAAAAAGCCGGTAAATATAAAACGCGGGATATTTATACTCTCGTTTATCATATTGCCTGTCGTCAATTTTCTGGTGTTTTACGTGTACGTGAATGCAAATGCGTTTTTCATGGGATTCCAGGAAACGCAGAACGGGATAACGCGCTTTACGTTGGCGCATTTTTCAAGATTTTTCCGTGAGTTTACTTTGGAAACGTCTCAGATCCGGGAAGCGTTTCGGAACACGCTGATCACTTTCCTGATCCAGCAGATCATGTTCCCGCTCGGGTTTCTGGTGTCATACTTCCTGTATAAGAAGATTCCTCTTTCCGGAGTTTACCGCGTTTTGTTTTTCTTGCCGACAATAATTCCGGCAACGGTCGTTTCTTCGTTTTATATGCAGTTTATCGGAGTGGACGGACCGATAGCTCCCGTTTTTCAGAAGTTATTCAATCTGGATTATACGCCCGAATTACTTGCGAGCGATCGGTTTGCAAACAAGTTCGTTCTGTTGCAGATGTTCTGGCTTGGTTTTCCCGGCAATCTGATCTTATGGGGCGGAACGCTTGGCAGAATTCCCTCTTCGGTGATCGAATCGGCAAAACTTGACGGCGTCGGTTGGTTTCGCGAAGCGTTTTCCATCGTTATTCCGATGGTCTGGCCGACGTTTGCGATGATGTGGATGTTGTCGGTCGTCGGACTGTTCGGTGCGTCCGGCAACGTGTTCCTGCTCACGCAAGGAGAATACGGAACGATGACACTCAACTGTTGGATGTATTTGCAGGTTTATAAAAATCAGGCGAACGCAGCGTTGTCGAACGTATATAATTATATGTCCGCCGTCGGTTTCATGATTACGCTTGTTTCCGTCGTGCTTTCCTTCGCAATCAGAAAACTCACGAATAAAATCGAAACGGTAGATTATTGAGGTGGCGCATGGTAGGTCAGTTGAACGTTAAGAAATTATCGCGTAACAACAGGGAGATTCAAGGTAGATCGGTATATATCATGTATGCGATCGTCTCCGTCGTATTCGCACTTTTTGCTCTCTCGTATTTGTATATTCTGGTCTGGGCTTTTATTGCGGGGCTGAGCACGCATACGGAAATCAATCTTCATCCGTTTGCCTTTCCGGCAAAGTTGAATTTATCCAATTATATCGAAGTTTTCAGGCTTTTGAAGGTCAACGGCGTCGGATTTTTAGGAATGATTTGGAACAGTTTTTATTTTTCGGTGTTCGGTTCGTTTATAGGCTGTATGGTAACTGCGATGATTGCCTACGTAACCTGTAAATACAAATTCCCCGGGTCGAAAATTTTTTATCCGCTCGTCGTGATCATGATGTCGATGCCGATTTACGGAACGGGCGGCAGTATGTACAAATTGTTGTTCAATCTCGGTTGGATCAACTCGCCGTTGCAGATTCTTTTGGCGACTTCGGGACTTGGAGTGAATTATCTCTACTTTTTCGCCGCATTTTCCGGTGTTTCAAACACTTATTCCGAGGCTGCGCAACTTGACGGCGCAGGCGATTATACGATTTTTTTCAAGGTGGTTTTTCCGCAGGTGTTACCGTTGTACGGCTCGCTTTTCGTGATTGCATGGGTTGCGGATTGGAACAACTATTCCTCGGTGCTGTTGTATTTGCCGAAAATGCCGACGCTTGCAGGCGGGATCTATATGTTTGAACTTGACATCAGAAGAACGATGCGCTCCGATATTTTATACGCGGCATACGTGGTGTCGACGGTACCGCCTTTACTGCTGTTCGTGTTTTGCAACAAGGCGCTTACGAGCAACGTATCTATCGGCGGAATCAAAGAGTAATGTTTCATTGGAGAAAAAAAATATTTCATTGGAGGAACAAAATGTTTCATTGGAGGAAAAAAATGAAATCTAAATTAAACGGATTCAAAAAAGCGATTGCCGTCGTTTGCGGCGTTTGTCTGAGCACTGTTTTGGCAGGATGCGGCGGTGCAAATGGAACGGGAACGGAATCGGGTAACGAGTTTACCTTAAAATTCTGGTCATCCGGCCTCGGTACGGAATTTTTGCATAACCTTGTCGAAGATTTTGAAAAAGATACCGGATATAAAGTCAAAATAGAGGAAAACGGCGATACCAACGGAATGTACGACACGATCATGCTCGGCAAAGGGTACAACGCCGTGGATTTATATATGTACAATGGCGCGGGACCCGCGTATTTCGACTATGTCGAACCGTTAGACGACGTTCTGAACAGTTACGCCTACGGAGAGAGTCAGGCGGCGGGCGATAAAAAAATCAGCGAAAAAATTCTTCCGCTGGTAAAGGAAGCGCTTGAATATAACGTGAGCGGAACGACGAACGTGTATCAGCTTCCTTATGGCGGCGGATGGGTAGGCATTGTCTATAATGCGGACATGATCGACGGAAAGCTTTATCAGATTCCGAGAACGACGAACGAATTGATCGATCTTGCGAACAGGATCTCGGAGGATAAAAAGGATCAGGGCATATCTGCGATCTGCCACTTTAAGGGCGGCGGATATTGGGTGACCTTGCGCGAGGTTTTTCAGGCTCAGTACGACGGTCTTTCCGAATACAAGAAATTCCGTTCTTTAACGTCGGAAAACGGTACGCCCTCAAAAGACGTTTTGCTTGCAACTGACGGGAGAGCGGCTACGATCGATTTTCTGGCGGAATTGAATACCCCGGATAACGTGATGTCAGGATCCAATACGCAGACTTATGACAATGTACAGACGAAGTTTCTTGAAGGGAAAGCGGCAATGATGGTAAACGGTTCCTGGCTTATGAACGAAATGAAAGCCCTGAACGATACCTCTAAAAATTTCAAGATGATGAAGACGCCGATCATCAGTTCGATAACGGACAGGCTTGAAACGGTTGACGGACGAATCAACGGCGTTCTGACGACGGAAAAAGATTCGGAACTTTCCGCTGTGGTGGCGGCGATAGACGATGCAGATGATAATGGAAAAGCGTTATCCGAGATCGCCCTGCAAACGGAAAATTACGACGTTTCTGCCGACGATCTTGCTGCCGTTTACGAGGCAAGGCACATTGCTTTTTCAACTTTCAACGACAACACATTCACGATACCGAATTATTCCGATAAAAAAGATATCGCAAAGGAGTTTATCAGATATTTCTATTCCGACGCACAGATCAGAAAATATTCGGAAACCCTTCACATGGCTTTACCTGTTTCTACGGAAGTGGATTCTTCTTCGTGGTCGGCTTGGGGAAAAGAAATGCTTTCGTATAATGCGCTTTACCGTCCTCTTTTCAAAAATGCAAATTACGACAGCAAGGTGTTTACGCTCGGCGGATGCGACGCCTGGGGTAACGGCGATATCATTGCCGACGTGTCCAACAGGGAAAACAGAAAGAGCGCCGAAGCCGTCTGGAATTCGATTAAAGCGTATCATAACGAGCAATGGAATAACTATCTGGCAAGCGCGGGATTGAAATAAAAAGGAAAAAAAGATGAAACACAGTAAAGTAAAATTTCCGTTTCTGACTCTTTTGCTTTCCGCGGCGTTTATCGCGTTTTCCCTCCCTTCGCCGTCAAAGACGGCTACGGCGGGAGTGGTTCAGAACGACGTAGCAATGGTAAAGACGGTGACGAACAAGTCTGATTGGAGAGCGTCCGGCGGAGTTTCGTTTTCAAATAGCGGAATTAGATTTTCCGCTTCCCTTGTTTCGGCGCGGGCGATCCGGAACGAAAAATTAAACGACTATAAAGTGTTCGGAATAGAAAAGTGCTTTGACGCGCAAATTTCGCTTCGGATTTCGGAATTGCCCTCGGATCGTAAATTCGGGTTTGCGTTCGGGTTGCCCTATATCAGCAATACGGTAGGGACTCCGGGTTCGTCGCTCTTCTATTTTTCCGTATCGGGTGAAACTATCTGTTGCGGGCTCGATTACTATAACGAAAAAGAGCTTGCCCAAACGGTCATAGAAGAAATGCCGGTTTACGGCGCTACGTTAGGCGATACGCTTTCCGCTGAGATCTCGGTGTTCAACGACGGTTCCGTCAGGGCAAAGGTCGGCAAAAACAATTCTGCCGAAAAAACGGAATTGACTTGTGCAAGCAACGATTTCGTATCCGGAAACGGTTATTGCGGGTTCGGACAACTTGGCGGGGAAGGAAATACGGAAGCGGAAATTTCATCTGCCGTAATAGGGAGTTACCGCTACGAAACGCCCGAAAATATGACGTACGCAGAAGATTTTTCCGACAATACGTATAATATGGACTTTTTTGCGGGCGGTTCAATCGGGAACAGCGGCGAAACGACCGTTTCCGATAACAAGCTTATTTTCAAAAACGTAAACGCAGCGTTTTTATCTTCCCGATATGATTATTCCAACGCCGTGGTGGATATCGACCTGTTGCAGGAAAAGCAGTCTGCGCCCGTGGCGATCGCATTCGGCGCAAAATCCTGCGACGTTGCGGACCGTTCGCCCGCGTTGCTCGTTGAAATAGGGCAGAGAGAAGACGGGGCTTTTGCGGTGGCGTTTAAGACGAAAAACGGATCTTCTTTTGTCGGACTTCCTTTGAAATACGATCTTCTGAACGCACAGAACGAAAACGGTCAGGTCTTGAATATAAGAGTGTATTGCGTAGACGGAAAGGTCAGAGTGTTAATGAAATATTCCGATGAGATCGGTTTTTCTGAAGTGGCTGTGTTTTCGCTTGAGAATAATACCCCGAACGGGAAAATTCAGATACAGGCTTACTCGTCGGGCGAAAGACTTGCCGATTTTGCTTTGGGTTACGTCGGCGTCGGAAATCTCGATTACAACGGAAACGAGGTCGCGGTCACGTATCAGAGCAGCGATTTGTTTGTTCCGACGGATTACGACTATAAGGATTCGTGGAATAGGGAAGATTTGCCGTTTCACGGGGTAAAATAGCGGGGGAAAACGAGATGAAGAAAACAATATCATGGATGATGTGCGCGGTGCTTATACTTTGCGGCGCATGTTCCAAAAAGGGAGGAACGAATACGGATACTATGGAAAAGATCACGTCGAAAACGGAATATTCGATACCGGAAAGAAGCGAAACCGTTCCCTGCAATACGCTCAGCTTTGAAATTATCGGCGGAAAAGACGTTATGCCGATCGGTGCGTGGTGGGCTCCGTACGATACGGAAGGAAACTTTCTGAACGGGCAGCAACTTCCCGATTATCTCGGAGAAGATCGCGGCGTCGAGGACAGATATTTCAAACTGGCAAAAGATGCCGGAATAAACGTCTTTACGGTTTCGCCGAGTTCCGTTCCCGCTAATTTACAGGCGAATTTAACCTTACTTGAAAAATGCGAAAAATATCATATCGGCGCGTTCGTTTACGATACGAGATTCAATAAAAAGAGTAAAGCTTTGCTTGAAAACATGAGCGAATATCTGAATGAATACGATTATGCTTCTTTTGAAAGCGCAATCGGCGTACACGTTCTGGACGAGCCTACCGCAGAGAAGTTTGACGATCTGGCTACGATCTATGAAACATATGATAAACTCGGGTTTGACAATAAATATTTATATACGAATATGTTGCCGAGTTTGTACGGATTGCGCGGGGGAAATTATGCCGGCGCGGGAAACGCCGAAATCGATTACGAAACCTATCTGCGCAAATATCTTGAAAAAGTAAACACTAAATTTTTGAGTTACGATTATTATTGTATCGAGAGCGCGAATACGGGTTCTGTCAATTATCCCGATTATTTCAAAAACCTCGAAATCGTAAGAAGGTTAGCCAAAGAATATGCTATGCCGTTCTGGGCGTTTGCGCTTGCCGGCGGACAGCATGAGGAAACGGAATTTGAAACGAAACCGGTTTTTCCGAACGAGGCGGAATTGCTGTGGAACGTGAACACGAGCTTAGCGTACGGCGCGAAATCCATTCAATATTTCTGTTTTATTCAGCCGCAACAGTTTACAAAAACGCCGAACGGAGGTCGTGATTTTACCCGGAACAGCATGATTGGCGCGATGGGAAATATCAATCAATGGTATTATTACGCGCAGAAAGCGAACGCGCAAATACAGTCTGTCGACCATATCTTAATGAATGCGGAAAACCTCGGTATCATTCGCGGAGGAGAAGACGCTGAAAATTGTATCAACGGAGATATCGTCCTTAATAGTTTCCGCGAATTGACGGGGGTTGAAGGGAAACATTATATCGTGGGTTGCTTTGATTATTATGGCGGGACGGCGTTATATATCATGAATAACTCTGTTACGGAAAAAGATCATATCAGATTGAATTTTTCCGATAAATTCGGTTACGACGTATATCAACGCGCGAAAAAGTTCTCTGTGACCGGGAAAACGGTTGACTTAACGCTTGAAGCGGGAGAGGGCGTTCTTGTTGCGCTTCGTTATTGTTAAAAACCTTGTTGCAGGTTTATTTCATTTGTCGGTCTGAAGCGTAGGCTTTTTGTGATACGATGTTCCGTATCACGGCGATAATTTAATAAGCGGAACGAATCCGCACGAAGAAGATTACCGTTGAACGGTTGATTGGCATTCGTGCGGATTTTTTTATTCTTAGGCAAAACGGGGGCATTATTATGTAAGAGAATCAGACAATTAGGATATTTTTAAGGAATTTTCGAGATTTAACGTTTTACTATTAGGGAAAATGTCATATTTTCAATATTTTTGCAAAAAAACGGGTATACATTTTAATTTCGATATGAGATAATGGTATCGTTGATAATTTAGGAAAAATCATTTTATCGTTTTAAGTGGTTCCCATAGCGAGCTTGCGGATAAAGAGAAAGCGAGATGTGTGCTTATGAATATTTGGCACGATATTGCGCCGTCACGAATTACGACGAAGAGCTTGAGGCGTATATCGAAATTCCCAATGGTAGCAAGGCAAAATATGAATTAGACAAAGAAACGGGTATATTGCGGCTCGACCGTGTATTGTATACATCGACGGTATACCCTGCCAACTATGGTTTTATCCCAAGAACGTATGCGGACGACGGCGATCTTCCGGACGTTCTTGTGTTATGTAACGAAACAATTTATCCGGCGACGCTTGTTCGCTGTTATCCGATAGGCGTTATTAAGATGATTGACGGAGGTCCGTTGGACGAAAAAATTATTGCGATTCCGTTCGACGATCCGACGTATAACAATTATTACGATATACAAGAATTGCCGCAAAACATCTTTCAGGAAATGATGCACTTTTTTGAGGTGTATAACGTAATCACGTTGACGAGCGAGGTAAACACTCTTGCGCTCGGTTGTAATCAAACGGGCGTTACTTGGTCTTCGTCCGATACGAGCGTGGCTACGGTAAGCGGCGGCGTCGTAACGTTGCATTCCGCAGGTTCTACGACGATTACCGCCACGAAAGGGGACAAAACGGACAGTTTTGTTCTCGTGGTGGTTAGAGGACAAAACGCATCGTCGGAAACGGTTACGGTCGAGGGCTTCCCGCAAAGCGGCGAGGTGTCGTTTGCAAGCCGAACGTTGCAACTTTCGGCAACTTGCTCGGACGAAAGCGAGATTGAATGGATTTCCGAGAATAAATCGGTTGCAACGGTAGATCAAACGGGAAAAGTAACTTTCTTAAACCTCGGTAGCGTGGATATCGTAAACCGAGCGACGGAAAAGAGTCTGATGCGTTTGCGGAAACGGAGGCGAGGCTCATAGCAAGCGCGCCGCAAGAAATGAAAGATCGACCGAATTGGGTGGCGATCAAGACTTGGTATATAAGTATTGCACAATTTATATGAAATCTCAAAGGGAAAAGCACACTAATGATATTCGATAACGGTTTTTATGCGTCGGAATTATTCCGACCTTTTGTTTTTATCAGGATAGTTTTCCGCAATCTGTCCGCTTATTTTTTGGCGGCGGCAGAGAGATTCTTTCCGCTTTTACCTGCTGCATATATTCTCTGGGCGTCATTCCGAACGCCTTTTTAAAGCACAGCGTGAAATAAGCGGGCGAGCAAAAACCGAATTTAATACAAATCTGCGTAATATTAAGGTTAGAAATTCTCATCCAGTTTTTTGCTTCTTCGAGCGTTTTTTTTCTGATGTAATGCTTAAAGGGCATGCCCGTATGCTTTTTAAAGTTATGGGCAAGAGTTGACGGCGAACAGAAAAACTTTTTGCTTACAAGTTCGATGGTCGGCTGGCTTAAATAGTTGTTGTCGAGCCATTTTACAATAGCGTTTATCGAATCGTCGTTTGTAACGTGATTTATGGTTACGGCTTCTATATTATAAGTCCGTTTAACCGCGTCCATCAACAGATAGAAAATGCTCGTAACCGCTTTATCGTTTACCGTCTCACGCGAAAGTTCTTCGTATAGCCAATGAATGAGCGGCTTAATTCTGCCCGTATCTTTAAGACGAATAGGTTTGGAAACGTCGGCAACGTCTTTCGATTCGAAAGATACGTTTTTTATTCCGATTATGAAATATTTAATGCCGACTTTCGTGCCCGGTTTCATATATTCGGTATGCGCTACGGTGGGATTAACGATATAAAAATCGTCTTTATACACGGGATAGTCTTTATCTTCCACACGCGCGTAACCGTTGCCTTCTTCTATGAACATAAACTCCGATATAACGTGTGAAAACAATTTTACGGGCATAGGGAAAGTTATTTCTGTAAATAAAATGTAACTCGGCACGGGACAATCCGAGTCCGCGGGAAAGTATTGTTCGAGTTCGTAACGTTTGAACATTTTGCCGATTCCTTTTTTATAATATTATTTTTATAATTATATTATTTTGTCGGAACAGTCAAGCGATCGGCAATTTTATTATATTTTAATGCAGAAATTTATATTGTAATTGAACTTGTTTTATATAAAATATAATGTATAAAAGACGGTTATCTTTTTTTCGGTTACACAAGCGGGCGGAGTAAAAACCGTGCTCGACGTAAAGAATAACACGCTCGATATCACTCTCGGTGTCGGCGAAGGTGTGTTCGTAATTCCTTATTGCGGATAACTTTTACGGCGCGCAGTCCGCGGCATTTTCGACGGGCTGCGCGCGAGTTCTATATTTGTTTTATCGTTATGATTTATCAGACTGTTGATTTATACGAATATTTCGGCAAAAAGAACATGGGCAAAGGCGGTAAGCTTATCGTCTATTCGCCCGACAATTCCGACGAGATTAACGCAGCCCGCGATACTTATCGCGCCCGGCGGCGGTTATCGCAACGTATCGTTCCGCGAGGGCGAACCCGTCGCTTTGCAGTTTCTCGCAAGGGGATTCGTCGTTTTCGTTTTAAGTTACGACGTGTATCCTTTCGCTTACCCGTATTCTCCGCTCGTAGAAGGCGGTATGGCTATGAAATATATAAGAGCGGAAGGTTCCCGGTACGGCGCGGATACGGGCAAAGTGTGCGCGGCGGGGTTTTCGGCAGGGGGG
>ENA-ORRN01002179-ORRN01002179.1-human-gut-metagenome-genome-assembly--contig:-NODE-2179-length-12761-cov-6.446010_pt1 | contig 12761 bp, 10 predicted proteins | sample MGYA00242174_ERZ509132 | MGnify/ENA primary metagenome ERZ509132 (study PRJEB26280, sample SAMEA2338671) | human gut metagenome | biome: human gut; feature: human-associated habitat; material: faeces...
GCCTGCGCGTCGAATCCGTCGATGAGGTGGAGATACTCCGCCGCATGGAGGAGGGTATCTATGACCGCGAGGCCTATGAAAAGGCTCTGGCGTGGACGTTCGAGCACTGCAAGGAGGGCCGTGACGACAATCCTGAATCCGTGGAGTTTCTGGGCAAGGAGCGCCGCATAAGGTTTACCGACGAGGAAAAGCGCAGGCAGTGGGAATTTACCATAAAAATGTACTGCATCATAAAGGATCTCATACAAGGAAACCCCAATCTCCCCGAGGAATTCAAGGAGGAGATGGTAGGCTACAACGCCATTGCCGCCGGCTTCCAGGGTCAGAGGCAGTGGACCGATCACTGGCCAAACTGCGACTATCCCGAGGCCGTGCTCAACTCCTCCTTCGACTTTGAAGGCACGAAGGAACCGATGGTCTTTGCGACCGAAAACGACGTGCTCAACGGCCTTGGCATGCTCTTTATGGAGCTGCTGACCAACCGCGCCCAGATCTTCGCCGACGTGCGCACATACTGGTCTCCCGAGGCCACCAAGCGCGTCACCGGCTACGACCTCGAGGGCAAGGCCAAGGACAACGGCGGCATCATACACCTGCTCAACTCCGGCGCGGCCTGCCTCGACGCCTGCGGCGAATGCACCGATGAAAACGGCAACGCCGTCATGAAGCGCTGGTGGGAGGTCACCGACGAGGACATAAAGAAAATGACCGATGCTACCGTATGGTGCGAGGCGGGCTTTGACAACTTCCGCGGCGGCGGCTTCTCCAGCCACTTTGTCACCCGCGCGGGAATGCCCGTCACCATGATCCGTCTGAATCTCGTCAAGGGTCTTGGCCCCGTGCTGCAAATCGCCGAGGGTTGGACGGTAAGGCTGCCCGACGAGGTGACGGATACGCTCATGGAGCGCACCAATCCCACATGGCCCTGCACATGGTTTGCGCCACGCTGCGACGGCAAGGCAGGAAGCCCATTTGAGGACGCCTACTCCGTCATGCAGAACTGGGGAGCCAACCACGGCGCGATCTCCTACGGACACGTCGGCGCGGACCTCATCACGCTCTGCTCCATGCTCCGCATACCCGTATGTATGCACAACGTACCCTCTGAGGATATCTTCCGCCCTGCCGCATGGAACGCTTTCGGCATGGATAAGGAAGGCCAGGACTACCGCGCCTGCGCCGCCTACGGCCCCATGTACAAGAACATAAGGTAACGATCATCTCAAAAAAATGACCGGGACGGTTCATTCCGCCCCGGTCAGGCATATAGAAAGGAACGCGCCATGCTTAAATCCCCTCCCTCATCTTCCCCGGAGCTGCTAAACGCCATACTCGAGGTCTTTCCTCTGGACAGCTACACGGATTCCCCGGCGATGCTCATGCAGAAAATGGACTGCGACAAAGAGCTGGGTATACCTATATGGGATAAGTACACGGAATCCGTCGCCCGCCATGACCCGAGGGGTGCGGAGGCCGTGGGATTCCATGCGCGGTTCCGATTATATGATGAGGCGAGAACCTGCTACTGCGCGCTCCCGTCCGGCGAGACCTCGATATACGCAAACATCATACTTAAGAAAGGTGTAGTGAAACAATATGCGTAACCTACTGGCATTTGACATAGGAGCCAGCAATGGCCGTGCCATACTCGGACAATTTGACGGTGAGCGCATCTCCATGCGGGAGCTGCACCGCTTTGAAAACCATTATGTAGAGCTCAACGGCGTCTGCTACTGGGATCTTCCCTATATTTACAATCAACTCAAGCAGGGCTTCCTCGCCTTCCGCCGGGCGGACATAGGGGCGCTGGATTGCTTTGGCATCGACACATGGGGCGTGGATTACGGTCTGCTGGACAAAAACGGGCACCTTCTCTCAAATCCCCGCGCTTACCGCAACGCCGTGGAGGAGGACTGCGCAGAGGCATGGAAGATGATGGACTTCCCCACGCTCTTCTCCCATACCGGAATAGGCAACGAGAGCTTCAACACCGCCTATCAGCTTTACCGGCGCAAAAGAGAGGGCGACGCCGCGCTGGAGGCTGCCGAAACCATGCTCTTCATGCCGGATCTGCTTGGGTATTTCCTCACCGGCGAAAAGAAATCCGAATACACCGAAACCACTACCTCTATGCTTTATAACCCCATAAAGCGGGACTGGGACAGGGACATAATGGCGGCCTTCGGCTTGCCGGAAAAGATATTCCCGCCCATAGATATGCCGGGGACAATACGCGGCAGGCTGCGCTCCGATATTGCCCGCGAGTTAGGTATAAACTGTGCCGCTTTTGCAGCGGTCGGCACCCACGATACGGCTTCGGCGGTCGCGGTCATACCCGGCAGCGGCAGCTTTGCCTTCTGCTCCAGCGGCACATGGTCGGTTTTCGGCATGGAGGCTGAGCTTCCGCTGCTCACCGACGAGGTTCGGGATGCGGGCTTCTCCAACGAGGGGAATGTGCAGGGTGGCTTCTGCCCGCTTAAGAACATAATGGGGCTTTGGCTTATACAGGAATGCCGCCGGGAATGGCAGGCGGAGGGAATATCCCTGAGCTGGGACGAGATAGTGCGTGAGGCAGAGGCAGCGGAGCCCTTCCGCTCCATAATCGACACGGATCATGCCCCTTTCTTCTCCGGCGCTCGCATACGGCAGAAGATACGCCAGTTCTGTGCCGCTACCAACCAGCCCCTACCAGATACGGTGGGCAGGTTTGCCCGCTGCATATATGAATCCCTCGCTCTGAAATATCGCTACACGCTGGAGAAGCTCAGCGAGATAAAGGGGCAGAGCATAGACAGCCTGAACATTGTCGGCGGGGGGAGCAGGAACCGCCTTTTGAACCAGTTCGCTGCGGACGCGACGGGATGCCGTGTGATAACCGGCCCCATAGAGGGCGCCGCCATGGGCAACCTTCTGGTGCAGGCTATGGCGCTGGGCGACCTTAAGGACATTCACGCGCTGCGAGAAGTCGTGGGTCGTTCGGTGAAGGTGGAAACCTACATGCCTCACCATACCCCGGATTGGGAATCTGCATATCGGAAACTGAAAACTTTCTTATAGGAGCGTTCATTATGAATATTCAATATATCCATCCGGCAGATCAGATCGTCATGTTTATGCAGCGGATCTACGACAAACGGCTCACGACCATGTCCGGCGGGAATCTGTCGATCCGTGATGCAGAGGGGAACATCTGGATCACTCCCGCCAGCATTGACAAAGGCACACTCAGCCGAAAAGATATTATCTGTGTCCGTCCGGACGGAGCCTGTGAAGGATCGCATAAGCCGTCATCCGAATTGCCGTTCCATAGGTCGGTTTATCGTCTGCGCCCGGATCTGAACGCGGTTCTGCACGCGCATCCGCCGGCGCTTGTGGCTTTTTCCGTTGTTCGCAAGCTCCCAAATCTTGACCTGATCCCGTCTGTACGACACATATGCGCGGATGTAAAATTTGCAGCCTATGCGGTTCCAGGCAGTCAGGAACTCAGTCTGGAGATCGGAAAGGTATTTGAACAGGGCTGCAATATTGCGCTGTTGGAGAACCACGGCGTTTGCGTTGGCGCGCCGGATATGTTTACCGCCTTTCAGCAGTTTGAAACGCTCAATTATACAGCGGAGCTTGAGGTGCTGGCAGGACAGCTTGGAAATATACGCGCACTCCCGGAAAACGCATACCGCCTGAGTGAAACCGACAGCCACACCAGGCTGGGGGATTTCATTTCTCAATACCGCAGCTCTGCGGAGCTGGCAGCCAGACGCGACATGATTACGCTGATCCGGCGCTCCTACAAAATGGATCTGTTTACGGCAACTCATGGCACCTATTCCGTCCGTCTTCCTGACGGGAGCTTCCTTATTACTCCGTTCGGCTTTGATCGTGCTTATCTGGAGGAGGACGATCTGGTTCGCATCAAAGGCGATGCCAAAGAGCTAGGAAAGCTACCGTCCCGCGCCGTTCTGGCGCACCGAAACATTTATCGGGAAAATCCTCAGATCGGGGCGGTGCTTCTTGCGCATCCAGTCCATGCAATGGCGTTTGCCGTCACGGACATGGAATTTGACGCAAGAACAATCCCGGAAAGCTACATTCTCCTGCGCGATGTCAAACGGGTGCCGTATGAAGAACTTTACTTGGATTCAGACAAGCTGGCAGAGGAATTTGATGCCGCGCATCCGGCAGCGATCGTGGAAAATGATTGTGTGATCGTGACCGGAGAATCGCTGCTGCAAGCCTTTGACCGGCTTGAGGTCATGGAACTGACAGCAGCATCCATTCTGAAATCACAACGGCTTGGCAGGATGGTGCATATCGGCGATGAAGAAGTTGCCGCGTTGAAGAAAGCGTATCATCTGGAGGGATGATGCTTTGATGCTCGTATCAGGCACGATACCATGATATCGAAAAAACAAGACCTGCTTTTTGCCTCAAAGCAGCTATGTACGGTTTTCATTGCCGCTCGCCAACACCCCATGTCCCAGAATAGCGCTTCTGCCTACACATATCCCTGGAGTTACCCTCCACGGTATTCTTTTGCCATACGTTGCATTGAGAGATGTATGGATGTTAAATCTGAAATTCTGGATCACGCAAATGTGCAGACCACGCTGCAAATGTATGTGTATCCCTCCACGACCTCCAAACGGGACGCTATGGAAGCTGCCAGTATGCTGGCAGGAAATGCAAAAAATTTTTTATTTCTGTAAACTTGGCTTTTCCTCTTGACAAATCCCGGTAGGCGGTGTTATTATAGCGCCACAGTCAGTTAGCGAACATACATTCGCATTTCTGATAGCAGGCATTTACACGGAGGAGGTCATATGGCAGCACCGGTTCTATCCAGGGAGGATATCGAGCAAATTGCCGGGAGAGTTCTTTCCATCTACACCGAGGCATATGTACCGGAAAGGCATCTGTGCTATCAGGTCAACCCGGAGGAACTGGCCGATGTGTTGGGTCTGGAGGTCGATTATCAAATCCCGTCTCCGGATGGAAGCATTCTGGGCGTTACGTCGCCGGACGAACAGTATGTGCCGGTGTATTACGACGGCGAGGAATGCTATTACTACCTCGACGGAAACACCATCCTGATCGACGTGCGGCTGTGCGCGTCTCCCAAGACTGTCGGCAGGAAAAACTACACGCTGGCGCACGAGATCGCCCACCAGATTCTCTACAAGGCGTTTCCCGATGCCTATGGCCCCGCCCGCCGTCTGATGTGCGACTACCGCCGCACACCGGAAAGCCGCAGGAAAGTCACCGACTGGACAGAATGGCAGGCCGACGCCCTCGCCGCAGCTCTGCTGATGCCAAAGGACGCGGTTCTGGACGGGATGTTCCTTGCTGGACTGGGGGAGCATATCGGCACACTTTCCAGAAAATACACGCCCAATAAGTATGACAGCTTTTGCCGTTTGGCAGAAGCATTGGGCGTCTCCAGGTCAGCGCTTGCGTTCCGGATGGAACGTCTGGGGCTGCTGGACAAAAACCTTCTTTACAGGCAATAGCGAAGGAGCGGCGAACATATGGAAACAAATTCAGGACAGGAAATGCGCGTGGCCGTAAAATGCAAGGTTTGCCAGCGCGTCATCTTCTACAAGACAACGCCGCTTTCAGGCAAGATAGAGCTGAAATGTCCAAAATGCCACCAGATCACGCACATAAATCTCGCTTACCGGCGCAGTAAAACGCCGCTGTTTTACCGACGCTCAGCAAGGCAACCGTCAGCGACTATTTTTTAATATTCCATCATAGCACCGAGCAACGGGGTATGCGGTCAATGACCGCATAATGAAACACCACCAAATAGCCGGGCATGAAAAACGATGAGTAACAGGCTTACTCTACCGTTTTCATGCCCGGCTTTTATTTTTATCATCAAACAAATTTACATATCTAAAGCCTGAGTGATCATCAGGGCCGAGGATACAGGAGTACATTCTGAATTTTAGAATGTATTTTCAGTACCCTTATTTCGTTGCGCCTAAATGCAGCGATAAAGCCCTGACTTTCCTGTGTCCTCCCCTGCACCAGCAGAAAGGAACGGGAAAATGCAGTTTAATCAAAAAGCATTCGGGGAAAGGGTACGCAATGCCCGAAAGAGTTGCGGATTTACGCAGGAAGCACTGGCAAACTCATTGAACACTTCCAGAGAATTTATCACGCGGATAGAGACCGGGAAGAATGTCTGTTCGTTTGAACTTCTGATTAACATAGCAGAACTGCTCAATTGCTCCACAGACTACCTACTGCTGGGTAAGGAATCAGAGCGTGAAAATCTTCGGGATGAGCTGCGCCAAATCTCAATAGAACTATCTTCTTTTGTCAACAGGCTCTGATTGTGACCAACGGCTTCCCTGATTGTGACAAGGTAGTTCCTAAAAAAGAGCCTTGCTTTCCTATAAAATAATTGCAAACAGAACGAATGTTCTGAGTGCGTAGCTTGACAATTGAATACCATTCACCAGATACATTACCGTGCAAGGAGCTATGTGGGCGGCACGCCGAGACTTCCCGAAAAGGAACAGCGATTCATGTCAGCCCCCAAATGTCGGATTGCAACCGGCACAGCGACGAACCTGCACAGGGATAATGATACTTCCGTAACTCGCGGCCCGGCCATAAGGAAGGCGGGGAGGTTAGATTCCTATGGAGCAGCACAGCAAGCTGCCGTCTGGTGACTTCCCCCTCTCAGGGCGTCGAGGACAAATATGAGAATACGCTTTATGAATTATGAGCTGCCATGGCTTCGCTGTGGCAGTCTCTTACATATGTTCCATATGTCATCCAAATGGATGGAATTTCAATACAGGAGGCGATGCCTATGATTGTTTCAATCTTTCCCTGATTCACAAATTCATAAAGTCAAGAAAGGATCACACTACAATGCTGATTACCAAACTTCGTAAGCCGCTGGCGTTGGTGCTTGTATTTCTGATGTTCTTCAGTATGGTGCCCTTCGGCTATGCGGCTGAATTGCCTGCTTCGCAATTTGAATCTGGTGTAGATCCTCCTACCGAAGAATCCCTGCCTGAAGATGAAACTCCCATCACAGAACCAACGATCGCCAGTTCAGAGCCTGATCCCGATTCGGTTCCGGAAGATACTATCCCGGAAACAGAACCTGAACCGGTAACAGGAAGCTCTGAACCATCTGCAGAAGATGTCCCCCAGGATGGTCCTGGCATAATGGGGTTGTCACCCGGCGATAGTTCTACCTGGGCTATCGGCAGCACCCAGAGCAGCATTATGCTGTTCGACTTTGCAGATAACGGCAATTACACCACCGTCCTCAATTCACAGGTAGCCTGCGCCTATAAACCCAATGGCTCCGGCACCACTCGGACTGCGTATATCAAAAACTTAGGCTGGCACTTTGCCCGGTATGACGGTGTGCCTTATGCGGATGATCCACTGTACTGCATTGAGCCGTGGCGCAGCTACGCAGCCAGCACCTCCGGCAACTCCGTTGACCGGGACGTGACCCTGGACGGCAGCGGCAGCACCACCGGCAGCAATGTGTGGTATGCTCTGCCCGCAGCACGGCGCGAAGCCATTGGCCTAATCTTGCTTTATAGCAATCAGATGTGGAATCACTCTATCAGCGTAACTACCACATCCAAAGCCAACAACCCCAATGTGCCGCTGCGAATTGCCACCCAGTTCCTCATTTATGAGATTGTCTGCGGTCTGCGTGATCCCAACACTTTCACGCTGAATTCCACCAACGAGTGCGGAACAGCTGGCAATATTTTCTACAATGCTGGTGTGGCATCTGTTACAAACTTCGCCAGCAATTATAACACCCTGGTATTCAACATTCAGGCTGCAAAGAAGATTCCCAGCTTCACAAGTTCCTCCAGCGGCGGCGCTCCCACCATCAGCCTGACAGGAGAAGAAACCAGTGTTTACGACAGCAACGGCGTTCTGTCCAATTTCTCTTTCACGGGCGGAAATGGTGCGGAGTTCTACAAGAGCGGCAGTACCCTATACATCACCCAGACTGGCACGATTTCTTCCTCTACGGTTTTCAAGGCGACCCGGTATCTGCCCTCCGCTGCCAACTCCACCTACAACATTTGGTATATGTCGGGTTCCAGTTATCAGACAACGGTATCCCTGGCCAGCGCTTCCAGCGGCAATCTCAATGCCTATTTCAAGCTGAAAGCCCCTGATCCGGGAACAATCAGCCTGACGAAAACCACGGAGGACGGACAGAATCTTTCCGGCTGGCGGTTTGCCGTGTACACCAACTCTGCCTGCACCAGCCTTGCGGCGGGACCTTACACCACCAACAGCAGCGGCAAGATTTCCATTACCGGGCTGACCGCTGGCACTTATTATGTGAAGGAGCTGGGGCACACCGACAGTTCCATCAACGCTCTGTACACCTGTTCCAGCACGAATCCCCAGAAGGTGACTGTCACCAGCGGCGGCACCACTTCGGTCAGCTTCTATAACAAGCTGAACACCGGCTCCATCAGCCTGACCAAAACCACGGAGGACGGACAGAACTTGTCCGGCTGGAGGTTTGGAATTTACTCCAATTCTGCCTGCACCACGCTGGTTTCAGGGCCACACAGCACCAACACCAGCGGTAAAATTTCCGTCACCGGCCTTACCCCCGGCACTTACTATGTGAAAGAAATTGGACATACAGACAGCGCTATCAATGCTCTGTACTACTGTTCCAGCACCAACCCGCAGTCGGTGACTGTGACAGCAGGTGCCACGGCATCTGTCAGTTTCACAAACAAGCTGAACACCGGCAGCGTGAAGCTGATTAAGTCCACGAACACAGGTGCAAACCTGAGTGGCTGGCAAATCGGGCTGTATACGGATGCCGACTGCACCAGCGCCGTTTCCGGCTCTCCCTTCACCACCGGCGCAGACGGCACGGTAACGGCTGCGGGCTTGCAGAAGGGAACCTATTATGCGAAAGAGATTCCCACGGACGACCCATATTGGGAATTTGACACCGCTGTGAAGTCTGTATCGGTTGCAGTCGGTCAGACCGCAGAAGTCACCTTCACCAACACCCATTACGGACGCATCGAGATCCACAAGACCACCAACACCGGCAATCAGCTTGGCGGCTGGACATTTCGGGTGAGAGATTCCGAGGGCAATTCCTACGGAGACTTCACCACCGATGACAATGGCTATGCCTGCACGGACAATCTGCCGTTGGGACGGTACACCGTAGTTGAGCTGCCCACGGATGATAACTACTGGCTGACAGAGCTGGGTTTCCACGATGTGACCGTAAGAGCCGGCGAAACCACCGTGGACACCTGGCTTAACAAGGAGCAGGGTCTGGTCTGGTTCTACAAGAAAACCAACACCGGTGAATCCGTGGAGGGCTGGCACATCACTGTGTATTCGGATGAAACCTGTATCCAGAAGGTAGGCACCCTTATTACCAATGAGGACGGCAGGGCGGGCTATTACCTTGACCCCGGCACCTATTGGGCCAAGGAAACCGGCGACGAACATGGGCGGTTTGAGGACGAATACTGGATGGTGGATGAAACCGTCCAGAAATTTGAAATCAAGCCCCATGAAGATGTGTCCATTACCTTCACAAATGTCCAGTACGGCAGGCTGAAGATCACCAAGACTGTGGAGGGCGGCGGCTCTGTAGAGGGCTGGCAGTTCAAAATCACGGATGCCGAAGGTACGGTGCTGGACGGCTCCCCCTTTGCCACCAACGAGGACGGCGTTATTCTGACCGGGAATCTGCTGCCCGGACAGTATACCGTGGAAGAATTACTCCCGGAGGACAGTCTGTACGAGTGCAAAAGCGAAAATCCCCAGACTGTCACCGTAAAACAGGGTGAGATTGCCGAAGTATCGTTCATCAACGCCCTGCGCACCGGCAAGGTTACTGTGGAGAAGATCGACATTACCGGTAGCCCTCTGGCAGGAGCCACCTTCCGGCTGGAATGGAGTGCGGAGGGCTCCCTGTGGTATCCCGTGACCTACTCCGAAACCATTGTCCGGGGCGGCTGCTCCAATCCCGATGTAACGGACGGGAGCCTAACCACCGGGACGGACGGACTGCTGAAATGGGACAACCTTTATCCGGGACTACAGTACCGCCTGACGGAGACCAAAGCCCCGGATGGCTACAATCTTCTGGATGGAACTGCCTTTGAGAGAGAACTTGCCGCTGATAATATGAATGTCAGTTTGCGAGTTGTAAATACCAGAACCTATACGCTTCCCAAGACAGGTTCCTCTGGACTTCGTCTTTTCCCAGTTTTCGCACTGATTCCGACTTTTACCTGTTCTTCCGGCCTTGCGCTTTCCATTCTTCGTAAAAGGAGATCCTAAATGAATCCCTCCCACATCTATGCCAGAGATCATCCTCTGGCTATATTTTTGCCGCAAACAAAATAAACCGACTTCAAGAGAGGATATTACTATGAAATCTATCAAAAGACTTTTCGCAATGGGCCTTGCTGTCATGATGGCTCTTTCCATCCCTTTTTCTGTATCCGCCGCCGAGCTGGAGGATGCTCCCATTGACGAATCCAGAACCGGCTCCCTGACCATCTACAAGTATGACCTGACCAATGCCGAAAAGGACGGCGTTTGGGATTCCTCCTATGTGTCCACCGGTGTGTTCGACCAGACCGGCGTAAACGATGTGCTGGGCGGCAGCAGCTCCATCTGGTCCCGGATCGTGTTCACTGTGGTGGGCGCGGCCGCGCTCTGCGGCATCCCGGGTCTGTTTTCCGACGAAGCAGAGTAACGCAAAAACGGCTCCTTGCAAGGGAGCCGTTTTTCTTGTGCCATTTTATTCTTCTTCCCAGCCGACAAGATCGGGCAGGGTAAGGGTCTCATCAGAGCAGTGGGGATTGGTGGTACCATGGGCCGCCATAGACGCCCGCTCGATCTCCCGCACGATGTCGTTGATGGCCCGGCAGTCTTCGGGCAGGTCGGTCTGGTTGCGGCCGGAGTGGGTGAACAGAATCTTGCCCAGATGGCCCACCACCAGTGTCAGGGGTAAAATCTGGGGGGCGGATTTATCGTAGTGGTAGCCCGCGTCTTTGGCGGCCTTGAAAATTTTCTGGGCCGCAAAGCTCCAGCTCAAAAGGCCGCGGGTCTGCTCCACACCCAGATACCCGTACAAAACGCCCGGTGCGTCGCAGATGACGGGAAACGGGAAATCAGAGCCCCGGGTGGCCGCCGCCACGCTCTGGGCCGAGGAGCGCACCACGCAGGCCAGCCGCACACCTTTCAGGGCGGGCAGGGTCTTGAGATAGCGGGTGACATACTCCCGGGTGACCGGGTGGTCGAACCCGGGCAGAAAGATCATGCACAGCGGCCGGGTGCCCTCACACAGGGCGTAAAAATCGTTGCCCGGCACCGTGGGGGTGTCGTAGGTAAACCGGGGGATGCTGGTTCCCACCAGATGCTCACTTTTCATACCGCAATGCACATCCTTTCCATCTTCACCAACAAAGCAAGAGTCGTAGGGTATTTCCCGCCTGCGGCGGGAAATACCCCTGCTGCACCCCAGATGCCTATAAAAAAATCCACACACTGGCTTTTGCAAAAGGCCAGCGGTGGATGCATTTCGATAAAAAGATCCCGCCCGGTCGTCTGCGGTCAATCAAACCTACCCTTACGGACAGGTGGGTGCCCTGTCGCCGGATTCACGCTTCCTCATCGAGCCTCCATGGTCGACCCATGGCGGGGAGGTCTGCAATCCACCGGAGAACTCCAAGCTCCCGTTGAATGATTAGTAGGATCATATAAACCGCAACAAATCGCGCCGGGCAGGAAGTCTTGCCTGGTAATTTGTCTGGAAAATAAGGGACTTACTCGATCTCGAACTGGTCGGACAGCCGCTTCTCAAACAGCTTGCTCACTTCCAGCAGAGTCTCGTCATCTTCCACAACGTCCAGATACTCGCCCTCGTCGTCTTCGCCCACGCTCAGGATGACCAGCTGTGCATCATCATTCACATCATCCTCGTTCTCGGCGTATTCCACAACGGCCAGGTAATGCACGCCCTTATGGTCCAGCGCGTCGATCACTTCAAACGTGACTTCGTTGCCGTCCTCGTCCTCAAGGGTCATCAGGTCGGGCTGATATTCCTCTTCGGCACCCGGGGTCTTGATTTCATCTGCCATAAGTTCGTTCTCCTGTAATATCGTAAATTTTGCATAAAATCGTCATAGCTCTGCCCTTTGCGGGGAGTGCCCGCTGCTGGGTACGCCTATAGTGTAGCGTTTTTTTGCCCGCTCGTCAAGATGTTTTTCGCACAGAAAACACGCCGCAAATTTTCACGCATTTTCCTCTCGCCTATTGGGCAGGAATATGCTATACTAAACGTTGTGTATCAACGCAGAGAATTTTGGGAAGAAACCATAATACAGGATATGCAAAAGGGGTGTGGAGTATGAATCTCAGGCCAAAAAAATATTGCGCGGCACTGGCGCTGGGTCTGGCACTGGTACTGGCGGGGTGCAGCGGGCTGCCCACCCTGCCGGGTCTTGGCGGCGACAGCAAGCCCCAGAGCATCAGCCGCCCGGCGGTAGAGTCCGGGGAGCTGCAGTTCACCCACCCGGCGGCAGGGGACACCATTGCCGTGTTCGATACCTCAGCGGGCGTGTTCAAGGCCGTGCTGTTCCCCAGCGAAGCCCCGCAGGCCTATGATAATTTTGCAGGCCTGGTGCAGAGCGGTTATTACAACGGCCTGACCGTTTCCCGGGTGGAAAAAGATTTCCTTGTGGAGGCCGGGCAGGGGGCCG
>ENA-ORRN01002181-ORRN01002181.1-human-gut-metagenome-genome-assembly--contig:-NODE-2181-length-12758-cov-10.563725_pt1 | contig 12758 bp, 22 predicted proteins | sample MGYA00242174_ERZ509132 | MGnify/ENA primary metagenome ERZ509132 (study PRJEB26280, sample SAMEA2338671) | human gut metagenome | biome: human gut; feature: human-associated habitat; material: faeces...
CCCTACCGTACATGAAGGATATATTTCTGATGATTGTGTATGGGTATCTTATGGATTCAAAAGAGCACCTGGAGAAGTAACCCATTGGACGGATATGCCGGGATACCCAGGTGACGACGAGGTTGACAATGACACATAAAGAAGCTGTTTTGATATCTGCATATAGTGGTTATTTGCTAACTAAAGATTTTTCAGATGTTCATAAGTTTTGCGAAGAGGTATTAGGCAGACCAATTTTTATACATGAATTTGCAGATGAAAAGGTTCAAAAAGATATTAGAGAAAAGTGTAAACCTATGATTATTAAAATGATAGAAGGTGAACAAAATGGCTGAGTATATAGAACGGGAAGCGGCATTGAATATTTGCCAAAAAGAATATGAGGAACGTTTAGAAATGTGCGATTATTGCGGGGATACTGTGGCATGGAACATTGGAGGACAAATTAAAAAGTTACCCGCCGCCGACGTTGAAGAGGTGAAGCATGGGAAGTGGATAGGGAAACAACTTGATAATTTTAGAAAATATGAAGTTATTTGCTCAAATTGCGATTGGATTGGAATTGAAAACTATGACAGTTATGGCAACCCATTTGAGTTTAACTACTGCCCCAACTGCGGCGCTAAGATGAATTTGGAGGACTGAGCTATGAAAAACAACGGCTGGATCAGTGTTGAGGACAGGCTGCCGCAAGCGTCTGGCAAATATTTGTGCGTAGTAAAGGACAAAAAAGGAAATAGTTGGACGGTGCCCACTGAATGGAGCGTTGAAATGAGGTCATGGTTTGGGGAATTTGGCGAAATCAAGAACATGGTCACTTACTGGCAGCCACTTCCGGAACCACCTGAGGAGGATCAGTTATGTATGATGAATTAGTTGAACTGTTGAGAATGCGCGCGGAGCTTATCGATTCTGATCTAGATAATCAGGCCGCCAATGCTATTGAAACATTAGAATCCGAGCTTAACCGCCTAAAGCGTGAAAGAGATCAGGCGGTGGAGGATTTAAACACTCTGCGAAAACGCAGTGACTGGAAATGTGAAGCGTGTTATTATAACGACCATTACAACCGTGATATTTGTACTGGGTGCGAATATAACAACGATAACAATTGGCAATGGCGCGGCGTTCAGGAGGAGAAACATGAGACCGATTGATGCTGATGAATTTGATACAAAACTATTTAATGATGGATTTTTTGGTGGATTAGCGAAATGTATAGGGAACACTCCAAGAAAAAGGAAATTTACAATTGGAGAGTTCAGAGGAATGCTTAAAAAGGCTCCAACTATCGATGCTGTCCCCGTAGTTAGGTGTAAGGATTGTAAACATTCTTTTGAGAGAAGCGGAAGAAAACCGTTTGGGTGTTATCTTCGTGGAAAAAACGGAATTACACTGCATGATGGTGATGACTTTTGCAGCTATGGTGAAAGGAAGGAATCAAATGAATGAAGAGCATTATTTCCTGCGCCCCCCGATCATCATAAGCGAAGAGGAATTAAAAAGGCAAAAGAGAGACCCTAAACTCCTGATAGAAAAATTTGAACGGCTGAGACGGTGCGAATTAAATTCCGGAAAGTCTGAATCTCACCCGGACGTTATGAAACTGTCTGAAATGATCGAGAAGTTAAGAAAAGAGGTAAATCATGAGTGACTGGCAATTATTACTTTTAGGTTATTTTTTAGGCGCACCGTTAGGCTTCTTGCTTTGTTCCGTTCTGGTGGCAAGCAAAGACCCGCCCAAACCGCACACCACTTGCAAGGACTGCGTACATAGGCATAAGAAAGAGTGCCCTTTCTCCCATATCGAATGTGATGTGACAGGAGATTCTATTTTCTGGCATACTAACAAACAAGACGACTTCTACTGCAAGGAGGCTCAGGACATTGGGCTGGCCACAAAGCGGAAATAGAAAAAGCTGTAAGGGGTGTATCTATAACAGACCTCTAACTTTTGAGGGTTCCGGGCAGCAACGATACTGCCTATATTGCTATGATACCGGTAAGCCTAGAGGCTGCCCGCCGGAGAAGTGCGACAAAAAGACTGTCAGGAGGTTGAAAAATTGAACTGGAAAAAAGAAGCTGAAAACGATCTTAGATGCTACATGAAGCGCAAAGCCTCTTTAAATAATCTTCGGGATCAGATTTTAACTTTGCGATTAGAACAGGAATCTATCAAGGCTTGTACTGCTGATTCTGAGCCAGTGAAAGGCGGCGGGAGTAAAACTGAAGATCGTTGGATTGATAATATTGTGAAAACTAAGCGCTTATCCCTGGCCTACTCCGCGACCCGGCGGATTGTCGCACTCATCGAGAAAGGGTTAGACGGAATAACTGAGGTACAAAAAGACTTTCTCACAGAGTTTTACATAGACCGCCACGACGGACACGTGGAAAGGCTGATGGAAAAATATCACATTGAAAGGACAAAAGTATATAGCGATAAAGATGAGGCGCTTTATCAGTTTACTATTTCTATGTACGGAATAATTGATTATTAATTCGCGGAAAAAACGCGGACGATTTTTTCAAAAACATAGGATATAATAAGATCATAGAAAAGTGTACAAGGTTCATTAACCTCCTTTCCTAAGGACCGCAGGCCTAACGGCTTTGCGGTCTTTCTATTTATCTTGAAATTGTGGTGGTGGTATGGCGACAAAGTCGAACGAATTAAACCTAACAAGCAAGCAAAGAAAACTTGCGGAATTATTAGCAAATCCGGACTTCACCGGGAGCATCACAGAGTTATGCCGGGAATGCGGTGTAGCCCGTTCCACTTATTACAAATGGCTGGACAAGCCGGAGTTTACCCAATATGTGGACAGCCTGATTTCTAAATTTACAAGCAGCGAGCTTTCAACGGTTTGGAAAGCCTTGATCCGGCGCTGTTCTATCGGAGATGTTCAAGCAATCAAGCTGTATTTTGAAATGCGAAGGGAATTATCCTCAAAAGACGAAAGCGGGGTTCAGATCATTGACGACATCTAAATTATCCGGCATTGTCTCCCCCGCTTTTTACGACGTTCATCGGCAGATCAGAATGGGACGCGTTGACGAAGCGGTACTAGAGGGCGGCAGAGGCTCCACAAAATCCAGCTTCGCGTCAGTTGAACTGGTTCTGCTGCTTATAAGGCACCCTGACTGCCACGCCGTGGTGATGCGCCAGGTTGCAAACACGCTGCGGACCAGCGTTTACGCGCAAATATGCTGGGCCGTTACTGCTTTGGGATTAACCCAGAAATTCAAATGCACTGTTTCCCCAATGGAATGTACTTACCTTCCTACTGGGCAAAAGATCATGTTTTTCGGCATGGACGACCCGGGAAAAATAAAATCTATAAAAGTGCCGTTCGGGTATATTGGAATGGCCTGGTTTGAAGAGCTTGACCAATTCGGAGGCCCTGAGGTAATCAGAAATGTGGAACAGTCGCTTTTGCGCGGAGGTTCCTTTTCTTTTACCCTGAAATCCTTTAACCCTCCCTCCTCTGCCAGAAACTGGGCCAATCGGTATGTAAAGGAACGGCGGGACAGCCAGCTGATTCATCACAGCACCTATTTGACAACGCCTAAGGAATGGCTTGGCCCCAGATTCCTTGCGGACGCGGAACGGCTCAAAGCAAAAAGCGAAACCTCCTACCGTCATGAGTATCTGGGAGAGGTTGTCGGCAGCGGAACCCAGGTATTTGAAAACCTGAAATTGGAACCGATTCCGGACGAAATGGTCCGTTCCTTTGACCGCAGGCTCCACGGGGTAGACTGGGGCTATTATCCAGACCCCTGGGCGTACAATGGAATGCAGTATGACGCTGCCAGGAAAACCCTGTATATTTTTGACGAGGCAACCGCCAGGCGGAAAGGAAACTGGGAAACAGCCGATATTCTAAAGGCAAAGGGCCTCACTGGAAACGACAGAATCACGGCGGACAGTGCGGAGCCGAAAAGCGTCGGGGACTACAACGCTTACGGCTTATACTGCCGGAGCGCTGAGAAAGGCCCAGGGTCTGTGGAATACAGCCATAAGTGGCTGCAAAGCCTGGACTGCATCTGGATAGATCCGGTCAGATGCCCGGATACCGAAAAGGAGTTTTCGGAATACGAATACGAGCAGGACAAAAAAACCGGGGAAGTTTTAGACGGATACCCCGACGCGGACAATCATCATATTGACGCCGTAAGGTACGGCACGGAATACCTTTGGAAACGTGGAGGGGTGTAAGCATGGGACTTTTTCATTTAATCAAGGAGGCGGTGATGAAGATGCTGAATCTAAAGGAAATTAAAAAGCTGGGCGCGGATCTATCGTCGTATATGGCGGAAGCAATTCGAACCTGGGACGATCTGTTTTATTTAATCAACCAGCCTCCCCATTCCTTGAAGCTGGCGCAGACAATCACCAGCTATCTGGCGACGCTTGCGACCAGCGAGTTAACCCTAGACGCGGGCGCGGGCCAGCGGGGAAAATATATCACGGAACAGGCGGCCGGCAATCTGCTTCCTAATATCAACGAGGCGGTACAGCTTGCGGGGGCCGGCGGCATGGCCGCAATAAAGCCGTTTGTAAAGGGCGGGTCAGTCTATGTGGAGATTATCCCACGTTCCCGGATATTCCCGAAAGGCTTCGGCCCAAACAAGAGAATCGAATCCGGGTTCTTTACGGATTTTGACCGTCTGAAGGACGGAAAGCCAGTAGTCCGCATCGAGGAATTTGCCCTTCAGGAAGACGGCCTTCTCATTACCAACCGGGCTTACCGGCTAAAAGAAGCCGATGGAATCGGCGGAGAGCTCTCTCTTTCTGAGGTAGAACGCTGGGCGGACCTTCAGCCCGAAGCTTTTATTTCAGGTGTAGACCGGCCTCACTTCGGCCTAATCCGCATGCCGATGCTGAACAATATCGACGGCGGGCCCCTCCCTATCAGCATTTACGCCAACGCCGTGGACAGCATTATCCAGCTGGACAAAACCTATGAACAGTTTCTGTGGGAACGGGATACCGGAAAGCGGCGCATGGTATTAGACCGGGGCGTTGCGGTTAAGGATCCGATCAACGGAAAGCCCGCAATCCCTTTTCGTGAGCTTGCCAGCGACTATTACATGACAATCGACATGCCTGTGGACAAGCCCTGGGCGGACTATACGCCGGAGCTGCGGGGGGAGAATTATAAATCCATCTTTGATACTCAGCTTCGGATTTTGGAAATGCAGACTGGTTTTTCTCAAGGAACCTTTAATATTGATATCCAAACCGGAAGGGTAACGGCCACCCAGGTGATCAGTGACGACCGCACCACCTACAACACCGTCAAGGCGGTGCAGGACCGGGGCATGACCTCCGGGCTGATCGACGCTCTATATTGGTTCGATGTATATTCGACGCTGTACCGCCTGGCCCCAGCCGGAGCCTTTGAGCCTTCCGTCACCTATGGAGATTCCATTTTTGAGGATACCGGTGTGGAATACTCCCGCAGGAAGGCAATGGCGGACAGCAAATACATCAGGCCGGAGCTGCTCACAAGCTGGTATTTCGGCGTATCAGAGGAGGAAGCGAAAGCCATGCTTCCAGAACCGGAGACGCCGGAAAACATATTGTTCGGGAGTGATTAACCATGCTCTCCCCTGAATATATCGACCACCTGCCCGACCGTGTTGTTGAGCTTTACGCCGACCTGGAAATCAGGATTCTGGAGGATATGGCGCGGCGCATTTTGAAAACCGGAGCGTTGACGGAAACCGCCCAATGGCAGATGTGGCGGCTGGAGCAGATCGGGGCGGAACGGGAATTTATCCGATACCATTTACAGCGCCTTACCGGGAAAACCCAGGGGGAGATTAACGAACTGCTTGCAGAAGCCGGAGAAAAAGCGCTGTATTATGACGATCAAATCTACCGGGCAGCTGGTTTAAGCCCAAAAGCGCTGCGGGACAGTGAGGCTTTGCAGAAAATAATTAAAGCCGGCTCCGACAAAACCATGAGGCTTTTTGAAAACCTGACAAGCACTACGGCTGACACGGCCTCAAGGCAGTTTGAGAACGCTCTGGACGCCGCCTACATGGATATAACCTCCGGCGCGTTTTCTTACCAAGACGCAGTAAGAAGCGCTGTAAAAAGCCTTTCCAAAGCAGGAATTGACGCAATTATATATCCCAGCGGGCACACGGACAAAATGGACGTTGCCGTCCGCCGGGCGGTCCTTACTGGTGTCAATCAAACGACGGCCAGAATGCAAATCGCCAGAGCCGACGAAATGGAATGCGACCTGGTGGAAACTACAGCACACATGGGCGCCAGACCGGAGCACATGGACTGGCAGGGCAGAATATTCAGCCGTTCCGGGAAAAGCCGTAAGTATCCAGATTTCGTAAAATCCACTGGCTACGGAACCGGCCCGGGGCTGTGCGGCTGGAACTGCCGCCACTCCTTTTTTCCGTATTTTGAGGGCTTGTCCGAGCGCGCATATTCCAGGGCTAAGCTGAGAGAATATGAGAACAAAACCGTTACATACAATGGGCGAACCCTTCCCTACTACGACGCCACCCAGCAGCAAAGATACTTGGAGCGACAGATCAGGCGGTGGAAACGGGAATATCTGGCGATGGACGCGGCTGGTCTGGACACATCGGAGGCCAGCGCCAAGCTGGCGGCTTGGAGAGAAAGGCAAAAGGACTTTCTGACCCAGACAGGGCTTGGCGAGGATAAATTCAGGAGCCAGGTCTACGGGTTTGGAAGAAGCCAGGCGGCGAGAGCCAGAGCGCAAGCGGAACGAAAAAAGATTACAAAACCATCTTTATCTGGTATACTGAATAATGATGAAGAGGGTGCTATTTTAAGGTATATCAGCGGTGAGAGTTATTCCCTGAATGAAAAATTGCGGAACGGAAGAAAGTTAACCAGATCTGAATCTATTCAAATCAGCGCTTTGGACTCTGCTTTAAATAAAATGCCTAAATACGAAGGATTAGTAGAAAGAAGCTTAATTCTTGACAGGGAGGGTTTGATGGCCTTTGCGAAGCATCACACAGTGGGAACAGAAGTACTTTACCCGGCCTTTACTTCTGCTTCTGTCGGCGGTGAATATCACGAATCTCCTACTGTTCTTCTGCGGATAAAATCTAAAACCGGGCGCGATTTACGAAAATATAATAATGAAGAGCAGGAAGTTCTTTTTTCCAGAAACTGTAGATTTCATATTTTATCGGCCAAAATTGAAAATAAGGTTATTGTTTTGGAAATGGAGGAGGTTTAAATGCTTTCTTTAGAGGAGTTTCTTAAATTGTCCGCAGAAGAAAAAACGAAACGCTATCTGGAACTATCAGAAAAAGATCGCTTTCTTGCCAGAACAAGCGACTGGCAGCCTAAGGATACCGTGGTTGTTAAATACTCTAATTTAAAAAGCGATCAAGAAAAGCAGGAAGAATTTATAAAACAATTAAATGAGGCTTTGGAACGAGATGAACTTAATCTCTTAAAATAGCCTGATATTTTTACTCATTCATTTAATAGCGCAAGGCTCGTGCAGAAATGTGCGGGCCTTTTGTTATCCCCAAATTTGCCCCGGACATGGCGTAAAACTGTGACCGCCAAAGGGAAGCGACCCCGTAAAAAGCGTATGGAAGAAAGGATTCCCATGAAAAGAGAAGATTTAAAGGCTTTCAATTTATCCGACGAGGACGTGCAAAAAATCATGGATCTGCATGGTGCGGATATTGAAAAGCAAAAGCGCAGCATCGAGACCCTGACTGCTGAAAGAGACGATTTCAAAAGCCGTCTTGAAGAGGCCAACGGCAAGCTGGAGGGGTACGACCCCGAATGGAAAACGAAGGCTGAGCAGGCGCAAACGGAAGCCGACGCGAAGATCAATAAAATCCGGCGCGGCTATCTGCTGAAGGAAGCCGCAGGCGGTATTAAGTTTTCCAGCGAGAGCGCCAAAAAGGCGTTTTTATCCGATCTGGAGGCGGCTGAGCTTCCCGTACAGGAGGATAAGGTCCTGGGCTTTGAGGATTTCTTAAGCAAGTACAAGGAAAGCGATCCCTCCGCCTTCCTCCCGGACAAACCGGCGCCCACCATTACCGTCCCGGGACAAGGACCTACTTCCAAGAAAACAGGGCAGCAGCTTCTTGATGAAAAGTACAAAAACAATCCATTCTATCACCCGAAAGGAGAATAACCCATGTCAATTAAATACGGTTCTTTAAACGTAGATGAAAGATACTCCGGTATTCTGGAGCCTAATCTTTATTACAACCCTGTGCTGGTGCCCGGCGTGACCTGCACAGACAAATATCAAATCGGGCCGGCGGGTCAGATTTATGTGCATAAGCTTACCACCTCCGCGGTGGAATCCGGAACTCCGGGCCGGGATTTCTCGGACACCGCCGTATCAGATACCTTAATTCCGATTCAGCTGAATAACAATTTCCAGCGCTCCTATAAAATCTATGGAGTACAGGCGGGCGCCCGCCGTAGAGTTCAGCGTGGCTGAAGAAGCCCTCTCGACCGCAACTCAGGAAATCCGCGAAGGCTGGATGCAGTGCGGCCTTGCCTGCTTAGCCCAGGAGGGAACCGCCGCCACACTGACCACGGCGATTACCGACGTTAAGGAGGATATCATCGCCACACGCCAGGAAATCGTGGAGGATAAGGGCCGGGCTAACGTAGTCATGTGCACCCCGGCTTTCTACAGCCAGGTCTTGCTTGCCGCCGGCAAAGACTTCACTCCGGTCATGAATGACCGGATCGCCAGCACCGGAAATGTGGGGCAGTGGCTGGGCATGACCTTTGTGGAAGCCAACGGCGCCCAAGGCTCTATTAAGTATTATGACAGCACCGGCGCGCAGAAAACGGTTGATATGTCCACGGTGCAGTATGTCATGTACTATCACGAGGCCCTGTCCGTGATCAGCAACTTTGAGGTAGCCAGAGTGATTGATTCCGAGCGCTTTGCTGGTTCCCTGGCCCAGGTGGAAATGAATACCGGGTATAAGGTGACCAACGCCACTCTGGCCCGTGTGCGTAAGGTGGTAACCTCTCCGGGCGGTTGAAGTGAGGTGTCCCCGAATGTACTCAACGTATCAGCAGTACCAGCAGCGGGGCGGAAAGCTTCCGGAAAGCGAGTATCAGGCAAACGCGCAAAAAGCGTCTGAGCTCATTGATTATTACACGATGGGACAAGCGGCCTCAGCGGAAACAATGGGGCCGCAGCTCTCGGCGTGCGAGTGTGATTTGGCGGATATCATACCGACGCTTCAAGGGGCGGCCTCCGGGATTCAGTCTGAAAACGTGGACGGATACAGCGTTTCCTTTTCCGGCCAGACAGAAGCCAACGCCGGCGTTTTGTCGGTTATGAAGCGTCACCTCTCCTTCCCTGTCAACCTGCTGGTGTTTTCCGGCTGGTCCTTTGTGTGAGGTGATGCCATGATAACCAACGCGGATATCACCATCTACCATGAAACCTACAACAAGGAAACCCGGCTGAAGGAGTGGACTTCCAGGCAGTATCCTGGCGTTAACTGGTACGGAAAGCAGGCCGTTTCTGTAGGGGATACCGGACTGAATACGGCGGATTCCTATATCGTGCGGATTCCCACCGAGGAAGCAATTGTTATATCAAACGGCGATCTTGTGGTAAAAGGGCTTGTGACAGACCAAATCACAGGCCCTTCCCAATTAACCGGAAAATATGAGTGCTTTGTGGTAACCGCGGTAAGGGACAACCGAAGGGGTACTCCCATGATGCGGCACTGGAGAATCGAGGGGAAATAACGATGGCTGGAGGCTTTAAAATCGAAACACCCAAAGGCGCGGTTTTCACCACAACCGGCAAAAACGGAAAAATCATAGCGAGGCTGGAATGGAATAAAAATTTCAGCGCTGAAAGAAGCGACCAGTTCAACCAAACCCAAAGGTTTGTAGACAGCGAGGTTTTACGCCTTTCCTCCCCCTATGTTCCTTTTCAGACTGGTATGCTGGATAAATCTGGCATACTGGGAACCGATGTTGGCTCCGGTGAAGTCAATTACATCGCCCCCTACGCCGCCGCTCAGTATTACAGGACTTCGGTCAGCCGTCCCTATGACTCACAGAGAGGCGCGAAGTGGTTCGAACGCATGAAGATCGACCACAAGGACGAAATCCTGCGGGGCGCAAAAAAGATTTCAGGAGGCAAATAGCATGGCTGACACTATTATTCAATCTCTGCGGGATTATTTCCTGACCTGTCCGTTGATGGGAGACAGCGCGATCAATGTAGATTATCTGCCGGAAGGCCCAGAGGTGGAATATTCCATCGATACCACCCCGGCCACGGAGATCGTAAAGCAGTATATTGGCGGAAGCAGCGTGCGGCAATACCTGTTTGTGATCCGGTCCGTCAATGATTATGGACCGGACGTTTTGCAGAACCTTGCCAACAGCGGATTTTATGAGAATCTGGCGGCATGGCTGGAAGCCCAGACCAGAACCGGCAATTTTCCGAGCCTGCCGGAAGGAAAAATCCCGCAAAAAATCGAAGCCCAAAGCACGGGCTATCTATTCACAACCGGGCCTGACACTGGAAAATATCAAATCCAGTGCAGGCTTCAATACTTTCAGGAGGTATAATTATGGCAAATGAAACCATTATGCGGTTCCAAATCGCGGACTATTTAGGCATTCCCGGGGACAGCGATACAACCTACGCGCTGATGGGTGCGGGCTTCAATACCCTGGACGAGAACCCCGCCGCCCAGCTGGACACCAAGGCGTATATCAACGACAAGGCCGCGTCCAGCATTGTGAAGGGCTATCAGCCCCAGTTCCCCTTTGACACCGATCTGATCAAATCTGAGGAAGCGGTCATGGAACTTTACAAGATCGGACGGGACGAGCTGACCGGCGCCGATGCGGAGCGCGATTATATTCGGGTTGAATTGTTCGAGCCGGTAGCTTCTAAGGAAAACACCTTTAAGGCCAGAAAATTCAGGGTAGCCGTAGAGGTGGCAAGCTGTGCCGGCGCTGGCGGCGAGACCATCAAGGTCACCGGCAACCTGAACAACGTGGGAACCTTTGTAGACGGTGAATTTAACACCACTACAAAAACCTTCACCGAAGCAGGCGCCGCTGAATCCGTGTGATAAGAAGGAGGACACAGCCGATGTTTACCGTAAACGGAAAAGAGCTGGACTATGATATCTTTGACGCTGATAAGGCGGATCTCATTCAAAGAGTGATGGAAGAAACCTTTCAAAAAATCGCTTCCATTGACGCAAATTCTCCGGAAAACACCTGGGCGGGTTTTGTAAGGAAAATTTGTGAAGCTGTGGCCGCTGCGTTTGACAGGCTTTGGGGTGCGGGAACCGCGGTCAAAATTTTTGACGGCGTGGTGAATCTAAAAGTCGCAATGAACGCGTTTCAGGAGTTGGTGGACGGTATTAACGCGGAAAAGGCTGAGCTTGAAACTATGGCGAAAGCTGTCACGGCTAAGTATTCCGGAAACCGCGCCCAGCGCCGGGCAAAGAAATGAATATCCTGACAGACCCGGCTCCCAAAACGGTAACCATCGGCGGCGCGGAGGTCCCGATCAATTCGGATTTCCGCGCCTCTGTCCGTTTTGAAATGATGATGGAGGATTCCTCCCTTTCCGAGCTGGACAAAACAGTAAAGGCCCTGAGCCTTTATTATGACACGGGCGGTTCAAAAAACAGCTTTAAGCCGCCGGCGCCTATAGAGGAAGCCATTGACAAAATGCTGTGGTTCTATCGGGCCGGAAAGGAAGAAAACTGCGCTGTAAGCGCCGGGAAGGGGGCGCAGATTTATTCCTATTCCTATGACGACGAATACATTTTCGCGGCCTTTCTGGAACAGTACGGCGTAGATTTGCAGGATATTCCTTATCTTCACTGGTGGAAATTCAAAGCCATGTTCCTGGGGCTGAAATCAGATTCCAGGATTGTGGAAATCATGGGTTACCGAAGCATTGACATCACGTCGAAAATGAGCAATGAGCAAAAGCAGTTTTACCGGAAAATGAAAAAGCAGTTTGCGATTCCTCTCCCCCAACCTGAACGGGAAAAGCTGAACGCTATCGAGCAGGCCCTCTTGAACGGCGGAGACGTCAGTAAGGTGCTTTAATATATTTTCCTTCTCTCTTGCGATCTCCAAGCAGGACATGGTATAATGTGGAAAAGGAGGAATTGCAATGAAAAGGGTGCTTTGTGGGGTTTTGGCGGTTGTTTTGGCTATTATCTGTTTTGTAGGGTGCCAATCTTCTGCCAGGTCAATTGAAGGGGAGTGGGAAAGAGCAGACGCGAGTTCCCCTCTTTACGGTGCGATTATAAAAATTGAAAAAACAGATGATGATTCCTATGTTGGAAAAATAACCAGCTTAACCGACGTAGCCAAAGATGCTGGTTTCAGAACAGGAGATACAAAATGGTCAGAAATTAAAGCAACGGATGAGACCAATCAATATTCTATGAAAGATATGACAATAAATGCAATTGATGGTGAAAAATCCTGGTCGGATATGATTTTGACATTTGATCCTACTAATCCAGATGAGATTAAAATACAATCTGTTGATGCTGATCCAAACTTTTTTGGCAGCAACTCGCAAACCTATCGTAGAAAATAATATAAGCATAAGCACGCTTTTGGGCGTGCTTTTTTATACCCAAAATTAGGTGGTGACCATATTGGAAAAGTAAAATGCCCTTATTGTGGGTATGAAATGCCTTTGCGGTTAAGCCAGACGGCTGACTGTAAGGGCATTTTTATTAAATGC
>ENA-ORRN01002186-ORRN01002186.1-human-gut-metagenome-genome-assembly--contig:-NODE-2186-length-12730-cov-2.514951_pt1 | contig 12730 bp, 17 predicted proteins | sample MGYA00242174_ERZ509132 | MGnify/ENA primary metagenome ERZ509132 (study PRJEB26280, sample SAMEA2338671) | human gut metagenome | biome: human gut; feature: human-associated habitat; material: faeces...
GGCATACGCCGAGGAGATCGACGAACAGCGTCAGCGCATGGCGACGGTCACGTCGCTGGAAGCGGCGCGGGCGGGCAAAGCCAAGCAGCAGGTCGCGGACAAGGCGGCAGGACGGCGCAAGGCTGCATCCGCAGGCGAAAACGCGGTGCGCAGCATGATTGCCGCGAACGGCGAAAAGCTGCTGAAAAGAAGCGCGCGTTAAGTGTCACAAGTAGGAGGAAATCAAGTGGTTATGATTTTTGAGAAAAAGAAGGAATTTGTCGAAGGAACACTTTCGGCGTGTATGGTAGAGGCAAATATCGGCGTCGATCATCTGATGTACAGCGCAGAAAGTGAGGGCGGCATGGAGATTGTAACGATTTGCTATGACGATGGCTGGACTCGAAAAGTTGATGTCACTGGAGACAGCAATCTGGCGATCATCAAGGACATTTCGAGGCGTGTCGATTTGTGACACACCAGCAAAGCCCAAGGCCCGGTCTATCGTCTGCCTGTGTTCTGCCACAGGCAGCGGCAGACTACGACCCGTGCAAGCCGGGTGCACCCCGCAAGGGGTGCGGCGCTCACAGCTTTAGCTGAACAAAGGAGGTTTTCACATGGATGCGTTGATGGGGATTGCGCTGTTTGGCGCAGGCATGACGGCGGGCGGCGGCCTGATCGTCAGCTATTACAGGTCGCTCAAGGGCGTACAGGACAGCGAGCGCAAAATTGCGGCGCGGAACATGGATGCAGCGAGACGCTACAACGAAGCGATGCGCCTTGAGCTGGACAACAAGACGGACTGCCTGAACCGCCTTGAATTGAAACGCCGGCTGGAAGCAAGCTGGTGCGACGGGTACGAAGCCGGGATGCGCGAAAGTATGCGCGGCGTAACGGTCGGCGATGTGGTGACATTTACCCGCCTGCGCAGAGCGCGGGACAATCGGGCATCCAACGAGTAAGCAAGGAGGAAACACAGATGGAAGCGAGAGAGATTCTGGCGCAGCGCGCGCCGTCGCTGGAAGAACGCATCAACGCCCTGCGGGATAAGGGCGTGGTCATCGGCGGGACGACCTACCGCTACAACTTCGCGCAGATCAGCGCGGCGACCGGCGTAAGCCGCAGCATGATCAGCATGTTCGCCAACGGAAACATCCGCATCAAGCCGGAGCAGCAGAAGGTTCTTGAAGATTGGGTCAGCGACATCGAGCGTCAGGCGCAGGAGGAAGCCATCGAAACGGGCGCGGTTGAGGAAACGCCCGCTCCCGCGCCGCAGAACTTCAAGCGCAGTATCGAGCTGTACCAGACCCACGAGTTCACCGAGGCGCTTGGCTTGCTGGAATGGACGCGGGACAACCGGAAGATGTGCGTCATGGTCGGATATCCGGGCATCGGCAAAACGACGGTCATCCGCGAGTTCGCCAAGCGCGTGCCGGATGTGCATGTCATCGTCTGCCGCTCTACGATGCGGATGCGCGACCTGCTGGACAGCATCGCGGAGAGTATCGGCGTGAGCACCAGCGGGAGCAACGACGAGCGGGTGCGCCGCATCCAGCGCGAGCTGGCGGCGAACCGCGACACGATGCTGATTTTCGACGAAGCCGATCACCTGTACGGCTGGAATGTGATGAAATTTGAGATTATCCGCCAGCTCTGGGACGAAACGAACACGCCCATCGTGCTGGTCGGACCGCCGAGGCTGGAGGAAATCCTGACCCACGGCAGCGGGCGGTCGAATCTGTCCCAGCTTTACCGGCGCAAATACGAAATCAAGCTGACCGGCATCAAGCCCGACGAAGTGCGCGCCATCCTCGCGCAGTACGACGTGGAGCCGCGCGTGGCGGCAGAGCTGACGCTGATCGCGACCGATACCCGGCACGGCGGCATGGGCAACTTCATTGAAGTTTTTGGCATGTGCCTTGAAGCAGCGGCAGGCGGCACGGTCACGCAGGAGATTCTTGCGGGCGCGAAATGCTACAAATTGCAGGGCTAAGAAGGGGGTGTAAGGATGCTAACGGTCAAGCAAAACGGCGGGCTGCTCATCGTCCGCGACGAGGAAGGGCGCATGGTGCGCAAGCTCAACGCCGTAGCGGCGGCGAAGGACTGGCTCAAGCTGGGAGCCGCCGAGTTTTACAAACAGTACGGTTTCCGCTTCCAGCCGCGAGGCAGTACGCTGGCGGAAGCGACGAAGCAGATGGGACAATGAACGACAGACCGCCAGACCCGGCTTATCGCCAGATAAGCTATGACCCGTGCAAGCCGGGTGCGCCTCCCGCGTGGAGGCGCGGCGCTTATGGTCAAGGAGGTGAACATGGATACATCGAGCACAATCAAGCGTCTGTTGGGCGAGTATGAGAAGATCCGAACGGAGAACCAGCGGGAAGGACAGCGGCGCGAGCGGGAGATTCGTCAGGGCTTCCCGGCTATCGCGGCGCTGCTGGACGAGCGGCGCGACCGTCTGACCGGCTCCATCCGCACGGCGCTGCAAGGGCGTGCCGTGGACGCGGAGATCCTGCAAACCGGAATGCGAGAGCTGAACGGGAAGATACGCGCCGAGCTGACGAAAGCCGGATACCCGGAGGACTACCTGCAGCCCATCTACCGCTGCCCGATCTGCCGGGATACCGGCTATGTCGGGGAGCCGGTGCATGAGCTGTGTGCCTGCATAAAGCAGCGAATCATGGACGCGGAGAACGCCGGAGAACACAAGGGCGGGCTGGGTAAGCATAGTTTCGAGCAATTCGACCTGAATGTTTTTCCGGATGTTTCGATACCCGGCGAAAAGCGCAGTCAGCGCGACCACATGCGGCTGATTCTGCGGTCGGCGCAGAGATACGCGGAGGATTTCCCGGACAACGAAAAGCCGAATCTGATTTTTTTCGGCGCGGCGGGACTGGGCAAGACCTTCGTGGCGGACTGCATCGCGCAGCGCATCATGGAACGCGCCTATCTGGTGCGCCGGGTGACGGCGTACAGGCTCTGCGAAATCATGCGTAAGAATCAGTTCGACGGAAGCGAAGCGCGCGCAGTGGAGGGCGTGATGGACTGCGACCTGCTCTTTATTGATGACTTGGGAACGGAGCCGCAGACGAAGAACACGAGCGGCTATCTGTTTCAGGTCATCAACGAGCGGAACATGAACGACCGACACACCATTATCAGCACAAACCTGAACCCGGAAAGGATGGAGGGCATGTACGAGCAGCGCGTCGCATCCCGATTGATGGACGTATCCCGCACGACGGCAATCCGCTTTTACGGGGAGGACTTACGACTTAGAAAGTGAGGCACAACATGGCAAGAAGGAAAGTGACCTGCGCGCTCCAACTGGAAAACTGGCAGCAGGCGGACGACGCGCTGCGGCAGATCGGAGAGAACCGGCGCGATTTGGCAGCCATCGAAAACATGCTGAACGAGCGCATCGCCGATGCCAAGGCGGACGCGGAAGCGAAGGGCAGACCCATCAAGGATCACATTGCGATGCTCGAACAGGCGCTGCGCGAGTTCGCGATGCTGCACCGGGCAGACCTCGGCAAAGCCAAGAGCCGGACGCTCACGTTTGGCAAGGTCGGGTTCAGGCAGAGCACCCGCCTGACCCTGCCGCGCGGCGTAGAGAAGGTCAAGACCATCATCGAAGAACTGCTGCGGAGAGGGATGAAGGAGTGCGTGGTCTATCCGGAGCCGAAGATCGACAAGGATGCGCTGAAAAAATACAGCGCGGGCGAAATCGCTGAGGTCGGCGCGAAGCTGGAGGTCGAGGATGTTTTCGGTTATGACGTGGATGAAGAAGCGCTGGGGCAGCAATAAGGAGGCGGCAGGTATGGCGCTGAAAGTGACGAGTGCCCAGCTTAAAGCCATCTTCGCGTTGAGCCGAAAGCTGGGGATGGACATGGAGGATCTGCACGGCATGGCGTACCGCATCAGCGGTACAGACAGCCTGCGCACCCTGTCCGGCAGGGAAGCCGGTCGGATGATTGAGGAGCTGAAAACGCGCTGCGGTCAGCCGGTCATCAAGACGGGCGGCGGCGCGGGGCGGGCAACAGAAGCCCAGCAGCGGAAGATATTCCGGCTGACCTGCGAATTGGGCTGGAACGACCAGCCGGAACGACTGCGCGGGTATATCCGGCGCATGTGCAAAGCGGACGACGTGCGGTTCCTCACGCCGCAACAGGCAAGCGTCGTCATCGACGGGCTGACTGCGATGCGTGACGGCGACCGGGCGGAACGCAAGACGTAAAGGAGGGCGGCGGATGATTCCAAGCTGGGCGCACGACGTGAAGCCGGAGGACATTACAAACGCGACAATGCTTGATCTGGCGGAGTTGCTGGGCACGGAGAGCATGCTGACGCTGGTTGAATCATACAGCGGCATGATCATCTATGTTCCCAAGCTGGACAGCCTGCTGCGAAACATCCGCGACCGCCGCATCCGACAGGAATATGACGGAACGAATACGCGGGCACTGGCACTCAAATATGACGTCAGCGAAAGCTGGGTCAAGCGCATCGCGTCGATTGACGAACGCGGGGAAATCCGAGGACAGACCAGTCTTTTTGACGGCTGAACCCCAAAATCTCTAACACGTGCGTGTAATAAGTACGTCAAAGGACTGGCGCGAAAAACTATGCTACAATGGCTGCAACCGAAAGGCTGCGGCTTTTTTGATTGGGGTGGAAAGCGTGGAGGAATATGTGTTCTGGGCGGTTACGGGAGCCGTCGGTTTGCTGATTAGCGCGCTCGCGTTCTTCGTCAAGCGCGGCATGGATAAGAAGGACACACGGGACAAGGAACAGGACAAGCGCATCACCGAGGTGGAGGACAAGCTGAATAACACGATCAATCAGATGCCATTCCTCTATACGCTGCGCGAGGACTTCATCCGTTCAAGCGCACAGCAGACGCAGAAGCTGGATCAGATCATCACGCTGCTTATGAAAAGGGAGGAAAAGTGAGATGGGGATGGATAAGATGGCGATTGCCAGACGCAAGTGCGCGCGCGGCGCGGTGCTGACGCTGCTGTTTGGCAATCCGCGCGCGGCGGTCATGCAAAGGACGCTGGAATATGCGCTCATGCAGGACGACCCGCAGGCGGCGAACGAGATTGGCTCGCACATTTACTATCTGGCGGACAAGGGCTATGTCAAGGTCTATCTGGGCGACGAGGTGCTCAGCCTCGTGCAGGACCCGCCGAGGGAGGCGCTCGTCCGCCTGACCGCGAAAGGCATCGACCTGATGGAAGGCACGCTCGACGACGAGGGCGTGGCTTTCGGCGACCCGATGCGCCAGTAAGAGATGGGACGCAAGCGGGAGCGCACGCGGATCGTCAGCCGCATGGACGAGCTGCCGGACGACATCCGTGTTCAGGTAGAAAGTATGCTGCTGGATAAGACTGTCAGCTATAAGGAGATTGCGGACTGGGCGACGGACAGCGGCTATCCCATCAGCAAGAGCGCCATCGGGCGATACGCCCAGCGCACAGGGCGGGCAGCGATGCGGCTGCAATACGCCCGCGAAAACGCGAACGCGATCATCACGGCGATGCAGGAACATCGGGGGCTTGAGCTTTCCGACGCGGCGAACGCGCTGGTCATGGACAACCTGATTCAGGTGCTTTCCGATGCGTCGGCAGAGGATTATGGGGAAATCCCCCTGCCCAAGCTGATCGAGCTGGTGCTCAAGAACCAGCGCAACGCCGTCTATAAGGAGCGCATGGTGCGAGCCTACGCGAAGGACGTGGAAACTGTGCGCCGCGCATTGATGGCGGAGCTGACCGAGCAGGTGCGGCATAATCCGGAGCTGCTGGGGCAGCTTGAAAAAGCCAGCCTGACGGCGGCGGAAAAGGTGGTGGAAGCCAGTGAAACGTGAATACAGAGATCATCAGGGGCGCGAGTGGTTCGCGCTGCATGTGCGCACCGGCGAGGAGCGCGACGTGGCACTGGCGGTCTACGGACTGGGCGACGCGGACAGCCTGGGCGGCTTCCTGCTGGTTGACCAGGCCCATCATGTAGACGATGCCGTTCTCGGTGACCACCTTGATCCGCGACGCGAGCGCATCCTTATGCCGGGCTATGTGTTCGTTGGCTGCGTTATGAACGCCGACATGTGGCAGAGGCTGCGGCATTTGCGCGGCGTGCTGCGCATCCTCGGCGAACCTTACGAGGCAATCCCGGAGGAGCAGATGACAGCGGTTATGGCGCTATACTGGCACGGCGTACAGGGGACGCAGGTAGTCCGGCAAAACGGCGTGACCGAAGTGGTCGGCGGACCGCTGCTGGAAGTGACGCATACGATCACCTGCGCGGACGCGAGGCAGGGCGTGATTACGGTTGCGCTCGACCTGCCGGGCGGCATGCGCGAAGTGACGATGCACGCGACATTCCGGCCTGAGGCCGGAGGCACATCCGAAGAAAATTTTATTTGAATTGAAAGTTTTCGGCACGAGGCCGAAAGCGAACAGGCAGGGCTGAAAGGCGGCGGGTCGAGGATTCCCCACACCGGAAAGCCCGAACAGACGAGTCGGACGGTACTCCGACAACGCCAGCCAGCCTCGATTCGAGAGCCGGAGGGCGAAGCTATGCCCGAAATTCTTCGGGCTTCATCCGTCAAAGCGGGGCATGACCCGCGCGGCGGTCTGGGAAACCTCCTTTTTGATTCATGGCAGTACGCAGGACGCGGCGTACTGCCTATTTTGATGTTTTGAAAAGCGTGCGTTCAATGTCAAGTTTACAAAGTGGGAAGTCCAGAAACCTCAGGTTTCTGGTGGGGTTTGGGGCAAAGCCCCATCGTTCCTTCGTTTCCGAAAGGCGGTGAGAAGATGGCGAAGCGGGAAAACGTGCTGGAAAAGCTGATCGGCAAGACCAAGCGCCCGGAAGGGGAGCTGGAAGCCATCGACCGCCGTCTGCATGAGAATACGGCGCGGTGCTTTGACGAGGTTCTAAGCCTGTTGCTCGATAGCACCGGCGAATATACCAAAGCGCTCTTGGGCGGCGGACGCGGCAGCATGAAATCCTCGACGGCAAGCCTCGGCATCAGCGCGGGGCTGGAGCATGACGAGGATGCCTGCGCGCTGGTGCTGCGCAAGGTCGGAGATACATTGCGCGGCAGTGTCTTTGAGCAGATGCAGTGGGCGATGGACGTGCTGGGTCTGGGCGACCACTGGAGAGTGACCGTCAGCCCGATGGAGATCGTCAACGAGCGAACAGGGCAGAAGATTGTTTTCAAGGGCTTGGACAAGTCGAAGAAAATCAAATCCATCAAGCTGCCGTTCGGGAAATATTTCAAATATGTCTGGTTTGAAGAGCTCGACGAGTTTGCAGGCGAGGGCGAAATTGAGAACGTGCTGGATTCCGCGATTCGCGGTGGCAAGGCGGCACTCTGCGTCTGCACCTATAACCCGCCGAAAAGCGCAAATAACTGGGTGAACAAGTGGGCAATAGACCCCGGCAAGAGCGTTTTTGTTCATCACAGCGACTATACGATGGTCCCTGCCGCATGGCTCGGACCGACTTTTCTCAAGCGCGCGGAGGAGCTGAAAGTGCGCAACCCGCGCGCGTATGAGCATACCTATCTGGGCATTGCAACCGGCGAAGGCGGCGCGGTTTTCAAGGCGCTGCGCATCAAGCCGATTGCCAAGGAGGACAGGCTGCGGTTCGAGCTGAAGCCGAACATCGGCATGGACTTCGGCTATGTTGACCCGAATGCCATCGAAAAGACCTACTACGAGGCGGGCGAGCTGCGGACGCTGTACATCTACGAGGAGGCCTATCAAAACGAGATGACAACCAAGCAGATCGCGGCGGCATGCAGGAAGATTGCGCGCCACGGCGAGCTGATCCGCGCGGACAACGCGGCAAAGCAGGTCATCGTCGATTTGCGGACGGACTACGGCATCAACATTACCGGCGTAACGAAGGGCAAAAACTCGCGGCAGACGGGTTATGACTGGCTGCGCGACCTCGACCAGATTGTCATCGACCCGATAACATGTCCGAATGCGGCGCGTGAGTTTGCCGCGTATGAATACGCGCGGGACAAGGGCGGCACGCTGGTCGAGCGATACCCGGACGGCGACGACCACAGCATCGATGCGGTAGCGTATGGCAACCGCGAGCATATTTACAGGAGCAGGCGCACGAGCAACGTGAGCGGAAAGGGGGCGAGGCGCTGATGCAGCCTTATCAGATTGGAAGCACGGACTGGATCAAGCAGGAGCTTGCCGGACTGCTCGGACAGCAGGTGACGCGGGATATCGACGAGATCATCCGGCTTTACAGCCTGTACGACGGCGATGGGCAGCGGTGGCAGGTCAATACCAATGGGCTGGACTACACGCCAACCGTCAAGGTGACGAACATCATCGCGGAGCTGATCGGTAAGGAAGCGCGCTACATGATGGGCGTGGAGCCTGAGCTGCGCATCGTCCCCAAGGAAAAGGACAATCAGGCGGCGCAGGCGAATGCAGACGTCATCGGCAGTTGGCTGACCGCGCTGCTGGAAGAACAGAAGTGGAGCAAGAAGCTGCTGGACGCGGCGAAGGACTGCTTCATTGGCAAGCGCGTCGCGCTCAAGCTCACAGGCAGGCGCGGCGGCAGGCTGGGGATTCAGTTTCGCCCCAGCCTTGAATTTGTTTACGATACCGATCCGGAGGACGTGGACAGGCTGACGAAGGTCATCTTCTTTTATCATACCAACGAGAGCGAGGACAGGCTCAAGCAGCGAATCTGGCGGCAGAAGTACGAGCTGCGCGCCGGACGCTGCTATCTGACCGAGGGACTGTATGACGGCACGGGACGGACGATCAGCGAGACCCACAGCGACGAGGACACGGGGCTTGACTTCATTCCGGTCTATGTCGTCATCAACGACGGCCTGACCGGCGACATGACGGGCAAGAGCGACGTGGAGCGCCTCTGGGACAATCAGGACGACTATAACCGGCTGAAAAGCGACGACCGCGACGCGCTGAAATTCAACATGTTTCCACAACGGGTTTTCCGTGATGCGAATCAGGAAACGATGGACAGGGTGAAGATCGCGCCGGGCGCAATCATTGACGCGCAGACAGACCCCAGCAGTGACCATCAGGTCGATGCGAAAATCCTTGAAGCGCAGTTTTCCTATAATGAACGCATCGAGAACGCGCTGAATCGGGACAAGAACGACATGTACAGCCTGTTGTCCGTGCCGAATGTATCCCTTGAACAGCTCAAGGGCTTCGCGGCGTCCGGCAAGGCGATGAAAGCCCTGTACTGGGAGCTGACGACGAGGTGCGAGGAAAAGTGGAACGAGTGGGATGCGGCGCTTCGCTGGATGGTGCAGGCGCTGGTGAAGATGGCGGGCGCTTATGGAACGGATAGCCTGCCCACCCTTGACTTTACCGTGAGCATCGACCATCGTTACCCCATCGCAGACGACGAGGACGCGGAACGGACGCTTGACCTGCAGGAGGTCAGCCAGCAGGCGCGCAGCCGGAAGTGCTATATGCGCAAGTGGCATCCCAATGAGGACAGCGATTCCGAACTTGCGCAGATTGTCAGCGAGCAGAAAATGCTGGATGATGGATTTGAACAGCGTGTGGAATCCGAACTTGAAATAAGCAACCAATTATGATATGATCTCTTCAGAAACCGTCCTGGAGGGATAGAGTATGGGATTTCGTTTTAGAAAGAGTGTCAAATTGGGCAAGCATACGCGATTAAATTTGAGCAAGAGCGGGGTAGGCATTAGCACGGGCGTGAAAGGTTTTCGCGTCAGCGCAGGGACGAAGGGAATGAGAACGACGGCTTCTATTCCGGGAACGGGAATCAGCTATACACAGCAGCATTCAGCGGCAAAACCAAAGCATCGTGCGAAAAAGATGTCTGAAGGGGAAAAAGACCTTGAGGGCGTGATTGGGCTGGAAGTCTACGGTGAAAAAGTTTATGAGCGTCCTATCGGAAAACCGCCAAAACCGATGACTCGAAGAGAGTATAAAAAAGCCCAGAAGATCATCCAAAGACACAAGAAGGCTGAACGTAGAACAGCAAAGCGAGGTGGATGTCTGGGTGCGTGTTTAGCGGCGATTGGCGTTGCGGTTTTGATTGGCATTGTGGCAACCTGTAAATAAACGAATTAGAAACGCTCCAAACGGGGCGTTTTTTGATTGCCCGAAAAAACGCCCTGTAACGCCCGACGGCGCGCGGGGCTAAAATCCCACGCGGAAAGCCGCGGACGCGCTGAAAACGCGCGTTAAACGCGACAAACGCGCAAAAGGAAAGGAGCGAGCGGCAGCATGGCGCAGGGGATGACCTACAAGGACTTTGAAGCGCGCATGGCTGCCGCCCGCGCGGCGCATCTGAAGAACATCGACATCACCGGCAAGAAGATTCAGGGCATCTACACACAGGCGGCGCGAGACTTGGCGAAGCGGGCGGAAGCGACCAGGGCGGGAACGCTGACCGAGCGCTGGGTGAAGGATTACCAAAAAGCGCTTGAAAAGCGCATCGAGCAGCTGCGCGGCGAGCTGGGCGGCACGATCCTCTCTGGCATGCGAAAGTCGGCAGGACTGCCGGGGGATACGGTGGAAGGGTGGCTGAACGACGCGCTGGCGATGGTCGGCGTGGACGGGAGCTTTACCGGCACATTTTCCCGAACGCCGGACGCGGCGCTGCGGATGTTGATCGACGGGAGGATGTACCGCGACGGGAAAAGCCTGTCGCGCCGGATATGGAACCGCACCGACCAGTTGCAGGGAAATATCGAAGACATTCTGACACAGGGGATCGCCCAGCATCGCAGCGCGCTGCAAATCGCGCAGGACTTGGAGGCATATGTCAGCCCGAAAGCGAAAATGCCGGTCAGCTGGCTGACGCTTTACCCAGATATCCCCTTTGACCGGCAGATCGACTACAACGCGCAAAGATTGGCGCGCACGGCGATTAACCACGCATACTGGGCGGCGAACATGGCGGCGGCGAAGGCAAACCCGTTTTGTCGCGCGATGCACTGGCAGCTCAGCCCCAGCCACTACGAGCGGCAGGTCGCACGATTCGGAGAAGATATCTGCGACGCATACGCCAGTCACGACGAAGGACTGGGGCGCGGAAACTTCCCGATTGACGACGTACCCATGCCGCACGCGCAGTGCCTTTGCGCGACGTGGCAGGTCGTGCCGGAGCTTTCGGACGTGGCGGATCGGCTCGGCGCGTGGGTGGACGGCGGCGAGGATGCGGAGCTGGATGCGGCGTTCGGAGAATGGAAAGTCGGAAAACCTGCCTTGACCCGACTGGATGCCCGTGGTACAATGAAGCTGGATAACAGCTCAACTGCAACCGGCGGGCGGCGCGAACAGATTCTTTCCAAGATTGGCGCGCTTCCGTGGGCGCAGAGTATCAGCGAAAAGAACCGCAAGGCGATTTTGAACCAGCTCGGCAAGCTGGATGATGACGAGCTGGAGTTCTGGAACAGAAATGCGTACATGATTCAAGGCGACTTTGCTTATCAGGGAGGAACGGCATACTATATGCCATCCGAGCAAAAGGTTTATTTAGATTTGTCCAAGCTGGGACCGAAGGAAAGCCGGCTGAAACTGGAAACGAATCTGGTCACGTTCTTTCATGAAACAGGACACATGTTTGATTGGCAGGCGTTCGGTTATCCGAGCCTGCGCGAACAGATCGGCGATTTGGATAAGACACTTCGCGCGGATTATACGGCGTATGCCAAACGGCTGCTTGAACAGAAGGGGCTGGGCGAGTTTCATGGATTGTCTCGTTTGACCTCAGATCAGCGGATGATGCTAAACATGGACTTGTATGATGACATGCACATGAAAAGCTCCATTTCCGATATCGTGGGCGGTCTGACGAAAAATACCGTGCAGGGCGGCTGGGGACATTCCAAAGAATATTGGAAATATCAGAAGCCGTCCGTTGAAGCGATGGCGCACATGTTTGAAGCCAAGTTTATGAAGGGCGAGCGGCTGGAAACCTTCAAGAAATATTTCCCGACAGCATACCAGAAATTTGAAGATGCAATCAAAACAAGCGAAGGAGGCGGCGAGGATGGAAGCGAATAACCTGTTTATGCAGTACATTATGCGGTTTGGCGCGGAAGAATTACCGCCGCGCATGCAGATGCCCGTGGAGCAGCAGACGGACGAGTTTTATAATGCGTTGCTCGAAAGGTGTTTGAAGGAAGGAAAGCCTGCCAGCAACTTTATCACGGTCGAAGAAAATCCCGAAGTATTGTACTGAAAAATCAAAAATTACTGAGCGCACCCGCAAGGGCGCGCTTTTTACATACCAAAAATTTTGACAGGAGGACGAAAAAATGTTTAACCCCTTTCGCATGTTTTGTTTTGCCCCTGACGGTGTGCCGGATGGCGCGCCTGCTGCCGATGCTGAAAACGAGCGGGAGCAGCATGATGACCAGCAGCCCGAAACGACCGAGCAGACCGGGGACGCTGCGGCGAAAGCAGCGCAGACGGCTGCACCCGCTGGCAAGGAGCAGCCTGTCCCGAAGGATGAACCCAAGAAGGACGACAAGGCGGATGACCTCGCGGCGCGTGTTGTGACAGCGAACGCGCGCGCGGTTCAGGCGGAACTTCGAACGGCTGCGGCGCTGGCGGGCGTGCCGAAGGAACGCATCCCGTATGTGCTGCGCATGTGCGATACGGAGGGCATCGACCTTGACGCGGCGGATGCGCGGGACAAGCTCGACGCGGCGGTTGCCAAGGTGCTGGAAGCCGTGCCGGAGCTGCGCGGCGGTGCG
>ENA-ORRN01002187-ORRN01002187.1-human-gut-metagenome-genome-assembly--contig:-NODE-2187-length-12723-cov-3.999921_pt1 | contig 12723 bp, 10 predicted proteins | sample MGYA00242174_ERZ509132 | MGnify/ENA primary metagenome ERZ509132 (study PRJEB26280, sample SAMEA2338671) | human gut metagenome | biome: human gut; feature: human-associated habitat; material: faeces...
CCAACGCTGAAGCGCCTGCAGCATCCTCCGGTGCCAAGCTGCGCTTCGTCACCGGTGGCGAATCCGGCACGTACTACGCCTTCGGCTCTGTCATTGCCCAGCACGCGACAAATAACGCGGGCATTGATGTCGTCGGTTTGGTTGGCAACGGCTCTCAGTCGAATATTTTTGAACTTGAAGACGGCAACGCAGAACTGGCTTTCTGCCAGTCCGACGTCATGGCCTATGCTTACGCCGGCACAAACCTGTTTGCCGATACCGGCGCTGTCAGCTGCTTCTCCACAGTCGCAGCACTCTACACTGAGCAGGTGCAGATCGTCACGACCGATCCTGAGATCAAGTCTGTTGACGATCTCAAGGGCAAAAACGTCTCCATCGGCGCGGCCGGTTCCGGCGTGTATTTCAACGCCATGGATGTGCTCGGTGCTTACGGTTTGACGGAGGCCGACATCAACCCGACGTATCAGTCCTTCGGCGACAGCGCAGATTCTCTGAAAAACGGCCAGATCGATGCGGCCTTCATCGTTGCAGGCGCTCCGACAACGGCAATCACCGATCTTGCAACGACCAAGGATGTCTATCTCGTTTCTCTGGACGACGAGCACGTTGACCAGCTGCTTGCCTCTTCCCCGTATTACACTAAGGTCACGATTGGCAAGGATGTCTACGGTCTTGACACTGACACCATCACCGTCGCCGTCAGCGCAGTCGTTCTCGCCCGCGACGACGTTTCCGAGGATGCAATCTACAAGCTGGTCGCCGATATCTTCGATAACGCCGCCAGCCTCACCGACACCCACGCCAAGTACGCAGAGGTCAGCACCGAATTTGGCGCTTCCGTCACTTCCGTCCCCTATCATCCGGGCGCTGCCAAGTACTTCGCCGAGAAGGGCTTTGACGTTCCCACCAAGTAAAGTTTCACGCGTGCTTTACGCATAACCGGCGCTACGGCAGGGTCTCCCTGCCGTAGTTGTCGTACAGAAAAAAGATGAAGGAGAGATGCACCTTGTCCAAAAATCCCGACAAGACAACCCCCGCGACCGCAAACGCCGGTACAGAGCAGAATATCGCTGCCGACGTTGACGAGGTCATGCGCAAATACGACCGCGAATCCAACACCCGCATCTGGTCCGGCTGGCGCGCCATTGTCATTAAGGTCTTTATGGCGTGCTTCGCCGTGTACTGCATCTGCATGACGCTTTTTTCCACAGCCATGCCGGAGATCCGCCTGCCGCTGTTCATGGGCTTTATCATTCTTGCGGGCTTTTTGAATTTCCCGGCCAGCAAGCACCATGTGAAGCCCAACTATTTGCCGTGGTATGATATTTTTCTCATGGTGATCGGCGCGGCCTGTTTTTTCTACTTTGCGCTCAACGCCATGACGATGATTCGGCTTGCAACCCGCATCCAGCCCATTCATGTGGCCATCGGCTGCATTGGTATTCTGATTCTGGTCGAACTCTGCCGCCGCTGTGTGGGTTTGCCCATTCTTGTGGTCGCAGGTCTTCTGATTGTTTATGCGTTCTATAATCAGCTAAGTTACGGTGCAAGCTTTTATAAGGCGCTGCAGAATATCATCTACAAGCTGTTTTACACGACCAGCGGCGTGATCGGTACGCCAGTCAGCGTCTGCTATACCTACATCGTGCTGTTTATCATCTTCGGCGCGTTTTTGGAGCGTACCGGCATTGCGAACTTTTTCATCTCATTTGCAAACCGGCTTGCAGGTTGGTCTTCTGGCGGCCCGGCGAAGGTTGCAGTCATTTCTTCCGCGCTGTGCGGCATGGTGTCCGGCTCCTCGGTCGGCAACACGGTCACGACCGGCTCATTTACCATCCCGATGATGAAAAAAACCGGTTATAAGCCGGAGTTTGCAGGAGCAGTTGAAGCTGCTGCCTCAACCGGCGGCCAGATCATGCCGCCTATCATGGGTGCAGCAGCATTCCTGATGGCAGAGTATATCGGCATTCCGTATGCGCAGGTCGCGGTCAAAGCGATTCTGCCCGCGATTTTGTATTTCACCGGCATCTTCATCTCTGTGCATCTGGAGGCAAAAAAACTCGGTCTGAACGGCATCCCGAGAGATCAGCTTCCCAAGTGGCGGCTTCTGGTTCGTGACTGCTATCTGATTTTGCCGCTGATCCTGCTGGTCTGGCTCGTGTCCTCCGGTGCAAAGACAATGTCGCACTCCGCCGCGTATTCCATCCTCGCGGCCATTGCGGTCGGCCTTGTCAACTTCTTTATGCTCCGCCTGCAGAGCGCGCAGACGCGCACGTTCCGCACCGTCGGCAAGGCCGCGCTCGGCGCAGCCGGCGATTCCGCGAACTCCGTCTTTGATTCTCTGGAAGCAGGCGCGAAGGGTGCCATTACCGTCGCGGTCGCCTGTGCGATGGCCGGTATCATCGCAGGCTGCATCACCGTCACCGGTCTTGCCTCCATTCTCATCAACGCCGTTGTGCAGCTGGCTGGCAATGCAACGTTTATCGGCCTGATTCTGACCATGATCTGCTGCATCATCCTCGGCATGGGCGTTCCCACGACCGCGAACTACTGCATCATGGCCTCCACATGCGCGCCGATCCTGATCAAGATGGGCTATCCGCTCGTCGCTGCGCATTTCTTTGTTTTCTACTTCGGCATTGTCGCCGATATCACGCCGCCGGTCGCGCTGGCGGCCTACGCAGGCTCCGCGATTGCGAAATCGAACCCCATGAAGACTGGCATCAATGCAACCAAACTCGCCATCGCAGCCTTCATCGTCCCGTTCATCTTCGCGTATAACCCGCAGATGCTGTTTGAGAATGTCACGAGCGTGTTCCAAATCATTCAGATCGTCATTACAGCGCTTCTCGGCATTTTTGCAGTTGCTGCCGGTCTGGAGGGCTATATCCTCCGGCCCATGCACTGGCCGCTGCGCGTGCTCACGGTGATCGGCGGACTGACGCTGCTGATCCCGGGCACTGTTTCGGATTTAATCGGTCTTGTGATCGTTGCCGGGATCATTGCGCTCCAGGTCATGCAGAACAAAAAGGCCGCACGCGAAGCCGTATAAGTTTTGGGCAAATCATACCGACTGTCCCCTTGCAAAAATCCTTGGAATTGGCTATAATACAGGCAAAGACATGGATGATTTTTGCAAACAGGAGGTCAGAATATGAACTGCAAGGTCAAACAGTGCTGCGCAGCGCTGGCAGCGCGGAAGCTTGCCGAGCGCGATCCTGCCATCGTGGAGATCACACGCGGCGGAAAGAACAAATCGCATCATGTGCTTCGGAAGTCGGACATGAAAAAGGTCGGTCTGATCGCAGGCAGCGCATTCGTCGCGCTCACGGCACTGAATGTGTACAGCCACTACAAGCTCCATCAGGCCATTGCAGACCGTAAGGTTAAGAAGCAGCTCGAACCCATGCGTGCTGAGCTTGAAGAGCTGCGTACGCAGAACGAAGCGCTCCGTCAGGCGCTGGCTGAGATCAAGCCCCGCCAGCCGGAGCCCGCGCCGGAAACAAAGACGGCTGCGGAAAAAACAGCGGAATAACATCGAAGCGGCCCCTGTGAAATGCAGGGGCCGCTTTTGTTCTATGCGAAAAAGCAGTTTGCAGGGGCCGATGCCCACATCGGCCCCTGCAACTTGTAACCGGGTTCAGACATATTATTTCTTCAATCTAAAGCTCAGGCCATCATATTGTTGCCCGTTGACCTCTCGTGTGCCTACGTTGCGATTGCATTCAACAAAGCCAAGCTTTTCAGCACAACGAATCATACGAACGTTGCCTGACCAGGTCTGCGTGTAAATCTCGTCCGCGCCGATTTTTAACTGGTAATTTATAAAGGCACGCAGAGCGTTTGTGCCGATCCCATTGCCCCACAAATTGGGTTCGTAAAGACAAATTCCGACAGCCAGATGGACCGTCTGTCCACTCTCGGCTGCTCCGATCCATTCGTAGTTTTCGTCAATGTGATAGGCGTTTACCGAGCCGATATGCCTGCCGTTCCATTCGATCTCAAGCCTGTAACGGCGGACATCATCCGGACGATCTTTTCTGGATTCGTAGGATTCTGTCCATCTTCTGCGTTCGCTATCTTCGTCAGTATCTTCCTTTTCCCAAGGAGCATCCCAGTTTTCCCATTCGCGCTCCACGGTGAACCAGCGTACATAGTCTTCAATGTCGGACTCTATCATATCCCGAAGGATAATGTTTTCAAATTCAATCCTCATCATGAACCCCTTTGCGTTTAATCCAGAGGCTTGTATACAGTAACTGCTTTGAGATACGCCTTGGCGCACGCGCCGGGCGCGTCTGTTTTATATGTGTGCTGAAATCCAGTCGTACATTTCGTGGTAGGCCGCTTCGTTCAGGGGGAAGGTTTTTTCATCCTCCATCTGGCTTTTTTCGTAGCAGTATTCGCCGTGCCAGCATTCGCATTTCATGCTGCTTTCGTCAAAGTTGACCTCCTTCTGCGTCAGCATCACAATATTCGGCGTGACACGGAACCGGAGCTTTCCATAGCTGCCTGTAAAAATATTATTGTTCTCAAAGCTGTGCAGCACCGGCAGAAATAATGGTTCCATATGCGTCCGCCCTCCTCTTTTTGTGTATCATACCACAATTTCCGCCGCACGGCAAGATTGTTTGACTTTGCCCGCGCGGTATGCTATGATTGCTGGGATTCTTTTTTACGATAAAGGGGCAAAGGCAATGCAAAAGCAGACAAAAGGCAGTATTCTGCTTCTCCTGTGCGCCATGATCTGGGGCGCGGCGTTCGTCGCTCAGAGCGAGGGCATGCAGTATGTTGGACCATTTACGATGGGCGCGGCACGTTTTTTTCTGGCGGGGCTTGTGCTTCTGCCGGTCATTGCTGTGCTCGACCGCAAGGGTTGGTCGCAGAACCGCGCGGTCACGCAATCGGATAAGAAAAAGCAGCTGCTGGCCGGCGTGATCTGCGGCGTGCTGCTGTTCGCGGCGACGACGCTCCAGCAGTTCGGCCTTCTTGATACAACGGTCGGAAAATCCGGCTTTGTAACGGCACTTTATATCGTGTTCGTCCCCATTCTGGGTGCGGTCATAGGCAAGCGTGCCGGACTGCGGGTCTGGCTCTGCGCACTGGCTGCTGTGTGCGGGATGTATCTGCTGTGTGTCGGCTCCGGCTTTTCGGTTTCAGGCGGCGATCTGCTGACGCTTGGGTGCGCGGTACTGTTCGCAATTCATATCTGCTATGTCGGCGCGGTCGTGCCGCATATGGACGGTGTGCGGCTAAGCTGCGTGCAGTTCCTGGTCTGCTCCGCGCTGTCGGCGGTCGGTATGCTCCTGTTTGAAGCGCCAGACTGGGGTTCCATTTTGCAGTGCTGGTGGCCCATTGTCTATGCGGGTGTTTTCTCCGGCGGCGTGGCATATACGTTTCAGATCATCGGCGAACGTGACGTGCAGCCAACGTTGGCGTCTCTGCTCATGAGCCTGGAATCCGTCTTTGCCGCCCTGTTCGGCTGGCTGCTGCTCGACCAAACGCTCTCCGCACGGGAACTGTTCGGCTGCGCGGTCATGTTCGCGGCGATCATTCTGTCGCAGCTGCCGGAGAGGCGGAAGGGCGCTGTGTAAAGCGACCCGGTACGGTGCTTCCGTACCGGGTCTTGTTTATTGGAGCAGTTGGCAGGGGCGGGGCTCCGCCCGATGGGCAGTTGAAAATATGCACAGCATTCTGTAGGGGCCGATGCCTACATCGGCCCCTACAAACAGATATGTAGGTGCTTACGGATTCGCTGTAAATTTTTTTGCTTATTCAATCAGACAGACGGCGTGGGCGGCGATGCCTTCGCCGGAGCCGGTGAAGCCGAGGCGTTCTTCGGTCGTCGCCTTGACGCTGATGTTTCCGATATCGGTGCGCAGCGCATCGGCAATATTCCGGCGCATCTGCGCGATATACGGCGCAAGCTTTGGCCGCTGGGCGATGATGGTCGCGTCGAGATTGCCGAGGCGGTATCCGGCCTCTGCCAGTCTCCGGCTGACCTCGCGCAGCAGCTCCATGCTGTCCGCGCCGAGATAGCGGTCGTCGTTATCCGGGAAAAGCTTGCCGATGTCGCCCATGGCCGCCGCGCCGAGCAGCGCGTCCATGACGGCATGGACAAGCACATCCGCGTCGGAATGACCGTCCAGTCCCTTTTCATACGGGATCGTCACGCCGCCGAGAATCAGTGCCCGGCCGGATACGAGCCGGTGAACGTCATAGCCATGGCCGATTCTCATACGCCCGCCCTCCGGCGCAGGATCAGCGCGGCCAGCTCCAGATCGAGCGGCGTTGTGATCTTCAGGTTCTCTTCATCGCCGTCGGTCAGCTGCACGGGCATGCCGAGCGCTTCGACAGCGCTGCAATCATCCGTGATTGCAATTTCCTGTTCTTTCGCATTCTGAAGCGCTGCGGCAAGCAGATCACGGTCGAAAACCTGCGGGGTTTGGACGGCGTAGAGTTTGCTACGGTCGGGCGTTTCCTCAACTGCGCCATCTGTCGAGACTTTGATGGTGTCCTTGACGCGCACAGCGGGCGCTGCTGCACCGAACTTTTTTGCCTTGGAAACAGCGCGGCAGATGACTGCGTCGGTCACGAGCGGCCGTGCGCCGTCGTGGACGGCAACAAGCTGCGTGCGGTCAGAAACAGCTGCAAGTCCCACCATGACGGAATCTGTCCGCGTCTCGCCGCCCGCGACGACCATGCGCATTTTGTCATACGCTTTGAGATACCGGCTGACCTTTTCCAGCAGTTCCTGCTGCGTGACAACGATAATCTCGTCGATCATGGCGCACTTATCAAACACATCAACCGTCCGGCAGATGACCGGCAGGTTTTCCAGCACCGTCAGAATCTTATTCGTACCGCCCATGCGCGAGGATGTGCCTGCGGCGACGATCACGGCAGCACAGTAGGGCCGCCCAATCTTCTCCTTGATTGCAAGCCCCTTGCGGAGCCTTTCGCTGAGTTTCATACCTGTTTTCTCCTGTTCACAGCCCTTGCACGAGCGTTTTATAGGTTTCCCCGCGCACCATAAAATTCTTGAACTGGTCAAATGCGGCGCAAGCTGGGGAAAGTGTCACGATATCCCCGGGGACAGTATACTGCTTTGCCAACCGTACCGCTTCTTCGAGCGTCTGCGCATGCAGAATTTCGGGCTGCCCATTCAAATAGTTCGGCGCAGACTTGACCGCCGCTTCGATCTTCTCCGCCGTCGCGCCGCAGAGAATCAAAAGGCGCACATGCGCACAGATCTCCGGCCCCAGCACATCAAACGGTATTTTTTTATCATATCCGCCTGCGATCAAAACCAGCTTCTGATGGAATGAATGCAGGCCCGCGATCGTGCGCGATGGGCTGGAGGCGATGGAATCGTTATAATATTTCACACCGTCCAGTTCCCGGACAAACTCAATCCGGTGCTCCACTCCCGCGAATGTGCGCGCAATCTCGTCGATATCTTCTTCTGTCGCAAGCCCCTCAACAGCGCAGGCGGCGGCCATATAGTTTTCGATATTGTGGACACCCGGGATGCGGATATCCGCAGCGGCCATGATCCGCTTCCCATTTCTGTAGATCACGCCGTCTTCCAGATATACGCCGTTTTCCGGCTTTGTCTGCCGGGAGAAGTACTCCACTGTTCCGTTTGCATCAGCTGCAAAACCGCGCGTAATAGCATTGTCGTAATTCAGAATAACCTTTCCGGCTTCACTCTGATGCGCAAAGACGTTTTTCTTGGCCTGCACATACTCTGCCATGTCCTTATGCACATCCAGATGGTTCGGAGCCACGTTCGTCACAACGGCAATATCGGCTGAGCGCTCCATCGTCATAAGCTGGAAGGAACTGAGTTCGACAACAGCAATGTCTGTCGGCGTCATGTCCGCTGCCTGCGGCAGAAGCGGCGCGCCAATATTGCCGCCGATCCAGACGCGATACCCCGCATGCTCAAGAATTTTCGCAATCAACGTCGTGGTGGTCGTTTTGCCGTCGGATCCGGTCACGGCGATGATACGGCAGGGGCAGACCTCGAAAAATACCTCCATCTCGCTGGTAATCTCCGCACCGCTTTCACGCAGCTGGCGCAGCGCCGGGATATCTGGGTGCATACCGGGGGTGCGGAAGACAATATCGGCCTGCACATCGTCAAGATAATGCTCCCCAACGTGAAGCACAGCACCTGCCTGCTCCAGTTCCAGAACCTCCGCGTCAAGTTTTTCGCGCGGCGTTTTATCACAGGCCAGAACACAGATGCCGCGCGCAAGGAGCATGCGGATAAGCGGCCGGTTGCTCACGCCAATGCCGAGCACAGCGACTCTTTTATCGGTAAGGGAATCAAAATACTGATCAACAAGATGATTCATATCCAAAAGCCTCTTTTATCATTTCCTGTCTGTATTATATCCGCGCGGGAAAGAAATTGCAATCCATTTGACTTTTTCCTGCAAATAAAGTACAATACTTCCGCGACCGGGTCGGACAGTCGCGGGCGCAGCGCCGAAAGGCCGCGCATGAGGAAAGTCCGGGCTCCGCAGGGCAAGGATAACGGGTAACGCCCGCCCAGAGCGATCTGAGGAAAAGTGCAACAGAAATAAACCGCCGGAGGCAGTGTAAGCTGTCTCCAGCAAGGGTGGAAAGGTGCGGTAAGAGCGCACCCAATGGCGTGCGAAAGCGTCCATTGCTGTAAACTCTATCCGGAGCAACACCGCAGAGGAAGCAAGGCTTGCCCGGCTGCTTCCGAGAAGGTGGCTGGAGCGCACCGGCAACGGTGCGCCTAGATAGATGACTGTCGATGACAGAACCCGGCTTATAGACCCGATCGTAAAAGCGCCTCCGCTGAAAAGCGGGGGCGCTTTTTTGAATTATACGGTTTCCAGTTTGATTTTCCCGTCCTCGCAGGTTGCTTTGATAGAACTGAACGGATCAACATAGCTTTTGATGATACGTTCGGCGATGGGGTCTTCAAGGTCGGTCTGGATGGCGCGGCGGAGATTGCGCGCACCATAGGACACAGAATAGGATTTCTTGACAAGATAATCCTTGACGCTCTCGTCCCACGCGAATTCGATACCGCGGCTCTCCAGCGACTGCTTGAGTTCCGAGAGCATAATATCTGCAATGCCGCGGAAGTTCTCCTCGCTCAGCTGGTTGAAGCAGACGATCTCGTCAACGCGGTTGATAAACTCAGGCCGCAGGAACTCACTCAGCGCCTTCATGGCCTTTTCCTTCGACTGCTCGGTCAGGCTGCGGCCAAAGCCGACGCTGCCGCCCTTCTGGCTGGAGCCTGCGTTGGAAGTCATGATGATGATGGTGTTTTCAAAATTGACGACTCTCCCCTGTGCATCAGTGATGCGGCCATCATCGAGGATCTGAAGCAGGATATTCAGTACGTCCGGATGAGCCTTTTCTAGTTCGTCAAACAGAATGACGGAATACGGACGGCGGCGGATCTTTTCGGTCAGCTGTCCGGCCTCGTCATAACCGACATAGCCAGGAGGCGATCCGATGATCTTCGAGACGCTGTGCTTTTCCATGTATTCGGACATATCAAGCCGGATGAGCGACTCGACCGACTCAAACATCTCGCTGGCAAGGCGTTTGACAAGTTCCGTCTTACCAACGCCGGTCGAACCGACGAAGATGAAGGAAACGGGATGCTTCTTGACCTGAATGCCGACGCGGGAGCGGCGGATAGCAGACACAACGGAGGCAATCGCCTCGTCCTGCCCAACAATATGCTTTTTGAGTTCTGCGTCGAGGTTCAAAAGCTGCTCGTATTCCTGCGCACGGATCTTGCTTGCGGGAATCTTTGTCCAGAGTTCAATGATGCGGGCCAGATTATCAATCGTCAACGCGGGTTTTGGCAGCTTTTCCAGTTCTGCAATCTCAGAGTCCAGTTGAAGATTCCGGCTGCGGAGTTCCGCCATGCGGGCATAATCGTCCTGCGTCTTTTCGGCGTTCTCCGTGAGCATGGAAAGTTCCAGATCGTAATCGGCATGCTCCTTTTTAAGCGCTTCGAGTCTGCCAATGTTCTTATTTTTCAGGTTCACATCCGAGCATGCTTCATCGATCAGGTCAATGGCCTTATCCGGCAGGAAACGGTCGGTAATGTAGCGCTCGGAGAGCAGAACGGCCTGGCGCGCAATCTCCGGCGAGATCACGACACCGTGGAACGTCTCATAATAATGGCTGATGCCGCGGATGATGGCGATGGACTGCTCGATGGTCGGCTCGGCGACGGTGACGGGCTGAAAGCGGCGTTCGAGTGCAGCGTCTTTTTCGATATGTTTGCGGTACTCGTTGAAAGTCGTTGCTCCGATGACCTGGATTTCCCCTCGTGAGAGCGCTGGCTTCAGGATATTGGCGGCGTTCATGGATCCCTCTGCATCGCCTGCGCCGACGAGATTATGCACTTCGTCAATGACCAGAATAATATTGCCGAGTTTTTTGACCTCTTCAATGAGGCCCTTCATGCGGCTTTCAAACTGCCCCCGGAACTGCGTGCCCGCGACGAGGGCCGTGAGATCCATGAGATAGACCTCTTTGTTCTGAAGCTTATACGGGACGTCCTTGTCGGCAATTTTCTGTGCAAGGCCCTCAGCGATGGCAGTCTTACCGACACCTGGTTCGCCGATGAGACAAGGGTTATTCTTCTGGCGGCGGTTGAGAATCTGGATGACACGCTCCGTCTCCTCTTCGCGGCCGATGATGCGGTCAAGCTTGCCGTCACGCGCTTTCTGCGTCAGATTCTGGCAGTAGGTGTCAAGGAATTTATGCTTCTTGTTCTTGCTGTTCGGCTTGTCACCGGAGCGCTGACGGCTCTCGGTTTTTTCCGGCTCCGGGACGGCAGGCGTATTATCCTGCCCCTGACCGGCGGCTCCGAAAAGTTTATTGAGGAAGGGGAACGTGGCAGTCTGGCTGTCCGCTTCGTCGTCTTCGCCATCCTCCTCCGGGTCGCGGCTCTGGCCGAGCAGGCCTTCCAGTCCATTCATCGCCTCGGTCATCTCACCGTTGAGGTTCTCAAGGTCATCCTCGGAGAGTCCCATCCGCTCGATCATATCATCGACAGGCTTGATGCCCATCTCCTTGGCGCATTTGAGGCAAAGGCCCTCGTTGACGGTTTTTCCGCCGTCGATCTTCGTTATAAAAATGACTGCAAGATTCTTTTTGCATCTTGAGCACAGGGTCGGTTTCATAAAAGGCTTCTCCTTATCGCGTTTCCTTAGCGTCGCTTGAAAAGAGCACGCAGGCAAACCGGCTGTACGTCAAGGGCGATAACGCCGCGAAAGGCGTGCCGGAACGTCCGGCGGGCATGTGCGCTCTTGTCAAACGACGCTATAAAGTATATCACAGTCAGGCCGTCGTATCTTTGCAGAATTGTAAACGTTTTTTGGAAAATTATTTACGGGACATACAGTGCCCCATGGCCATTGGCCAGCAGAATTGCGGAGCCGTCCTCGCGCATCACAGCGCTGGACGCACCGGTCGTGTTGTCGGAAACATCATATTCTTTCAGATTCTGATCATAAATAGCAAGAGATCCGCTTGTCAGAAGCGCAAGATACCGGCCGGAAGCAGAAATATTCAAGATCTGCTCGCTGGTTGGGAGCGTGCCCAGTACCGTCCCGTCGTACCCGACAGTCAGGACGGTATAGCGGTTTCCGGCCTTATAGAGATTCATGACAAGCGTAACAAATCCAGAGCCGTCCAATGTGTAGTCCTTGAGATAGGCATCCTCAAAGGCATAGCTTCCGAGGCACTGACCATCCAGATCGTAAAAATACAGCGCATCTTCGCACAGGACACAGAGCGCATTTCCGGACAGAAAATGCAGATCGTAGATCAGGGCATTCCCGATGGGGATGGTGCGGAGAATTTCCTCGGAATCTGTCCGGAAGAGAACGATAGAGGACTGGAACATGCCGTCCTCCTGCCCTAGCGCGGCAGCAGCGGCGTATTTTGCCCCGGAAGAGACGGTGCAGCGCATGAAATACTGACTCGACGAGAGCCATCGGTAGATCAAAGCCTGCTGGCTATTATAGACATAAAGCACGGAACGGTATCCGGATTCGCTGGATAAATAGCAGATGCTGCCGTCAGACGCAATATCTGCGTCGAGGATCGGCTTCTGCGAGGAAATATGCAGAACGGAGCCGTTTTTCTGGCTGGCAGCCTCCAGTGTATTTCCGCCGGTATCATAGGCCATCGCAATTTCGCCGCCGGTTTTCAGGACCGGTGCGGACATGGACGCCTGAATGGATGCAGTCTCCACACCGTCCTTGTCATAGAGGCTGAGTCCCGTTGCAGAGGCAACAGAAAGTCCGCCGGACAGATCAGCATAGCGGTTGGAGTTGCTCTCGTCGTAGACGAAGCGCCCCGTTTTGCTGTCCTCGGAAACGTTCAGATAGCGCACATAACGCTGCAGCGCGTCCAGATTCAGCCGGTCACGAAACACATAAGCCGCTACACCGCCCGTGACAAGCACAAGCAGGAGCGCAAATACAGCGATCCGCTTCCCAAGTCCCGGATGCTTCTGCGCATGCAGCTGCGAGACATTATCCGACATGGAAAACCGCCCTTCCGTCATCGTACCAAAGCTGTGTCATGTAAAGCCCGCCGGGCGGAACCGTCGGACCTGCCGCCTTGCGGTCGCCGCGCGCGAGAATGTTCGCGACCTCCTCGGGCGGGAACTTTCCTTCCGCCGCGTAGACCACGGTGCCTGCC
>ENA-ORRN01002191-ORRN01002191.1-human-gut-metagenome-genome-assembly--contig:-NODE-2191-length-12701-cov-6.086826_pt1 | contig 12701 bp, 7 predicted proteins | sample MGYA00242174_ERZ509132 | MGnify/ENA primary metagenome ERZ509132 (study PRJEB26280, sample SAMEA2338671) | human gut metagenome | biome: human gut; feature: human-associated habitat; material: faeces...
GAGAGCCAGTACGGCATCTATGATGGCGGCTGCCTTTTCCTTCTCGTATTTCAGCGAAGCGATATAGCCGTTTTTGTAGGTCTTGCGGTCGCCGATGCGGCGTGCGAGATGGCTGTCGGCACCGATAATCATCACATAATCGTCGGCAGGGCTGTAAGTGAGTTTGAAATTGTGAACCTCGGCGGTTTCCACCTTCGCATCGCTCAACTTTTGCCAAAACTGAGGGCTGAACCCATCTGCCATATCCACCGTGTAGCCACGAGGAATGGAGATAAACACATAGCCGTTCGCTTTGTCGGTTTGCAGGGCGTAGCGGCCTTGCTTGTCGGTGGTCACCACATTGATGCCGTCGCTCACAGCCACGCCACTCACGCCAGCGCCACCACAGGTCACCGTGCCAGTCACATTTTGCGCCAGCGCCGCCATCGCAGCGGCGGCAGCAAACACAGAAATAAAAATCAATTGTCGAATCATTTTCCCTTTTTATTATTTTTTTGTCACCACAAAATTAATCAAATTTCCCTCCCCATCCAAGACGCTATAGCGTATTGGGAATGGATAAAAAGGCGGCGGAGCACTTGGGGGAGTGCTTCGCCGCTGGAGTTATGGCTTTATTCCGTGGAGGAATGTTTGCTTATTTGCCAAGCTTGGCTTGAATTGCCTTGCTTTCGGCTTCGTAGCCTGGCTTGTTAAGGAGGGCAAACATGTTTTTCTTGTAGGCTTCTACACCAGGCTGGTTGAAGGGGTTCACGCCCAGAACGAGACCGCTGATGCCGCAGGCGCGTTCAAAGAAATAGATGAGCTGTCCGAGATAGTAGGCGTTGAGCTCTGGCATGACGAGGCGCAGGTTGGGGACGCCGCCATCAACGTGTGCCAGCTGTGTGCCGAGTTCTGCCATCTTGTTGACCTCGTCCACGCGCTTGCCCTCGAGGAAGTTCAGACCGTCGAGGTTCTCCTCGTCGTGTGGGAAATGGAGCGTGTGGGCCGGCTGTTCAACAGAAAGCACGGTCTCGAAGATGGTGCGTTCGCCGTCCTGAATCCATTGGCCCATGGAGTGGAGGTCTGTCGTGAAGTCGACAGAGGCAGGGAAGATGCCCTTGCCGTCCTTGCCTTCGCTCTCACCGTAGAGCTGCTTCCACCATTCGCTCATGAAATGGAGCTTCGGCTGGAAGTTGGCCAAGATTTCGATTTTCTTTCCGGCGCGATGGATGGCGTTGCGAACGGCGGCATATTGGGCGGCGATGTTTTCCTCGAAGGGAACATCGGTGCCAGTGGCTTTTTCCATGTCGGCAGCACCCTTCACGAGTTGCTCGATGTCGAAGCCAGCGCAGGCGATGGGGAGCAGGCCGACGGGGGTGAGAACGCTGAAGCGTCCGCCCACGTTGTCGGGGATGATGAAGCTCTTGTAGCCTTCCTTGTTGGCGGTCAGACGGGCAGCACCCTTCTTGGCGTCGGTGATGGCAACGATGACCTTGCGGGCCATTTCTTTGCCGCGCTGTTCTTCACATTGCTTCTTGAGCAGGCGGAAGGCCAGGGCCGTTTCAGTGGTGGTGCCGCTCTTCGAAATGTTGATGACGCCGAATTTGCGCGTCTTCAGATATTCGCAAAGTTCAGAGAGATAGTCTTCGCCGATGTTGTTGCCTGCGAAAAGGATGACGGGGTTGCTGCCGTTGTTGGTCAGCCACTCGAAACTGTTGCCGAGGGCCTCAATCACGGCGCGGGCGCCCAAATAGCTGCCGCCGATGCCAGCCACAACGATCGTGTCGCAGTTTTCGCGGAGCGTCTGGGCCGTTGCCTTCAAGTCGGCCAAGTGTTCAGCGGAGATGCTGCTTGGCAGATGGAGCCAACCCAAGAAATCGTTTCCGGCGCATGTGCCGGCTTCAAGGGCTTTCTGGGCTGATTCAACTTCGGGGCGCAATGCTTCAACGGCGCCTGCAGGCAGGAACTGGGCTGCCTTTTCTGATTCCAAACGGATATTGTTTGCCATAATTTATACAGATGATTTTGTTTTGTTCTTGATTTTCTCGACAAAGTTACGGCAAGGCGTGGAGAAGGCAAAATATTTTCCTTTTTTTTACCGTTACTTTATCCCATTGATGCCTCGTTTGACTGATTTGAGAGACAAAATGGGGCCTGCCGCTTCGCCGCCCGAGGGCGTATGATTGCTGGTGGCCAAAAAAGCCTGGCCGTCCTTGGCCGTTTCTCTGATTTAATTGCTACCTTTACACTGATTTTTTAAACGCCTATCATTATGAACCAAATATCAGACACTTTCAACGGCTTGATGAAGGAAATTTCAGAACGCCGTTCCGTTCGCCGATACACTGACGCGCCTGTTGACGACCAGTTGCTGAACCGCTTGCTCGAGGTTGCGGGACACACGCAGACTATGGGAAATTTGCAACTCTACAGCGTTGTTGTGACGCGCTCGGAAGAAAAGAAACGCCAGTTGGCTCCAGCTCATTTCAACCAGCCGATGGTGACGCAGGCCCCCGTGGTGCTCACTTTCTGTGCCGACTATTGCCGAACGACGGCCTGGTGTGAGCAACGTAAAGCCACGCCGGGGTATGGCAATTTTCTTTCGTTTGTCAATGCGGCGACCGACGCACTGCTCTTTTGCCAGAATTTTTGCACCCTGGCCGAAGCTGCGGGACTGGGCCTCTGCTTTCTTGGCACAACGATTTACCAGCCTTTGCAAATCATCCGTGCGCTCCAGTTGCCGAAACTCGTCATGCCCGTTGCCACCATCACGTTGGGATGGCCCGATGAGACGCCTGCAACCAGCGACCGCCTGCCGCTGACGGCCATTGTGCATGAGGAGACCTACAAGGCGCCGACCGCAGAGAGCATCGACCGCGATTATGCCCTGAAGGAAAGTTTGCCGGAGAACAAGGCCTTTGTGGAGGTCAACAAGAAGGAGACACTGGCACAGGTGTTTGCCGATGTGCGTTACACTAAAAAAGACTGCGAGGCCATGAGCGTGGAATTGCTCAAGGCTTTGAAACAACAGGGGTTTATAGATTAGAGGAAAAATGAAAAGCGAAATGAAGGGGGCGGACGTTTCAAGGAGACGTCGCGCCCTCAAGAAATGGTGGCCACGCTTAGTGGCCATTTTTTGCATCCTGTTTGTTTGGTGGCACGTGTTCCGCCCCGTCACCTTCAGACAGACGGCTTCTGCAACCTGCATGGTAGAGGCCCGTATGTGGTATGTGGCAGAAAACGGCGCTGGCGATTCCGTCTGCATCGCTGTGACAGACGGACACACCACAGACGCGGAAGGGCGCCTTTGCCATGTTGACACGGCATGCGTCTCGGGCGTGTTTGTCTCAGGAAACGGGCGGTTGGTGGTTCCGGCATCCGTTTTTCTCCAGGCAGCCGACAGTCTGTCCGCCGATTCCGTCCGCTCCCTTCTCTTGAAAGAAAAAGAGCGCCTTGGCGTGTTGGCTGGCGAGCAGAAAGAGGCCGTCAAAGAATTGGAATATTATGCCCGCACCCATTCCGTGGTCGACGACGGATACAACGATGTCATGCGTTACGGCAGTGGGGTGAAAGCCAGGCAGAACGATGTCGACTCGTTGCGTTGCCTCATAGATTCCGTTTTAGCCGGGAAGAATTTGAGGGTGCATCTGTGCCACGAAACCTCTGTCGCGTTTGCCGAAGTGCGAGGATGGATTGCGCCAGGGAAAGCGGAAGTCAAGAAGCAACGGATGGCGGCAACGTGCATCAGGAGAAACAAGCAACTGGCGTTGCTGCAAACGGCAAACGGGAGATTGCCGCAAAATGCGTCGTTCGTCTCCTTATATAATAATGGGGAGGAAACGCGGTTTCGCGTGGGCTATATGAAGGGCAGGGCATTGCCCGACTTGTTGCCCGAAAACGTGGGCAGACAAATGCCGCAGGAGGTCACCGAAGGCTTGTTGCAGATTGACAAGCGGGGCGATGCCGCTGGTCTGACGGTTGGCGGACGCTTATGCCCGTGGCTGGCGGTGCGCAAATTTTGCTTGGCCGGCGGTGGGCTGGCGTGGTTTTCTGGTGATGCCTGGATGGCCGTGTGCCAGATGTTGCTGCCTGTCAACGACCGTGTGCAAACCCTCCAAGACACCCTTTCCGAGTGGCCGCAAAATATCTGGCGGCGACAGATGGAAAACCGTTATTTCCAAGTCGTGACCGATTCGACAGGTCTGTTTGCCGGACGGATGGCGGAAGGTAGCGCCTGTGGCGTTGGATTCAAACGCTATGCCGATGGCGGGGAATATTACGGATTTTTTGAGAAAGGCATGCGCCAGGGAGTTGGCACCTACACCGACACCTTGCAACGCGTCTATACCGGAGTGTGGACAGCCGACACCTTGCCGCAGGGCCTACTGCAAGACGGTGCCGCGCGATATTCCGGCATGTTTAATGCCAAATTGCAGCGCCACGGAGCGGGCATCTGTCACATTGCCGGACAGAGCTACTATTGCGGGCAATGGGACAGCAACCGCCGGCAGGGCTTCGGCTTTGCAGTGGGCGAGCGCCACATGGTGAGGGCTGGCATTTGGAAGAAAGATAATTTCCGGGGCGAGCAGATGGTCTATACCTCCGACCGCGTTTATGGCATCGACATCTCGCGCTATCAGCATGAAATCGGACGAAAACGCTATGGCATCGACTGGAAGCGCCTGCGCATCACGCGCCTCGGCGTGGCCAATACGGCCCGCATCCGTGGCGAGCAGAACTATCCCGTCACCTTCGTTTACGTGAAGGCCACTGAAGGCACCACTTCGTTCAACCGTTATTATGCTGCCGACATCGCCGCTGCACGCCGCCGCGGATTGCGCGTCGGGGCCTATCATTTCTTCTCGACACGCACCCCCGGAGCGATCCAGGCCCGCCATTTCATCAAAACGGCTCGACTGAAACGGGGAGATTTGCCCCCCGTGCTCGACGTGGAACCCTCCGACAGGCAGATAGAGGCTATGGGCGGCCGTCGTGCCCTCTTCCGCGAAATGGCAGCCTGGCTGAAAGTCGTACAGGCCCATTGCGGCACAATGCCCATCCTATATATCAGCCAGACCTTCGTCAACAAATACATGGTTGACGCCCCCGCCGCCCTCTTGCGTTATCAAGTGTGGATTGCACGCTATGGTGAATACAAACCTTACGTACACCTCCTCCTCTGGCAACTCTCGCCCTACGGACGCGTGGCCGGAATACAGGGAGAAGTTGACATCAACGTCTTCAATGGCTCCCGCAAGCAATTCCAACGCTTCGCAGCGGCAAATGGTGTGCGCTGAAATCTGCGGCGCGGCGGGCAAAGGCAAGGACAGCGCCGCCATTTGCGGCAAAAAACAAAAAGGCGGCCAAATTTCTTGCAAATAAAAGCCATATTTCAAGGTTTGTTCGTATTTTTGTAGGTGAAAGGGCGGCGTTTGGCAACTGTATTTGCAACCAGCGCTATATAATACAGAATATATGCCCCCTCCGCTTCACACAAGCAGACAAAATTAACACAATAAAATAACGACATACCATGACGTTAATCAAATCTATCTCAGGTTTCCGCGGCACCATCGGTGGCAAGCCGGGAGACACCCTCAATCCAATTGACATTGCAAAGTCAGTATCAGCTTACGCAAGCCTTCGCGAACGCGTAGTTGGTCCGTATCGTCGCAAAATCGTAGTCGGCCGTGATGCCCGTATTTCAGGCGAAATGGTTTCACACGTTGTTTGTGGCACCCTCATGGGTATGGGCTTCGATGTGCTCAACATCGGCTTGGCTTCAACTCCAACAACTGAATTGGCGGTTACTATGGAACGCGCCTGTGGCGGTATCATCATCACTGCCAGCCACAACCCACGTCAATGGAACGCTCTGAAGTTTCTCAACGAGCACGGCGAGTTCCTTCCTCCAAAAGAGGCCCAGGAAGTAGTTCAGCTGGCACGCTCTTGCGACTTCAGCTTTGCAGACGTAGACAACCTCGGTTGCTACACCAAAAACTTCTATTTCGACCAGCGCCACATCGACCTCGTCAAATATCTCGAGCTCGTTGACGTAGAGGCCATCCGTAAGGCCAACTTCCGTGTGGCCATCGACACAGTCAACTCTGTCGGCGGCATCATCCTTCCGAAACTCCTCGGACAGCTCGGCGTCACTCAGGTGACAGGTCTCAACACTGAGCCGACTGGCGATTTCGCACACAACCCAGAGCCTTTGAAGGAACACCTTTCAGACATCCGCAACCTCATGCGTAAGGGACACCACGACGTTGGTTTCGTTGTTGACCCTGACGTCGACCGCTTGGCGCTCGTTTGTGAAGACGGTAGCATGTTTGGCGAAGAATACACGCTCGTTGCCGTTGCCGACTATGTGCTCCAGCACACACCGGGCAACACCGTTTCCAACCTCTCTTCAACCCGCGCCCTCCGCGATGTAACAGAGAAATATGGCTGCACCTATACGCCAGCAGCCGTTGGCGAAGTCAACGTTGTGACGAAGATGAAGGAAACAGGCGCCGTTATTGGTGGCGAAGGAAACGGCGGAGTCATCTATCCTGCCGCACACTATGGCCGCGACGCATTGGTTGGTATCGCCTTGCTGTTGACCTACATGGCCAAGACCAAGATGAAGGCCACCGAGCTTCGTGACTCCTTCCCGAAATATTGCATTGCCAAGAACCGCATTGACCTCGACCCGAAGACCGATATCTACGCTATCCTCCAGAAAGTTAAGGATCTCTACAAGGACCAGAAAATCACGGATATCGATGGCGTCAAAATCGACTTCCCCGACAAGTGGGTTCATTTACGCAAATCAAACACTGAACCGATCATTCGCGTATATTCTGAAGCATCCACTATGGACGAAGCCGATGCTCTCGGCAAGCAGATCATGGACGTTGTGTATAGCATGACAAAAGAATAATCCTTGGGGACTTCCCCATAACACCATCAGGTTCAAACGCGTTTGCTGCCCCAACAAAAAAAGGTGGCAAGCACGTTTGAACCGTTTTTCATTAAAAGGAAGGGCAGATAAACACAGCAAGCAAGTCTCTGAAATTCATGTCAGAAACATAAGTAATGCGCTTGGCAGATTCAGACCACCCCGCTCGTCATAACAACAAAGCCCTCCACCTCCCCAACAATACACTAAACATGGAAAAGAAAAAAATATTGATGTTTCTTCCGACCCTCTTCCCCGCCATCGCTGGCGCACAAGGGCACTACAACATCGTCTATATCATGACCGACGACCACACAGCGCAAATGATGAGTTGTTACGACAAGCGCTACATCAGCACGCCAAATCTCGACCGCATTGCCGCCGACGGTGTGCGCTTCGTCAATAGCTATGTGGCCAACTCCCTCTCTGGTCCCAGCCGCGCCTGTATGCTGACGGGAAAGCATTCACACAAAAACGGATTCACCAACAACGAACACGGCATCTTCGACGGCTCGCAGCAGACCATGCCAAAGCTCCTTCAGAAGGCAGGATACCAAACGGCATTAATCGGGAAATGGCACCTCGTCAGCACGCCGACGGGATTCGACTATTACGACTACCTCCCTGCGCAGGGCAACTATTACAACCCCGACTTCATCAACATGAAGGGAGAGACCTATCAGGAGAAGGGCTACCTCACCAATATCATCACCGACAAAGCCATCGACTGGTTGGAAAACAAGCGCGACAAAAACAAACCCTTCCTCTTGCTCATACACCACAAGGCCTGCCACCGCAACTGGTTGCCAGAATTGAAGTATCTGCACGAATATGAAGACCAGACGTTCCCCCTCCCCTCCACCTTCTACGACAACTATGAAGGCCGCGTTGCTGCTGGAGCGCAAGAAATGGAAATCGGCAACCACATGGACATCATCTACGACACGAAGATGTATCGTCCAGGCCTCAATACGCCGCTAACGGAGAACTATCTCAACATGGTGGGCCGCATGGACAGCAAAGAACGTGCAGAATACGACCATTTCTACGACTCCCTTTCAACCGACTTCTGGCAACGCCATCTCGAAGGCAAGCAGCTCGCCGAATTTAAATATCAGCGCTATATGCGCGACTACGCTAAAGTGGTCAAAACGCTCGACGACAACGTGGGTCGCACGCTCAACTATTTGCGCGATGCAGGTTTGATGGACTCCACCCTCGTGGTCTACACCTCCGACCAGGGCTTCTACATGGGCGAGCACGGATGGTTCGACAAGCGCTTTATGTATGAAGAATCATACAGCACACCGCTCGTCATGCACCTTCCGAAGGGCTTCAACGCCAAGGGCGACATCAAGGAAATGGTGCAGAACATCGACTATGCGCCAACCTTCCTCGCTCTCGCCGGTGCACCGATTCCCGACGACATACAGGGCAAGTCGCTCCTCCCGCTTTTGAAGGGGCAGCACCCGAAAAACTGGCGTAAGAGCCTTTACTACCACTATTACGAATATCCCGCGGAGCACAGCGTGAAGCGCCATTATGGAGTCAGCACTGCCGATGGATGGAAATTCATCCACTTCTACAACGACATCAACGAATGGGAGCTCTACAACTTGAACACCGACCCTGAAGAGTTGCACAATCTCTACGGAAAGAAGGGTTATGAGGCTGTCACCAAGCGTTTGATGAAGGAGCTTGTCAAGCTCCAGAAGCAGTACGACGACCAAGACGCTTTGAAGTTCAACAAAATGTAATGGCAATCTAAGCAGTGGTGAAAAGATAGGTTGTTCTGTTTTTTTACCATTACTTACCATTGCTAAATCGGGCGTTCTGAAAAACGCTGCATTCAGAATATACACCAAAAAAGGCAGACCCACCACAATGCTGGGTCTGCCTTTTTTGATGAGACGGGATAGGGGAGGAGCAAAGCTCTTTTCTAAAACGCGCCCGATTTAATAAAAAATGAGTTGCAAAAAGTGTCACACATTATGTTATGTATTTTTGTAACTCGCTGAAAATTAATTATAATTATGGGACTCATAAAAGTATAGCCTGTCTCGCCGCCATTATAGATAAAATCGTAAAACGCCTTTTCCAAAGGATTGGACATATCAAGAGTATTTTCACGTAGAGGTCACTGACGCTGATAAGGTCGGATGGGTGGTTTAAGGCGAGGTTCAGCAATTGCTGTTTCATGAGATTGCGGTTAGACTGCATGATGGCTATTTCTGCCATATTGCCGATAACTGCAAACGGGTCATCAGCAACACTCTTACGTCCCTTGGCTTTCTTCATGAAGCTACCCGTGCCTCCATTGATTGTTTGGTCGCCAAAATATTCGTACACCTCATCACTCGTTGCTTCGTCAAAACCTCTGAGTGGAATGTAGTACTGATACATACTGCTTACATTATCGTATGTCTCCTTACTTATCAATCCTGCCTCATACGCTCTTTGAAGGGAAGACTTTGTAGCAGCACGAATGCTGTCCCACAAGCTATCCGTCAGACTGCCAGCCTCGGCCTCCACTTCCTCTACATATTTTTGCGCTTCATCCATAGCCTCAGAAACGCTCTGCGTTCCGAATAACTCTGTCAATCCTGCAAAGCTCTTCTCTTCATATTCATCAATGAAGTAGTCAAGCGTCTTCTGCCCAAATGGGTGCATGGATTTATATCTGTCATAAGCCTCTTCTGCGGCCTTTCCTGCCATATATTTTTGATGCTCCATGCCGTGTTTGGCCATCACATACGTCTTTATTTCTTCGTATGAACGGCCTGTCTCGCTGCCAAGCGCATGAATGGCCTCTATCATATCTGCATAAAGCGTCCTCTTGTAAATATCCATCTGCGCATAATTGCGACTGCTCATAGTGATATAAGCGTTATATGGATTTTCAAAGTCTCCAAGCTTAAAGCCGCCGTTTTTCTCTATGGCGTGTTGTAAGTCCTGAAGAGGAGAAAGCATGTCAACCCACGCGGTACGTTCAAGGTGCGAACCTCTCGTCACAAGTCTTTCATAGGTATCCTTGGCAAGGATTTCCTGCAAATTATCCAGTTTTCCACGGAGCAAAACGGAGTGCTCCTTCTTCTCCGTGTCGGTCATCGCGTTCTTCCCAGCCTTCAACTTATAACGCATGGCAATACGCTCCGCTTCGGCTACATAGCGTCCCTTTTCGCCTGCCTTCAAATTCTGATAGCTACACCAAAGTATATAAGCAAGTTCCCTATCGCTCAACTCATGGTTTTTCAGGCCCAAGAACTCCAGCGCATGGTTAAATAGTCTTCGGATGGTGGCAAACAAGCCGCGTTCCTCTGCCGTCATACGCTCAAAGTCCGTACGCTCTGCAAGCCCTGCAAGATATTCTTCTGTGGCGGTACGGATATTCCATCCATTTCCGCGACGCAATTCGTTGATAGCGTCTTTTACCTCCTGTAAGGCTGCCGCAAGAACGCTGTCAAGAAAAGCATCCATCACGTTATGGCCAAATAACTCTCTCAGTCCGTGATGGGCTACGGCTTCATGCAGGATGGTCTGCGTCACGTCTGCTGCGTCAGCGTTGTTCGACAATACCACGTGGATTTGCCCCGTTCTGGTATCATACCAGCCCTTTGCCGTGGCCTCTTTTCCTTCAAGTCCTTCGGCGCTTTCATGCACGACTACTCTGCCGCCAAGGTTGAGGTTCTCGGTGGCTTTCTGCACGGCTTGGGATTTGGATTCGGAAGAGATGGCAGCGTGCGGGGTGATTTCGCTTTGGCGGTAAAGATTGCTGTCGCTTACTCCTCCAGCTTCTCGTCCTGCCCCTCTATCCGAATTTCCTGCGGGTGTTCGTCCAGGTATTTCTTCACCCAAATATCCATCACTTCCTGTGCTGTCGGCTTGTTGTCGTAGAGCCAAATTGCCAATTGCCCCTGTGCTTTTCTGTCGTCCTTCAGCATTAACATAATTGTAATTATTCTCGTTTTGCTCGCTCCGCTCTCTTTCAATAACTGAATACAAACTTCTTGTATTTCTGATAGTGCCATCCTCTACTCCTTTACTTAATTCGTTTATAATATCTTCATTACCTTCAATAGGTAAGCCAAATCTTACGATAAAATCGCCGTTCTTCTTGGCCGTGTAAATGTAGTAATTATTATCGGTAAATACCTCATTCATGCCCGTCTTTTTAAAACCCGTGTTCGTAGCAATAGCATGAGCAACCTTTGCATACTCATCTTTAGGCAACCAAATAGACGGCTCGCGGCTCTCGCTCACGCCATTCAGCCCGTCTTGCAGGAATATCTGGTCTTCACGAGCCACATCCTCTGTCTCAGTGGCTAAAGACGCGCGACGTTCTTCGTCATTCATCCCCATACGGGCTTGCACATTGCGGGCTTCAGCTTCTCCGCCAAGTTTTGTGTATTCCACATAGGGGTTATAATCACTGCGTGTGGATTCATTCAGCCTAAATGCCCGAATGTCGTCATCAAAACTTCTGTCGGCATAGCCCCTCGCGAAGTTATTAAATCCCTTGATGCGTGTTTCCTTATCAGGCATCCATTTGTCATTATCCATGCCCATTTCCTTATACTCATCAATCAAGGCTTTTTCCACTTCCACCTGATTGTAGTGCTCACCTATCTCTTCTGCCTTATCACGCAAAGCGTCAGCCCAGGCACGCGCACGCCACTCCTTTTTAGCGGCTTCAATTCGCCACTGTAAATATTCGAGATTACCCCCTCGCAAACCCTTCTATATACTGTATCGCGTGCTGAATCTCATGGTTGAGTATTGAGTTTAGATATTTCAGATTGTCGGAATGTATGGTGATGGTGTTCGTACTCGGGCTGAACTCACCATTACTCGGTAAGTCATTCATCATGGTATCCGTCTCCAAGCGAACGTTTTTCAGTTCAGGATAAGCCTTGAACAATTCAGGAGCATCCACCACGTCACCCAGTTTGCCGCTCGTCCATAGCATGTCCTCTTCATGGCGCTTCACAATCGTGCCTTTGCCGTCCACGTCCGTCATGTCGCTCAGCTTGCTGTCGGGTATCTCATACCGCCACTTGCCGTCCGCACCACGTTCCCAGCCTGTTGCCATCTTGATAGCCTTAACATCCTTACCTGCCTCTTCCATCTCGCGGGCCACAGCCAAGTTGTCAAGACGTACAACAACCTCCTCTGCGTGGTCAGCCGCAGCCGCACCCTTCTCGCCAATGAATTGTTTACGAATTCTGTTATAATCTTCAAAAAACTTACCGCCGCCATAGGATTTCTCAACACCATATAGTAACTTTGCAGCAGTTATAGATTTATCGGAATAGCGGGGGAAGGTCGATGTCAGTCCTGACACGTTCCCATGTTGACCAGCCGCTACTTCTGACTTAGAGTTGCTTGGTTCAAGGTTATGACTGCTTTCAGTTTGACTGAGAGAACCTTCAAGCAGCTCTATTTTTGTTGCCTCATAACTATACGCTTTAGGTGTCTCCTTCGTCCTTGTATTCTCCTTCAGCGTAACCTTAACCCTATAAAGTCTTCCGCCCATACGTACTGCGCCATACAATCTGTGTATGGTTACATTGGGATTGATGCCATTCTTTGACGAACGCACACCATCTTCCCCCTTCTTGTAGTCCGCATGCTGCTCAGCATCCACACTTTCACGAATCACTTCGGGAAGCACTTTCAGCACTGACAAATTTCTCGCCACGTCTGACTGCGGCTATTGCCTCTCTTATCGCGTTGACAGACTCTATGGCGGTAGCGTCTGTCTGCATATATTTGCGCGGCT
>ENA-ORRN01002192-ORRN01002192.1-human-gut-metagenome-genome-assembly--contig:-NODE-2192-length-12687-cov-5.430177_pt1 | contig 12687 bp, 9 predicted proteins | sample MGYA00242174_ERZ509132 | MGnify/ENA primary metagenome ERZ509132 (study PRJEB26280, sample SAMEA2338671) | human gut metagenome | biome: human gut; feature: human-associated habitat; material: faeces...
AATACCAATGTTTTATTACAGTCTATATTTTACCAATAATCATTTACATTACTTAAAAGAGTTGCTAATTGCAGCTCTTTTTTCCATATTTTAGTAAAAAAAATATGAAAATAATGAAAATATAAAAAAATGTTGCTTTTCCTCTTGCAAAGCGTTTTCATTTATGCTATAATATAATCGCAAACGCTTTCAATATATAAAAGGAGGAAAATTATGAAAAAGTTATTTGCTTTATTAAGTACTTGCGTACTTACTTTAGTAATCGTTGGACTTGCTGTTAAAGCTCCTGTTGCAGAAGCTGCAGCTGATGACAAATGGACAGTTGACCCAACTCTTGCTGAAGACGAAATCCCTATGTATGAAATGGGTAGTATTTATACTACTTTCCCTAATTTCTATGATAATGCTGAAAAACCTGATCCACTATGGGCTGGTTCTTCAAGAATGTATCCATGGAACGAAACTAGACTACGTGTAGCACAATACGATGCAACTGGTGCTGCTACTGGTAAATATTATGCAATTTATTTCTCAGGCTTAACATCAAATGTTGATGGTAGCGGCAATCCTGCTTCAGGTGCTGGTAACAACATCAATGGTTATGCATTTAAGAGAAACGCTAATGAAGATGGCACTGAAGGTGACTATGTATTAGTTGATGGCAACAAAGTTTTAACTACTGTAAGAGTTAAAGCTAATACTTTTGGTACTGAAAAAGTTAAATTCAATTATGGTGCTACTCCTATGGACCCATCTCTATCTCACTTAAGATTTAACTTCACTGGTGAAGATATCTCTGTTGATGGTGTTGCATTAGCTAATTCAATCGGTGATGGCGGCAATGCTCACAACTTCTATAACAGAATGTTAGTTATGGATGGACAAGGCCGTATTATTCGTGGCTGTGCTCTTGATGGTTTCTATCTAAAAGCTGGTGCTGAAGGCGCTCCTGAAGATGTATGGGCTCCTCAATTCTGCTATGTTGATGGTAAAGTTACTTACTATGTAGAAGGCGAAACAGTTTGTGATAAAGTTAAAGAACAAGCTAAAGATGAAGAAGGAAATCCTATTTTTGAATCTGATGGTGTAACTCCTGTTATGGTTGAAACTAATGAAGATAACTTCCTATACAAGAGATTCGTATGGGAATGGTTCCAAGAAAAACCTACAAACGTTAATACAGCTAGCTGGAAAGCTGAAGGCTGGGATTGTGATTTATGGGACTATGTAATGGATGCTCCAGAAGGTGAAGGTTATATCGCTATTGCTTTCATTAACTCTGAAGGTACTAACCATAAGATCAATGACGAAGAAAGAACAATCACTAATGCTACAAGAAAAGCTGCTGGTCAAGCTGAAATCACTGCTGCTGAACACCTCCGTGAATGCGTAAGAGAAATGCGTATCCCTGCTGGTGGTGCTACATTCGATTTTGGTTACCTTGACAAAGGTGTTGTTTCAGAAGCTGCTAAATTCAACAATATCGTTCGTGGTGCTTTCCTAAGTGGACGTACTGTTAAAACTGTTGAATACAAAACTTACAACTTCTCTACAACTGGCTTAAAGATTCAAGAAAAAGTTATCGATGGTAAATCATATCAATTAAAAGATAGAGCTGCTAATTATGTTGAAGTTATGAAAGGCGTTAAATTTAACCCTGCTGCAATTCTTAACTATCAAGGTTTAGCTTCTGGTTTCCAAGAAGAAGGTAATGTTTTATCTTATGCAAAAGACTTAGATAAACTTGAATATTCAATGTATGTTTCTAAAAACAATATGAGTTCTGATGGCGATATGGTAGTTTACAAGTATCCTTATGCTGATAAAGCTGAAATGATCGCTGATTTCGAAAAAGACGTTAAAGCATTCTTCGCTCCTGGTACTGATGCTGGTGGCAAAGATGGTAAACACCAAGACTTTACAGTTGCTGGAACATCAGGCGTTGGATGGGATTTCATTTCTACATCTTATAACGCAAAATGTTTCTGGGCTGACGCTTCAAATAGAGCTAAATGGGTATGGATGATTAACTATGTTTCAGGTGTACGTAAAGCTAGTGGTTTAGCTACTGCTGCTTGGGATACAATTGATAGTGGATTCACTTCATCTCCTGGTACTTTCAATGCTGAAGTTCAAGCATTCTTAACTGATACTCAATTAAATCCAGGTGCTTGGAATAGAACATCTGATTACTCAATCGCAGAAAATGCAAATGGCTTCTTACCAAAAGAAACTAACCAAAATGCATTCTTAAATTATCAAATCGATACTACTGATGATTCAATTGGTACAATTTATTCTGTTAAGTTTATCGTTAATAATCCTACTGTTAAAGATACAATGGTTATTCACTATGTAGTTGAAGATGGATATACTCCAATTATCAATGTACAAACTGCTAAACTATTCATTAACCCTGCAGTTGTTGATGGTAAAGTTACAATCGCTGCAATCGACCCTATGACATTTGTAAAAGCATATGATGGTGCTTATAATGGCAAGACTATTTTAGGTAATGACATTACTCACCGTGTAGTATTCAGAAGTGAAACATTAGATTTCAAGAAACCTGTTGAAGGTGTTCACCGTGTTGTTGCTACAGTTGCTAACGATGTTAAACATACTACTGAAGTATCATTCGACGTAACTATTCAAGACGTTACTGCTCCATATGTTGACTTTGTTGATTCATTAATTCTTCAATATGGTGCTAAATGGAGTCCTGAACTAGTTGTTAAGAAAGCTGTTGACAATGTTGATGGTGACTTAATGGCAAGTACACTTGATTGGTGTGTTGATGAAAGTAGTGGAACTAAAGTTAACACTACTAAAGCTGGTGACTATACAGTTACAGTATCTGTATGGGATGGCGCTGGTAACAGTGTTAAATCTAAGAAGATCAAAGTTACAGTTCTTCCTCAAGGATTAACTAAAGAAGATCTTAAGAAAGAATTAGAAGATGTTAATGCTAAATTAGTTGATATTTCTACATATGTTATGTCAATTGATGGCACTGTTAGTGAACTTCCTAATATTGAAGCTATTAAAACTGCAGTAAGTGAAGCAATCGCTAGTTCTAACAATGGTAATAACAATGGCGGCGAAACTACTTCTTGTGGTTCATCTGCAACAGTTCAAGTTGTTCAATTCTTAGCAGCTGGCTGCTTATTAGCATTCTTACTAAGAAAAAAACACTAATTAAAAAATAAGTGAGGGTGGAGGTAAGACTTCCACCTTCTATTTAAGAAAATGGAAAAAATAATTAAATTATCAAATTATAAGAACAAAGAAGATTTGTATAAATTGTGGAATAGCGAATATGGAAATATATATCCTATCTCCTCAGAACTTTTTGAAAGAAATTTGCTGAATGCTTATGATGCTGCAACTTTAGTCGCAATATTAAATGACAAACTAGTTGGATTTATTATAGGAAAAATTTGGCAAGACGAATACAAAATTGAGGCGTACGATAATGTTGGCTGGATTAGTTTAATCTATGTCGATCCTCATTATCGAAAACGTGGAATTGGTTCAAATTTATTAAAAAAAGTAGAAAGCGAATTTGAATTACTAGATAAAAGTACAATTAATATTGGCCGTGATTATTCAGATTTTTTCCCTGGCCTTCCGATTGAACTAAAAGATTCACTTGATTGGTTCATAAAAAGAGGGTATGAAAATCCCGGTTCTACTTATGATTTAGTTTGTAAAAACAAAGGAAAAATGGCCTTAATTAATTCTAATTATATCTTCCGTACTGCAACAGTTGATGATAAAGATAACGTAATGGAATTTTTACATAACAACTGGCCAGGAAGATGGACTAAAGAAATTTTAGATTATTGGAATAATGGAGGTACGGGTAGAGAATGTGTCATTTGTTTAGATGATAAAAAAGTATGTGCTTTCGCAAAACTTGGCTATCCTAACACTGATGAACAACAAATTAGTAACAGCCTTACATGGCGTAATTGTTTTAGTGCTCTTGGCGGTATTGGTCCACTTGGTGTTGACAAAGAATATCGAGGCCGCCATTTAGGGTACGATATCGTAGCTTTCGCAAAAAATGTTTTAATTGATGCGGGAGTTACCGATATAATTATTGACTGGACCAGTTTAATTGATTTCTATAAAAAATTCGGTTTCGAAATATGGAAATCATATTACTACTTAACAAAACAGAAAAATTAAAAAAAGGAGATTAAAAAATGAAATTAAAAAGATTTGTTTTAAGCTTAATTGCCGTTCTTCTTTTAGTTGGTGTTGTAGGTTGTGGCGGTGGTGGAAAAACCAAAACCTATAAGATTAAGTATGAACTTGATGGTGGTGTATTACCAGCTAATTCTGTTGTAACTGAATATGACGGAACTAAAGATATCAAGTTACCTACTCCTACAAAAGAAGGTTCAACTTTCACTGCTTGGGCTCTTAATTCTAAGAATGGTACTAGATTAACTAATAATACTCTTCCTGGAAGCACAAAAGCTGACGTAACTGTATATGCAATATGGCAAACTAAGCAAACTTATACTATTACTTACAACCTAAATGATGGTACACTTCCTGCCGATGCTCCTACATCATTTGATGATAAGGGTGTTGCAAGTCTTCCTACTCCTACAAAAGAAGGAAAGAACTTTGGCGGTTGGTATGATAATGCTGATTTCAATGGTGCTAAAGTTACTTCAATTGCTGCTGGAACAAAAGCTAATGTTGAATTATTTGCACGTTGGGAAAACTTACCTTCAGGTGTAAAACACTCAATCACTTACAACCTAAATGGTGGTACACTTCCTGTTGATGCTCCTACTGAATTTGATGAAGCAGTTGGTCTTTGGGAACTTCCTGTTCCTACAAAAGAAGGTCACACTTTCAAACAATGGGATAAAGAACGTATAACTGCTGGAACAAAAGAAGACGTAGTTTTAACTGCTACTTGGGAACAAGTTTCAATTTGCAAAATTGAATATGTAGTTGAAGGCGGAAAACTTCCTGCTGATGCTCCTACTTCATTCGTTGCTGGTGAAGGTGTTGAATTAGTAGATGCTATTCCTGATGATTCTAACCTTGACTTCTTAAGATGGGAAGATGAAAAAGGAAATGCTTATGACAGAATTAATCCAAATGTTTATACAGATGTTAAATTAATCGCTGTATTTGGTAAAAAAGGTGTTTACAAACCTAAATGGGAATTAAATCAAATTGGTTTCCAAGGTAAAGGTATGATCTATGAAATTAAAGTTCTTCCTGTTACTGAATATGACCCATTTGATCCAGGTTATACTGGTTCTCAAAAAGATATCAAACAACAACATCAAACAAAAGTTCAAGCTGCATACGATATTATCGTTAAATATACTGCTTGGGAAGATTCAGCTCCTTGGGGTCCTGAACGTGTTAAACACATCAACAAGAAGTATATGGAAGGCTACGGAGATGTTTACGTTGTAACAATCGCTTCACAATGGATTCCTACACTTGTTAAAGGTGGATCAGTTGCTGAATTATACAACATGACTACTGAAACTGGTATCTTTACTGAATTAAGTTATGATGAAAAAGAACAAACAGAAGAAGGTTACATTCAAAATAATACAATTAACCAAGCTGCATCTGTAAAAGGTAGAGTTTATGGTTATTCATTAGGTAACGCAAGACCTGACTACTTCATGTACTACAATGTAGACAAAGTTAAAAACTTAAATCTTGAAGATCCTGCTGAACTTTGGATGAAGGGCGAATGGACAATGTCTAAATTCTCAAACTGGGTTAAAGATGCTCAAACTAAATTAAGTAAGGGCGAATATGTTCTTGACATGGGCTTCGCAGAAAGTATCATTGGTTTAACAGCTTCAACTGGTAACCAAATGTCAAACGTTCAACCTCCAAGAATTTTCTTAACTAACAACCAAGTTACTGATAGAATTTCATTCTTACAAGAAGCTTACGCAAGTGGCTTATACTATGGTCGTGGTGTTCAAGATGTTTCTCCAGGCTTCCAAGCTGGTTCAACAATTCTTCACCATGGTGATCTATGGTTCTTAAAAGAATCAACAAGATTTAACCCATTAGTTATGACATTCAAGATTGGTGTTGTTCCTTATCCTACAGCTGATGGACAAGGCGGAACTCCTATTACTACAAAAGATGTATCTAAAGCTATTAAACTTGATGGTGACAAATATTTAACAGATGCTAATGGCGATTACATTGAAACTGTTTATATGAGTGAATCTACATTCCAAATTCCATTTACTGGTACTTCTTGCTATGCAGTATTAAATATCGAAAATGGTAAAAATGGTATTAACGCTAAAGTTATTATGAACATTCTTCATGACCTAGTTGCAGGTCTTGGCGATGACCCTAATAACACAGTTAACTTAACAGCTGATGAATCTTATCGTAACTCACTAGAACTTAAACTTGACCGTGAAATCGATATCGAAGTTATCATGTCTTGTCAAGATAATACTTACTTTGAATTAATGGAATTATTATCTATGACAGTTGGTGGTGGCTCACACTTCGGTGATGGTGGTTTCTGGCCTCTAGCTGCATCAATCGTTAAGAAGACTGACTCTCCTGTTACAGCACTTAGTGAAGTACTTCCTAAGTACAAACAAGCAATGAGAGATTTAGGTTATAACATTCAATGATCTAAAAACGAGAACTCAAGCCTTAGGGTTTGAGTTTTTTTTTGCTTTGTGCTATAATGTATAAAGAAAGGAAGATAATATATATATTATCTGTTTATTTTTGAATTATGAGTACAACCGATTATGATAAAAAGATAAATTCAAAACCATATAGATTTTTTGATTGGGTATACAAATTATTAATTATTAATATTTTTACATTTATTTTTATTCTTTTAATATTTACAGGACTGCCTGCTATTGTAGCGATGAATGCTACAATAAAATATGATATGAATGAAACTAATATTTTTAAAAGTTATTTTAGTAATTTTAAGTATTATTTTTGGAAAGCATTTGGAATTAACATTATTCTTTTAGTAGTAATAGGTGTGGTGGGTTTTGCTTTTTATTTCTATTCTTACGCACAAGCCCAAGATGATGCTCACAATATAATTTTTCAATTAGGTCTTGCGGTGATGATAATTTTAGGTATTGTTGTCACAATGCTTTGTGTACATATTCCGTTAATTATGATTACTTTTGAAAGTTTAACGGTTGGTGAGATTATTAAAACATCGTTTTATATTTCATTTAGATATTTTGTAACAACATTAATACTTTTTGGTATGTTTGTTTTGAAAATTATTGGGACTATCGCAACCCCAATATGGTTACTTTTTGGTATTAGCTTACCTACCCTTTTAGGTATTAAACTAACTGCGGGGGTATATTATAAATTTGAACAAATTGATTTAGAAAAAATTATGCATATGGCGGAGGAAGATGAAAATGAGTAAAGTAATATTAGGTATTGAAAACATTGATAAGTATGAAAAATTATTTAAAGGAAAAAGAGTAGGACTAATAACTAATCCTACGGGAATTGATAGCAACTTTAAATCAAGCATTGATATTTTAAGAGAAAAGACTAATTTAGTGGCCCTATTTTCTCCAGAACATGGAATTAGAGCTAGTATTCAAGCTGGTCAAAGATTAGACACTTATGTTGATGAAGAAACAGGAATCACGGTTTATAGTTTGTATGGTGCAACCAAAAAACCATCTAAAGAAATTATGGATAAAGTTGATATTATTGCGATTGACATTCAGGATAATGGTTCAAGATATTATACCTTTATATATACAATGGCATATTGTATGCAAGCATGTGCTGAATATGGTAAAACCTTTGTTGTATTTGATCGTCCTAATCCAATTAATGGTGAACAAGTTGAAGGAAATAAACTAGATGTTACTAAATATCGTTCCTTTGTTGGTTATTACGAAATGCCACAACGTCACGGCCTTACAATGGGTGAACTTGCTTTACTTTTTAATAATGAATATGGAATTGGTTGTGATTTAAGAATTGTGCCAATGACTAACTGGGAAAGATGGATGGACTTTGAAGATACAAATCTTCCTTGGGTTATTCCAACTCCTAATCTTCCGACTATTGCCTCAGCCTATGCATATAATGCAACTTGCATATTTGAAGGTACAAACGTTTCAGAAGGAAGAGGTACAACAACTCCATTTGAAATAATTGGAGCACCATGGCTAAAATCTGAACAACTATCAAGAGAATTAAATTCATTAAATATTGAAGGAGTATTCTTTAGACCACAATATTACACTCCAACTTTTTCAAAATATAAAGGTGAATTATGTGGTGGTGTATTTGTTCATATTACTGATCGCCATAAATTTAATGGTGTTAATTGCAGCTTTATTATTTTAGATTATATTAGAAAACATTACAAAGATGAATTTAAAATTAATCCACCGTTTAAGGCTGGTAGTCCATCACTATTTGAATTTGAAGCTGGTTCTGATATGTTTATTAAACAAGAATGTTCAATTGAAGAACAACTTGAAGTTCTAAATAAAGATGCGGAAGAATTTAGAGAAATTAGAAAAAAATATTTAATATATTAGTAGGTATCTTATGTTTAAAAAAGGTTTATCAATATATACGGGTCTTAATGACTACCCAATAGAGAAAAACTTGGAATACTTAAAACTTGCAAGAGATCTCGGATATGAATTTTTATTTTCATCTGCTCATATAAATGAGGCAACACAAGCATTTGATGATTTACAATTAATAATTGATACAGCTTATGAATATGGATTAAAGTTATCACTTGATATATCAAAACCTGCGATGAGCAAGTTTAAAGATTTTAATCATTTATATGCCTTAAGATTAGATTATGGCTTTACACTAGAAGAAATTGTTGAAATGTCTAATACTAAAAGTTACAAAGTAGAACTTAATGCTTCTACTTTAAAAGAAGAAGATTTAGAAAAACTAATCATGATGGGATTAAATCCTAAAAATGTAAGAGCAAGTTTTAATTTTTATCCTAAACTTTATACAGGCCATGATATGGAATTTGTTAAAAATAAAATTAGATTATTTAAAAAATATGGTATTTCTGTTTTAATCTTTATTCCCTCACATACAGGCATGCGTCCGCCAATGTATGAAGGACTTCCATCAATAGAAACACATCGCACTATGAATTTAAATCTTGTAATTGAAGATTTAAAAGCGTTAGGTGTTGATGAAATTGCTTTTGGTGATGCTTATGCAAGTAAAGAAGAACTAGAGTTATTAAAAACTCATCAAACTGATTATTTGATTCTACCATTTAACAAAGTTTATAATTTACCTAATTCGATGTTGGAACACTTAAATGGTACTTTTCAAATTCGTAGAGATTACAATGACCTAATGCTTAGAAGCGCTACATCAAGGACAGAAGTTCCAATTCCTGCCTTTAATACAGTAGAAAGAGTGATAAATAGCGTGACTATTGACAATGATAAGTTTTTAAGATATCGTGGTGAAATTAATATTATAACATCACCACTTCCTAAAGATGATAGAACAAATGTAGTAGGAATGGTAAACCTTACACAAAACATCATTACAGCCCTAAAAAGGGGTCAAAAATTCATTTTTGGAGTAGAAGTTAATGATTAACTATCTCATAGGAATTGATGGTGGAGGAACCAAAACAGAAATTGTTGCGATAACGTATGATGGTACAATTTTTGAAAAAATAATTACAGGACCTGGTTCAGCAGCAGTAGTTTCTGAAAATGAGGTTTGGAACTATATTGAAAATGGAATCCAAGAAATAGTTCAAAAAATTGATAAAGAAAAATATCATTTAACTACTATTCAAATGGGGCTTAGTGCATATAGTATTTTAGAAGAAAAAGAAACGATAATAAAAAAACTTAAAAAACATTATGATGTAAATGTTTATATAGATAGTGATACGGTAATTGCTTTACATAGTATCTTAAAGAATGAATACAAACAAGGTGTAGTAGTTGTTGCGGGAACTGGCGTTGCGGTATACGGTGAAAATCAAACTAGTAGCGTTTTAATCGGTGGGTATGGTCACATTATTAGAGAACTAGGAAGCAGCTATGCGGCAGTACATCACTTCGCACTTAAAATAATTGATAATATAGAAGATGGAATAAAACTTTCACCACTAGAAGAAAAGTTTTTGAATCTTCTTAAAGAAAACAAGATTAAAGATTTAAAACATTTATTCTATTTTCATAGTAAAACTACAATAGCCTCTTTTGTAACATTCTTAAAGAATGAATCTTTAAAAGGCGATTTAGAAGCAAAAGAAATTTTAAAACAAGAAGGCATCTATTTAGGTATTCAAACTATAAAAGCAATCAAAAAATTAAACTTAACAACTGATTTTGTAATAGGCCTTCGTGGAGGCTTTGTACAAAAAAGTAGCGAAGACATTAAACTTGGATTTAATGAAGTGATGAAACAAAATAACATCACAGCGTTAGTTATAGATGATGATACTGACCCAGTAATGGGATGCTATTATCTTTTGAAAAATCAAAAAAGAATTTAGGTGATAAAATGCTAGCGATAGGATTAATGAGTGGAACCTCACTAGATGGTGTAGATGCAAGTCTAGTAGAAATTATTAATGATGATAAAAAAACTAAATATTTAGAAAAATACTTTATATTTGTACCATACCAAGAAAAGGTCAAAAAAGAAATTTTGGAAGTATCGAATTTAACAACATCAAATGTTCAAAAAATTTGTAGTCTTAATTTTGAACTAGGATATATATATAAGGATGTAGTTGAAAAACTATTAAAAGCATCAAATACAAAAATTGATGACATTGCTTTTATTGCAATGCATGGTCAAACGATATGGCATAATCCTGACCAAAGAGATGGATATTTTTCATCAACACTCCAAATTGGTGAACCTAGTATTTTAGCTTATGCTTTTAATAAACTTGTTATTAGTAACTTTAGAACTATGGATATCGCTGCTGGTGGTAGTGGGGCGCCCCTTGTTCCTTTTGTTAACTATATTTTAAATAAAAGTAGTGAACAAAATATTGCCCTTCAAAATATTGGGGGAATTGGTAATGTTACCTATATTAAAAAGAATGCGAATATAGACGATGTTATTGCATTTGACACAGGGCCCGGGAATATGCTCATTGATCAAGCTATGCGCAAACTTTATCATAAGGAATATGATGAAGATGGTATCGTTGCATTAAGCGGTAAAATTAATGAAGAAGTTTTATCATATTTAATGCAAGATGAGTATATTGAAAGACCTTTACCAAAATCTACAGGAAGAGAAAAATATAATGATAAATTTCTTCAAACAATTTTTGATAAAATGAAATGCTCCTCAAGTGAAGATATTATAACAACAATCACCGCATATACGGCGGATACAATTGCTTATGCATATCACAAATTTTGTCCAAATGTTGATAAAATAATTTTATCAGGTGGAGGAGCGCGAAACAAATATATAATTAAAAGATTGAAAGAACAGCTGAATGTAGAAATTGAAGTCAGCGAAAAGAGCGATTCATATGAAGCTTTTTGCTTTGCTTTATTAGGATATTACACTTATATGCATAAACCTTCAAATATGAAGTGCGTTACTGGCTCAAAAGAAAATGTTATTTTGGGTAATTTCACCTACCCGCCAAGAGAGGAAATATAAAATGCAAACAAATGTAGACGTAAAAAAAATCTCGACAGAATCGAGAAATCAAAATACAAAAAATATTGATTTATTAACAACCAAAGAAATGTTACAAAAAATTAATGATGAAGATAAAACTGTAGCATATGCGGTTGAAAAAGCAATTGATAATATCGCAAAAGTTGTAGATAAAGTTGTTGAACAAATCGAAAATGGTGGTAGATTAATTTACATAGGAGCTGGAACAAGTGGTAGACTCGGTGTTTTAGATGCAGCTGAATGCCCACCAACATATGGAGTAAGCACTGATACAGTTATTGGTTTAATGGCTGGAGGAATGAAAGCAACAACATTTGCGGTTGAGGGTGCCGAAGATAGAAAAGACTTAGCAGTTCAAGATTTAGAAAATGTTAAATTAACTAAGAATGATGTTGTGATTGGTATTGCAGCAAGCGGTAGAACCCCATATGTTATTGGCGGAATTGAATATGCGAAAAAGGTTGGAGCCTTTACTTCATGTATTACAACTAGTGCGGGGAGTATTCTTGCAAGTATGGTAGATGTGCCAATTGAAGCGGTAACCGGTGCTGAAGTAATTAATGGATCAACAAGAATGAAATCAGGTACTGCCCAAAAACTTATATGTAATATGATTAGTACCACTACATTTATTAAACTTGGTAAAGTATATGAAAATATGATGATAGACCTTCAAGCTACTAATGAAAAACTAGTTGCTAGAGCTCTTAATATTATTGTAGAATTAACAGGTTATACAAAAGAAGAGGCAAACGATAAATTAAATGAATATAAAACTGTAAAAAAAGTATTAATCAACTACTTTACCGGTTGTACTGATAATGTTATAATTGATAAAACATTAGAAAATGTACACGGAAATATTCGAAAAGCAATAAAAGAACTAGGAGAAAAATAATGAAAATAGAATATCAAGAATTAGCCACCAAGCACAATTTAGATTTGCGTATTAGACAAAAGTATCGTACCTTTGCAACCCGA
>ENA-ORRN01002195-ORRN01002195.1-human-gut-metagenome-genome-assembly--contig:-NODE-2195-length-12686-cov-3.727813_pt1 | contig 12686 bp, 10 predicted proteins | sample MGYA00242174_ERZ509132 | MGnify/ENA primary metagenome ERZ509132 (study PRJEB26280, sample SAMEA2338671) | human gut metagenome | biome: human gut; feature: human-associated habitat; material: faeces...
TGGCCGTGATTTCCGGTATGTACAAAGGAGAGACATCGGATATGTTCTGGATTTGGCTGGTGATGAAGGTGATAGTGGTGAGTGCTGTCATCATGCTGACTTTCCCTCGCATCGGACGCTGGTTTTTCCGACGTTACAGTGACCAGGTAGTACAGTATATCTTTGTGATGGCCATGGTGTTCCTGGGAGCGGGACTGATGGAGTGGGTCGGTATGGAAGGCATTCTGGGTGCTTTCTTGGCCGGATTGGTCTTGAATCGCCTGATTCCGCATGTGTCTCCGCTGATGAGTCACCTGGAATTCGTGGGGAATGCCTTGTTCATTCCGTACTTCCTGATTGGGGTGGGCATGCTCATCAATGTCAATGTACTTTTCGGACATATTGATTCCCTCAAGGTGGCTTCGGTGATGATTGTGGTGGCCTTGCTGGGGAAATGGATTGCCTCTTGGCTGACACAGAAGATTTACCGAATGAAGCCGGTGGAACGGGAACTGATGTTCGGCTTGAGCAATGCACAGGCGGCGGCTACTCTGGCTGCGGTGCTGGTGGGCTACAATATTATCCTGCCTTCGGGTGAACGTCTGCTCAATGAGGATGTGCTCAATGGTACGATTCTGCTGATTCTGGTGACTTGTGTGGTCAGTTCGTTTATTACGGAGCATGCGGCCAAACGGATTGCGATGGATGATGCGGAGCTGGACGAAGAGAAGGAACAGAAAAAGGAACGTATTCTGATACCGGTGGCTAATCCGGAAACCTTGGAACGGTTGATGCAACTGGCACTGGTGGTGCGGGATGAGAAACGTACGGACAACTTGGTGGCCTTGAATGTGATTAATGACAACAATGATTCGGTGCGTCTGGAAATGCGGGGCAAGCGGAGCCTGGAAAGGGCGGCGCAGATTGCGGCTTCGGCCAATGTCCCGCTGAAAACGGTCTCTCGTTTCGATTTGAACATTGCGACGGGAATTTTGCATACGGCTAAAGAGACGGAAGCTACTACAATTGTGATAGGTCTGCACTATAAGGCAAGTATCGTGGACTCTTTCTTTGGCAATCTGACAGAAGATTTGTTGAAGAATACCTTTCAGCAGGTGATGATTGCCCGTTTCCTGATGCCGGTAAACACGTTGCGGCGTATCATTGTGGCCGTGCCTCCCAAGTCGGAATTTGAGCATGGCTTTGTGAAGTGGATTACGCACTTGTGCCGGATGAGCAGTCAGCTGGGATGTCGCTTACATTTCTTTGCCCATCCGCAGACATTGGGCTACATCAAGGGATATATCCAGAAAAAGCATAAGGATGTGATGACGGAATTCCAGGAACTGGACAACTGGGACGACCTGCTGATTATTACCGGGCAGGTGAATTATGACCATTTGCTGGTGATTGTAAGTTCCCGAAGAGGTTCTATCTCGTATGACTCTTCTTTTGAACGCTTGCCGATGCAGGTTTCCAAGTATTTCAATAATAACAGCATCATGTTGTTGTATCCTGACCAGAAAGGCGACCCGAATGAGACACTGAGCTTTGCCGACCCGCGCGGATGGGCCGAAACGCAGTATTATGACAAGGTGGGCAACTGGTTTTATAAATGGTTTAAGAAAGATTCATGAACGAAAATAAGAATATGGAATGGCAGCAGCGTACGGAGCTGTTGCTGGGAAAAGAAAAAATGGACCGCTTGCGGAACGCACATGTGCTGGTCGTTGGCTTGGGTGGTGTAGGTGCCTATGCGGCAGAGATGATTTGCCGTGCCGGAGTGGGGCGGATGACGATTGTGGATGCGGATACGGTGCAGCCTAGTAATATCAACCGTCAGTTGCCTGCCACTCATTCCGTAATTGGCCGACCGAAGGCGGAGGTACTGGCCGCCCGTTTCCGGGACATCAATCCGGATTTGGATTTGACTGTACTCCCGGTTTATCTGAAGGATGAGGCGATTCCGCAGCTGTTGGACAGTGCTTCGTTCGATTTTGTGGTGGATGCCATTGATACGGTGGCTCCCAAGTGTTACCTGATTTATCATGCGCTTCAGCGGGGGCTGAAAATTGTCAGCAGCATGGGAGCCGGAGCCAAATGCGATATTACGCAGGTACGTTTTGCCGATTTGTGGGAAACATATCACTGTGGACTGAGTAAGGCAGTACGGAAGCGTTTGCAGAAGATGGGCATGAAGCGGAAGCTGCCGGTGGTGTTCAGTACGGAGCAGGCAGATGCCAATGCGGTGATATTGGTGGACAACGAGCAGAACAAGAAGTCAACGGCGGGTACGGTGAGCTATATGCCGGCTGTGTTTGGCTGTTATCTGGCTGAATATGTGATTCGTAAATTGTAGGAACGTATGATACAATTAGAAGGTATAACCAAGAGCTTTGGTTCATTGCAGGTACTGAAGGGAATAGACCTTGAAATAGCCAAAGGTGAAGTGGTAAGCATCGTAGGACCCAGTGGCGCCGGAAAGACCACATTGCTTCAGATTATGGGTACGCTCGACAAGCCGGACAGCGGACGCATTGTCCTGAACGGGACGGAGGTGAACCGGCTGAAGGAGAAGGAACTGTCGGCATTCCGGAACAGAGAAATCGGTTTTGTATTTCAGTTCCATCAGTTGTTGCCTGAGTTTACGGCAGTGGAGAATGTGATGATGCCTGCCTTGATTCAGGGAAAGCCGATGGGTACGGCCCGGAAAGAAGCGTTGGATATTCTGGCGTTTCTAGGTCTGTCGGAACGTGGCAGTCATAAACCGGCGGAGCTGTCGGGAGGAGAGAAGCAGCGGGTGGCAGTGGCCCGGGCCTTGGTCAATCATCCGGCGGTTATTCTGGCCGATGAACCTTCGGGAAGTTTGGATACGCAGAACAAGGGCGAGCTGCATCAGCTGTTCTTCGATTTGCGCGACAAACTGGGACAGACTTTTGTTATCGTAACGCACGATGAGGAACTGGCCACTCAAACCGACCGTACCATTCATCTGGTAGACGGACGTATCGTATAAGATAAAAAATCCCGTCCAGGTAAAGAGGTGTACCGGAGGACGGGATGTATTTTTCTCGGTTTATTAGTCTTTAGAAAGAAAGGTGTACGATTTCCGGGTTGTGGTCGGAAAGGAATTTCTTTGATTCCCGGTTTTCTTCAGGAATGTAGCTGCGCTGTACTTCTATTTGAGGAGTGACAAATATGAAGTCAATTTTTTCACACGAATCGGCCGGGATGCGTCCGAAGTCATGGAAGGTATAGCGGGCACCTTCTTGTTGGAGAGCTGTCTTATGCGCATCCTTCAGTACGAAGCTGTTGCCGGTGATGGTCTGGTAGGCTTCCGACTGGTCGGATACGTTGAAGTCTCCGGTAACTACGGCAGGCTGGCAGCCTACAATTTCTTTTATTCTCTCAATAATCAGTAAGGCACCTTTTTTACGAGCTTCTGTTCCCACATGGTCAAAGTGCGTATTGATGGCCATAAAGACTTTTCCGTTGGTTTTGTCTTTCAGCTTGGCCCAGGTGGCAATACGGGTACAGGCACCGTCCCATCCGATGAATCCTACACTGTCGGGATATTGTGACAGCCAGAAAGTGTTGTTGTCCAATAATTCAAAACGGTCTTTTTTATAGAATAGAGGGGCATATTCGCCTTGTGTCTTTCCGTCTTCCCGGCCCACGCCGACTTCGGCATATTCAGGCAGGCGGGCTTTCAGGTCTTCAAGCTGGTGGTGCAGGACTTCTTGCATACCTACGATGTCTAGATTGTGTGCCTTGATGAAACTGGCTACGGTGTCCTTTCTGTATGTCCAGCTGTTCAGGCTGTCGTAGGGATTGTCGTAGCGGATGTTGAAGGTGCTCCATGTGATTTCACTGGATGATTGGGGAGACTGGCACAAAGCGGTGTCCATGCATAAAGAGAGTCCCAGAAAACTAACTAAAATAGTGTAGAGTTTCATAGATATAAAGTTTAATGATATTATAAAACAAGTTACGGTGGCTTACCACTTATTTTACGGTGTAAAAATAAAAATATTTTTAGTTTTTCTTTATAGGGAAGGCTGTGTGAGTATATGAGTTTTTTATGCTATCTTTGGCGGAAATAAAGAGTTGTTATGAGTCATATAAAATTAGGAAAATATAATCAGTTGGAAGTAGTGAAGGAAGTGGATTTCGGCGTGTACCTCAATGGAGATGAGGACGGTGAAATTTTGCTTCCGAAGCGTTATGTGCCCGAAGGTACCAAGCCTGGAGATATTTTGAATGTATTTATTTACCTCGATATGGAGGAAAGGCTGGTGGCTACTACCTTGCAGCCGTATGTACAGGTGGGCGAATTTGCCTGTCTGGAAGTGGCATGGGTAAACCAGTTCGGGGCTTTTCTGAACTGGGGACTGATGAAGGACTTGTTTGTGCCTTTCCGCGAGCAGAAAATGAAGATGCAGAAAGGAAAGCGTTACGTGGTGTATGTACACTTGGACGAGGAAAGCTACCGTATCGTGGCTTCGGCCAAAGTGGAGCATTTCTTGTCGACCGAAAAGCCGGATTACCAGCCGGGTCAGGAAGTGGAAGTACTGGTATGGCAGCGCACGGAGCTGGGATACAAGGTGATTGTGGAAAACAAGTTCAGCGGTATGCTGTACCACAATGAGATTTTCCAGCCTTTGGAAGTCGGCATGCGGCTGACGGCGTTTATCAAGCAGGTACGTCCGGATGGAAAGATTGACCTGGTATTGCAGAAGGCTGGTGCACGGAAGGTGGATGATTTTTCGGAGGTGCTGTGGCAATATATCAAGGACAACGACGGATTCACTCCGTTGAACGACAAGACGGATGCGGAAGTGATTTACCACACGTTTGGGGTAAGCAAGAAGACTTTCAAGAAAGCTGTCGGCGATTTGTATAAGAAACGTCGCATCGTATTGGAAGAAGACGGCATTCATTTGGCTTGAGTCAATCCGTCTAAAAATAAAAAGTGCTGAAGTTCCCGGAGAAAGTTCCGGAGGACTTCAGCACTTTGTGTTTATAGACGCTTAGAGAGAGATTTTCGGTCGTGGTCCGCTTCTTTTTTCTGATTCTGTCGGGAGTGGCTTTGTCCGGGCCTTACCGTGGTACCTTTGTTCGGTCTTACCTGTGGGCGAGTGGCCGGCCGTCTTTGTGGAGCGGCTTCAGGTCTTCGCTGTGGTTGGTTTTCTGGCCTTCTTTGCGGACGGGCTTCCGGGCGGGCCTGAGGCCGGTTGTTGGGCTTTTGTACAGGTCGGTAGTCCGGTCTGCCGTTGGCCACGGGGCGATGTTCCGGCTGGGGAGCCGACTGCCATTGGTTGTGTTTGGGCGGGCGGTTTCCCGGTTTCGGTCTGGCAAAATCTTTGGGACGCAGCTGGGGACTGATACGGCACGGACGGCTGTACACCGGATGGCGATAGCGTATCGGATAGTTTCTTCGGTAGAAGCTGGCGCCGCCGAAATGGGCCCGGCAGTGTCCTCCCCGATAAGTCAGGTAGTGGCGGGGCGGGCCGAAGTAAAAATAGTTCCGGTTGGGATATACCTGATAGATACGGAGGTAGCACACGCTGTTGAGGGCATAAATGGGGCGGAAGAAGTATTCTATTCCCATGAAGCGCACGTATTCCGCATTGGAGAGTACCCAGCGGAGGTCATCGTTACGTTCGTCCAGGTAGCGGTAGTAGGCATCCAGGGCGCGGCTGTCGGCGATGGCGATGCCTGAGAGGTAAGGACCTACGTTGTTCAGGAAATCGTAGTTGATTTCATACAGGTCGTTGTATTGGTCGGTGCTCAGATGCAGTTCGAAGGCCATGCGGTCGGTCAGGAAGCGTGCGTTGATTCGGAAGTCTCCGAGGCCGGAAGCACGACCGGACAAGGCGGTCAGGCAGAAGGCCAGTAAGCAGAGGAAAAATGTCTTTGTTTTCATAAGCGTTGTCTTTACCGGCTGAATGTGATTCCTTCAGCTTTTTGTTATGTGACAAAATTAGCAGAAGAAAAAGCGCGGGTCAAGATGAAAACGCCCATTCTTTGATAGGGTTTTCCCTATCTTGTATAGGAGTTTCGCCGTTTGGCTTACCGGATAATCTTGAGAAATTTCTCGATGTCTCTCCGAATCATCTGATAAAGAGGCGAGTGAGTATAGAAGTTGTTCCGGTGGATGACGACTTCCACGCCCACCTGGCTCCGCTGGTAGCTGGTCAGTTCGTTGTGCAGCTGCATGTCGTGAAGGGCCAGGTCGTGAATCTGCTGTTCCCGTTCCCGGCGCAGCACGGTGCATACGGGGATTAACAGGCGCAGCACCACGTTGTCCATGATGTGATGGCCTTGGATGAACATATAGGTGTTGTCGGGATGTACACCGAGCTGTTCGAATTCTTTTTTCATGTTTTCAATCTCTCCCAAGGCATCGGGGTGACGGTGTTCCAGGTCGTGCAGTTTCCGGTTGACTTTTTTCGCCATGTTTTCCAGACTACGTTCCGGATGGTGGGTGCTGACCTGGTCCAGCTTGACGTACGAACAGAAATCCAGCAGGGAGAATTCTGAAAGGATGTGCCGGCGGTAGAACCACACCGACCAGATGAACAGCGGATAAGCAATCTGGGAATACAGTTTCATGAACTCCACAAAGTTGATGAGCTTGTGGTCATTCAGGGTAGCCATGACACAGACCTCGTGCAGCCCTTCCGCGTAGCAATGATAGTTTTCGATGGCGTAAGCGTAGGTTTGCATCACGTAGGGGCTCTCGATGATGTATTGGGAAGTATGGGTACGTCCTTGCAGGAGGTAATCGTAATCGCTGTCCACGCAGGCAATCATGTTCTCGCCCAGCTGCTTGCCGAGCTGGTTCATCAGTACGGTTTTCTTGCCTTTGGCCAACGACGTCTGGGAAGGCAGCATCACTTCGAAGTAACGGGTGTTGTCTTCGTATTCCGAGAGGATGGTTCTCCAGAAAGAAATATCGTCGTAGCTTTCTACGTATGCTACGATTTTTCTTCTCGCACGTTTGGGCTTGAGGCTGTTGGCCGCTCCAATGTACAGGGAAGAAAGGTTCTCAGTCAGTCTTTTTCCCATACGGCTACTTCTTTTTTAACGGGTTGTAATGTCACTCACTTCGGTCACGGCATCCATCCAGCCGTTCATGATGAGGGCCGGAGAGTGGGTGGTCAGGATAATTTGTACGTTCGGATTCAGGCTCCGGATGAGGGAAATGAGGCGCTGCTGCCATTCCACGTGAAGAGAGATTTCCGGCTCGTCCATGAAAAGGGTACACGGTTGGTTGTCTTGCACCAGTACGGTGAGCAGGATGACCAGCATCTGCTTTTCGCCGGAAGACAGCTGGTAGGGCGTCAGGATGTCACCGTCCTGTTCAAACAGAATTTCGTTGTTCTGGCGGAGGATTTTCTTTCCGGTCTCACTGAACAAATCGTCCATCAGGTCCTGAAAATGCGTCTTCGGTCGGGAGATATCGGCCGCCTTTGCCTGATTCTCCGGCTTTCCACTCGTCAGCAGAGAGATAATCCGGTTGCCGATGTTCACCTGATAATCCAGGTAGCGCCGCTGGAGCAGATAAAGCTGCCAGTCGAGTTCCGTCTTCACGTTCTGGTTCCCGATTTTATCCAGCAGTCCGGAACTGAGCAGCGGACGGTCGAAACTGCGTATCACATCGAAATGGATGTAGGTGGCATCTTCCGGATAGAAGGTGAATGATACTCCTTCATGCACTCCGTTGCTGAGGGCACCGCCTTCCAGGTCGCTCAGACGGCGTACGGAGTTGTTCAGAATCGTGCTTTTCCCGATGCCGTTCACTCCGCTCAGGATGTTGACGTCCGGGCGTAAATCCCAGGCAATGTTTTTCCGGCCCCATAAGCCTTTAATCTCAATGCGCTTGATGTATTCAGCTTGTTTTTTCATGGCTGTCTTTGTTTACACGTCAAACAAAAATAGCAATTTATCGGGAATAAATCAACGGGGAGCCGGTTCTTTTTTCAAAAACCTCGTAACTTTGCAGAAATTTAAAGAGACTAAATCATGAAAGGTTCTGTAAAAGCTCATATTTCATTGTTATTGGCTGCAAGTATGTGGGGCTTCCACACGAGCGTGAAAAGATTTTTTGTGGCTGGAAGCCCGACTTCTGCAAGCTGAAGAATAAGAAATGAAGAAAGAAAATACAGTCATCCAATCGCCGGTGTTGTACTTGCAGCATCAATATGAGCTGTTGAAGCTGGAATATGAATATGAAAAAGCGCAGTTCAAGCAGCAGACCGAACTGATGGGCATCGGACGGAAAATTAAGCGAGGCATGTGCTGGTATCCCTTGACGTTGGGAAGGAGTTATTACAACGCCTTGAACCAGCTGGTCATCGAGGTGGAACGGAAGGAGGACAAGGAGATTGAGCATCTGTTCGAGTATGGGCGTCCGGTGTGTTTCTTTACGCAGGACTTGTCGGGCAAACTGACCTACCTGAATTTTGTGGCCACGGTGAACTATGTGGAGGAAGACCGCATGGTGGTGATTCTGCCGGATGCCAATGCGTTGCTGGCTTTGCAGAGCAAGGAAGTGCTGGGGGTACAGCTGTATTTCGACGAGACCAGCTACCGGCTGATGTTCGAGGCCGTCAAGCAGGTGCTCAGTGCGAAGAACAACCGTTTGGCAGAGCTGAGGGACATTTTCCATGGCACACAGCCCGTATCCACCTTCTCGTTTCAGCCGGTGCGTTTCCCGTGGTTGAATGCCACGCAGGAAGAGACGGTCAACAAGGTGTTGCATGCCAAGGATGTGGCCATCGTACACGGCCCTCCCGGAACGGGAAAGACGACCACGCTGGTGGAAGCCATTTATGAAACCCTCCACCGGGAAAATCAGGTGCTGGTCTGCGCACAGAGCAACATGGCCGTCGACTGGATCAGTGAGAAGCTGGTCGACCGGGGCGTGAGTGTGCTGCGCATCGGAAATCCCAGCCGGGTAAACGACAAGATGCTGTCATTCACCTACGAACGGCGTTTCGAGGCCCATCCGGACTACCCTCAGCTGTGGAGTATCCGCAAGGCCGTGCGCGAATTGTATGCCCGCAGCCGGAAAGGAGCCGACCGGGAGAGTATCCGGCAGAAAATCAATTCGCTGAAAGACCGGGCCACGGAACTGGAAATCCGCATCAACGAAGCTTTGTTCAGTGAGGCGAGGGTGATTGCCTGCACGCTGGTGGGAAGCGCCAATCGTCTGCTGATGGGACAGAAGTTCGGAACGGTATTCATTGACGAGGCGGCACAGGCGTTGGAAGCGGCCTGCTGGATTCCGTTGCGGAAAGCCGACCGGGTGATTCTGGCCGGTGACCATTGTCAGTTGCCGCCTACGGTGAAATGTCCGGAGGCCCTGCGTGCCGGACTGGGTCATACGCTGATGCAGTGCATTGTGAAAAACAAGCCGGAGGTGGTGTCATTGTTGAAGGTGCAGTACCGTATGAACGATGAAATCATGCGCTTCTCGTCCGACTGGTTTTACGGAGGCATGCTTCGTTCGGCCCCCGAAGTGAAATACCGCAGCATCCTGGACTTCGATACTCCGATTGAGTGGGTCAATACCGAGGGGATGGATTGCAACGAGGAGTTTGTGGGTGAAAACTACGGGCGCATCAACAAGCCGGAGGCGGAACTGTCCATCGGGCAGTTGAAGGAATACATTACGAAAATCGGTCGGGAGCGTTTCCTGGAAGAACGCATCGACGTGGGACTGATTTCGCCGTACAAGGCGCAGGTGCAGTACCTCCGCCAGCTGGTCAAGAAAGATGCGTTCTTCAAGCCCTACCGTTCCCTGATTACCATCAATACGGTGGACGGTTTCCAAGGGCAGGAACGCGACGTCATCCTCATCAGTCTGGTACGGGCCAACGAAGACGGACAGATTGGTTTCCTGAACGATTTGCGCCGTATGAACGTGGCCATCACGCGGGCCCGCATGAAACTCATCATTCTGGGGGATGCTTCCACTTTGACCAAACATGCCTTTTACAAGAAGCTCTACGAGTATATCCATAGTTTGCAGGAGTGAATTCAGAAGTCGGGATAAGGATATTCGCAAAATTTGTTTATCTTTATCCCGATTTTATTCACACTATTCTAATTTTTTATGTTGACAGACTTACTGCAAACTTCGTATTTTGCAATTTTCTTGATTGTAGCCTTGGGCTTTATGCTCGGACGTATCAAAGTGATGGGGTTGTCGCTCGATGTGTCTGCCGTGATTTTTATCGCCCTTGCTTTCGGGCATTGGGGCGTGTCTATTCCAAAGGAACTGGGAACCTTCGGGTTGGTGTTGTTCATTTTCACCATCGGCATCCAGGCCGGTCCGGGTTTCTTTCATTCTTTCCGGAGCAAAGGAAAGACCTTGATTCTGATTACCTTGCTGATTGTGGCTTCTGCCTGTCTGACGGGGGTGGCCATGAAGTATCTTTTCGATATCGATACACCTAGTATCGTGGGACTGATTGCGGGGGCGCTGACCAGTACGCCGGGTTTGGCAGTGGCCATCGACAGCACGCAGTCGCCGCTGGCTTCCATTGCCTACGGTTACTCCATCGGCGGATTCGATGCCGGGAAAATAGTCGGCGACACGCTTGTTTTGGGCATCGGGCGCGAAGGGGAAGCCTACGAAGGCATCGGGAGAGGTCCGTTGAACATCGCCGGACTGCCGGTTTACCGCGACAACCAAGGCGGAATCGGTACCCCCACGAGCGACCATGAACGCACGAAACTCACCCTGTCCACCACCCACTTGTTGGCATTGGTCAACGGATACGACGGCAACCGCGAACAAGTGTTGGCCTGTGCGGAGTACATGCAGGAGTTGTTAAAGAAATATGCCGGTTCGGACGGGGGAGACATCACACTTTATTAAGTTTCTGAAAAAAGGAGAAAACGGAACGGATGGTCAGTAATACGTAATGGTTTGCTTTTCTTTGAAAAAGAGCACACCGTTGACAAACACCACGCGTTCCGTCCAGTTGCCGTAACTGTCGGTTTTCACTTCCTTGATTTCCGCGTCCTTGTATTCCCAACTTTTACCACCGTAACCGAACCTGAAACTCATGGCCGAAGGAAGCGGTCCGCCTTGCCTGTAACGATAAGTTATGTCATATCTTTCGCCATCCCCGAAATCCACGAAAGGAGGTGCGTTCCGGCTATGGGTAATATTGAAGGGAACGCCGTTCATGTTCAAGGCATAATCACACTCTATAAGGCCGTGTCCGCTTTCTCCGTCCTCATAGCTTCCCCGGTAAGTGATGCCGAATTTCCCCTCCTTACGTGTGTAGGCAGCACGGAAAGGCTGTCCATTCCGTTCACCTTCCGCCAAGACATCGCTACCGTCCGAGGCAAATATGTATTTCTCTATGAGTTTCATGTTCCCGTCGTAATTCTCATAAACAGCCAGATTGCCGTCCAGCGAGAAATACAATGACTTGAACATATTGCGCAACGGATGGGAACCATTTGTGTCTTTGTCCATGGTTTTCAGGAAATCCTCCCTATATGCACGCACATATCCCACTTCCTTGACATTCCCCCGGAGTTGGAAAAGATTCCGCTCGGCCACAGGCACATCCTCACGGTGCAGACTTTGCTGCACCTCAAGCAGACGGTCGTAAGCACGCAGCACGCCTCCTTCGGCCACCACAAACTCGTACGGCTCCCTCAACGGACGGCTTCCTTCCACCTGTAAAGCCAGAGATTCATTGCTGACGTATGGATAAAGGCTGTGCGTGAACGTGACACCATTGTTACGGGGAACGCCGACATACACATACCTCGCCTGACTGCCTTGGCCGCCTTGGCTGTCCGGCTCGACAAAATCAGTAAGTTGCAATACCACATATCCCTCCTTTTCGGACAACGTGGCCGTGGAATAAGACACGGGAACCGGTGCCTTGCCGATATAATCGCCCAACATGGCACGTGAAAATTCCCCTTGCACCGTTTTCCGTAAATACTTTGCAGGCACGTACCCCGAGACAATCGGGGTCTTAAACTCCATCCATCCGTCACCAGCCTCCCATACCGTGAAACTATTCATGGTACCAACCTTCCCGACCACCTCACCCGCAGCCGGATATTGGTACACATCGACATTCTCTTTCGTAACCACATAATAATCTTGCGCCCGAAGCGGGACGACACCAACAAGAAGCATCCCCAAAAATATTTTCGTCTTCATATCTCACATCAGCTCCACATAAATTTGTTTATCCGAATAAAGGAAACATTGTGGCAAACGTGCCAACCCCATCGCGCCGACAAGGATTCAAACCATCACGGCCACGCTCCCAAAGGTTAAAGTTACAGAGATTTATCATACGGCAGACTGCTTTTCGGGAAAAAAATGCGCTTCCAATGGAAAATATTCGGTTAGAACCGAAGAAACTAACCGAATATTTTCGCTTGGTTACACCAACACACATTAAAGTCCCCACTTATAAATCTACCGTACCAACGAATAGCCTTTCATGCTCACCGAATAAGAGGGGAAGAAAGTGATACCGATGTTCACGTTCATGTCCGTGGCCAAACCGCCTTTCGTACCGGGTTTCATGGGCGGCATTCTACGCACAAACGCAAGGGCGGCCTCATCCAGATGTTGGAGGACACGCTTCTTCAAACTTACATTCGTCACCTGTCCCGAAGACGAAATCCTCGCTGTCACGATTATTTCACCATAG
>ENA-ORRN01002196-ORRN01002196.1-human-gut-metagenome-genome-assembly--contig:-NODE-2196-length-12686-cov-3.586652_pt1 | contig 12686 bp, 15 predicted proteins | sample MGYA00242174_ERZ509132 | MGnify/ENA primary metagenome ERZ509132 (study PRJEB26280, sample SAMEA2338671) | human gut metagenome | biome: human gut; feature: human-associated habitat; material: faeces...
CCCTAGCCGATAAAAACCCCAAACGAACTCGCCTCTAAGCCGTCTTTTTAACGCTTTGCGGCAAATTCTCGCTTGATGCACTCTCGAGTATATCTGCGTTCGTCTTCACCACAAGTCATTTAAAAATGCGGCTTAGAGGTTGCCCTATATTATAAACTATCAATGTTTCCGCAAATTTTCAGGCGTAAATTACGTTTAAGTCGCGGCGTTTCCGCGGGTTAGTATACAAATACAAGCCGCGGAAAGAACAATGAATTAAGCGTGAGATACGCCTGAAAATCGGGTTCGGTTGGGGTTTTTATCGGCTATCCGCTTGACATTTTTGACAATCGGTATTATCATTGATATGAATAATTTTACACCGGAAAAACGGAGAAAACATGAAATTTACCGAACTTACGACATCGACGACGACCGAAGCTCAGGAACTCGTTGCCGACATAATGTGGAATTACACAAATTACGGCGTGGCGATTTCCGACGTTAAAGACGTCGTGGAGCTTTTAAACGACAGAAAATCGACGTGGGACTACGTTGACGACGAGGTTTTAAAGGAGCTTAATCGGGGCGTAACCCTCGTAAAAGCCTATATCCCGCTCGATATCACCGACGAAACGGTTAAAAAAATCGAAAAAGACCTCGAAACGTTAAAGGAAAACTGCAAAGGCAATATCGAAACGGGCAGCTTGGAGACGGTTAAAAGAATCGTAGACGGGGACGACTGGATCGAAATATGGCGCAAGCATTACCGCCCCATCGAACTCGGCAACGTTCTCATCTGCCCCGCCTGGATAAAGCGCGAGCCTAAGGAAGGTCAGATAGAAGTTATCATCGACAGCAATATGGCGTTCGGCACCGGCGAACATGAAACGACGTCCATGGTGATTTCGCTCATGCAGAAATACATCGCAAGCGCGAACACCGTTATAGACGTGGGAACGGGCAGCGGAATTTTAGGTATCGCCGCGGCTAAACTCGGCGCGAAAAAGGTCGTCATGACGGATATCGATTACGTCGCCGTGAAATCTGCCAAACACAACTGCGAGATAAACGGCGTTGCGGATAAATGCGAAGTTGACCTCAACAATCTTTTGGACGACAAGAATATCACGGGCGAACTTGTGCTTGCAAACATCACCGCGGACGTACTTCTCATATTATCCGAAAGCATTCCGAAACACGTTGCAAAATGCGGCGTAATGGTGATGAGCGGAATCATAAAAAGCCGCGTTAACGAAGTTATAGACAGATATTCGTCGATCGATTTCGAACTTTTAGAGCGCAGAGACGAAGGCGAATGGATAGCCCTTGTAATGAGAAAAAAAGGCGGTAACGACAAGCAATGAAAGCCGTAGTATTCACGCTCGGCTGCAAGGTGAACAGCTGCGAAAGCGAATCGCTCGTCGCGGGGCTTAAAGCAATGGGCTTTGAGACAAGCGAGGAACTCTCCTATGCCGACCTTTATATTATAAACACCTGCGCCGTAACCGCCGAAGCCGAAAAGAAATCGCGCCAGACAATCGCGAGAGCAAGAAAATTCAACGAGAACGCGAAAATAATCGTCACGGGCTGCGCTTCGCAAAAAGTTCCCGAAGATTTTTTGAAGAAAAAAGGCGTAACGCTCGTTACGGGCGCGAAATCAAAAGACAAAATACTTTCGCTTCTCGATAAAGAGGGCGTGGAGATAGAACAGAAAGACGAATATTACGAGGAGTTTCTCCCCGAAAAATCGGACAGAACGCGCGCTTTTATAAAGGTCGAAGACGGGTGCAACAACTTTTGCAGTTATTGCATCATCCCATATTTAAGAGGTCGCGTCCGCTCGAGAAACCCCGAAAACGTCGTAGCGGAAATCGAACATTTAAAGCCCCTCGAGGCCGTGATAACGGGCATAAATCTTTCATCTTACAACTACAACAATATGGGGTTTAAAGAGCTTATAGACGCACTTATCGACGTTGATTGCCGAATAAGGCTCGGCTCGCTCGAAGTGAACGTCATCACGGAAGAGTTCCTTTCGTCGCTCAAAAAACTGAAGGATTTCGCCCCGCACTTTCATCTTTCTCTTCAGTCCGGTTCGACGGCTGTTTTAAAAACGATGAACCGCCGTTATACCGCCGAAGAGTTCCTGAATAAATGCGAACTTATCCGAAAGTTCTTCCCGTCCGCCGCCTTAACCACGGATATCATAGTGGGCTATTCCACCGAGACGGAAGGAAACTTCCAAGAAACGCTCGATACGGCGCGTAAAGCCGCTTTTGCGGATATTCACTGCTTCCCGTACTCCAAGCGCGAAGGAACGGCGGGAGCCAAACTCAAAGAAATACCTTACGCCGTCAAAGCCGAAAGAACGGACAGGCTTTTAAAACTCAAAGCCGAACTTAAAGAAGCTTTTATAAAGAAAAACCTCGGCGAAATTCACGAGCTTATCCCCGAAGAAACGACGGACGGATATCTCGTCGGTTACACCGAAAATTATATAAGATGTTACGTTAAAAGCGATTTTATAAATAAAAAAATCAAAATCCGCTTAACAAAACCTTTCCGCGACGGCGCGCTTGCCGAACTTGCGGAATAAAACAAAAAATCGGGCATTCGCCCGAAAATTAAACGAAAAAAGGAGATTTAACATGGAAGACTGTTTGTTCTGCAAATTCGCAAACGGAGAAATACCCGTAAACAAAGTGTTTGAAAACGAAGATTTCGTCATAATAAGGGATATCAATCCTCAGGCTAAAAATCATTTTCTCGCTATCCCCAAAAAGCACTTCAAATACCTTGCCGAAATGACGGAAGAGGACGGCGAGCTTGTCGGAAGAATTCTTAAAACCATCCCCGCTCTCGAAGACCTTCTCGAGCTTAAAAACGGCTATCGTCTCGTAATCAATCAGGGCGACGACGCGGGGCAAACCGTTCCGCACCTGCACATTCACATTCTTTCGGGGCAGAAAATGGGCTGGCAACCCGCTTAATTTCACCCGATTTCGTCGGAACCGCAACAAAAAAATGCCGAAAAACGGGATAAATCGTCGAATGATATTTGTTTTTAAAAAGTATGCTCTAAACGCTTGACTTATTTTATTCTGTTTGTTATAATTTGTACGCTTTTGACTAACAGCCTTATGGCAAAGGAGGGTTGAGGAAATGTCCACTATAAGAGTCGGTGAAAACGAGTCGCTCGATAACGCTCTCAGAAGATTTAAGAGAAAATGCTCGAGAGACGGAATAATCGGTGATTTGCGCCGTAAGGAGCATTATGAAAAACCTTCCGTAAGACGTAAAAAGAAGGCGGAAGCTGCAAGAAAGAGAAGCATTAAAGGCTAACTCTTAGTTAAAACTTAAAAAAGTTTATTTACACCCGAAGAAATTCGGGTGTATTTTTTTATTTGAAATTCTTATATAAATCGATACGGAGGGAAAGGAAATGAATGTTGCAAAAAGCATAAAATCAGCGGCAAAGGAAGCAAAACAACGTTTAAAATCGAGATTTTGGGAAGATTATCGCAAAGAAGTGGAAATCGGCGTTAAAAAAGCCGAGTCGGACGGCATAGGCACGGGGTGCGTCGAGAACTACTTCCGAAAATTAGCGGTGAGGACGATCAACAAACCCGCCGAGGACGAAGAAGGGTTTTACGTCGACGTTAAAAACATGCTCGACGAGGAAGGCTCGCGCCCGTCAGACGCTTTGGACAGACTTATGGATAAAAAACTATTTTATTCGCTCGATTACGTTCAGCGCGAAAGGTATCTGTTCGTTCTTTCGGAAAAATATCTTAAATGTCTCGCCCGCTACGACGAAGAGCGCGGCATAGAAAAACGCCTCGGCAGATAACTACTCTGATCGTCTCGGAGAATAACCTCACCGCTTTTCTTCGACTCGCCCGAAAGATAATTCGCCCGTTTTCTTGACAATTTTCTCCGAAACATGTATAATTATTGCATGAAATCGCCTTTAATCGGGCGCAAAAAGCAGAGGGAAAATAATGAAAGACGAAAAGAGTTTTACCGATTTCTTTAAAGAAATCGAAAAAGCAGATAAAAATGGAGCGAGTTTAGACGAGCTTTCGGGAAGAATGGAAGATTTTATGCGCGAAGCGTTAAAAAACGAATGTCCGGAAAAATTAGCAGAGTTTGACGCGCTTCAAAAGGAAGCCGACGAATTTGCCGAAAACGAACGCGCAAACCGCGGCAAAACGAGAAAGAAAAAACACAATTATTCCGCATATGCGGACAAACTTGAAAAAAGCATCAAAGGAAAAAACACTTTAGACGAGCTTATCGAAGCGTTCAAGGAAACGTCGAAAATGAAAATTAACGGCGTGGACGAAGAAGACGACGAACTGCTCTTCCAGTCCGACGACTTCTTCGGCGACGACTATAACTTTATGCTTACCCGTCAAATCCCCGCCGAAGAGGGTGACGAGTATATACAGATTAACCTCACCGTCCGATACGAAAAGGACGACGAAACGAGAAGACTTAGCGATATCAGCCTGTTCTCCTCCGAGGTTGAGGGAATGTGCGCGGACGAGAAAACGCCTTATAATTACGACAGTTTTTTCGACGCGGTCAAAAAATCGGATAACTATCGCGTTCTGAAAAACAAAACCATTCTTTCGGCGGAAATAACCGTTGAAGAAACATAAAAGTTTATAAAACTGCGGCGGACTGTCCTTAAAGGACAGCCCGCCGCAACTTTCTTTATTTAATTACTCTTGATAAAAATTCTTTAAGTCTCGGACTTTTCGGCGCGGTGAACAGCGTTTCGGGGTCGGCTTCTTCAACGATTTTTCCGCCGTCCATAAACACCACTCTCGTAGCTACTTCCCTTGCGAACTGCATTTCGTGCGTAACGACGACCATCGTCGTGCCTGTTTTCGCAAGGTCCTCTATAAGCTCTAAAACCTCGCCGACCATTTCGGGGTCGAGCGCGGAAGTAGGCTCGTCGAAAAGCATTATTTCGGGGTTCATGTTAAGCGCGCGGATAATCGCAACCCTTTGCTTCTGCCCGCCCGAAAGCGTGGAAGGATAAACGTCCTTTTTATCGATAAGCCCTATCCTTTCAAGGTATTTCTCGGCGTCGGCGGTCGCTTGTTCTTTGGTTTTTATCCCAAGTTCCACGGGCGCGAAAATCATGTTTTTAAGGACGGTCATGTTGTTGAAAAGATTAAAACTCTGAAAAACCATTCCTATCCGCGCGCGGGCTTTATCTATATCCACGCCGTGTTCGGCTTTGAATTTCTTCATGAGTTTGCGATATTCGCCGCCTTCGTGTTTTTCGTTTAAAAGATCCTCTTTTTTAATTTTATCGATCAGTTCTTCGTCCGAAAATCCTTCTTTTTTAAGCTTTTTATACGTTTCGCTCGCCCTTATTATGTCGAAATGAAGATACGGGTCTACGGGAGTCAACAGCCCGCCGTCCAGCCACACTTCGCCGAAAGTCGGCTTTTCAAGCAGATTTATGCACCTTAAAAGGGTAGATTTTCCGCTTCCGCTCGAACCGATGATTACAACTCTTTCCCCCTTTTCGACGTTCAAGGAAACGCCTTTTAAAACTTCGTTCTTCCCGAAATATTTATAGATGTTTTTAACCTCTGTCATTTTTACTAAGTCTCCTTTCCAAAAGTTTTATGACGAGAGTTATAAGATAAACGATAGCGAGATAGCAAACCGCGACTACCGCCATAGGCGCAAAATAAGACGCGAGGTTCTGCCCCGAGCCTATAACTTTCGCCGCCATGGTTAAATCGAACATGCCGATCATGCTCACTATCGAAGTTTCCTTAACGAGCGCGATGAGTTCGTTGCCGATTGCGGGAATAACGTTTTTAATCGCCTGCGGAAAAACGATTTTAAGCAGAGTCGTTTTAAACGAAAGCCCGAGCGCACGCCCCGCTTCACTCTGCCCTTTATCCACCGAGCAAATCCCCGCACGAAAATTTTCGGACACATACGCGCCCGAATTAACCCCGAACGCGAAAATCGCGGTGACTACGGGCGGAAATCCCCTGAAATTGAAAATCACGAACGCGGCGATGAAAAGCTGAAGAGCAACGGGAGTTCCGCGGATAATCGTGACGTAAATATTACAAATAACCTTCGCGACTTTTGTCTTCCAACCCGCTTCGGGAAGGATTTTGACAAAAGTCACCAAGGTTCCTATTATAAGCCCCAGAAGGGCCGCGCCGAGCGAAACGGTAATAGTCGTTTCAAGCCCGTCCGCGATAGATGAAATATAACTCTTTTCCGTAAAAATCTTAACGACGTTATCGAAAAAGCCGCTTAAAATATTATTTATCATCAGCCCTCAAGCCCCAGATGTTTTTTTACGAGTGCGTCTATTCCGTCTTTTCCGAGTTTCTTTAAAACGTCGTTTATTGCGTTTAAAAGCTCGGTTTTGCCCTTCGTAACGCATATGGCGTACTGCTCTTCGGTTGCGGTGTTTTCATCGTAATATAACGCCGCGCATTCATACTGAGTGTTTTTGGAACAGATATACGTTGCGGGAAGCTGGTCTACGACGACCACGTCGCATCCCGAAGGAATAGCGTTTACGGCAATCATGGCGTCGTCGTAAGTTTTAACGGTCGCGCCGGTTCCGTTGAGTTCGCCTTTATAGTAATCGGAGTCGCCTTCCTTTCCCTCGCCGTTTATTTCGAGATCTGCGTAAATATTCCCCGTCGTGTCTATCTGAACGCCGAGCGTTTTGCCCGCAAGATCGCTCCAGTAAACGCATTTGGTTTTTCCGTCTGCCGCCGTTTTGAGCTTGGCTTTCATGCCTTCGTCGTCAGCTTTATAGATAACGTACTGAACGGATGTGAAATAAGCGTCGGAAAAATCCACCTGCTCTTTACGGCTTTCCGTAACGGTAAGCCCCGCCGCGCCGCAATCGTATTTTTCGCCGTTTTTAACGCTATCGATTATAACTCCGAAATCCGCGTTTTCGATAACGACTTTTTTACCGAGCTTTTCGCCCACCTTGTTCATGATGTCAACGTCCACGCCGACGATTTCGCTTCCCTTATAATATTCGAAAGGCGCGAAAAACGCGTTCGTGATAACGTAAATCTTATCATCCTTGCTCCCCCCGCAGGAAGAAAAAGCAAAAAGCGAACAAATCGCCGTCATAACCGATAAAATAACTGCCAATAATTTTTTCATATTAAACTCCCGATGTTTTTTTCGGCGGTTTTTCCGCCCGCCGTCGTTTTATACCGCGATTATACGCCCCGAAATTTTTTTTGTCAAGCGTTTTTGTATATTTATTCAAAAATTTTTTATATTTATGTATAATTGTATGATATTGTGCATAATTTATGCATTAAAAAACGGGGAACCCCCGTTTTGATTTACATATTATATAAAAAGCAAAAATTAAAACATTTTATCGTTGACGGTCGCGACGACCTTACCGTTATTTATTACGACGTATGCGAAGCTTTTTTTCGGCGAATATTTAGTCATGCAGCCGGGGTTAACGAAAGTAACGCCGTCCTCTTCAGAAATTTCCGCCATATGGGTATGCCCGTAAAAAACCAAAGTTGTCCCGAGTTCTTTCGCGCGCCTTAAAAGCCGCTCTTTTGTCTGCTTCACTCCGTAATTATGCCCGTGGGTGGCAAATATTTTCACGCCCTCGATTTCGGTTATAATCTCGGTGTCGGTTTCGCTCGTCCCATAGTCGCAATTGCCGTGAACCTGAAAGGCTTTGCCCTTTAGCGCGTAAGCGTAATCTACAAAATCGCCATAACAATCCCCGAGGTGAAAAACGTAATCGCTTTCGAGGATTATATTGCTGATTTTCGATATGTCCGCTCTGTTTCCGTGTGTGTCCGATAAAACGACAATAGTCTTCATAAGTGCCTCAATAAGTCGATTAACGCGCGTTTTCTGTGGCTTACGGCATTCTTTTCTTCGGCAGTCGCCACTCCGAAAGACTTCCCTAAATCGTCGGAGACGAAGAGGGAATCGTAACCGAATCCGTTTTCCCCTTCTTCTTTAAAACCTATAATTCCGTGCGTTTCGCCCATTCCCGAAACGACTTCGCCGCCGCGTTTATACAAAACGACGGACGAAACGAACCTGGCTTTTCTTTCCTCGGGATTTTTTAAATTTTTAAGTTCGCTAAGAAGTTTCTTTCTGTTTGCCGCGTCGTCTCCGTGAACGCCCGAAAATCTCGCGGAGTAAATCCCGGGCGCGCCGCCGAGCGCGTCCACGCAAAGTCCGCTGTCGTCGGCTAACGCATTTACGCCGAGAGCCTCGGAAACGGCTTTCGCTTTTATGAGCGCGTTTTCGAAAAAGGTTGAGCCGTTTTCTTCGATCTCCTCGTTAAATCCGGCTTCGCCCATGGGCACGATTTCGTAAACGTCTTTAAGAATTTCCTTTATCTCTTTGATTTTACCCTTGTTGTTTGAAGCAACGATCAATTTTTCCATATAATAACCTCGAAATATAAACCTCGGATTTCAAAAATATATCCGCGGCGAAAAACCGCCGCGGACGCACGAATTACATTCCGTAATTTTTAAAGTAGTTCTGAATAAGAATGAACGGCGTACCCTTGTCTCCGCTTCCGCTCGTTAAATCGGAAAGGCTGGCAAGAAGGTCGGTGAGCTGGCGCGGGGTCGTTCCCTGGCTCTTCATGTTGTTTGTAAGGTCGCTTTCCTTGTGCCTTATCAAGTCTTTCATCGCCTCGATCGCCTCTTCGCCGTTTAAAGACGCAAGGTCGTTATCCGCAAGATATTTAAGTTTGATTTCGTTCGGTTTTCCGCGAAGCCCTTCGGTAAACGCGGGCGAAGCCACGGGGTCTGCAAGTTCCCAGATTCCGCCGACGGGATCTTTGAACGCACCGTCGCCGTAAACCATACATTCGACGGTTTTACCCGTGCGTTTTTTCATTTCCGCCTGAAGGCTTTCAACGAATTTCTGCCCGTCTCTCGGGAAGAGTTTAACGCTGTTTTCGGTTGCGAGGTTGCTCCCCAAAACCCCGTATTTTTCGTTATACCCGCTTCCGTCAACGGGCGCCGTTAAAATTTCGTCAAGGCTTACAACCTTTTCCGCTCCGCCTCTTATGAGCTGAGCTTTGGTGCGTTTTCTCGTGTGAATATCCGCGTTGATAACGTATTTCGTATGCTTTAAAATTTTGCACGGGTTGTTCGCGAGGATAACTTCGCAGTTGCCCGTCTTTTCGTAATAATCGATATAATCCACGCCCGTAAAGATATGTCTCACGTCGCCGAAAGTTTTTCTGAACTCCTCCGCCGTGAACACGTCCGTATAAGGATTAACGCCTTTTTCAAAAAGCACGTCGGGCGTAACGAAGCTGTTGCCAACCTCGTCCGAAGGATAAGAAAGCTGAACGACGAGCTTTTTAACGCCTTTGGAAATGCCTTTCAGAATCATAGAAAAACGGTTCCTCGAAAATATCGGCATGACAAGCCCCACGGTGTGGTCGCCGAATTTTTCCGAAACGTCCTTTGCAATCTGATCGATCGTCGCGTAGTTTCCCTGGGACCTCGCAAGCACGGCTTCGGTAACCGCTATTACGTCCTTATCCTGAATGGCAAATCCGCCCTGTTTTGCCGCCGCTTCGATGCAGTCTGCGGTAATTTTAACAAGATCGTCGCCGCGTCTTATGATGGGCGCTCTCACGCCTCTCGAAATTGTTCCCTGATAATCCATGATATTTCTCCTGTTTCAAAAAATGAAATGTATTTTTATGTTATTTGTCTATATCGATGAAGAATTGCGGCATATGAAAGGTGCCGCAAAGCGTGGGGCTAAGCGCGAGCAGGTTTTTATCCGGTTCTCCACCCTCGGTTTCTATCCTGTACGCGTTGAAAACCACTTCGCCGAATTTTTTTACGCCTATAACTTCGTTCGGAACGAACATGTTGACCGAATAACCGTTTTCGCGCAAAAAAGCTTCCGCTTTAATCGATTTCGGGTTGAGCATTTCGATGTGAATTCCGTCTTTATTCAGAATTTTCGCAAAGAAAACCTTTCCGTTCGGCGCGACCTCGAGTTCGAAATATTTATGTCTGTCTCCGCACGTGCAGATAAAAACCTCGACGACGTCGCCTTTATAAATAGGCGCGTTATCTTCGTCATACGCTGAAAAAAGCTTTGAATTTTCGCAATCGAATGCAAAAAACAATCCGTTTTCTCTTCTCTCGTATTCTATTTCCGTTTTAAACGGCGTATCTTCACCCGTTCTGTTGTCTTTCAAAAATGCTTTCATAAAAAATCTTCCGCCTTTTTACCATTCAATAATACCATAAAACCGAAAATAAATCAACGTTTTAAAGCATTCGGCTTAAAAGTCTTGATTTTTATCGCATTCTTTATTATAATTGACTTATGTCAACGAACGTTTTTTCGGACGAAACGAATCTGAGAAGAATAATTTCCGTGCATGCGCTTTACGGCGCGGGCTTGTTTTTCGCCGCAAACGACTCTAAAAGCAGGATAAAATACCCCGCTTTCAGCCTTATTTTTTGCGATAAAGGGGAAGCAAACCTTTCGTTTTCGTCAAAACAATTAACTTTAAAAAGCGGAGAATGCGCATTTTTTCCTCCGAACACCGAGTTTACGGCGTCGGTTGCGAGCAAAAACGTAACCGTGTTTTACGCCGTGTTTTCGATGAAAGAAAACTCCGTTTCTCTATTCTCGGGCAAACCGATAGCCGTTTCGTCTTTCGGAAAAAGCCTGCTTATAAGGCTTCTGAAATTCTGTCCGCTCTATTTCAAAACGGATAAATACAACTCGATATCGCATCTCCCCGAAAGGCAGGAAGACTGTTCGCCCTTAACCGAACAATCGATTCGTCTCCTCCTCGAACTTTTCATCATCGAATGCATAAAACCCGCCGATAAGTCGATTATCACGCAGTTAAGCGATGACGACACCGCAACGGAATCGCAAAAAATCGCCTCTGAAATCTACGCCTACTTAACCGAACACACGCGAGACAAAATAAGCCTTGCCGACGTTGCGGACGCGCTTTACTTTTCCGAATCGTATATAAAAAAAGCGTTCAGAAAAGAAACGGGAAAAACGGTTATGCAAGTTTTTTCCGAGCTTAAAATCGAGGAAGCGAAAAAACTCATCGCGCAAGGAGTCCCATTCGGCGAAATTTCCGAAAAACTGTCGTTTTGCAACAAAAACTATTTCACCGCGGTTTTCAAAGAAGTTTCGGGCATGACCCCTTCGGACTATAAAAAATCGCTTTAAAACAATTCGGATATTTTAAAAATCGGCAAAACGCTCAGTTTGTTCAGGCGTTTTGCTTTTTTAATTTTTTCATACACAAGGTTATTGACTTTCTCCTTTTTTATAGTATAATAACGGCGCGTCTGATAATATAGATAGCCGCGAAAAATTGCGGCTAAGCAAGGAGGCGGGTTACCGTGAAGGAAAAATTTTATTTCAGAGAAAAGTTGAACGACATATCGAAGAAAAGCATTCCCCCTCTTCCCGACGGCGTTTTCCCGCTATAAGCCGCGTATTTTGGCGTTTTCGGCAATACGACAACATTTTTGCGTCATAATCCGTTTACGCCGAACTACCGACGGCTCTCCTTGCAAAAAGGGAGGAAAAATTATGGAAAACGTAGGTTTTTATGCAACTTTCGATAAATACGGAATTGAAGTCCTCATTCTTGCTTTCGCCGTGTGCGCGTGCGTGGCGGCGGCAAAAAAATTGTTTCCGAAAATGAACAAAAGGACAGAACTCGCTTTAAGGTTCGTTTTGTCCGTTGCCTTTTACGCGCTGTATGTCACGCTTTTGCAAAAAGACGTTATAATGTGCCTTGAAAAGGGCGCAAGCATATGCGGCGTTTCTTACTTCGTCCGCTCGGTTTTTAGCGGCGAGGAAGGAGACGGAATAATAGACGAAGTGATAAACGCGGCTATACCGAAAGCAAAACTCACCAAAAAGCAACTAAAAACCATAAAATCGAAGGAAACTCTCGAAGAAATCAAAACCGCCTTGCAGGAAGCGGTAAAGGGGCGAATCCCCGAAACAAAACTCAACGCGCTTGCAACGGCTGTTTACGAAATCAAGCACCGCACCGAGAAGGTGTAAACAACTTAATATTAAAGTCGTTTTAAAAAACGCAAAAAGCCCGCGGGAATTTCCCGCGGGCTTAAATTTATACTTCGATAAAATTATTTAACGTTAGCGAAATATTTGATAGTTCTTACCATCTGAGAAGTGTAAGAGTTTTCGTTATCATACCACGAAACTACCTGTACCTGATAAGTGTCGTCGTCAATCTTGGCAACCATGGTCTGAGTTGCGTCGAAAAGCGAACCGTATCTCATACCGATAACGTCGGACGAAACGATTTCGTCGGTGTTATATCCGAAAGATTCGTTGGAAGCAGCCTTCATAGCGGCGTTGATGGAATCCTTGGTGACGTCCTTACCCTTAACAACCGCAACCAAAATAGTGGTCGAACCGGTGCAGGTGGGAACTCTCTGCGCAGAACCGATGAGCTTGCCGTTGAGTTCGGGGATAACAAGACCGATAGCCTTAGCCGCGCCGGTGGAGTTAGGAACGATGTTCATAGCGCCCGCTCTCGATCTTCTCAAATCGCCTTTTCTCTGCGGACCGTCAAGAATCATCTGGTCGCCCGTGTAAGCGTGAACGGTGGTCATGATACCGCTCTGAATGGGAGCATAGTCGTT
>ENA-ORRN01002203-ORRN01002203.1-human-gut-metagenome-genome-assembly--contig:-NODE-2203-length-12674-cov-2.721373_pt1 | contig 12674 bp, 13 predicted proteins | sample MGYA00242174_ERZ509132 | MGnify/ENA primary metagenome ERZ509132 (study PRJEB26280, sample SAMEA2338671) | human gut metagenome | biome: human gut; feature: human-associated habitat; material: faeces...
AGCGTCGGATTTCATCCAAATCTTTTTCCACGTTTTTTTGGAAATCGTCCAGAGCCTCTTGCCAGTATTTGAATTGTTCTGCGATTGTTCTCATGCTTGATGGTGTATATGTTATTGTATGCTTCTGAGTATTTGTTTTAATTTAGCGAGAGGGTCAGTTTCCGATTTTTTGTAATAATGGATCTCTTTGTTCTGGAAATTAAGGGTCTCGCCTTCCTGGTCGGAAAATAAGATTTTTCCAGCATCTTCATTGGTGTCCCATATATATTGGTCGAGCATACCATCCAGTTTATGAAGTCCTAAAAACTTCGATTTCATAAATCTCAATCTAGCCTTATCTCGCTTTCTGAGTTGAACAGGAGCTCCGTTTTCATATGCTAAATTATTATTGATTAAATTGCCCCATTGTGTATTATCGTATGCTTGAATTTGTTGCCCTAAGCTGATTTTATTTACGCTGCAATGGGTACTGTCTTGGGTTTCCGTTGTGGTCTGATTGGCAATTAATAATTGTAGAATTTTATACACAAGTTCTCGTGTTTGGCTAACGTCTAAATTTTGCGGCCCATGATTGTTCAAATAATTTTGGGTAGTGGAATTGTCAAATAGATTTTTAAGTGAAGTTTCAATTATTTGAGTGTTGATTAATTGGCTTACAACGGTGTCCTGTAGATAAACATTTTTAAAATCAGCCCAAATTTTGTCTGACGTTAAATGCATGTCTTTTATATATAGAGCATTTTCGTTTAGCACGTTTACATAAGTTTTAATTTCCTTATAACGTTCTAAAGCATACAGTTTATGTGGTTGTGGTTTATTTTGCATTTGCACTGCATTAAAGGAATCGATATTGTTGGGATATAAAGAGGCAAAATCTTGAGGAATAGTATTTACATATTGATTTGTGAGTGCTGTTGCAGCAGCATGATACTTTGAGTAAGCGTCACTATATGCATCTTTTGCACTTAACATATTAGCGTTTATCGTATCAAATGCTTTCTTTGCTGCTTCAATAGCCTGAATTACATTGTTTATATGTATTGGTATTCTGTTCGTTGCCACAGGATTAGGATTATTAGGATTATATTGTATTGTTGTTTCGAATAGATCGGGTTTAAGATGTTTAAACGTATTTCTCAGTCCTAATTGTTTGACTGTTTGACGTCCGGCAATTTGAGCCTCTCCCTTGCCGGCTTCAAAACACAGGTACCTGTTGGATTTGATAAGCAGGGTACCACCACAGGGACGTAAAATAGTTTCGATTACAGTACGTATTAAATTCATGTCAATAACCTCTGTTTTTGATAAGACGTCGGTAAACATCGTCTTGCCAAAATCTTTCCCTCCTTCTTTCCACTTCTTGTCTTTCATATGCCAGAAGTGGGATGCAATATTGTTCCCCGAAGAAATGGAAAGGTTATTACCCGCCACGATATCAATGTTCTTTCCCTCGATACGGACATTCCCGTTGGGCGCACTGATGGTGATGCCTGTAAAGGCATTGATATCTACTTTGCCCAAAGGGCTGTCAATGGAGATGGCACGTTTGTCCGACGACATGGATATGGAGTACAGCCCGTGTTCGTCTGTAAACTCGATGCCTCCCATCGCTTTCTTGTTGTAGTCCGGAAGTTTTCCTTTCAAAACAGTTGGATAAAAACTATTAATTGTTTTCCATAAGGGGATGAGTCCATTGAAGACATTCGTAGAGGCAGGAGGGTCGGAGAAGATGATGGAATGACCGTTTACGGATGAAATGACACGAGCTTTGTCCCGTTTGAAAGCGTATGGAACCGTTGATTCGTCTTCTTCTGCCGCTCTCGTATAGAGCATGCCTTCTACGTAAGGCTTCTCAATATTCCCGTTCTCGTAGTTGATAATTGCTTCGTCGCCTATCTGGGGAAGGAAGTTGAAACCGCTGCCGTCCGAAGCCATGGGCAGGGCAATGCGGATCCATGGTGTAGGGTCTTCCGTTTGGCCTTGCCACGGATAGCGTACCCTTACACGGTTCATTTTCAAGGGATCCGTATTGTGCGTGATGAAGGCTCGTTGGGCTTTGGCCTCTCGGATGGGGCCGACAGGAGCGGCAGGGGGGAATACGAACTCATTCTCTTTGTATGGGATGACCTCGATGTCGAGGGTTTCTGTACCACTGTTGGCGCAGCCGTTCATCTGGACAACGATGTATTTCTCTCCGTCCAGCTCTATCAGGCTGCCCAGCGTGAGGGGGTAGAAATGGTCGCCCAATGCAATTTGGATGCGTGACCGTTCATTCGTTTCTATTCCCTTGCGGACAGTTTCATAAAATTCCAGACTGAAGGTTACGTAGCTGCTCAAAGTGGTGTTTTTATTCTCCTCTGATGTACTGAACGGATGGATGTGGTCGCCGTTTTTTCTTTCTTTTTTGTAAATATCATTTTCATTGTTGAAATATTCTGTTTCATAATTGTTATTAGCATCTGCAGCCAAGGCTAAACTGCTCATACTGGTTGCAAATGTACTGAATGTTACATTTGCGATTGCCTCAGCTATATTAGCTGAATTAACAATATCCGTAAAAACGTTGATAAGGTAACATCCCGGCCACAGGGCAAAATCTCCCCATTTGGTGTATTTATCTTTTGGAGGGAGAGAAGCCAAGTTTTCATCGGAAGCCAAGTAGGAATCCTGACACTGCAGATCAGCGACGTTAACTTCGTAATCGCTCCTTGATTTATCTTTTATTGTTATTGGTGTTCCTGATTGATCTGTGCCGGTTATATCTATTTTACCTCCTCCCTTTTCCTCAACATTGTAACCTTTCCTATACTCCGTTTGTAGCTTTTCTTCGTCAAGTGGCAGTAACGTGGGATAACGTTTTATTCTATTATCCTTATTTATAAGAGGATAATTATGATGGCTGCTTACGATGTAGTTCTGTTTCCATGCCGTAGCTGTTTCATCAGAAAAATTGACGGAAACATACTCCGTAATGGGTGTTATGTTATCTTGTTCTTTATCATCCTTATCTTTTTTAGTCTTTTTTTTCCACCCGATATTGAAATATCCGTCCTCGTAATAGAGAAATTCTCCGCATCGGTTGCTGACTCTGACCAGAAAATCGAAGAAACTTTCGTTGTATTGCACGAGGTAGGGCTGGATAAATTCTTTATCATCATAGTATAGATAGCGAGGATTTTTGTTAAATTGAGATTCTTTTTTTTCTTTGATAATAGAGCCTAATTTCGTTGTTTCACTATCAAGTTCTTTTATTTTTATACTTATATTTTGAGATAATGCCTTCTTTTCATTAAGCGTCTTTTGCAGTTCCTTTTTTGTGTTTTCGTTTATCTCTTTGTTTATCTTATCGTTGAGGTCGTTTATTTCTTTATTAATTTCCTTTTGTTTTTCCTCGAGGTTTGCCTTCTCTGCTTCCCGTTCCTTCTTCAAACCTTGAGCATTCTCTATTGTCAGTTGTTTGTCTATTGCTTCCGGAAGAGTGTTGGGCCAAAGTTTTTTGTTCAAAAAAATATCTTGAATGAATTTTTTACCTGTATAAGCCTTGCAATAGGTATCCAGTGTGAGGTATTTAAATGGATCGTAGGCTTGGAACGTAACATAAAAAGTATCAGCTTTTTTCTTGACTTGTATGCCGAATATATAGTATCCTTTTGCTATATTGTTCGTGTTGTTGCTCTCTTTGCAAACCAATTCGACTTTTTTCCCTTTGAATGTGCTGTAAATAGCATTCACACCGCTGCAACCTGTTAATTGCAACTTAAAGATAAGTTCCCCCGGTTTGTAAATCGCTTTCGAGTAGCTCAAATTCTGGAGCGTAAAAGTCCATGTAGTATTCTCGATGGTTGTAGACCCTGTTGAATGGCCATCGTTTGAGTTGTAACTCAATTCGATATTTTTATTTTCTTGAGGGATGTCGTAGATTGTTAAAGTATAGGAAGCCATGATGTTCTACTGTTTATATTAGAAGTTGATATATAATTTCTTTTGATAACTGTCGCTGCCGATGTAAGTAATCGATTTGGTCAGCAGCCTGATGCTGGTCATCATCAGGTCGATATTTTTTTCTCCCTCTTCGGAAGGGAAGGTTGTCGTTGCAGGATGAGAAGCGCCAAAGACTTCGTCTACACTGATGACGTAGCCAGTTACGATCAGTCCGCTGTCGTAGTCGCTCAATGTGTTTTCTCCTTCGTCTGTACGGAAGGTTGCGTTGAAAACGATCGAGAAACACGACTCTGTATGCTCGTCCAGCCGTTTGTATATTTCTTTCAGGTAACCATCCGGCAAGGATTTGATTTGGAGTTGCAGGATAGTAGTTTGGGTAGGGCCGTAAGGCATTCCCCTGTCATTCCTTTTTCTGGCACATTCATAATGGAATTGTTGCAGCGTGAAGCCTTGCTCTCTTTTGACTTTGGTTTCACGGATGTCGTCGAAATAAAGAGAGGCTTTCTGGTTATTTGAGATGTTTTGCATAGAAGGTCTTAATTTGAGGGTTTGCTTTATTGGAATTCAGTCTCGTCAATCTCCAGTTTCTTCACCATGATGCCCAGTTTGAGCTGATGGCGGTTGGTGTCGCTGATATTATAGATTTCGTCAATCGAAAAGCATTTGGCATCCTCAAACTTGAAGGTTCGTTTCGTTATGTCGTATTTGGCAGACTGGTTGGTCAGATCGACTACGACTTTGCCGGACAATGAAGTCTGGTCGATGTACCATTCAAATAGCATGAGGTCGTTTTTGCCGGGAGCGATAACCGACAGGATAAGCTGGTCGCACCGCGGATTATCGTCGGGGGTGTAGGAATTGTGATGTCTCGATACTTTGACCTCGCATTGGACTACCCGATACGTGTTGGTATAGGTGCCTGAGGCGTTATCCCCCAAATATAGGTTTGCAAATAAGGACATAACGGGATGTTTATTACTTTGTGTCTTTTAACTTTATCTCCCCGACAAAAAATGTCGGGGAGGTGATAAGGTGCCGCCGGATGGCGGCTATAAGCTTTATTTCCAAGGGTTCTGGAAGTCAACGGGACCGTTCTTCAGTTCCTGGCAAACGATTTGCAGTTGCTCGAAGTGTTCCTCGCCATCTTCCCATTTTTCCAGATAGTGCACGCAATAGCATCCTGTACCTTCCAGTTCCTTCATCGTAGAACCGTCGATGGTGTTGTAGAAGGTAATCTTGATGTCACGCGGATCGTTGGGTGACAGCATCCATTGCAACAACTGGTTGTTGCCGTCGTTCATTGCTTTTACGCGGATGTCGATACGGCCGCCTCTGGGGATACCGGAGATTTGGCCTTCACGGTCGGTTGTCTGTGAGAATGTATAGTCAATCATCATGACTTCACGGGTCTCGAAATCTTTTACCGATAATTGTACCGGGGTTATATTTTCTGCCATATTGTTTCTGTTTTTTTGTTAGACATCATTTTTCGGATTTAAGCCCAGTCGTTTTCGAAAACAACAGACTCGAATTCAATTTTCTGACATGTGATTTCGATTTCTTCGAAATGACCTTTCTTGTCTTCCCATTTTTCCTCAAAGTTTACACAATAACCGTTGGTGAACTTGATTGTCTTCATGTTCTTACCGGTTTTTGTTTCCAGAAAAGTGATTACACCATTTTTTGGCAGATTGCGTTCAACCATCCAGGCCAGTAAATCGGGGGTACCATCGTTAAGCGCTTTTACACGGATGTTGATTTTTCCGCCGCGGGGAATTCCTGACATCTGGCCTTCTACGTCTGTTGCCTGATCAAATTCGTATTTAACCATCATGACTTCGCGTTCCTTATAGCCGTCAACTTCTAATTTTACAGGTGTCTTTGCCATAATCTTACATTTTTAAATATTGGGTTTATAGAATATGTATTTATGCCATCTGGGCATCTTTGTCTTTCTTGTCAGCAGAAACTTTGATAATAAAATTTTTGGCTGAATAGAAAGGGGTCAGGCTGATGTCGCATGTGATACGCTTGGTTATCGGATCCTGGGTTGGTTCCTTGATTTCATAATTCTGGAATAAATTGCCGTAGCCCTTGTAATCGTTCAGAAAAGCTTGAATCTTTGCTTTCAGGTTTTTGGGCGAATTATAAGGATCCCAGTTTTCGAGAGCTACTTCGTGTACGTAGTTCATCAGAACTTTCTTGACCCAATCGAATACGCGGACAATCGGATATTCCTTCATGGAAGTATTGTCGCCGTTATAGAGGGTTGTATTGTTGAAAGCCATTACACGTCCTTCAGAGTATACCATCGGAATGACCTGGTTGTCCATCAGGGCAGCTATTTCAGACTTCAGTAAGTCCAGTTTTACTCCTTTCACACCATTGAGCGTACCGTATTTCTTGCCACCGGCTCCTTGAGCCATGTTGGCACTCTCGTCGTACAGTTTTCCGGCCAAAGCACCTGAACTGCAGATGTAGAATGCCGGGCTTTCTTTTTCGTCTTCAGACAGCTTTTCGGAGTCACGGCCTACAAGCCAGTTGGCGGTCATGATGACGTTTTGCAATTCGATATCACTATCGCGGTAGCCTTCTGTATTAGCTTGCAGGTCATCGAATGAGTATTCGTCTGCGTGGTCTGTAATCAGCATGACTTTGTATTTGAAAGCGATTTTAGCCCATTGCAGCAAAGTCGGTTTGTCCTGGAACACATTGCCTGGAACAACCATCAGGCTGTAGCAGTCTTTCAGGCTCAGGCGGTCGAAACCATTACGCAACAGGTTATCTACTTCTTGAGCAAATCCCGAATCGCTATCAGCAATATCATCTTTGTATACATTGATGATACGCAGATTTTTCACTTTGTCGGTATTGGCATTTTTGAAGAAACTGTCAAGAGCCCGATAAGACCGTTCCAGATTGGCTGTTGCATAGAGAGCATCAGTGATACCCTGGCTAAGCACTTTAGTGTATTTATCTTCTTTGGCTTTGCAGGCATCTACAAATTCAGTAGCGCTCTCATGACCTTCATTCAAAATTTCCAGCCAACCTTTAATCTCGTTAATCAAGTTTTCCCGTTTATCCTGAAAGCGTTTGTCTGACAGGAATACGGCTTTAGCTGCTTTGCGTGCCGGGTTCAGGTTGTCGGCATCGGGCATAAAGCCACGGATGGCATTGAAACCACCGAATGCGGATAACAATTGGGATATATCTTTGGCTTGGGCCGGTTGCTGGGCTTGCTTTACTTCACCAGCGCCCTGTGATGCGATATTGCTTTTCTGTAATTCTGCTTCTGGCATAATATTGATTATTTAGAGGTTTACTTATTATTTTCCAATTCTTCCAGCATGGCTTGCAGCATCTCTTTCAGCTCTTCTTTAGCGGTGCTGTCTTTCAAGATGTCTCTTAGCTTTCTGTTCTGTTCGATGCTTTTACGAATTTTGCTGTTGGTGTCGATTTTCTTTTTTACATTTGAAAGGAACTGACTGTTTTCAACAAGTCTGCCTTTTCCTCCCTGGGCTTCAAAGTCACGAAGCTCACTAAAATGGAGCACTTCATTTATTGAACCACCTTCTTCGTCCACAAAGTCTACTTCGACGGACGGCTTGAAGTGAGCAAATGCGTCGTTGATGTTTTGTATATCTTCTACAAATTCTGGATTGCCAGGTTCAGCGTCTGATGTGTATTGGTCAATCATCAACGTTTTGTTGTTATCAATGGGGGTGACTTTTGCATTGGATTCTTCATCTGGAGCCATTGAGATGAAATTTTCTTTCATTGCCATAAGGTTCTCATTTTTTAAGGTTATTATTTATGGATTTTATATATTCATTGAATTTTAGAGTGTTATGAACTCAGGTTTTCCTTCTTTCATTCGTACTTCAACAGTATCTCCTGATTTGACTTTGCCGGAAATAATCAATTTGGACAGTGGATGTCTGAGCTCTTTTCGGATGATACCAATAACGGGGCGTGCACCATATTGTGGGTTGAACCCCATCATGGCGATATCTCGCTTGGCATCTTGACTGATGTTGAGCCTGATATCTTGCTCTTCCAATAGTTTCAGCAGTCCTTTCAGGTGTATGTCAAAAATACGTGTAACGGTTTCTTCTGTAATCGGTGAGAAGGGTACGATTTCTGTCAGACGTCCGAGAAATTCTGGCCTGAAATAGTTTTGCATGATGTCCATTAAATCGTTGTTTTGAGGAATAACTCCCTTGTTGAACGAGTCAACGATAAACTGGCTGCCGATATTGGAAGTGAATAGTATCAAAGCGTTTGAAAAATCACCTACACGTCCCAAACGATCATGCAACTTACCTTCATCTAAAATTTGAAGGAATAAATCAAACACCGACTTATGGGCCTTTTCAATTTCGTCGAACAATACTACGGAGTAGGGTTTCTGACGAATTTTATTAACCAGAAGGCCGCCTTCTTCATAACCTACATATCCCGGAGGTGCTCCGTAAAGCAGTGCTACGGAATGTTCTTCCTTGAATTCCGACATGTCGAAACGGATTAGTGCGGATTCATCTTCAAACAGGAACGCAGCCAGTGCTTTGGACAATTCTGTCTTACCTGTTCCGGTTGGGCCAAGGAAGAAAAAGGATCCCATGGGTTGACCTTTCTTGTTCAGACCAGAACGGGATTCGAACACGGCATCAAGTACGATTTTAACTGCATGATCCTGTCCGACCACCCGTTTCTTCAGGATAGTTTCTGCATTAACAAGGCGGTCACGTTCTTTCGGACTTTTCCTAAAGGAATGCCTGTCTGTTTGGCCACAACAGCAAATAAGTCAGAACTATCAAGTTCGGTACGTTTTTGCTGACACATTAGGGAGAGTTGGTCAAGAACTTTTTTCAGGTAATCAATTCGTTCTTGTGCAGTAGTTATTTTGCTGAACTCAATGTCTGCATCCAATTGTGCCATCAAGATACAACTAATTTGATTGACTAGTTTGTAATGCAGCCACTCCAGCTCGGTCATAATCTGGCTGTTTTCTTTGACACCAATTTGTTCTGTAACTTTGACCAACTCTGCTTGCAAGTTGGTGATGTCATTAGCAGACATGTCATTCATTGTTTTTACCAGTGCCATTGTACGGTCTATCAGATCAAAAGCGGAATCTGGTAAAGCTTTCTCAGTCAGATAGCGTTTAGCCAGTCGGATGGCATCTATCATAACAGCTTCGTTTACACTCAGTTGGTGGTAGTCTGAATATGCGCCTAATGCTCCTTTCAGAATACGGAGACACAAGTCGGTATTAGGCTCTTCAAGTGTAATCTTTTCGAGCTTGTTGACGAATTCCTTGTCTGTTTCAATGTTCTTGGTATATCCGTCAATGGATGAGGTGCAGAGTAGCAGGAGGCCACCTTTGTTTAATTCCTGTTTTAAAATAGAAGAGACTCCATACAGGCTGTTCTGTTTGTCAAATAGCTTGTCTATGGATTCAATAATCAAAATAGCATTAGGCTGTTCTTTAATTTCTTGTAACAGATTTTTAAATCGGTCTTCCACTTCTCTTTTATAAGATGCGTCTGCGCCGAGGCTTGCCAGATCCAGTTCATAAGCAGTAGCATTGCTTAGAAATGACGGCACATGCCCTTCGAATAGTTGCTGAACGAATGCATTGATGAGAGATGTCTTTCCTACTCCTGATTCGCCTGTTATCAAAAGGTTGGACTTTGTTTTGCGTCCTAAGATTTCGAAAATTACAGATATTTCATTTTCGAATCCTATTACAATGGGAAGCTTACCAGACTGAGCCTCATTAATCTTGTTTATACAGTATTTACTAATAAGTCCTTTTTCATTACCTGAAGAGGCCTGTCCGATTTTGTTGGCTTTTTCGTTTGTATTTGTAGATGCGTGGAATCCTATTTTGTCTTGTATTTCAGAAACAGTAAGAGGCAATGTTTTCAGTTGATCAAATGTAAAGCCTACACCTGGTGTAACTAATGACGTCAGTATGCATATTGGCTCACAATCCGCAAATCCAAATTTCTCTTTATATACTTCAGCTTCTTCCATGACAGCCTTGGCCTCTTGGGAGTAGTCCAGATTCCTTTGTGGTCTTGTAGCTCGTGGTGAAAGTTGCATTTGTATATCGGCCCATTCCTGTAGATAGTAATAGTCTTTATCTAGATCAATCTCAATAAAATGAACCAAACCTATACTCTTGTGAAGTATGGCTTTAAACAAATGTGAGGGATAGATTGCGTCGCTACAATATTCCTCAGCGAAAGAATTCGCAATGTTTTTGATATTGCTCATCATTTTGATATATTGGAAGTATTATGTTCTTCAATAATAAAGGTCTTTTTGCAAATATAGTAAAAAATGAAACTATCTTTATTCTCTGGACTTTTTTTTTGATTTTTTTAAAAGTTGATGTGATATTCAGAGGCTTTTTGTTGTTAAAACAACTTATTGTTGGTAGTAGAGCTTCAAAAAAGGCTCTGTAAAGAGCTTCATATGAATTGGTTCCAATTGTTTATATTGTTAATAGTCAGGATGTTATTTATGTATATGACATTAAAATGTATTTAATTATCAATATTTATAATTTTAATTGATTAAATAGGTTTTTGACAAATAACTCATTTTCTATGAACACGTGCAATTTTTTTGTTTATCGGTTATTTGTTGATTTTATTTGTGCCGATTTTTTCAAATATGATTATTAAAAGAGGAAACAGTATTATTGTAAACATAGATATCTCAGAGGTCATGGCTCTCAAAAATAAAAATTGGACGAAACTTTATTCTTTTCTGATTTATGTATTGGTTAAAATGATAAATAATCATGAAGAGTTTCGGACTGTTATTAATGATAAGGGAAAAGTAGGGGGATATTTTATTACCGTGTTATACAGTTTTTCATGAGGAACTTGTTTTCGGATGGTAGCGGATTTACATAATATTCATCGAATGTTCTGGAAACAATGGAAAATCTATTTGCTAACAGTCCCACATCTATAAAGAAGGAAATAGTATAAACTGATGGATGGAGAGAACGGTAGAATATTGAAGATTGATAGGGTCGTGGAATTTTAGAGTGCACTTTAAATACTTCTTGTATAAATGCTGATTGTCAAGAATAGTTCGTAGCTTGATAAAATCTAAGAAGTACAATGTTGTATAATTAAGCCGCTGGAAAGTTATTTTCATACTTTCTGGTGGCTTAATTTTTTATCGCTGATAATTGAATTTTGATACTTTAGAATTTACCATATCACAATAATAATGTCAGTTTATCAATTTGAAAGTTGCTGCGTAAACAAGACTTGTTCTCTCCATCTTCTTCCTCACAATCCGTAAGATGGGTATATACTCCGAGGATTTGTATACCATCCGGCATTCAGCCCTTTTCTATTTTTGTATCGGTTAATTGAAAAGTTACAGATATGACTGGAAAAGAAAATAATATGGAAGTTATCCGAAATTCAGAATTCGGGGGCGAGCGTCCTTTGTTTGAGTCGCATAATCTGCGTTTGGAAAACGTAATCATCCGTGCCGGCGAGTCGGCCATCAAGGAGTGTAGCAACATTGAGGCTGTAGACTGCCGTTTTGAGGGAAATTACCCTTTCTGGCATGTACACGGCTTCAAGATCGAGCGTTGCTATTTCGATGTAGGAGGACGCTCGGCCTTATGGTATTCTGACCATCTGCAGATGAAAGATACCGTGATTGACGCTCCCAAAATGTTCCGGGAGATGAGCGAGATTGATATAGAAAACGTCACAATGAACGATGCCGATGAAGTGTTCTGGCGTTGCAGCGGCATCCGCATCAAGAACCTTAAGTTGCATGGGGGAACCTATCCCTTCATGTTCAGCCGTGACATCTATGTGGACGGACTGGAGAGCGACAGCAAGTATGTTTTCCAGTATGTGAAAAACGTGGAGATTCACAATGCCAGGATTACCACCAAGGATGCCTTCTGGGAAGTGGAGAATGTGACCATCTATGATTCTGAGCTGAACGGCGAATACCTTGGCTGGCACTCCCGAAATCTCCGTCTGGTGAACTGTCACATCACGGGCAAGCAGCCGCTTTGCTATGCACACGACCTTATACTGGAAAACTGTACGTTCGGACCGGACTGCGACCGTGCCTTTGAATACAGCACGCTGAATGCCGACATTCGCGGTGCCATAACTAACATCAAGAACCCGATGTCGGGACGTATTGTAGCCGACGAGTACGGCTCGATAACCATTGACGAGAACATCAAGGCTCCTGCCGACTGCGAAATCCGTCTTAGAGATGAACGCACCTGCTTTACCGACTAAAATGTAAGAACCATGAAATACGATTTTGATGCAATAATTTCCCGTCGGGGAACCAATTCCTATAAGTGGGACAGTCTGCCGACGGATAAGGATATACTTCCCCTTTGGGTAGCCGATATGGATTTCCGTACGGCGCCGGCAATTACTGAAGCACTGGCCAAACGTGTAGCGCACGGCATATTCGGGTATGTACGTGTTCCTGATGAATACTATATGGCAGTAACTCGTTGGTTTGAAAGGCGTCATCACTGGACTTTCTGTAAAGAATGGATACTGTACACCTCTGGAGTAGTTCCGGCCGTATCTGCTGTCATCAAGGCTCTGACCCAACCGGGCGACGGTGTCGTTGTGCAGACTCCCGTGTACAACTGCTTTTTTTCATCCATCCGTAACAACGGATGCCGCGTTGTCGCCAATCCGCTGATATAT